>SAMEA3663015__coassemble_115_pt1 | contig 71910 bp, 70 predicted proteins | sample SAMEA3663015__metabat2_low_PE_019 | metagenome-assembled genome bin SAMEA3663015 (sample SAMEA3663015) | pig gut metagenome | biome: pig gut; feature: pig-associated habitat; material: faeces | place: France | collected 2012
TTTTATTGGCTACGCCGAGCTAAAGGTTCGTTGTTGAAAATGAAGCGTTTGGAACATCCGAAACTTAAATAACTAATTTCATTTTTTAGTAGGTTCAGTCTTCATTTACAAGTGCAGTGCATGGACCTGTTCGAGCAGACCTTTCACCATGTAAATCAAGTTGATAGTTCATACGTCTGAGGATTTAGGATAAAACACTTGGTTGATGAGCCGCAGGAACTCCTGATAGGCGAAGGTGTCGCTGAGTTCGCTGAGCGAGGCGGCAAGCCCCCGGTAGTGCCACTCGTGCTCCTTGCGGTCTTTGACGTGGAAGAGTGACCAGAGAGCATCGCCTTGCAGGGCATAGTCGCGAGCGATGGCCCGCATGTTCGAGAGTTTGTCGCCAAGTGCCACGGTCTTGACATCATGGGAAGCACGGGCCAAACGGTCGATGGCGGTCTGCTTGCGGATGTGCCAACTGTCCTCGTCGGATAGACCGTCGAGGACGATATCGCTCTCCGAAGCCACCAGCGAGGCAATGTAATCGCCAAATTCGGTGCGTATCTGCTCCACGGTCACATCGGTGTCCTCCACTGTGTCGTGGAGTGCGGCAGCGGCCAGCAGTTCCTGGTCGCTGGTCATCGTGGCCACAATCTCCACGGCTTCCATAGGGTGAACGATGTAGGGAAAGCCTTTGCCACGACGCTCCGTCCCGGCATGGGCGCGAACCGCAAACACAATGGCGCGGTCTAGTAAGGTGGTGTCTAAGGGTCTTTTTGCCATTGTCTATTCCAGATATTTGGTTCTGAATTACTGCTGTTTTTCTTTTGAGAAGTCCGTTTGATTTTCGATGTATTGTGACAGCGAGCCGTATTCTCGGTCAATCAGGTCATGCGTTGCCTCAAAATTCTCGCGACTCACACCGACCATCGCACAGATGAAGGCTATAGCCTCGTTCCCGTCCATTCCTGACGTTCCGTCACCTACCCGTTGCCCTGCCATATCACGGACTTGCGCCGTCAGTGCTTCTATCTGACAAGCATAACTCTGGTTGGAGAGGTCGAAGTCCTCCACAATGGTCTCTTTATTGGCTCCGAGAGCCGCAAGAACGAAAGCCAAAGGTGTGACGCCATAGATGATGAAAAACAATGTCACTTCTGTAGGTATATGTCCGATATGTTCGAAAAACATAGTCTTAGAATTCAAAATTAGTCATAATTCATTTGCAAAGATACACATTATTTCTTCACTTCCAAACTTCTCAAATCATTTTTTGAAAAAAGCAAGGAAGGTCTATGCATGAGACACCATCAAGTGTATGGATGAGATACCTCAACCTTCGAGGGGGGGGAAAAACAAACGGGGATGGCTTGCTACAAGAAATCAATGCATTAAGTCGGAACGGTGCGCTTGGCATTTCACGCACTCAGCGCGAAATATTTCGTTCTTCCAGCGCATAATATTTCGCGCACGAAAACGATAATTGGGGGGGCAAGGAATTGCAGAAATAGGGGCATGGGCATAACTATAAAAAACGGAGGGGCCATCTTTGTGGATAGTCCCTCCGTTCTTTATTCGAAACAATGTTTACTGTAGTCCGAAAAGTATCTTCAAACCACCGTCAACACCGCTGAAGCCCATGAATGCCATGGCAAGGAGGGAGGCGGTGACGAGGGCGATGGGCACACCACGGAAGGGCTTGGGCACATCGACGAGGTCGAGTTGCTCACGAAGTCCTGCAAAGAGCACCATGGCGAGCAAGAAGCCGATGCCTGTGGAGAGAGCATAGATGATGCCTTCGAGCAGGTCGTAGTCCTTCTGAATGACGAGGATGGCCACACCGAGGATGCAGCAGTTGGTGGTGATGAGGGGAAGGAACACGCCGAGTGCCTGATAGAGGGCGGGCATGGTCTTCTTGAGAATCATCTCAATCATCTGCACCAGGGCTGCAATGACAAGGATGAATGCAATCGTCTGAAGATATTCGAGTCCAAAGGTGTTGAGCACATAGACCTGAATGAGGTAGGTCACGATAGTGGCAACGACCAAGACGGCGGTCACTGCCATGCCCATGCCTGAAGCGGTATCCACTTTCTTCGACACTCCAAGGAAAGGACAGATGCCGAGGAACTGTGCCAAAACGACGTTGTTGACGAAGATGGCAACAATGATGATAAGAATGAGATTCAATACATAATCCATAATTGAATGTACAATTTTGCCATTTACAATTTACAATTTATACGATTCCGTCTGCACAGCGCTTGGTTAATTGGCTTCGCCGAACTAAGGGTTGTACATTGCAAATTGTCGAATGGTACATGACACTATGTTTTCTTGGTGATTTTGTTGAACAATACGATGAGGTAGCCCAGCACGAGGAAGGCGCCGGGCGCAAGGACGAACATGAGCATGCCATAGGTTTCGCCCCACAAGGTGACGCCGAAGATGGAGCCTGTGCCGAGGAGTTCACGCACAGCACCGAGGCTGGTGAGTCCAAAGGTGAAACCGAGACCGATGCCGATGCCGTCGAAGATGGAGGCGACGGGACCGTTCTTGGCTGCAAAGGATTCGGCACGGCCAAGGATGATGCAGTTCACCACGATGAGGGGGATGAAGAGTCCGAGGCTCTTGTCGATGTCGGGAGCGTATGCCTTAATGACCATCTGGAGCACCGTCACGAGACTGGCGATGACCACGATATAAGCAGGGATGCGCACGGCATCGGGGATGAGTTTCTTGATGAGTGCAATGATGAAGTTGCTGAGGATGAGCACGCACATGGTGGCGAGACCCATCGACATGCCGTTGATGGCGGATGAGGTGGTACCGAGGGTTGGACACATACCCAAAAGGAGGACGAAGGTCGGATTCTCCTTGATGATACCATTCACCAATACTTTGAGGTTATTCATAATTATATTTACAATTTTGCCATTTACAATTTACAATTTTTCAACCAGCCTGGACGCCGCATGGCAAATGGTACATTGCAAATTGCCAAATAGTACATAATGTTATTCAATCACTTCAGGGGTTCCCATCGCTGCGGCTGATGCCTGTTGAGATGCACCAGAGGTGACATCCTGACCTGCGATGATTTTGTCGTAGGCATTCTGAATGGCACGGAGAAAGGCGCGGCTGGTGATGGTGGAGGCCGTGATAGCATCTACTTCGCCACCGTCCTTGCTTACGGTGAAGTTGTTCGTGCCGGGATTCATGCCAATAATTTTATCTTGGAACCACTCCCCTGCCTTGGCACCAAGTCCAGGTGTTTCCTGATGTTCGAGCACGGTGTAACCCAGAATGTCGCCATCGGTGTTGAAGCCAACGAGAACCTTGAGGGGACCGCCAAAGCCGTTCTCGGTGGTGACCACTGCCTTGCCGAGCAAATTGCCCTGCTTGTCTTGGATGTCGTAAGCAGTGAAGGCATCCACCTCCCAAGGCTCCGACACCTGAATGTCTTCGCTGCCCATGACTGCCTTGATGCCAGCAGCAAGGTTCTCTGCATTGATTTTCTCTATCTGAGGAGCGGTGACCGCATTGACTGATGCCAGCACACCTGCAGCCACGATGGCGATGACTGTGAGCACCACCAACATATTCGTTAATGAAGATTTCAACTTTTTCATACGCTACCCTCCTTTATTTCTTTGCTGGCACTTCGCCAAAACGCTTGGGTTTGAACTTATTGTTGATGAGCGGCACGAAGGCGTTCATGATGAGGATGGCAAACGACATACCTTCAGGATAGGCACCGTAGGCACGGATGATGACCGTGAGAGCACCGATGGCCACACCATAGATGAGTTGTCCGTTCTTGCTCATGGGCGAGGTGACATAGTCAGTGGCCATAAAGATGGCACCGAGCAACAGACCGCCGCTCATCAGTTCTGCCAAGGGATTGGCATAGACAGGATTGGCAAGGTTGAGAAGACCTGAGAACACCACGACTGTCAGAAGGATGCTGACGGGGATGTGCCATGTGATGACTTTTTTCACCAAGAGGATGATGAAACCAAGGATGAGTGCGGCGGCACACACCTCACCAAGACAGCCACCCGTGTTGCCGAGAAGCATGTCCTGGAATGAAGGAAGGTCTTTCAGCATGTCGGGGTTGCCACTCTTGAAGGCTGCTTTCATGATGGAGAGCGGAGTTGCGCCTGTCTCTGCATCCAGATAAGTGCCGAAACCCTGACCCGGCGTGGGCCATGTGGTCATATCAACAGGGAAGGAGATGAGCAGGAAAGCACGACCTGCCAAGGCTGGATTAAAGAGGTTGCAGCCCAGACCGCCGAAGGTCATCTTGACGATGCCAATGGCGAAGAGCGCACCCACCACGATAATCCACGGCTGGATGTTGCTGGGCATGTTGAATGCCAGAAGGATGCCCGTGAGGATGGCAGAGCCGTCGGTCACGGTCGTCTTGGGGTTCTTCAGCATAAACTTGTTGATAGCCCACTCGAAAAACACACACGAAGCCACCGAGATGGCTGTGGTTATGATTGCCCCCACGCCGAAACTGATGAACGAACACAGAAGGGCTGGCACCAGAGCGATGCAGACCCAGTACATGTTCTTCTGCACAGAATCACCGCTATGCACGTGGGGCGAAAGTGATACTACTAATTTATTTGCCATAATTCTATTTACAATTTTGCCATTTACAATTTACAATTTATTCTTTTTATTTACAATTCCTTATCAAGCCTGCAAACCGCATGGCAAATTGTACATTGTAAATTGTCAAATGGTACATGAGATTATTTTTTAGCCGCCATCTGACGAGCACGGATATTGGTCATTACTGTTGTTTTGCCCACACGGATGAGGTCGAGCAACGGGCGGTTGGACGGACAGGTGAACTGACACGAGCCGCACTCGATGCAACTGGTGATATCTTCTGCTTCCACCTTGTCCCACATCTTCTTGCCAGAGCAAGTGGCGAGGAGATAAGGTTCAAGTCCCATCGGACAGACACTCACACACTTGGCACAGCGGATGCAAGGCTGAGCCTCGCCACGACGTGCTTCCTTGCCGCTCATGATGAGGACACCAGAGGAGCCTTTGCAGATGGGCACATCGGTGTTCACGAGTGCCTTTCCCATCATCGGGCCACCGCCAATCACCTTTGCCTCGCCATCGGGCAGACCGCCACAAGCCTCGATGAGTTGGCTCATGGGTGTACCCATACGGGTGAGGAAGTTGCTGGGCTGCTTGAGTTGCTTGCCCGTCACTGTGACGATGCGCTCGAAGAGTGGCTTGTTCTTCATCACAGCCTCATAGACAGCGAATGCCGTACCCACGTTCTGGATGATGGCACCCACCGACACGGGCAATGCAGGAGGAGCAGGAACCTGACGACGCACCACGGCATCGATGAGTTGCTTCTCACCACCCTGCGGGTATTTAGTCTTGAGCGGAACCACCTCAATGTTGGGGTGTCCGGCTGCACATTTCTCCGAGAGGAGTTTGATGGCATCGGGCTTGTTCTCCTCGATGCCGATGAAACCTTTAGTCACCTTGGCTGCCTTCATGAGCAGTTCCACACCCACCAGCACTTCGTCTGCCTTTTCAAGCATCAGACGATGGTCGGCAGTAAGGTATGGTTCGCACTCCACAGCGTTGATGATGACCCATTCGGGCTTGAACTGGGGAGGAGGCATCAACTTCACATGAGTGGGGAAACAAGCACCACCCATGCCGACGACGCCAGCATTCTTCACTTTCTCAATAATCTCTTCGGGAGTGAGTTCGGGCTTATCCTTCAGCGTGACAAGTTTGTCTGTACGGTCAATGCTCTCTTCCCACTCGTCGCCTTCAACCGTGATATAGACAGCAGGCTTCTTGTAGCCGCTGGCATCCACCACCGTATCGACTTTCAGCACGGTGCCGCTGACAGAGGAGAAGATAGATGTGGAGAGTGCCTTTTCCATGGGCTTGCCAATCTGTGTGCCCACTTTCACCTTGTCGCCCTTCTGCACACAAGGCACTGCGGGAGCACCGATGTGCTGCCCCATGGGGAAGACCGCCACTTTGGGCAACTCTGCCACCTTGATTGGTTCAGCAGCCGAGAGTTTGTTCTCTGCCGGATGAACACCACCTATTCTAAATGTTTTCATAATTTCATTTACAATTTACCATGTACCATGTACAATTTTGTCATTTTTCATTTACCATGCGACCAGTAAGCGTCTCTATGTCCCAATGAAAATGGTAAATGGCACATTACTTTATTTAAGGCCAAGCAGAATCAACTGGCTTGGTGGAAGTGGAGCGTCAGTGCGCTTTGCTTCGAATTGAACTTCTTTGGCTGCAGGAGCCGGATTGCTGATGTCCTTGGGACCTGCGAGGAGAATCTGCTGACTCGGCATGAGGGGAGCACCGTCATACTTGAGTTCGATGGGCTTCCACTCTTTGGCCGGTTTGGCAGGGGCTGCAACGGGAGCATCGGCAGCCTTGACCGCAACTGCTTTAGCCGCAGGCTTGGCACCAGCCGCCTTGGGCATGGTGGCGATGACCTTGCGCTCGATGCCCTTGACACTGATGGAAGCGATGGCACCACGGGGACAAGCCTCGAAGCAAGCACCACAAAGCACACAAGCCTCGGGGTTGATGTAAGCCACATTGTTGCCCACATGCACAGCTTCGCTGCCACAAGCGTTCTGACACTTCTTGCAGGCAATGCACGAACTGCCACAAATTTTCATGGCATCGGCACCCTTGTCCATGTTCATGCAGGTCACCACAAAAGCATCCTTCGTCTCGCCACTCACGTTGCGCACCTCCATGATGCCGCGCGGACAAGCCTTGGCGCAGGCACCACAAGCCGTACACTTGGTAGCATCCACCTCAGGAATGCCCGTCTTGGGGTTCATGCGAATGGCATCGAACTGGCAGGCTGCCACACAGTCTCCACAGCCCAGACAGCCATAGGAGCACTGAGTTTCGCCCATGCACGTGAAGTTGGCCACACGGCAACTCTTCACACCATCATAAGCAGTGACATGGGGACGCACTTCGCACGTTCCGTTGCATCGCACCACGGCCAACTTGGGAGCAGCCACAACTACTTCCATTCCTAAGATTCCCGCAACCTTCGCCATGCAATCAGCACCGCCAACAGGACAATTCAGTCCTTCGAGTGAGCCTGCATCGGCAGCCTTCACACAAGCCGCAGCCATACCGCCACAGCCTGGGAAACCACAGCCGCCACAGTTGGCTCCAGGCAGCACTTCAAGCACTTGACCGATTCGGGGATCTTCTTTCACTGCAAACCGCTTTGACACCCCAAAAAGCAACAATGCAAGCACGAAGCCTAAGATTGCCAAAGCAGCCACTGCAATTAGAATTACTTGAAAATCCATAAAATGTTATTTAGTTTACTTTTATTGTTTTTCTATCCAGAAGGCAAAACGTCTTGCCATTCGGTCCCTATTCATATATAATATGTAGAAATAGAGGGAAAGAAGGACTGCAAGAATGCCCACAGAAAGGAGTTCTCCCAACTGTAACCACACCATCGCCACCAACATCCACACGACAATCAACAACACCGGCACACCAAACGCCAAACGCACCGCCTGCTTACCCATGCTCAACGCACCACACACTGTTACCTCTTCACCACACTTGTACTTCATTGCCGCCCCCTCTTCATACACATCAATAATCTTCTCCTTGCTCTCGCTGGACGAACACAGAGAACGTGCCTTGCACGCACTGCATGCCGCCACCTGTAGGATGTTTACCCTCACATGATGACCTTCCACCGATTCAATCACTCCTTGATGCGCTATTGTTTGGTTTCGTCTTTCTCTCATTTTAATTGCCGCTCTATAATTTTGACACCTACATGTCAATTTATAGTAACAATTTGCAAAGTACAGATTACAACTTAACACGACAAAAGTACTAAATTTAATCTTTCCGCTCAAAGAAAAAGCAGAAAAAAACACTTCAGAAGTAAAAAGTTTTCCCTTTTTAGCGAAAATTGAAAGAAAAAGCCGTAACTTTGCACCGTCATTACGAGTTGATGACAGAGTTCACGTCGTCACGAGTTGGCGACATAATCATTAATTATTAAACATTTTTATTGCAAAATGGCAACAAGAATTCGTTTGCAGCGTCACGGTCGCAAGAACTACGCTTTCTACAGCATCGTGATTGCTAATGCACAGGCACCACGTGATGGTCGCTTCATCGAGAAGATTGGTACTTACAACCCTAACACCAATCCTGCAACTATCGATTTGAACTTTGAACGTGCACTCTACTGGGTGCTCGTTGGTGCTCAGCCTACTGACACCGTTCGCAACATCCTCTCTAAAGAAGGTGTTTACATGAAGAAGCACCTTCTCGGTGGTGTGAAGAAGGGCGCATTTGATGAGGCTGCTGCCGAGACTAAGTTTGAGGCATGGAAGAAGGAGAAGGAAGTCAAAGCACAGAAAGTGGCTGACAAAGAGGCTGCCGACAAGGCTGCTGAGAAGAAGGCACGTCTGGACGCTGAAAAGAAGGCGAATGAAGCACTCGCTGCTAAAATTGCCGAGAAGAAGGCTGCCGCTCTCGCCGCTCAGGCTGCAGAAGAGGCTCCTGCTGAAGCACCTGCAGAAGGTACAGAGGCTACAGAAGCACCAGCAGAGGCTTAATCCTTTTGATGTAAAAATTCAAGACAAAAGAGCACGGAGAAATCCGTGCTCTTTTATTGCATTCATGGGTGATTCACAAAAAAGGAACTGCTCTTATTTTGCCTTTCGCCTCAACCGCCAATGCCCAGCATGAAGCCCCACTTTCACCTCCATCGCGTATGCCTTGCCACCATTTGCTTTCAGATTATAGCCGATATAAAAGGGCTTGAAGAATTTGGGATAGTAGCGAATGCCCACCGTTTCATAAATGGGTGGTTCATGTTTTTTCTGAATCCATCCATGTTGGCGGAACAGATAGGTCCCCACCGACATGGCGAGCGACAACTGCTTGTAATACACCTCATGATGTGCAGCAATGCCCAATACGTGCTTGCTATGCCTATAATGTCCTGTCAGCCCCATCTCCCGTTCGATTTTTGGGGAACGGGACACATAACCTCCAAACGAATATTCCAGTCCAACACCTGAGGCATGCACCTGATTGTAGCGGAACATCGGGACAAGTGCCGTGCCCCAAACGGTATGGAGCGCAATCTTTCCATCGTGATAAAGCTCATCGTCTTCAGACAGATAGTTGCGTCGCAAGAGCCATTCTTCATACATGGTGCGGAATCCTACTGTGGCATTCACATCCAAATACATGAATGAATCAAATGGTGTCCTACGGAAAGCCTGCAAGCGTCCCAAACGCTGTTCAAAAGTCAATCCCTTATCGGACTGCGGGCGATTGAGGTCATAACGTCCACGTACGGTCAGTCCATAAGAGTTTGAGCCTTTGTTAGGACGGTCTGTCGCTCCATTCGACACATGTTTATATTCAAATCCGACACTCAATTCCATGGCAGGCATGGGACGATAACCTGCAAAGACATTACATCCGAAGAACATGGACAGATGCTGTCCAATCATGTCATTGTCCACATTGTCAGCAGCCTCATAGGGACGTGAACTCAAACACAAGCCGTTCTCCAATCCATAGCCAAACGACCATCTCTTATTGCGGTAGATGTCACGCCGGAATCCGATGTAGGCTGCCCAAACATAGCCCAATGATGACTGATAGGGGGTGTCTCCCGTATGGAGCCGCGTGTGACTATAATCCAGCAGTTGTACGCCCGCTTCCAATGTTGGGAAGCCGAAGACACGGTCATACACGCTGACGGCCGTATCTAAAGGATTTGCCTGAGAAGTCATGAAAAGTTCATAGGCACCTCCCCATCCTCGTTTGACCAACTTCTCACCACGCATCTCAATGTTGAACAAATGGTTCATACCCGCACCACCACCTATTGAATAGATGAATTTCGGTACGGTATCGACCTTAACAACATCAGTTTCTTCTGCGCTCACTGGCACAAAAGAAACTGATATAAACACCCCTTGCATGAACCTTCTCAACAATCCCTTCATGTCAGACCTTTCATCCTGCAGCGAACTCCTTGATTCGTTGTTCTTCTTCCAATTTACAAATTAGCAACGTGTTATTCTTCTCTGCCACAATATAGCCGTCCAGACCCTGAACGACCACGCGTTTCTCTTCTGTTGCATGCACCACACAGTTGCGAGTTTCATACAACTTCACATTTTCTCCCACCACATTGTTGCCATCTTTGTCCACAGGCGCCAATGTGTGCAGTGACCCCCATGTGCCCACATCGCTCCAACCGAAGTCTGCAGGGAACACAAAAATTTCATCCGCACGTTCCATTACCGCATAATCAATGGAGATACTTTGGCATTTCGGGAACTGCTCATCAATCATCGCCTGCTCCTTCTCCGTCCCATAATAAGGCAGCAGATCCTCAAAGATTTTCGAAATCTCTGGCTCGTAGATGCGCAACGAGTTGACAATCGTGCTCACGTTCCAGACAAAGATTCCTGAATTCCAGAAAAAGTCACGCTTCTTCAGATACTGCACCGCTGTCTTGTAGTCGGGTTTCTCCTTGAACGAATCCACACGGAAAATTTCTTTATTTCTCAACGAAGGCACTTGTAAGTCTGCTTGAATATAGCCATACCCCGTTTCAGGGCGAGTTGGTTCCATACCCAACGTCACAATGGCATCGGTTTCTGCCGTGAAGTTCAAAGCAGAACTGACAACCCGCTGAAATTCCACCACGTCCGTCACCAGATGGTCTGCAGGCGTGATGACCAGATTAGCTTTCGGATTCTGCGCTTTGATGCGCCAACTCACATAAGCGATGCAAGGAGCCGTATTGCGACGGCATGGCTCCAAAAGAATATTTCTCTGGGGAATATCGGGAAGTTGCTCAGCAACAATATCCGCATACCTCTGCGACGTGACCACCCACACATTTTCGGGGGCGACCATGCCTTTGAAGCGGTCGTAAGTCATCTGGATAAATGTGCGCCCTGTCCCAAAAACATCAATAAACTGTTTAGGGTATTCCGTTGTGCTCATAGGCCAGAAACGGCTACCCACACCTCCTGCCATAATGACAAGGTTGTTGTTAAGGTTAATATTCGTACTCATAATAGTCAAGCAGTTTAATTTTCCACCTTAAAATCTCTAAAAGAAATGCAAAGATATGAAAAAATGAAAAAATAAAGAATTGAGGAGTTGAAAAAGTAAAAAAAACTTATAAAAACTTCGTGTATCAGCAAGAAAATCCTAATTTTGTGAAAAAAATGAACATTAATCGTAAATAGAAAATGGCTAACAACCCCATGACCCTCATTGCTGACAGTGGCTCCACCAAAACAGCATGGTGCCTTACCGAAGACCCTCAACACGTAATATACACCCAAGGAATCAACCCTTTCCAACAAAATGAGGAGGAAATCGGTTCTATTCTCCAACACGAACTGCTGCCTCATCTTCACACCTATCTGTCCAAGAATCGTGACATTGATGCCATCCATTTCTATGGTGCCGGATGTACACCCGAGAAATCCCCCATCGTGACACAAGCCTTACGGCAGGTTATCAGCACGACTGCCCGCATCAGTGTGGAGAGCGACATGCTCGGAGCCGCACGAGGACTTTGTGGACGCTATCCCGGCATTGTTGCCATTCTCGGCACAGGCAGCAATTCTTGCTACTATGACGGTCGCACGCTCCACCCCGGCATTCCTGCTCTTGGTTACATTCTCGGTGATGAAGGCAGCGGTGCCTACATTGGCAAACGGCTTGTGGGCGACATTCTCAAGCAACAACTGCCTGAGGACATTTGCAAAGTCTTCTTCGACGAGACACATGAAACCCAAGCCAACATCATCCAACATGTGTATCGCACTCCCCTGCCCAACCGTTATCTGGCCTCCCTCAGCCCCTTCTGTGCCCGTCATCGAGAGCATCCAGCCATCCATGCGTTTCTCCTCGACTGTTTCGAACAGTTCTTCCGTCGCAACATCATCCCGCTTACTTCCCAACTCACAATTCAGGACGTTCATCCTTCAGTCCTCTCTACGGTTCACTTCATCGGAAGCATTGCCCACTACTACAGCCCCGAACTCACGGAAGCCGCCACTCGCTGCGGATTCTGTGTCGGCACCATCATCCAATCGCCCCTTGATGGCATGGTGGCATTTCATGGACAATAAGCACACTGGACTCATGAACGAACACTCGCAAGACATATGAGGGCTGAATTAGCGGAATTTTCGGAAAAAAGCAAAAAATGACAGAAGAAAATCAAAAAAGGCACATCCGTCGCCGGATGTGCCTCTGATATGTTGCAGATGCTCATGTTACATCGCCACAAGACTATCTCTACTTTTTCTTGGGAGCAGCCTTGGGAGCTGTAACTTTCTTAGCTGCTGCCCCTGCCGCAGGTTTGGCCTTTTCGGCTGCTTTCTTGGCAGCGGCAGGCTTCTTGGGGACAGCTTTCTTCACAGGCTTCTTCTCTTCCACTTCCGTGGGATTGAATTTCTCCAGTTTTTTGCGTAGGCGCTCGATTTCCTTATCCTTGGCAGCCAGTTCATCATCCTGATTTTTAATCATGGTAATGAGTCCATCAATTTCTTCATTATCAGCGCCTCCGTAAAGGTTGTTAACACGAGAAATGAAATCACCAAGAATATTCATATAGTTGGTGAAAGCATCGTATGGACTATCGTAAATGCCACGATATTGATAGCCAGGTTTTGTGGTCATGAAACGGAAGTTGTTGGATGCCTGCAAGGAATCCCAGTCCATCTGAATGCGGCGGTCGCCACATACACGCACACGGTCTGCCACACTGTAGAGTTTGTTGAAAGCTTCACGCTGCATGACGTTGCCGAGCCAACAAGAAGTGTCGCGTTCCTCGTCAACCCACGAGATGTTATAAGGAACCTCGATAGCTCCCACGCTCTTTTCGGCACAAAGTTCTGACGGCAGGGCGAAACCAATGCCGCGCTCCTTTGCCAAGACTGGGATGGCTTTGAGGAATTCGAGAATGCCACTCTGAAGCGGATGGAAAATGCCGAAGGTGACAAGTTCACCAAATATATTGATGATGTTTTCCCCTTCCGGGGTGGAAGCAATCCAATCGAGCCACTGGTCAGCCATGAGCGGATGAGAAGTGAAGCGTTCGGTGATGTCCTCTGACAAGTTGATGTCGCGCATCAACAACTTCAAGCGTGGGTCGCTTGCACAATGATACAAATAATGTGGGGACTTCCAACCAAGCACCTGCTTGGCACCTTCAGTCAGAATTCCCTTGAAGCCCATTGCTGCCACCTGTGCACCAATCTCGTCGTTGTAGATAAGAGAGGAGTTGCGGAACACTTTAGGACGCTTGCCAAAAAGTTCCTTGACGCGGTCGCTCATACGTTTCACCTCAGCTACAAAACTCTCCTCATTGGCAAGTGAGGAAAGACCGTGGCTATAAGGCTCGCACAAGAACTCGACCTGCCCCGTGGAGTTGATTTCACGCAACAAGTCAATCACCTGCGGAGCATGGAATTCCAACTGCTCAAGACCCACGCCAGAAAGAGAAAAGGCAACCTTGAACTCTGGATGGTCTCTACACATCTGAATAAGTGTCTGCAAAGCTGGCACATAACTGCGCTCTGCGATGTCGTTGATGGAACGCTCATTCTCGTAATCATCATAGTAATAGTGATCACGACCGATGTCGAAGAAACGGTAACGCTTGAGATGAATAATCTGATGTATCTCAAAATAAAGACAAATCCTTTTCATATTCTAATAATTCGTTTAGTTCATTGTTTTTAGTGAATAAATCCTCCGTTGTAAATGCACTCGTCATAGAGTTTGCGGATGCGGTGACCGACTTTCACCCATGTGATCTCTGCCACTTCCTTTAAGCCTTCTTCTTGCAGATATTTGTGCAGTCCCTCGTTAGTGCAGAGAGAATAGATGGCATCAGCCATGGCATTGATGTCCCAATAATCCACCTTGATGACTTTGTCGAGTATCTCGCCACAACCTGACTGTTTGGAAATGATGGATGGAGTGCCACACTGCATCGCCTCCAATGGCGCAATGCCAAAGGGCTCTGACACGGATGGCATGACAAACACATCGCTTGCCTTGTAACATTCATACACTTGCTTTCCACGCTGGAAACCGGGGAAATGAACACGGTCAGCAATGCCTTTGGCTGCCGCAAGATCCACCATTTCCCAATATTTGTCACCCGAACCTGCAAAGCAGAAACGAATGTTCTTGGAACGCTTGCAGACGAGGTCTGCTGCCTCAATAAAGTATTCGGGACCTTTTTGCATCGTGATACGTCCAAGGAAGGTGACCACCTTCTCCTTGCCATGGTCAACACGAGGAATGTCCAGATACTCTTGTGGAAGTGGATAGACTGCATTATGCATGGCAAAGCACTTACGTGGGTCTTGATGATACTCACGGATGACAGTCTGACGGGTCAATTCTGACACACACATGATGCAGTCAGCATGATCCATACCATTTTTCTCTATAGAATAAACGGTAGGATTCACCTTACCACGCGAACGGTCGAAATCGGTTGCATGTACGTGAATGCAGAGTGGCTTACCACTGACCATTTTAGCATGAACACCTGCTGGATAGGTGAGCCAGTCATGAGCATGGATGATATCGAACTGTTCAGAACGAGCAACGACTCCTGCAATAATGGAGAAGTTGTTAATCTCATCGTGAAGATTGCCTGGATATCCGCCCGCAAACTCCATGCACCCCATATCGTTGACATTCATGTAGGAAAAATCAGCATAAATATGGTCACGGAATTTGTAATATTCCTCGGGAGTCATATAGTCGGGAATACGACTCTTCACATAATCATAGTCATGCCCACGATACACAATGGGCACTTGGTTCATGCCAATGATACGAAGGAACTTCTCCTCCTCCCCACAAGGCTTGGGAAGGCAAAAGGTAATTTCCGCATCGGGCTGACCTTCAATCATTCCCTTGGTGATGCCATAGGAAGCAACTGCAAGTCCACCATAAATCTTAGGAGGGAATTCCCAACCAAACATTAAAACTTTCATACCTCTGTCCTCCGTTAATAATTATAGAATTTAGAAAGAACCTTATTCACACGCAACACAGCAGCCACATTCATGGCAAAAGAAAGAGCGCCTCGGCCACTGAAAGGAGGGTTGCCATCGAAGAGTTCTGGCAGCGTGCCAATACAATGGTAGTTCATCTCTTCTTCGAAACCCAAGAAACAACGGTCAACCCATGAGAGTCCGCTTCGCTTGTAAATTTTGAGGCAGGTCTCGAGGTAGAAACCTGACAACCAAGGCCACACGGTACCCTGATGGTAAGCGGCATCACGCTGTGCCTGACCTCCCACATAGACGGGGTTGTATGCGCCAGACTTCGGCGAGAGGGAACGCATGCCTTTCGGGGTGAGCAATTCCTTGGTACAAATGTCGAATATCTTCTTGCGTTCGGGTGTAGTCAACGGGCTGTATTCGAGAGATGAGGCAATAAGCATATTGGGACGGACTTCCCAGGAGGTGTAGCCTTCATCCACATAGTCAAGCAGATAACCATGCTCGTTCAAGAATGTTTCTTTGAAAGACTTACCGGTCAGTTCTGCCAATCGAGTATAATCACCAGCCTCAGCGTGACGTCCTTTTGCCATCAGCATCTCGGCATAGAACAGCAAGGCATCGTACCAAAGAGCATTGATTTCCACCACATAGCCAGAACGAGGCACCACAGGCACACCATTCACTTCAGAATTCATCCATGTGACTGCATGGTCACGTCCATTGGTGAAGAGGAGTCCATTGTCATGCAGCAAAAGATTGGGATGCTTGCCTTGACGGATGAAATCAATGATTTTACCGACAAGTTTCCCGTACTTCTCCATCGCTGCCTCAGTGCTGACCAATCGAGAGTATTGCTGGATGCACCACACTGCCCACAAAAGGACATCGGGTTTCTCCATCTCACACATCATGATGTTCGTGTCCGTCCCATCCATAAAGTCATTTAAAGCCTTCACGGCTGTCTTCATAGCCTTCTCATAGTATTCAACTTCGTCAATCGCCAATGTAAGACCAGGAAGGGAAACAAACATGTCACGCGCACGGCATTTGAACCAAGGATAACCTGCAATAATATAAGTCTCGCCATCACGCTCGTAATGGAACTGGTGGGCTGCATTGACCAGACACGATTGGAAGTTGGTGCGTGGTACATGAACGTCATATTCATGGTCAAATATTTTCTTCATCTGATTGGTTTTCAACTCACTCAATCCCGCAGCAAAAACAACACTCTCTCCTTTCTTGATGTCAAACTCAAAGTAGCCCGGCACATACAAATCTTCTCTGTACTCATAACCTAACTCTTGTTCCTTCTGATACTCGATACCGCGATACCAGGCCGGATCAAAAACAAACTCGTTCTTCTTGTTGAGCTGCATCATCAGTTCGGGATAGCCGGAATACATACGAGTCTTGATTCCATTGTCTATCAAGTCATACTTTCTGCTGGCACCAGCATTCTCATGCGTACAATCCTCCACACTACGGAAGGCGAGGAATGGGCGCAAACGAAGGGTTGTTGCAGAATGGGCATCAAGCAATGTGTAACGAATCAGGATTCGATTTTCAAAATGCTGAAAAACCTTCTCCTTTTTCAAAATCACACCACCTACACGATAGATAGTTGTTGGCAATTTTTCCCATTCACATGAACGGATGTATTTATGCCCATTGGGACTAAACACATTGCCCGAGTATTTGTGAAGTCCAAGATTGAACTGTGCACCATGCTGAATGACTGTCTCGTCAAGCGACGAAAGAAGCACATGGTTTCCACCATCCAACTCTTTGACAGGAACGACCAACAAACCGTGATACTTACGCGTATTACAGTCCACGATTGTAGAGCATGAATACGCACCAGACCTGTTTGTCCGCAAGATCTCTTTGGGCAGAGATTCTTGCAGATTGGTCATTTGAGCTTTATCAAAATGCAAATAACTCATAGTTGTATTTTAAGGTATTGTTCCTTTTAGATTTTGTATAAATTTCATTTTTCAAATTTAAGGACTTTTTTTGGCGTACACAACCTTTCTCCCATTTTTTTCAAAAAAAAATTGCACAAAGACTGAAAAACCCCATAAAACATGCTAAATAGCAGAAAAATCGCAGAAAAGGTTTGTTTAATTTGCAACTTGTGTGTAACTTTGCATTACAAAAAGTTTTAAGGTAATGAGAAAAAAGGATTTGGCTGCAATGATAAATGTAGAAAGCAGCCTTCAGGATATTATGCAGATGCTTTCACCCCAAGAGCAAGAGGAGTTGAAAGATGGCATGTCCATACAACACTTCAAAAAAAATGAAACACTCTACCAAGAAGGTGAAGTGCCTCAAATGTTTCATTGCCTTATCAGTGGCAAGGTGAAAATATATAAAGATGGTATCGGAGGAAGGACACAGATAGTACGCGTCATCAAACCTGTCGAGTATTTCGGTTACCGAGCCTATTTTGCAAACCAAAACTATGTGACCTCTGCCGCTGCCTTCGAGTCCAGCACCGTATGCCTCATTCCTATCGAGATGATGGAGAGATGGATTATGGAGAATCGGCAACTGGCTCTCTTTTTCATCCGACAGTTAGCGATAGAAGTGGGCAATTCTGATCAGCGCACCGTCAACCTCACCCAGAAACACATCCGAGGCCGTTTGGCAGAATCCCTTTTGTTTCTTCGTGACAGTTATGGACTAGAGGAAGACGGAGCCACGCTTTCCATCTACCTCTCGCGTGAAGACCTTGCCAACATGTCAAACATGACCACATCGAATGCCATCCGCACATTGTCGGCATTTGCACAAGAAAAAATCATCGCCATCGATGGTAAGAAAATCAAACTCATCGATGAAGAATGTCTGGAAAGAATCAATAAGATTGGGTAAAATTACTCCTGCGACACAACAGGAACGATAAAGTTCAACGCTTCTTTTTCAATGCCGACTTTCATCGGAGCCGGATGCTTGGATTGCAACACGACACCATCAAGAGAGACCAAAGCCTTATCCACATCATTGACAATGACTTGGCGGGCACGATAAGGATGCACATTTTTATAATTCAGGAAACGTCCCTTACCCAACAACCAAAATCCTTCAAAAAGTTGCCACCATTGAGGACGAGTGATCAAAGACAGGTCTAACAGACCATTGTATGGTACAGAATTGGGGGTCTGTCCGTATCCATGACAGTTACCGATGCACACTGACATATATTTATCCACAACCGTTTCTGTCTCAATCTTGAAAGAGAAATTATACTGCTTTCGTTCAAAGATTCGGCTAATCAGGGCAGGAATGATGGAAAGTTTACGTGACCCAATGATTTGAGCAGCCTCATTGGTCGTCTTAATGAGCCTTGCACCGAGACCTATATTGATGCAATTCAAGAAATATCGCCTTTGTGGTATATTATCATCCTGATAGGTACAGCATCCCACATCAATTTTTCTGACATGATGAGCAATGATGCCATCGACTGCCAGTTTATAATCATCCACCGAAACTCCCCAAAAACGAGAAAAATCGTTGGCAATTCCATTGGGAATGTTCGCAAGAGCAAAATCGTCAGGCAAAGACTCACGGCACTGCATGACAGCATTGACAGCCCGATTGAGAGAGCCATCCCCCCCCACGACCACGATGACATGATACCCGTTTTCACACATCATCTTCGCCAACCGCTCCACAGAATCTGGAGTTTCAGACTGCAGGAAATCATACTGCATTCCTTTCTTCTCCATATACTTACGGATCAGTGTCCACCGCTTTCGCGAGTTGTCAAAACCTGAATGCGGATTATATATTACACCTATGCGATTTGTTGCTTCCATAATTCTTTCACTTGTTCCACACGTTCCCCCATCGGCATCTCAACACTAAGCCAATGAATCTGAATGCCACGACGTTCCTCCATGCCACGAAACCACGTCATCTGCCGCTTGGCAAACTGATGGATGGCAATCTCCAGTAAAGAAACCATCTCTTCATATTGTAACTGCCCAAGCAAATAGAGCGTAACATATTTATACTCTAATCCATAACGGATGAGCCGTTTTGTTGACACTCCCCTATCAATCAACCTTTTGACCTCATCAATCATTCCTTCTTCCAGCCGGGCACGCAACCGCTGACTGATTTTCTTCCTGCGGAGGTCTCTGCTGATATCAAGTCCTATGATGAGCGAACGGAAAGGAGGAAACTCTCTACCATCAAACTCATAGCCCTTAATGACACTTTCGATATACATACCCGTTCCGCCACAAAGAATCGGCATCTTTCCCCGCTCCGTGATGTCCGCATAAGCATCCAGAAAACCCTTCTGCCACTCATATACATTATACCTCGTACCAGCCTCAGCTATATCTATTAAATGGTAAGGAATGTCCTTTCCTCTCACATGATAGTCTGCCAAATCTTTGCCAGTGCCAATGTCCATGCCTCGATATACCTGTCGGCTGTCAGCACTGATAATCTCCCCATCCATTTCATACGCCAGCTGTGCAGCAAAAGTTGTTTTACCACACGCCGTCGGTCCCAATATGGTCAGCAGATCATTCAAGGCAAACAATTTAGATAGACAATTCATCAAGCACCCGTATAAGACTCTTATTCATTGCCTTATCAGAGCGGATGGCATCAGAAAATGGCACATAGACCACTTGGTCATTGCGTATGCCTACCATCACGTTGCGCTGTCCGTCAAGAATGGCGTCAATCACACCTGCTCCCAATCGGCTCGCCAAGATTCGGTCGCGAGCTGAAGGAGAACCGCCACGCTGCAAATGCCCTAAGATGGACACACGCACATCGTACTGAGGATATTCCTTCTTCACTCTATCGGCATAGAACATCGCACCACACTTCGGGCTTTCACTCACGATCACTATGCTTGAATTCTTACTTTTGCGAATACCTCTGCCGATGAAATGTTCCAGTTGGTCGGCATCTGTACTGTCTTCAGGGATGATGGCAGCCTCCGCACCACTGGCAATCGCACTGTTCTGCGCCAGGAAACCAGCATCACGTCCCATCACCTCCACAAAGAAGATACGTTCGTGTGAATTGGCCGTATCGCGTATCTTATCCACACACTCAACAATTGTGTTCAACGTCGTGTCATAACCAATGGTTAGGTCTGTACCATAAAGGTCATTGTCAATGGTCCCAGGCAATCCGATGCATGGTACATCATACTCTTGCGCAAAGATACGGGCACCAGTCAAAGAACCATTACCACCAATCACAACCAAAGCATCTATATCCTCCCCTTGCATCACCTCATATGCCTGCTTCCGACCCTCGGGAGTCATAAAAGCCTTGCTGCGGGCACTCTTCAAGATTGTGCCTCCTCGCCCAATGATGTTGCTCACACTTTCAGTCGTGAGCTCCTTGATCTCGCCATTCACCAAACCATCATATCCTCGATAGATGCCTTTCACCCGAAAACCCTTGCAAATTGCAGAACGAGTCACTGAGCGGATGGCAGCATTCATGCCAGGAGAATCACCCCCAGATGTCAGAATAGCTATACAATTGATTTTACCCATATTTGTTTTCTTCACTTCTTAGATAAATTCCTTTTTACTATTATATCAATGTGTAAGCCAAAACACAAGCAATCCCGCCATCCATGCAACAAATGCACGCCAGAGATAATGACGGATATACCACTTAAAGCGAATACGCTCCACCTCCAGCACTGCTTGCCCAGCCATCGAGCCCACAAAAAGCAAACTGCCACCACATGCACAACAGAAGGAAAGCAGCTGCCAATAGATGCCATTCTGCGCAAACTCCGATGTGGAGTCCACATCTACCTGGAATATGTTCATACCCGTCATCATCAACGGTACATTATCCATAATCGAAGAAAGCGCTCCGAATGCCGCACCATATACATACACATTATTAATATGCTCCTCAAGCCAGTTTCCCACGAAATCGAGCGCACCACACTCAGCAAAGGCACCGACACCCAAGGAGACGCCAATGAAATAGAGAATCATGCGCATACCTATAAACTCCGTGTTGCGGAAATAATGACGTTGCACCAACAGCACATTACCATCCCGTTCCAAGTTGCAAAGCCCCTCAATCGCCCATATCAGAGCCAAGACCGACAACGAGCCTAGGAACGGAGGCAATTTCGTGATGTAATGAAACGATGGAATAAACCACAAACCGGCAATGCCGAGAATCAGCAGAAGCACCTTCTGCCATGCTACCAAATAAGAATCATCGCCATCAAAACGGGAAAGCGCAGAGAAGATTTCCACTCGTCCGTGCAACTTCATACCAATCAGCACATTAAAAACGCACAGACTGACGAATGCTGGCAGGAACAATCCTGCCGCATAAGCAGACGGAGTGATGGCGCCTCTCACCCACAGCATGACCGAAGTCATATCGCCAATTGCTGTAAAACAACCACCCAGACAAGCCGCAATCATGATGGTGCAAGCATAGATGACACGCTGATGATGATTCCGCACAATCTGCGAGATAATACTCATCATCAACACCACCGTTGTCAAGTTATCCACATTGGCAGAGATGGCAAATGTCAACAGCGAGATGAGCCACAAGAACAAACGGCTATTGCGCATACGAAGCCACCCTATCAGCGAATCAAACACACCGTTGTTGTGCAGCACCTCTACAATCGTGTTAGTGGCAATCAAAAACAGAATGACAGAACAAGCCTCACCTATATACTTAGCAAGGACATTCTCCGCCACAAAATACTTCAAGCTGTCACTTGTCGATTCACCACCAGCCAAATACGCACTATAATCATCGCCATGCATCAGAAAGACAAAATCCTCACCATTTAGCAAATATATCACCCAAGCAATCACGCCACATACCATCGCAACGGTGGCACGATTGACATGATGCATCTGTTCGGTACTCATCAGCACAAAGCCAACAAACACGACAGCCACGATGATTAAAGTCATTAATAGCATAATACCACTCTTTTCTTTTGTTTTGAACGAAGGGCATTCCCCTAAAGAAATGCCCTTTTTACCTTCGAGCGGCAGACGGGACTCGAACCCGCGACCCTCGGCTTGGGAAGCCAATGCTCTACCAACTGAGCCACTACCGCAAAAAACTTATTTTCAAATTGTGGTGCAAAGATAGAAAATAATTAGGAATTAGGAATGAAGAATGAAGATTTTTTTCCCTTTGAGCGTGTTTTTTATGACCAAGGAGATATTTCCTAACATCTAACTCCCCATTTCCAATTCAAGTTCCGCACCTTTAACTTTGTCGAAGGCTGGATACACCTCAATAATAAAAATAAAATGCCTTTTATTTTGTATTGTGTTCGGCTTTCACTACCTTTGTACCATGATTCTAAAGAAACTGACCATACTCAATTACCGCAACATCGCAACAGCCGAACTGGAGTTTTCCCCCAAGGTAAACTGCTTTGTGGGACAAAACGGTGAGGGCAAGACCAATGTGCTGGATGCCATCTATTTCCTCTCACTCACTAAGAGCACAGCCAACAGCATCGACTCCGCCAACATACGTCATGGGGAAGAAATGATGATGGTGCAAGGTATCTACGACTTGAATGGCATCGAGGAGGAAATCTCCATCGGCATGAAGCAGCACCAGAAAAAACATGTGAGGCGCAACAAGAAAGAATACAAACGGCTGACCGAACACATCGGACTGCTGCCACTCATCATTGCCTCGCCCAACGATGCCACCATCATCTCTGGCGGAAGCGAAGAACGACGCAGGCTGATGGATATGGTCATCTCACAATATGACACCGAATACATGACCGCCCTCCTGACATACAACAAAGCCTTACAACAGCGCAACGCCATGCTCAAGGCAGAAGAAGAGCCCAATCCCGACATCATGAACATCTACGAAGAAATGATGGCAGAAAATGGAGAGCGCATCTATGCCAAGCGGCAAGCGTTCATCGAAGAATTCACACCCGTATTTCAGCAATTCTACGCTGTCATCTCCGGAGGCAATGAGCAAGTGTCGCTTCGTTACAATAGCCATTGCCAACGTGGTCCCCTGCTCGACATCATCCAGCGTGACCGCCAGAAAGACCGCATCGTGGGATACTCTCTTCACGGCATTCACAAAGACGATCTGGAGATGAATCTCGACGGTTACCCCATTAAGCGCGAGGGTTCACAAGGGCAGAACAAGACCTACATGATATCCCTCAAACTTGCACAGTTTGACTTTCTCAAACGCACAGGCAGCAAAACAACTCCCCTGCTCCTGCTCGATGACATCTTTGACAAACTCGACGCCCAACGTGTGGAACAAATCGTCAGCCTCGTCTCCGGCGATGCTTTCGGACAGATCTTCATCACCGACACCAACCGTGAGCATCTTGACAAGATACTTGAACAGTCACAAGGCAATTACAAGATCTTCCACGTCAGAGGAGGAGAAATAACCTCTTAACCGACGTGCCCCACGTCGATGAACCGACATGCCCCACGTCGGTTTTGGGCAACAACAAGAAAAAAGGAACGCACTCCATTGGCACGCTCCCTTATTCATTAAAAGCATAATGACATTCTGTAATAATAGCACTTTCCCCATCACAACACTATTCCCCATAATAGCACCTTTCTCATGAGAAAAAGCAAGATAGAACGAATCGACAACGTAGTTCAGCAGTTCATGCGCATCAACGGTATTGAGACCCCCTACAACCAATACCGCCTCATCGAAGCATGGCCCATCGTCATGGGGCCCAACATTCAGCGCTACACAGGTGACATCTTCATCAAGAACCAAACGCTTCACGTACAAATCACCTCCCCAGCCGTCAAGCAGAACCTTCTCATGGAACACCGCGCCTTAGCCCGCAAACTCAACGAACACGTCGGCGCCCAAGTCATCGAAGACATTCATTTCTACTAAGTAACCAAGTAAAAAAGGTGCTATTTTTTGTCATCCAAGCAACTTGTATAGATATCTTGCATCACCAGACCTGCTATCATAAAACCAAAAATTGCCGTGGTGTGAGCAACAGTGCCATTTATCCGGGCCTTTGAGGTACACCACTCATGATTGAGCAAGTCTGCACGCCCTGGTCCATCGACGGCTTTAGGACATAGACACAGGCTTGTGCCACAACTTTTGTTCTCCCCACGATTCTTCAGAAGTTCTTCACTGTACACACACTTGAACTTCTTGGCAGGGAAAGTCTTATTGTGCTTAAACCGTCGGCGAAGTGCAGCAGCCAATGGGCATCCCTTCACTTTCCAAAATTCGGCTACCGCAATCTTGGCGGGATCCATCTTCAAGGCTGCCCCCATCGAGGCAAAAAACTTGGCATCGGTCTGAGTGGCACGAAGAATCAAGTCTGCCTTATCTTTCAGTGAATCAATTGCATCAATGATGTAGTCGTACGAAGAAAGGTGAAAAGAATCTGCCGTTTCCGCATTATAAATGTCTTGAATAGCCGTGATGTTTGCCGAAGGATTGATGTCGAGAAGACGCTCTCTAAGCACGTCCACTTTCACCTTACCCACCGTTTTCATTGTTGCCATAAGTTGGCGATTGATGTTTGTCAGACAGACACGATCCGAATCGACAATGGTAAGTTGCATGACACCCGAACGCACCAGACTCTCGGCGCACCAGGAACCGACACCACCAACTCCGAAAATGATGACCCGCTTTGAAGCAATCACCTCCATCATGTCGGCACCCAACAAAAGTTCTTCTCTTCTGAAAATACCTTGTGCCATCACTTATGCTGTTCTTTCTGCATTTGTTTCCATTGCGCTTTCGCCAACTCCTGCATATCCACCACCTCGTCTTTCTCATCGACAATCTCAAAGCCCAGCATAGTTTCAATGACATCCTCCAGCGTGACGATGCCACGGAGCGTTCCATACTCGTCGATGATGATAGAGATATGTTCTTTCTTTTCGAGCAGTTTCTCCCAAATGGTGGAAACATCTTCGTCTTCGGAGAAAGACAGGATGGGACGTGCCAATTCGCCTAACTTGGTGTCGAACTTATCTTCTGCCAAGCGTTCCAAAATCTCCTGACGAAGCACATAACCTGTAATATAGTCACTTTCCTCACCCTTATAGACAGGAATACGAGAGAAGTTCTTGTATTCTTCATCATGATAGAATTCACGCAAAGTCATTTCCTCATCCGCCATTGCCACCACAACGCTTGGGGTCATAATCTCGTGGGCAGCCACGCTGTCAAGTCTGAGCAAGTTCTGAATCATGCGGTTTTCCTTTTTCTCAAGGACTCCCTCTTCGGTACCGACTGTGACCATTGCCGCCACCTCGTCACGAGTGACTGATTCCTGCGTGGAGGCATTGCTCAATCCATGCGTAATTTTCTCCAACAGGATGACCAAAAGGTAGGTAACTATTATAAATATATGTATGATACGACTGGCTGGTAAAGCCAATTTGCGCCAATAGGTCGAGCCGATGGTTTTGGGCACAATCTCCGAAAACACCAAAATAAGGAAGGTGAACATACCTGAAACGATGCCGACAAACAAACTCGTCTCGTTGGAAGCCGCATAATGCGAGGCGGCATAACCTGCAGCCTGAGAGCCGACGAGTGATGCCCCCACAGTGTTGGCAATGGTATTAACAATGAGAATTGCAGATATCGGACGGTCTATGCTTGTCTTGTACTGCTTGAGCCGTTCCCATCCCTTGACACCTTGTGTCTCAAGGGTGGTGACGTATGACATGGGAGTGGAAAGAATGGTTGCTTCGAGCACTGAACATAGTGCTGAAATGATCAACGACAGCAACATGTAGGTGATGAGAAGGGTTATCTGCGAGTCCATACGTTCATCCCTTTCAAAAAGTTGTCGTTCATTGTGTTGTTTGCAACAGAATTTGTAAGGCGGCCACTGTTTTCCGCCGGATAACTGTCTGAGTCCATTTCAAAATGAATTGGTGAATACTAAAGTTTGTCGCCGTAAGCGAGGTCGCCAGCGTCGCCCAATCCTGGCACGATATAGCAGTGCTCGTTGAGGTCTGGGTCTATGGCGGCACACCAGAGTGTCACGTTGTCGTAATCGGCAAAGGCCTTTTTGATATAATCAACGCCCTTCTGGGCTGCAATCACGCTACAAAGGTGGACGGTAGCAGGGATTCCCTTTGTGGAAAAGGCATGGTATCCCAATTCGAGACTTCCTCCCGTTGCCAGCATGGGGTCTGCAATGATAAGCGTCTTATCCGTCAAATCAGGGGTTGCGATGTATTCAATTTTAATCCCAACGTGCTTACATTCTTTATCTTTATAATATCGATAGGCTGAAACAAAAGCATTGCCTGCGTTGTCAAAAACATCAAGGAATCCCTGATGAAAAGGAAGTCCGGCACGGAAAATCGTGCCCAACACGATTTCGTTGTCAGCAGTTGATGCCTTTGCCTTGGCAAGAGGTGTCTGGATGGTCTTCTCCGAATACTGCAAGGTCTTGCTGATTTCGTAAGCCATCATTTGCCCAATGCGTGACAAATTGTATCGGAAACGGGCACAATCCTTCTGAATATTGACATCCCGCAGTTCCGCCACATACTGATTGATGATGGTATTCTGCTTTGCAAAATTGATTACTTTCATCGTATCTTAAAGATTTAAGAGGCGCCATGCCACTTTTTTCTTGTTGCAAAGGTAATCATATTTTTCCACTTACAAAACGATTTCTGTAAAATTGTATGATTTGAGAGTATGAATGCTTGTAAGCGACCTCCTTTTTGTCACTTTCGAGGGAGAAAAGCATATTTACAGAAAAGATGCATATAAAATCTCGCAAAAAGTTTTTTTTATTACTTTTTTTATGTACCTTTGCATAAATTTAGATAAAAGTACAATGGGGTACAAATAACTATTATTCGATAGACAAGGTGTGGTCTTTTGAAATCGAACAAAGCATCTTGTACATCACAAGTTAAAGGATTATATACAAATTACTAATATATGGGTACAGAAAAGAATCTCCAGTTGGGCGTGTACTTACTCGACACGGTATTACTGACTGCATTCATCATTGGGTTCCACAAACTCATGTGCCACATTGCACCTGAATCCGTTGATAATATAAAAAATATCCCATGGGTCGTCCTCGTCTATATTATAGGATTTTCCTTTAGTTATGTTCTGTTCCCCTCTCTCATTCAACTTCGACTAATCAAATATGAAGACATCATCAGGCGTGCTACATCAACATGCTTCATGATGCTTCTTTTTGTTTCGCTTATCATTTTCGTATCAAAACCCTTTGCAGATTTTCCTCGCACGTTCTTATTCTATTCCATGTTGGCATATTTCATCTTTATGCTGACAGAACGGATTATTTTAAGGAAGATTCTCATGCGCTTCAGAGCCAACAAAGGAAACCTGAAGAACGTCATCCTGGTCGGGAACGAACAGACAGTGTACCAATTATTTGAAATTCTGAAAACCCCTATATACGGATATAACATTGTAGGCTTCTTTTATGACGGAGAATGCACGAATCAGGAAATGGCCGCAAAGCGGCTGGGAGGAACTGGCGACATTTACGGCTGGCTCACGGTCCATTCGAACATCAATGAAATATATGGATATTTTCCGAAGGAGCAACATGACACCATCAATATGATGAGTAAATTCTGCGACAATCACTTGATACGTTTCTACTACATACCCGCCATCAATGTGTTCAAGGGGAACATGGCCATCACTTTCATAGAGGGAATTCCCGTGATTGCACGTCGTGAAGAGCCATTGAGGAAAGATTCCAACAAATTGGCAAAGAGAATCTTTGACATCATCTTCTCATCCTTCGTGCTATTGTTAATTTTCCCTTGGATATTCATCTTTGTTTCCGTTATGATTAAGATTCAATCGCCTGGCCCCATTTTCTTCCTTCAGGAAAGAACTGGTTTGGACGGGAAAATCTTCAAATGCATCAAGTTCCGTTCAATGAAAGTGAACAATGACGCTGACGAAATACAAGCAACAAAGAACGACCCGCGAAAGTTCCCATTTGGCGATTTCATGCGTAAAACTAACATAGACGAACTTCCTCAATTCATCAATGTGTTTCTGGGCGACATGTCAGTAGTAGGCCCCCGTCCACACATGTTGAAGCATACGGCTGAATATTCAAAACTCATCAACCATTTCATGGTGCGCCACTTTGCAAAGCCCGGCATTACTGGATTAGCACAAGTTTCAGGATTCCGTGGGGAAACCCGCTATATTGACCAAATGGAGGGACGTGTGAAGAAGGACATTGAGTATATTGAAAACTGGACATTCTTGCTTGACCTGAAGATTATAGTCAAGACTGTGACCAATATGTTTGGGAAGGAAAAGGGTAACGCCTATTAAACAGAGAAACATTTCATAACATAAAAAAACATCCAAAATGGCTTTTTTAGATATTTTTAAGAGAAAGAAGAAGGAGAATGTGGGAGGAATGGAAGATTTTATGACCTTGATTCGAGTATATTTCCAGAGTGTGCTGGCCTCGAACCTCGGAATCTCCAATCTGTCCGCCCTACCCGACCTTCTCACCTTCAAACGCACGCTCCACGTTGCCACAGTCAACAACAAGTTGGGTGTCGGAGAGAAAAAAGCGTGTGCAAAATTGCTCCAAGACCTATATGGCATTAGCGGCAGTTTCTTTAAGGAGATAGACCAGAGCATCAAAAAGGGATGCCGCACACAGAATGATGTGAGCCGCTACCTGTATCTGTTTCAAGGGTTCACCCAAGATACAATGATGTTAGTTGGCAACTTATTGAAATGGAAGTTCCGCATCCCCGGATTCATGAAGAAAATGGTGAAGAAATTAACGGACAGCACCGTACATGACATCCTCACCAAAGACACATGGGACGATGAAGGGGTTAGAAAGTCCGTGTTTTCTGTGCGTCGATACCAGCAGATGCTAGGATTCAGCGAAGCATGGATACAAGAATATGTCTATAATCTCATCACATTGGCGAAGAAAGAACCAACTCCTTCAAACGAAGAAATGGAAAAAGCACAAGCCAAAATGAAAAAATAAAGGCTTTTAAAGCTAAGAAATAGACAAAAGAGAACCTTCTTTTCGTTTTTTCATTAGCAAACGAAAAAAAACTTTCGAAAAGGGTTGGATAAATCCACCCAATTCTATAAATTTGCATAAAATTTCAAAATCCGCTTCAGCTCGGTAAATTCAACACTCGCTTGTATTACTGGTGCCTATAGGGCGGACATGTTGTATCAATCCGTTATAATGCACACTACAAATGACGCCAGAAGAAAGACAGTCAATGAAGGAGTTTGAAGCGAAGGTTCGCCAAGTCCTTGCTCAATTTCGTGTGCTTAAACAAGAAAATGCCGACTTGTATGCTGAATTGGAAGGCAGAGACGGAGAAATCAAGAGACTCAAAGCAGAATTGGCTCAGAACAAAATTGATTACAACAATCTGAAATTGGCCAAGATGATTGAAATCAGCGATGCCGACATCAAGGAATCGAAGATGAAAATCTCCCGATTGGTTCGTGAAATCAACAAATGTATCAACATCCTATCCACTGACACAGAAGGTGACGGTAGCGATATAGGTGAGTAAGCTTTCTGACCCGCAACAAGAAGAAATGACTTACAAATCACAATAGTACATCTGTCATGGAAAAGAAACTAAACATCAACGTAACAATTGAAGGCATTCAACTACCTCTTCAAGTGTCATCACCCGAAGAAGAGAAGGTGTATCGCGACGCTGCATCCAACATACAGCGCCGTATTCAAAGATTACGCGATGCTTATCCCCAGTTATCCAATGATAAGTACTATTATGTAATGGCAATGCTCAACACAGCAGTGGAAGCGGTCAAGGTTTCGAACAGAGCAGACACCCAGCCATACATAGAGATGATGCATGACATTGAGAAAGAAATAGAATCGTTCGGAATCAAATAAGAGAACAACAGTCCTATACATATATTATTACATATAGGTACTGTTTCCTATTATGAGACTTTAAGGCACAATTTCAGGTGTTCACATAGATATCCAGATGTGAATAACTTGGATTGTGCTTTTTCAATATTGTATAACCCCAACAAAAAAATAAACATGGATATAATATTAACAATAAGCATTGCAATTGGCTGTTTGATTCTAGGAGGAATTTTAGGATTCATCCTATTCCGCTACATCATCAAGCAGAGGTACAACCAAATCATTAAGGAAGCAGAGATTGAGGCTGAAGCGCTCAAAGAGAAGAAACAGTTGGAGCTCAAGGAAAAGTTCCTAAACAGGAAGTCTGAGCTGGACAAAGAAGCCAATCAGCGCAATCAAAAGATGCAAGCGTATGAGAACAAACTGAAGCAGCGTGAACTTACGTTGAATCAGCAAAATGAAGACTTTCAGAAAAAACAGAACGAGGTTGAATCGCAACGAATCAATCTGTCGAAGCAACAAGAAAAACTTGACGCCCTTATCACTGACCAGCGTTCGAAGTTGGAAACAATCTCAGGCTTGACCACAGAAGAGGCAAGAGAGTCCTTGATAGAATCACTGAAAGACGAGGCTAAGACCCAAGCGCAGCAGTACATTAATGAAATCATGGACGAAGCCAAGATGACAGCCAATAAAGAGGCAAAGAAGATCATCATCCAGTCTATCCAGCGTGTGGCCAGTGAAACAGCGGTGGAGAATTCTGTCAGCGTTTTCCATATTGAATCGGACGAAGTTAAAGGTCGCGTGATTGGGCGTGAAGGCCGTAACATCCGTGCATTGGAAGCAGCCACTGGTACAGAAATAGTTGTCGATGACACACCTGAGGCTATCGTCATTAGTGCCTTTGACCCCGTTCGTCGTGAAATTTGCCGTCTGGCCCTCCACCAACTCGTGGCTGACGGACGCATCCACCCTGCACGTATTGAAGAAGTCGTTGCCAAGGTGAAGAAACAAGTGGAAGATGAAATAGTGGAAACAGGCAAGCGCACTTGCATTGACCTTGGAGTACATGGCCTGCACCCAGAACTGGTTCGCATCGTCGGCAAAATGAAATACCGCTCTTCCTATGGTCAAAACCTGTTGCAACATGCTCGCGAAACAGCCAATCTTTGTGCAGTCATGGCTGCCGAACTGGGACTCAACCCAAAGAAAGCCCGCCGTGCTGGTCTGTTGCACGATATAGGCAAAGTGCCAGATGAACAATTAGAGATTCCACATGCACTTTATGGCGCCCAGATTGCAGAGAAATACAAAGAGAAGCCAGACATCTGCAATGCCATCGGTGCTCACCATGACGAAATGGAAATGACCACTTTGTTGGCTCCTATCGTGCAGGTATGTGACGCCATCAGCGGTGCACGTCCTGGTGCACGTCGTGAAATTGTCGAAGCATACCTCAAGCGTCTGAACGACCTCGAAAACCTTGCTGCAAGTTATCCTGGTGTGACCAAGACTTATGCCATACAAGCAGGTCGAGAACTGCGTGTCATCGTGGGTGCCGACAAGATTTCCGACAAAGATATTGACGCTCTTAGTGCCGATATCGCCAAGAAAATTCAAGATGAGATGACTTATCCGGGTCAGGTGAAAATCACAGTAATCCGTGAAACTCGTGCTGTCGCTTTTGCTAAATAGCACACCTATTCTGAATCAAAATGAAAAAGCTTATTCTGACATCATTATTGGCCACCACTCTACATGCCTTTGCCCAATCTCCGAATTTGGGCAAAGGCATTTCTTATTCCATAGAGATGTCAGGAACGCTTTCGGACGGTAGGCATGCACCCTTATGGCTAACAGCTAACCGGTATGGTCTATCTTCCATCGAAAGGAACTCTGGTGACCTCCGTGGTGGAGTGTTCCGAAGAGCTGACAATGACTCTACCCGGCATTGGGACATTGGATATGGTGCAGACCTCGTCATTCCTGCGAATTATACCAGCAAGTTTGTCGTACAACAGTTCTATGCCGATGTACGATGGATGAAAGGGACATTGACCGTCGGGCAGAAACAACAGCCGATGCAGTTGAAGAACAATGAACTGAGCAGCGGTTCACAAACATTTGGCATCAATGCCCGACCCTACCCCGAACTACGTTTCGCCCTCCCCAATTATTGGGAGATCCCATATACAAAAGGATTCATAGCTTTCAAGGGACATATTGCATGGGGACTTTTCACTGACAACCATTTCCAAAAAGACTTTGCCGAAGGTCATAGCCACTATGACCAAGATGTACTCATGCACACCAAAGCAGGATACCTCAGACTAGGAAAAGAGAGCAAACCGTTCACTGTGGAACTGGGACTTGAGATGGCAACTCAGTTTGGAGGAACGCATTATGAACGCACTGAAACAGGATATCAAAAGAAAAAAAGTGCAAGGAACCTCCGTTCGTTTTGGCACGCATTCATTGGGGGCGGTTCAGACTCTATGGACGGAGCAATTCAAAACAACGAGGGCAACATGCTGGGCAGTTGGGTGCTAAGGTTCAACTATGACGCCCAAGCAGCCCGATTTGGACTCTATGCAGATCATTTCTTCGAAGACCACTCTGCCATGTTTCATCTGGATTATGACGGTTATGCTTACGAGAACGGACAGATGAAAAAGAAAAAGCACCGCTATCTGGTGTATCCGTTGAAAGACATTATGCTTGGCGCTGATGTACATCTAAAGAATTTCCGCTGGGTAAGCGATGCTGTTGTGGAATACGTCTATACAAGATACCAAAGTGGTCCTGTCTATACAGATCGGACCCCACAGATAACCGACCATATCGGAGGAGTTGACAACTATTACAACAACAGCATTGAGCCTGGTTGGCAACATTGGGGGCAAACGCTGGGCAATCCGCTGTACCGTTCTCCTATCTACAACGAAGACAAGAATCTCAACTTTGAGTGCAACCGCTTCACAGCATGGCATGTGGGCATAGCCGGACAACCGACCCGCGATATCCATTACCGCATCCGAGCCTCATGGCAAGAGGGATTAGGTACATATGACAAACCATTTTTTGACCCTAAGCGCAATTTCAGCATAGGGCTTGAAGCCAATTACAACGCAAACCGCATCTACAAAGGGATCACTGTTGGTGCCGCTTTTGGACTGGATCGCGGCGAACTGTTGGGAAACAATACGGGAGCCACCCTCACCATAAGATTAGAACAATAAACAGATTTATGCAGAAAATCATTTTCATCATATTATCATGTTTCCTGCTTTCGGCGTGTGAACTAGAGATGTCAGATAACGGGAAATTGGACGGGAATTGGCAGTTACGCCAAACCGACACAGTGTCCACGGGCGGCATCTGTGACATGTCTCGCAGTTATATCTATTGGGCGTTCGAGAATGACCTCCTTCTCGTGAGAGACATCGACAATGGAAATCTGAAGATTCTCTTCCGATTCGAGAAGAAAGGAAATGAATTGTACATCCATTCCCCTCATTTTGTTGTCACTAAAGATGAACTCACAGCCTTGGAGAATGACAGTCTGCTCTCACCTCTTGGTATTGCCGACATTGAGGACCATTTCTTTTTTGAGGAACTAAGCAACGGAAGCCTTGTCATAAAGAACGAAAGTTATAGACTGCATTTCAGAAAGTACTAATTGCAAACAGAAAAAATGTATGCTACCAAAAAAGTTGCACCAATTCACAATAAATAACGACTTTTCACGTTTTATAGTTAAAATAGCACAAACTATATGACTATAAACTATGCATATATCATCATCGCCTTTGCCATAAGCCTTGTGTTCTCGCTGATATGTACACCAATCGTTGTGAAGATGTGTAACACACATGGAATATTTGACCTTCCCAATGAACGTAAAGTACACAAGTACAGCATACCCAGACTTGGCGGCACCTTATTCATGCCATCCTTAGCATTGGGTGTGATTGTGACACTACTCATCATGTATCAAGGCATCAATCAAGAATTGGAGATAGGCATGTCCAATGTGATGATGGTCATTGGCGCCATTTTGATTTACCTCATCGGCATCTTCGATGATTTGAAAGGTTTGAAAGCCTTTCACAAATTCATCATCCAAACAATTGCTGCACTTGTCTTTCCTCTATGCAATCTGATGATTAGTAACCTTCATGGATTGTTTGGCATCCATGAGATACCCATTTGGATAAGTTACCCGCTTACGGTTTTTGTCATCCTCCTTATCGTCAATGCAATGAATCTGATAGATGGCATTGATGGCTTAGCGTCTGGACTCGCATTTCTCATTTTAGGTTCCTTTGCCTATCTTTATTATGATCTGGGAGCCTATCTCTTTTGCCTCATCAGCATTAGTCTTGCTGGTGCCACACTTGCATTCTTCTTCTTTAACATGTACGGGAAAGTAGGAAAACTCAAAACCTTTATGGGCGATTCTGGCAGCCTTTTCTTGGGATATGTCATTGCCTATTTAGCAATTAAGTATCAAATGTCAAATGGTTATAGCGTCTTCGTCTATCGCGAAGGATCAATGCTCACATCTTTCTCATTGCTCTTTATTCCATGCATTGACGTAATACGCGTTGCCATAGAAAGAAAAATACATAGGAAAGATATCTTCGAAGCAGACAGGACCCACATTCACCATCGAATTATGCAGATCGGCTTAGACATGCACCAAACGCTCTTCGTTATCATCACGTTGTTCATCGCCATTTGTCTCATCAACTACGGCTTGTATGTAGGCGGATTGCAATCCACCTACATCTATGGCATCGATATAGCCATCTATCTCATTTTCATATGGGTGGTCAATAATCTCAAATCTTCAATCGATTAGCAAGGTTTCTCTATGACACAGGCTCTGGTATCCGTTATCATGCCCACCTACAATTCAGCCCAATGGCTTTCCGACAGCATTGATAGTGTTCTGAATCAAACCTACAAGAACCTTGAACTCATCATCACTGACGATTGTTCCACCGACGGCACACATGACATCCTCAAAGCCTACGAGCAGAAAGACTCACGACTAAAGATCATCTATGCAGAGAAGAACGTCGGTGCCGGTCATACACGTAACAAATGTATCGAGCATGCACGAGGACGGTATATCGCTTTTTGTGACAGTGATGACCGATGGATGCCTACAAAACTGGAGAAACAATTGATGTTTATGCAGGAAAAAGATTGTTGCATGGTCTTCACCTCATATATTACATGTGACGAACTGGGACGCAACACAGGAGTCATTATTGCACCCAGGCGCCAAAGCCTCTTTCAGACAAAATGTGACGACAAGATTGGATTTCTCACTTGCATTTACGATACTGAAAAAACAGGAGGGAAGATGTTTATGCCTGTACAACGCAAACGCCAAGACTATGCATATGTGTTACAAATCCTACAAAAATGCCGATACGCATATGGGATTCAAGAACCTTTAGCATACTACAGACTTCATTCCGAAAGCATCTCCGCGAACAAATGGTCACTCATAAAGTATGAAATGCTCACATGGAGGGTTGTTTTCGGTGACAGCAAGATTCATTCTCTCCTTTTCTTCATTTTCTGTTTTCTACCGTCTTATGCATGGAAAAAATTACAAACGTGGATTACAAATCGAAAGAAAAACCAATACTTAAACGCCATTGTACAATGAACATCACAAGATTATTCGTTCATTTCCTATTTGTTAGCACACCGATTCTTGCTATTTGCCAAAACATCGATTCCAAAAGTATTGCAAAAGCCAATCAGATTATCAAATCCACTCCAGTATCTGTAACAGACAAAACCACAACTCGTTCTGGCAATCCTCATAATTACGAAAGCCTCAGCATATATTGGTGGCCAGACCCACAGAATCCTCGAGGTCCCTACGTTGCACGTGATGGGGAATGGAACCCGGAATACAAATTATATGACTTCCCAAGACTACAACAATTATTAGATAATCTTCATAACACATCCCAAGCCTACCTGCAAACAAAAGAAAAGAAATACTACGATTATTATTGTAACCAACTTGACACATGGTTCATCAATGATGACACCTATATGCTGCCCAACTTTGACTATTGCCAGTTCATTCCAGGGAAAAACAATGGAAAAGGTAATCCACAAGGACTAATTGACGCATACAATTTCAATCAAATTATAGATGAGATTGAAGTGGTCAATAGCGTCAGTGCTATCGGTTCAAAACGCATAAAGGCATTAAAAAAATGGTTCTACAGTTTCGCTCAATGGATGGAAAAGAGTCCCAACGGAAAGTATGCGTCAAAATACAAAAATAATCAGGCTATTGCCTACGAAACCACACTCTACCATATTTACATCTTCACATCCCGACCATCAAAAGCCCGGAAGCATGCTCTTCTCTGCTTTCAGCATATTAAAGAACAGATTGATGATGAAGGGAGGCAGCCACAGGAATTGAGACGAGCAAAACCACTTTTCTACTCCACATACAACATGGAACATATCGATTATTTCCTTTCTAAAGTCCCCACAATGGTCGATGAGGAAGTAATCATCAAAGTAGCAAAAGCAAAACAATACATAGACAAACTCAAGAAAGAACAATAGTATTCCATTGTCGGTTATTTTCACTCAGATGCCTTAGCAATTGTCATATAAAACTCAGATGTTCTCTGACCTATTGTTACCCATGAATATACTTGCCGAAGATGCTCAAAATCAGAGATATTACTCCTTTTTATATCAATCTCCGTTCGATGAGAAACAAAATGTAACATATAACGGGCAAGATTCTCTTCAGTTGGTGCCCCTATGTTCCACCCCACATCTCCATAAGATAGCGGTTCCGTCAATCCGCCAACATCAGAAACAAGCACAGGAATCCCTGCACCAATGGCTGTAAGTAATACACCACTTTGAGATATCCTGCGATATGGCAAAAGCAATAAAGATGAAAGATGGAGATAGCCTTGGAAGTCTATGTCTGAAACCATTTCATCCAAAATAAACACATTACGGCAAGTTGATAAAGGAGAATAGTCTATATGACGATTCCTGCCTATAAGCAACAGCATACAATCAGGATTATCACGCAAGGCTGTATTTTCAGCCCACACTTTCACAATCAAATCCACTCCTTTATAATGAGTTTGGATTCCCAGCGAAGAGAACACCATCATGTGCTGATCAATCTTCAACTTAGATTTCAATTGTGCAGTTCTTCGCTGTATGTCACCAATGGGAATTGGTGATTTCAGTATTCCATGGAAAAGCACCTGTACTTTATCTGATGGTATGCCAAATTTATTAACTAACTCTTTTTTGGCGCAATTAGTATGTACAATTAATCCATCCACACAATGATAATACTTCCTATATTTCCATTCATCACTTAGTATTGATTCATGAGGTAGAACATTGTGAGCCGTAAATAGTACTTTTATTTTCATCAAATGAAGCATCCACACAAACAAATAGTCAAAAAGCCAAAGACGCAACCATTGAACATGTACCACCGACGGGTGTTTTGTTATTGCAGCACCCAAAATCTTTAGCATACTCAGCATGTAACTTACACCCTTTGCCAAGGAATTCTTCTTGTTACTATATGTAAAAACTTTTCTTTGCAAAACATTATCGGGCGGAGCAATCTGATACAACTCATTGCAGAAATAAATGATGTCATGCCCTTGTATATTACTTAAAAGGGACTCATCATAAATACTCAGATTATTATAGGATTGAGGATCTATATAAAAAACTCTCATAGGACATGAAATCTTGTTTACGTCTTCTCATTCAACATTAACAGGTTTTAGTTAAACCAGAACATATTAGAACCATCATCATTCACTCACCACTCACTTGATGTATAACTCCAGCCCATTTCTTACGCCAAGTATCTAAAGAGAATGCATTCTTCACAGTTTCATAGGCTCTGTTTTGAAGTTTCTCCCTTATTACCAGATCTTCAATCAGCGTATTTAGCGCATTGTACAATTCATTCTCATCTGGACTAATCATCAATCCATTATATCCATCTAGAACAATATTAGTCATTCCACCCACATTTGTACATATCGTAGCACACCCCGCAGCCATGGCTTCCAATAGTGAAAGTGATGTACCTTCTGAACCCATCGTAGGAATGACCGCAATATCCTTATCCGCATGGATAGTAAGACTATCTTTACTGCTATATGTAATAAACTGAACATTACTGAATCTGTCAAGTTTCTCATGCATATAACTTTCATCTGGTCCTGTTCCCGCTACTGTTATATGTACATTTTTATGTTTGGCGAGTATTCTCTCAACAACATTAGCGAATAATCGGGTTCCGCGATATTGAAACAAGCGCCTTGCGAAAATGACACTCACAACATATCCTTTCTTCTGGGGTTGAGACGCAGGAATTTCAGCGAAATTCGGAATAACAATATGACGCACCTTAGGATAAGGGGTCATTGCTCTGTGCCAATTTACAAAGTTGTTATCTACACAAACTAAATAGTCTGCCTTATTCACACGATTAACGATTTTCCATGACAAAACAAACTTACCCACATGATGCTTAAAATACTGCCATGAAGTATATTCCACTAAAGGGGGTTTGTCCCAAGAGATTCCATGCTGTATAGCAATAGTCTTACATGGAACCACTTGAGTAATGCATGTCTCGCATCCATATACCAATAAGTCTTGCGAAAAGTCTATCAGGGAGAACACTTTTTTCAGCAGTGCCTTTGCTACTTGTGGACAATAATTCAATTTGTGCCTCACACCATAAACTTCATAACCATCAAAAACCAAATGGAAATCTTCACATGAACGTTGATAGAGTATTACATAATAGCCACATCCCCGCAACACGGGAATAAGATTTGTAAGATATGTCTGAATTCCCCCGATAGACATTCTTGATCCGTCTGGCTCGAGATAACTGTAATAGATGACATGTGCACATTTCATAACTACACTTTTTCTTAATTAATAACATTGTTTTTTATATCAACTCACCATACAAACACCGTTTCACCTTTGTAGCCAATTTGTATTTCAACCTAACAAAATGTACAAAAAGGTTAAAAAAAGACGGATGTATCATTCTGGAGATTCGGACTATAGCATCATGGGACATATAATATTGTGGATCACCATTTTTCAAATAAATATCGAACTGTTCCCATTCGTCTCGCAGCCCTATAAGAATTAAGGTGCGGTAAACATAACTTATACTGTTTCTGACACAACCTATAACAGATGGATTCGAGTCGATTTTCAAATGCTGATGAAACTCTATCAAGTTTTTCGCCACGACAATACTGTCCTTATAATGCTTCTTCAGCCCTTCGACGTCTATACTTTGTCCCACACGTCCTACCCGATAATGATAGAGACGTAAATCCGTGAACAGAATGGTTGAAGAATAGGCAAGCCCCTTTGCGCGAAACTCGTTATCTGTATAGAAACAATGTTCTGTTACATTTACATGATTTTCTCGTAGAACAGAAGTTCTAAAAGTTAAAGCATGCATCTCCAAACCTTGTTGAAACATCAAATTTCGAATATCATAGATCCGATTCAAATCGTAGTGCGACGAGATATCAAAAACTCCCACAGTCTTACCCGAGTCATCATCAAAACGAAGATAGGGAGTGTAAACAACATCTGCTACAATGTTTTCAATTTTTTCTAGTAGTCTTTCCAGACACTCTGTGTCGAAAAAGTCATCACCATCTAACAATTTGAAATACTTTCCTGTAGCATGTTGGATGGAGTAATTGACAGTAGATCCCCATCCGCCATTTTGTTTATGGACAGGAATAATGCTACTAGGGAATTTTTTCCTGTAAGTTTCCACAATCTCCATTGTACTGTCTTTTCCCCCATCGTCAACTACAAATATTTCCAGTTCTGAGATGCTCTTGCAGCATAGCGAATCCAATACTTGCGCTATATATTTCTCGACATTATATGCGGCTACTGATATCGTTAGGAGTTTCATTTCAATAGGATTTGGTTTGTTGTATTTTTTCTTTCAAGATTACCAGAAAAGCGTCCATCATTCTTCTCAAGATTCTTGAATACGAGAACCCTTGTTTTCGCAAGATTCTTATTCCCTTTTGGACTGCATTAAAATGGAAATGCGTCAGCAATATATCCAATTTCACAAAATGTTTGTTTGGAATAACTTTTATGCCATGAACCATCAGAAACTGCTCTGCCCTTCCGAAAACTTCTATTCTTATAAGTGCATTGTCAATATTAGATGTCTGAGATACAGAATTACGCCTTACTGTCACACAATAGAGTTCCCTATCGTCCACACACATGCTCTTGCCATAGTATCCAACCAAATATGCAAAGGTCGTGTCATTATGAATCAATGTTTCATCAAATCGTACATTATGTTCCTTAATAACAGATCTTTTAACAAATCGAGCCCATGGCTCACCAAACAAATATCGCAGCATTTGACCATCCTTGTCTTCTTCGCTCAAATATGCATTAACATACTTGTTCAAATGAGAAGCCCGATTGGCTGGAAGATATGTTTCAGAATCGACAGAGTTACCTCTGAAAAAAATCAAGTCATAATCGGCTTGCTTGTAGTCATTCAAAATATCATCAAAACAATCATTGAAATAGTCATCAGCATCTGCAAATATAACATACTTCCCTGTCACGTGCTCTAAACCAAGATTTCTTGCTGCACCACCTCCCCTGCATTGACTATTCATAACGAAGCGGACATTAGGATGAGTATCTCTGATTTTAACAAGATCTTCCCTATAATTAGCATCGCTACAATCATCAATAACAATCACTTCCACATCCTTCCGTGAGGGGATTGAATTGATACACCTTTGTAAGAGGTGAGGAATGTTGCGGTGGGGAATAATAATTGAATAGATTGGTTCGTGCATAATTGATGTACTCGATTAAAAAACTTATTATTCATCTCACAAAACAGGATTGACATCATTCCTTCTGAAAAAACTCACAATACGGTCACATGCCTTTCCATCACCATAGGGATTGACTGCCTTACTCATTTTCTCATAAGCATCTGGATTCTCAAGCAATATGCTCACCTCTTTGACGATATGATCATGATTTGTACCGACCAAATGGACCGTTCCACTTTCAAGTGCTTCAGGACGTTCCGTCGTATCACGCATCACCAGCACAGGCTTGCCGAGCCCTGGGGCTTCTTCCTGTATGCCGCCAGAATCGGTCAAAACAATGGAGGATTTTTCCATCAAAAAGACAAATTCCAAGTATTGCAGAGGCTCTATGAAAAAAATATTACTAAGATATTCCAACTTTTCGCCAAATACCTCATGGATGGGGTTCCGCACATTAGGATTTAAATGCATGGGATAGACGAAATCCACATTAGGGTACTTGAGGGTGAGGTCTTTGATGGCAGTAACCATATTGATGAATCCCTGCCCGAAGTTCTCACGCCGATGTCCTGTGATAAGAACCAACTTACGACCATCAACCAGACGGGTTACATCATAGCCAGCCTGCAAGAGGACATTCTCTTGCTCTTTTGCCAAATCAGTGTCGGACTTAAGCCGATCCACCACCAAGTGGAGTGCATCTATAACAGTATTGCCCGTCACAAAAATCCGACCTTGCACATTTTCATTCTGAAGATTCTTCTGGCTGAGAGGCGTCGGGCTGAAATTATAGGTGGCAATGCGACCCGTAATTTGACGATTCATTTCTTCTGGCCATGGGCTGTAAATGTTGTGCGTTCGTAAACCAGCCTCCACGTGCCCAACAGGTATATGCTGATAGAAAGCGGCCAACGCTGCCGCTGTTGATGTGGTAGTATCGCCATGCACCAGTACTACATCTGGGTGACACAAGGAAAAAACATCACGCATTCCCATCAATACACGAGCAGTAATGTCGTAAAGATCCTGTCCCTGCCTCATGATGTTGAGGTCGAAATCTGGAGTAATATTGAAGATGCGTAGCACTTGGTCTAACATTTCACGATGCTGACCCGTCACACAAACCAAGATTTCAAAGTCATCTGGGTACTTTTGAAATTCCTTAACCAGTGGAGCCATTTTGATAGCCTCTGGACGAGTTCCAAAAACTAACATGATACGTTTCATACGCTTTTCTTTTTATTGATGCTCTTTCTTTTACCTATCTCATAAACTATGATTTCTTTGGCATATAGATAGCAATTTGTTTTTAGCACGACATGGATTGACACATAAATGAGAATTCCCAACACTATCTCCATAGCCAACAAGAGGGCTGGATGATAGTCAAGGTCTGAAATCCAGAAAATAGCCAGGCCCATTGCCACAGAAGAGAATATGGGCGAGATAACATCTTTCAACTGTTCAAACAACCCATAGTCCAACAGTTTCCGGCATGGATAAAGGTTAACGATGATACAGATGAAGTTATAGAGCACAATGCCCCACGCCACTGCATAGACATCTATAAGGAAACTGACCACAAGAATAACGGCCTCTATAACTTTCTTGATAATCTCTATTTTCAACGTAATACCACTATGTCCTAAAGCCTTGATGGCACTCATATTTGAACTCTGAATGGGAATCATCATATAGGCAATACAAAAAATCTGGATGAAAGGCACAACACCGAGCCACTTCTCTGTCAACAACAGGAGAACAAAGGGCTTTGCAGCCACTAACAGTCCCACCAACAGGGGCATGATGACAAAGTTTGTCAATTCAATGGAACGCTTCGTCATCTGTTTTACCCGTTGGGGGTCATCCTGTATATTGGCAAAGGCGGGCAAGAGGATAGTCTGAAGTGAGATGTTAACATTTGTCATCATAAGCCCTGGCAATTGTTTCCCTCGATCAAAGAAAGCCAATGTTACTGGTTGATACACTTTTCCGATGATAAGACTTCTCACGTCTTCATAAACCACAATGATTAAATTGGCCAAAAATATTTTCCAACCAAAATCAAACAGACGTTTGAATCGCAAGAATGAAAAAACCGGAATAGGACGCCATTTGATAGTGAACCACATGATGAGAGTCGTTGCAAATTGATTAACGACCTGCTGTCCTACCAGTGACCACACGCCATAGCCCTGATACGCCATAGCCAGGCCTACTACTCCCGACAGCAAGGTGGAACCGAGTGTACAATAGAACAACTTCTTAAACAACATGTATTTTGATATATAGGCACGTTGTATAGCATTGAAGGAATTGAAAAAAAGATTAATGCCTAAAACTCTCAAGACAGGAGACAAAAGACTATTGTCATAGAACTGCGCAATCCAGGGTGCCCCCAAGAAGAGCAGTATATATATGATGAGAGCCAATCCTATGCTAACGTACAAAATGGTGGAGAAATCCACATTGTCCGCATTCCTTTTTTGTATCAAAGCAGTATTGAGTCCTCCGTCAATAATAACATTTGCCAAGTCAATGAAAACAACAAGAATGGCAATTATACCATATTCACTCGGAAGAAGAATCCTTGCAAGCAGAATTGTAACGAACATAGAAATCGCCTGCGAACCAAACCTCTCAAGCAATTTCCAGAAGAATGAATGAACAATTTTCTGCTTCTGACTCATAAGATCACTTTTGTATTTTGCTGATACCAGTTTAAAACTTCCTTCATACACACACCTATCAACATATAGAAATATGGCTCCAACAGAAAAGTGTTGCTGAGAAGAAGTTTGATAATGCTCATTGAGAATAAGAACACGATGAACACCTGCACCTTAGTTCCACGAGAAACCACAAATGCAAGCACAATAAGACAAATCAAGAATACCAAGAGGGTGTTACCTAAAACATATCCATAAGTACACACAAAATCAAGTGGAAGAAAATGTGGATAAATGATATCATAGTTTCTACAACCAAATGCTCCAAGCCCCCAAAAATGCTCTCCGTCACCGACTACATGTTCCAATCTTTCTCTTAACTCACTTCTATACGAATCATTCCCGATATCTCCTGTAATGAACTTTTCTATGATGCGTGTACTTAACTTCATATCTGTAAAGGTATTGGCTAAGTAAAGAAGGATATCTTCTAATTTTATCAACAAAACAAAGGAACTCAAAAAGAAAAACGTTTTCACATAAATCGCGCCTCTGAAATTCATGTAAAAAACAAAATAGATGATGCCAAAAAATCCAAGACAGACCAAAGGTCCCCTTGTTCCACAGGACAGCAGAAATAAAGCCCCCGAAATGAACAGGCACATTTTCCACAAACTAAATCTCTGCAATGCTGCCCATAAAACAAGACCGACATGAGGCATAAGCCTATATGCCGTGAACATATTATCATTTCCTACTACCTCCTCCATCACTTTATGTTGAGGAGCATATATTGTATAGTAATATAGATCAACAAGAATACAGATGACGGAGAAGAACAGAAAAACGTTGAAAAACTTGTTTATGTCAATCAGTCGCCCCACAAAATAGTATGTGAGCACACAAAATATACATGTCAGTACATTATCATCCAAATACTCCTTGTTTTCTGGGAAAAAGGCATAACATGCCAATAGGTAAAAAACGTTAAAGATATAAAAGAGATAATCAATCAGACAGAATTTGTTGAGAACTGCAGGAAGAGACAACAAAACTGCACAAATGACAAAAGAAATGAGTATCTCTTCTGAATAATCACTTATTAAAGGTAAATGATTGAGCACTCCTTTCACACGTAGAAGCAATACGACAGACCAAATGATGCACAATGTAATATTGAGCATTCCATCCTTTCTAAAAGAGATGCCGACTCCGTCAGCCAACTTTAACTGTAGTATTTGCTTATTTATTTCCACTTATGATGACAAATTTTTTCAAATCGGCACGCAACACACAACACATTGTAATGATTGTCGACAAGAAAAGCATACATAGGACAAAAAGCAACCTCTTAGGACCCGAAGGTTTCACTGGTACGATAGCACTCTTCAGTGTTGTAAAACTTGGCGTTTTCTCCTGTAGTTTCACTTTCGTAGTCTGCAATTGAGTTTCCAATGCATTCAAAGCATTTTGCTTGAGAGACAAATCCTTCTCTAACTTGTCACGCTCACTTTGGAAACGTTGCAAAATAACATCTTTATGCGTATCACAAAAGAGGCTATAGGCATTCATCGCTTTATCGTATTCATATTCTGCACTATCACACATTTGTTGGTAATGAATCACGTCATCACTGGCTTTGCTTGTACGGTAACGGGTTATGAATGCCTGCAAATGCTCTTTGACACTATCTGCCATTGTAGCACAAACCAAAGGATCCTGGTCTGTCACTTTAATGGAAATCACACTGGTTTTTGTATCAACAGAACAATGAATCAAATCAATTATAATCTGCATAAGATCATAATCTCTACGACTCATTACGAATGGATTTATTTTCTTATCCCCAGAAACACCGTCTACCACAGAGTCATCAGGGTCTATATGGTCTTGAACCCATCTGGTTAGTTTATAATACGGCGCCAGAAGAACATTCTTTTTCTGATGATTCTTGATATAAGTGTAATAATCTACCGTTAGGTCTCCATCCTTTGTAGTTACTTGAATATCATAAAGTTCTACAATAAATTCAGGACTTTCAAATAATTCTGGATACAATTCGGGATAAATGGCATCTTGTCCACCTACTCCACCAATATTAAAACCAAACGAAGATGCAATACTGGAAAGACCTCCTCCTACATCTTCGCCGCTCATTTCTGGTGCGAGTTTCACCTCACTGGTATAATAGCGTGGCTGAGGGAATATCCATATACAAGATAAAACAAAAGTAATTCCCCACACCTTAAAAAAGAGTTTTTTCTTACTCCATAAAGTGCGTGCCATCTTTGATATATCTATAATTTGTGGTTTCTCTACATTTTCCATACTTAATTCTTATTGACTTTTGTTACAAATTATCCATCATCTCCATCGCCCGCTCTATCACCTTATGCATGTCATAATACTTATATTCTGCCAGACGTCCCCCAAAGATAACCTTTTCTTGGGCATCTGCAAGGGCTTTATACTTGGCATAAAGTTCGGAGTTCTTATCATCATTCACAGGATAGTAGGGTTCATCACCAGGCTGCCACTCCTTGCTATATTCCTTGGAGATGACAGTGTCGGGTTGAGTACCATATTCAAAATGTTTATGCTCAATGATACGCGTATAAGGCGTTTCGGCATCGGTATAATTAACCACGGCATTGCCCTGATAGTTCTCCACACCTTCCAGCAATTCGGTCTCGAAAGACACGGTGCGATACTGCAAATGGCCGTACTGATAGTTAAAGTAACGATCTATTTCACCCGTATAGATGACTCTATCCGCACATGCATCCAGTTCTTCTTTCTGATCGAAATAGTCAATACCCAGACGCACCTCGCATCCCTCAATCATTTTCTCCACAAGAGCAGTGTAGCCCCCCTCGGGAATACCTTGATACTTGTCATTGAAATAGTTGTTGTCGAACGTGAAACGCACTGGAAGACGCTTGATGATGAAAGCAGGAAGTTCCGTACATTTTCGTCCCCATTGCTTCTGCGTATAACCTTTGATCAGTGCTTCGTAGATGTCTTTCCCAATCAGGCTGATGGCTTGTTCTTCAAGGTTCTTCGGACTCTCAATATGATACTCCTTCTTCTGTTCTTCTATCTTTACCTTCGCCTCTTCCGGGGTCTTCACACCCCACATCTGGTAGAAAGTGTTCATATTGAAAGGAAGATTGTAGAATTTTCCTTTATAGTTTGCCACCGGAGAATTAGTATAGCGGTTGAATTCCACAAAACTATTCACAAATTGCCATACCTCCTTGTTGCTTGTATGGAAAATATGGGCTCCATACTTATGCACATTGATGCCATTCACATTCTCCGTATAGATATTGCCACCAATATGGTCACGTTTGTCTATCAAAAGAATGGAATATCCTTTCTTCTTCAAGAGGTAGGCAGACACAGCACCAAACAATCCTGTACCAACAATCAGAAAATCATATTTTTTATCCATCATTTACTTTAAGATATTTGCAATTGTCACCATCATAGTTGCAATAGATGCGGCAGATGTACCCATGGCTGCATACTCTGCGGTTGTCATCTTGTTCTTTTGCTTTTTCGATGGCACCACAATCGTACAGCCAGGTTCTACTGCTTTCTTGCTTCGATGGCTGATCAGTTCCACGGCACCATTCATATAGACTGCATAGACACGAGCCTTTCGGGCATTATCTCCATATCCACCTGCACGCTTAATGTAGTAGTTGAGAGATTCCCCCTTCTTATAGTTCATCGAAATTGGGTACATCACATCTCCGCTCACCTTCACAATTGAAGAATACTGAGGGACAATCAGTTTGTCACCCTCTCTCAACACGATGTCCTCTTCACAGCCAGGTTGCGCAATCGCCTTTTCGAGGTCGATGGACACAGGGAAAGTCGTACCAATGTCAAGTTTCATCAGCAACAAAGAATCGGCACGATTCAAATCAAAGTTCTTATTGTCACCTTGCATAGACTCTTCATAGAGTGTGATTTGGGCTGCTCTGAGGGATGCCTCTTGCTGCTGTCGCTCTTCATCCGTCATTTTTCTTTCCAGACGAGCACCTTTCGCATAGCCCAATGAACTGAGTCCACCTGCCGCATTCACCAAATCGCTCAAACGATAATTTTTATTACTCATGGCATAAGTTCCCTCAAAATTGATGGCACCAGCGACAGAGACATTCTGCTGTTCCGAATAAGAAGGACTCTTTCTGACAGCCACCTGATCATAAGGCTTCAGGACAAAACCTGGTTCGCCAGCCACCACAAAACCATCCTTCAACGCAAAGGAGAATGTTTCTGTCAGTTTCTCATTATCCACCAATGCATGCGGGTCATCTATGCGTCTGTACACATCCACTTTCACGGTTGATGCGGCATCGGTCAAGCCTCCAGCCTGCAACACCAAATCTTCAACCGTCGTATTGTCGGCATACACATAGACACCTGGATAATTCACCTCACCTGTGATAGACAACGTCTGTTCGCCCTTCATGTCGAGCTTACTTGGAACAAACAGCACATCGTTCTTACGCAGAGGTATATCAGCCACAGTACCATCCATAATACCCTTCATATCGACAGCCAAGACCTCCAGTGTGAGGTCTTCTTTCTGACGATGCATCACAGCGCGGTTGATGAAAGCATCTTCACGCAACCCTTCGGCTGCATGAACCAAATCCCTAACGGAACTGATGTTACCACCCAATTCATACATACCACTATGGAAAACGGCACCACGCACTTCTACCATGTTGGAATATCGTGGAACCACACTATCAACAGAGATAGAATCGCCATCAGCCAACGTAAAGTTGCTCCAATCGAACTCACCCACAGTATGAATCGAATACTCTGCTCCATCCTTGCGTGTCACGCGGATACTCTTTTTGTAGGCATCCCCTGTGAAACCGCCTGTATAACTAAGCAATGTGGAAAGAGTCTCATTCCGCTTCATCTCATAAAACATCGGACGTTTCACTTTACCACGCACTTCCACCAATGCATCGTATGCACCGACCACCACAATGTCATTGTCGTTCAATCGCACATCACCACGTGCATTGCCATTCAAGATGTAGTCATACACGTCAATAGAGGAAATGGCACGCCCTTGGCGATAGACCTTAATGTCACGAAGCGTACCTATGTCGTTGATACCGCCTGCGGCATACAATGCATTGAAGGCTGATGACAAAGAACTCAATGTATAAGTTCCTGGCACATTGACTTCGCCCAGCACCTGCACCTGTATGCTACGTGTGCTACCTACAGACAATGATATATTTGAATCAGAATAGAATTGTCCCAAGCGTGAACGAAGATAATTAGTGGCTTCTGCCACACTCATGCCACCAATCTTACATGGTCCAACCCCTTGAACGACCACAACTCCATCGGGAGAAATCGTCTCCGTAAAAGTTTCTTGCGAAGCGCCCCAAATGTCTATAATCACATCATCGCCCGCACCCAGAAGATAGTTAGCTGGAGTTGCCATATTCATGTTAGGTTGAAAGGTCAGCATCTGATTATTGAAGATGTTACGACCAAACACCTCATTTTCATTCTTGAAATAATTCTGGTAATAGATGAGCGAGTCTATGTCCATGAAACCGATTTCATCATTCAAAGCCTGTTCACGTTCTTCACGGGTTCCGTAGTTACGGTTCTGGACACGCATCTGTGATTGAATCATATACTGATTCTGTCGCTGATTCCTCTCCCCCTGTGCTTGTCTTTCCTGACGCAAACGGCTCTGCGACTTTCCCGCATTCTGCCCGGTCAAGTCTGATGCACCCAAGTTCTGTTGTTCTGCTTCATATTTTTTTCGGATACGGCGCAACTGCTCAGTGGTCACACCCTTTTGCAACAGTTTGGTCACAATCTGCTGTTGGGTGGAACCTTTTTCCTGTTCTTGCTGTACATAACTGATAACCTGCTCATCAGTCATTGACTGAGAAAAAGCAGGCAATGTGCAGACCAAGAGTCCGAAGATAAATACTAATCTGTTTACGAAAGACAACTTCATGGCGCTTATATATAGGATTTAGATATTAAACAATGTTTTGAATATGATTTGGGCATCAACCCACAGACTGCGATGCTTCAAATAATCAAGATCCATGTCAAGCCTCCTCAGCATCTTATCCATCGTGTCAGTATAGCCATTTTGGATCGTAGCCATCGAGGTGACACCTGGAACGGACTGATAGAGCAACTGATAGTCTGGATTCCGTTCCATGATCTTGTCAATGAAGAACTGGCGTTCGGGACGATATCCCACAAAAGACATCTCCCCCTTCAGCACATTCCATATCTGCGGCAACTCATCCAGATGGTGCTTACGCAACACTTTTCCGAACTCAGTCAAACGAGGGTCATTCTCTTGCTCCAACTGCGGCACACCATCCTTCTCGGCATTCACCACCATCGTACGAAATTTATATATCCTAAATGGCTTTCCCCTTTTGCCAATTCGCTCTTGGCTATAGATGACAGGTCCAGAGGCATTCCATTTCTGTCTAATGTAAATGTATAGAAAGGCAGGAGACAGGACTATCATCAAAAAGATGGCACCCACAACATCGCCCACACGCTTCAAAGCCCTTTCCAGTCCATTCATTCCGTCTATGTTAATCGACTCTTTCGCTTGATTCATCAATCGTTTACTTTTTCCTTGTATATATATAATATATAACGAAATGCTTACACATTTATTATATGGCTTTTTTACAAAAATCGAACAAAGTTAACGATAATTTGTGGATAAACAGCATATATTCAAAGTTTTTTACTAAATTCGCATCAGGAAAGGCCTGAATCATTTATCTGCGACCTTTTTCTCTCCTTTTATGAACACTTAATTAACATTGGAAAAGATGAATATAGTTGAACGTTTTTTGAGTTATGTCGCCTTCGACACACAATCATCTGAAGCGACCCATGTAACACCTTCCACTGAGAAACAGCGCATCTTCGCACGACATCTCAAAGAGGAATTGGTGGCAGAAGGATTACATGATGTTGAACTGGACGAATTGGGCTATCTGTACGCCACCCTACCTGCTAACACTGACAAGCAGGTTCCGACCATTGGATTCATTGCCCACATGGACACCAGTCCCGACGCTTCGGGAAAGGACATAAAACCCCGCATCATTAGGAATTACGATGGAAACGACATCATCCTATCTGAAGGCATTGTCACATCTGTGGAAAAGTTCCCCGAACTGCTCTACCATAAAGGCGAGGACCTCATCGTGACCGACGGCACCACCCTGTTAGGTGCAGATGACAAGGCTGGCATTGCTGAAATTGTACAAGCAATGGTCTATCTGCAACAGCATCCAGACATCAAACATGGCAAAATCCGCATCGGTTTCAATCCCGATGAAGAGATTGGGCTTGGAGCACGTCATTTCAATGTGGAAAAATTCGGTTGTGAGTTCGCCTACACAATGGACGGCAGCGAGGAAGGCGAAATTGAATTTGAGAACTTCAATGCCGCCTCTGCTAAAATCACCGTCAATGGCTGTTCCGTTCATCCTGGCTATGCTAAAGACAAGATGGTCAATGCTGCCCGCATCGCCACAGAATTGGTTCAGATGCTGCCATCCGACGAGACCCCAGAAACCACAGAGGACTATGAAGGCTTTTTCCACCTCACCAACATGAGCGGAAGCGTTGAGAAAGCGCAACTCTCATTCATTATTCGCGATCACGACCGAGAGTTTTTCGAGAGCCGCAAAGCAGAGATTTCCGATATAGTGAAAACCATCAATGAGAAGTATGGTGAAGGTGTGGCATTGCTTGAAACAAAAGACCAATACTACAACATGCGCGAGAAGTTGGAGGACAAGATGCACATCATCGACATAGCCAAGCAAGCCATTACAGAAGCGGGTATGACTCCCAAAATCAAAGCCATCCGTGGTGGCACTGACGGTGCGCAACTCTCTTTCATGGGCCTTCCCTGCCCCAACATCTTTGCCGGCGGTCTCAACTTCCATGGCCCTCACGAGTTCTGCCCTGTACAGAATCTGGAAAAAGCCATGAAAACCGTGGTCAATATCTGCAAAATTGTAGCCGAGAAATTAGGGGAATAGCGGAGACCTGCGGTTAATAAAAAAAGTGTACCCCTCGGGTACAGCACATCGTACCCGAAGGGTATGGCTGGCCGTACCCGAGGGGTACACTTTTCAACATTACTGATTATCCCGAGTCGGTCATTAGCGTTTTGATGATGGCAACTTCTATTTTTGAGCAGATGATTTGACGCTTTGAAGGTGCAATGGGGTTCCATTGTAACTGAAAAGCGATGAAACAGATGACAAAAAGAAAGTTTGTCAGCACATAAACAGTCTAATGAACGATTCGGGATTATAGGTCTTCGTCACCGAACTCAAACTCGTCATCCTCATCATCCAGATCAAAGTCGAAATCGCCAAAGAAAGCGGGTTGAATGAAATCATCAAGTTCGCGACGTTCCTTCTTGGTGGGACGCCCTGTACCCCTTGCTCTGCCGATGAAACCGCCGATTCGGTTCATCTCCAAGAGCTCTAGTTGCTCTTTGGCTGTGACGTTTTCCAACACTTCAGGCACGAGTTTGGCTCCCACACGGTTCTGGATGGCTTTAAGGACCTTAAAGGAATAAGTAATGGGAGGCTTGCGCACCTCAATGATATCCCCTTCCTTGATCATCTTGGAGGCTTTCTGTTTCACGCCTCCGATGGTGACACGTCCGTTCTTGCAGGCATCAGCAGCAATAGAACGCGTCTTGAAGATACGTGCTGCCCAAAGCCATTTATCCAATCTTGCTTCCACAATCTTATGTACAATTAGACAGTTTACAATTTACAATTGAACAGTCACTACTTCTTATTGTATTGGTTCATCGTGCGGTCGAGGCCTTGCAGACAGAAGCTCTTAATCATCTCACCCACATAATCCAGTTTCTCGTTGATGATTCTATTGTCTTCATCGCTGAACTGACCCAACACAAAATCGACCTGTGTGCCTTTAGGAAATTCATTGCCAATGCCGAATTTGATGCGAGGATAATTCTGGGTCATCATACATGAGGCAATGTTTTTCAATCCGTTATGTCCACCATCGCTACCACTTCCTCGCATACGAATCTTACCGACAGGCAGACTGAGGTCATCAACAATGACAAGCAAATGTTCTACAGGAATTTTCTCCTGCTGTGCCCAATAACGCACCGCCTGCCCCGAAAGGTTCATATAGGTCGACGGCTTGAGTAAGATGAGTTCTGTATTCTTTACACGGGTTCTTGCTATGGCTCCATAGCGTTTGTCAGCCCACTCAGCACCTTGCTTTTGGGCAAAGGCATCCACGGCCCGGAAACCGACGTTATGGCGTGTACCCACATATTCGTCACCAATGTTCCCAAGTCCAACAATCAAGTATTTCATATATTCATCATGTGTTTCAGCCCTTTTCTTCTGAAACAAATCAAACAACCACATACTTTAGATATAGATATATAAAGAGAGTGTACCGCAAGCCCTGCATGGACACCGATACACTCTCATTCCGTTTTTCTGTGTGATAACACACACTCCTGATGACATTACTCAGCAGACTCTGCCTCGGCAGCAGCAGCACGAGCGGCTCGAGTCATACGGACAGCACAAACAACCACTTCTTTTGAAGTAATAATTTCGAGTCCCTCGTAAGAGAGTTCTGCCACCTTCATTGCCTTGCCAAGACCAAGGTTTGTCACATCAATGTCAAGTGTGTCTGGGAACTGAGTGTAGAGAGCCTTAACAGCCAACTTACGCACATTGAGTGTGAGTTTACCACCGGCACGCACGCCTTCAGCAAGACCATTGAGTTTCACTGGAATCTCAAACACCACAGGCTTGTCCTCTGTAATCTGGTAGAAGTCAACGTGAACAGGGCGGTCAGTTACGAAATCGCACTGCAGGTCTTTCAAGATAGCCTTGACTGACTTTCCGTCAACCACGAGATTTACGATGTAAACATTAGGAGTGTAAAGAAGTTTAGCCAATTCCTTCTCCGAAACCTGGATTGACTTTGCTACAGGAAGACCGTTCTCGCCCTTCTCTACTCCATAAAACACTGCTGGAATCTGACCAGCACGACGAAGGTCACGACTTGCCTTCTTGCCATACTCTGTACGAGCCTGTGCATTGATTGTAATTTCTTTCATTTTTTTAGTTTTGTGTTACTATAAATTAAGTCTTTCGGGGGAGAAAACCCCACTATTGTGCTTAATTCGCCATCACACGAAAACCCTCCATTTAGGGAGGAGGGCTAATGTGTTGCCCAAAAAAGCGGCACAAAGGTACGACTTTTGCCGAAATTGACAAAAGTTTTCCTCTGAATTTTCTTATTTCCCTTATGATTTGAGATTTATCTCCTCACACAAAGTGTCATTCTGGCACTTCCATCTATCAGAAAATGTCCTTCACCTTGTCAAGGAAACTCTTCTTCTCTGCTTTCTCTTCGGCTTCTTCATCTACAGATGCATCGGTTCCAACTTCGGCCTGGGCAGATGCCACAGGAGCAGCAGACTCTGAATTTTCTGTCGCAGGAGCCACAGCAGGTGCATTGCCTTTTGCCACATCTAATGTCTTCATCAATGCATCAACAAACTTCTCGTAGTCCTCTTTATAGAGGAACAGTTTATGCTTCTCAAACACGAAACGAGGATTATCCATCGTACCCTCATTGATTTTCTTACTCTCCGTAATGGCAATGTAACGATCGCCATTTCTGCTCTGCTTCACATCAAAATAATAGATGCGCTTGCCCGCCTTGATACTCTCGGAATAAACCAAGTCTTTGTCTGTATCACCCATAATATCTTTGTTTTTATAAATTTTGAAACTTAAATTTGCTACAAAATTGTTACTTTTTTTTCGTTTACACAAGATTTTAGACTGTTTTTTTCATTTTCGTGCAATCATTCTTTCAAAAAAGCCGTTTTTTTCAAAGAAAATCCCTAAATTTGCACACAAATTGTTTTTACAAATAAAAATAAGGGAAAGAAGACACACGGTCTTTCACCTATACAAAAGAACACACACAAAAAAGAGTTTTTGGCTTATGATCAACCGCACACTTATCCGTCTGAAAATAGTACAGCTTATTTATGCATTCTACCAGAATGGTGGCAAAAACATTGACATTGCTGAGAAAGAACTCCTCTTCAGTCTCTCCAAAGCGTATGACCTTTACAATTATATGCTCCTGCTTATTGTGAGCGTGTCCCGCTATGCCTTTGAGGAAGTGGAACGTAAGGAGCAACTCAACCGAGTTGGACATATCGACGAGGTCGTCAGCCACCGATTTGCAGACAATCAGTTTGCTGCTCAACTGGAAAAAAACAAGCAATTGCAAGAATTTGTTGACACGAAGAAGAAATCGTGGAGCAACGACATCGATTACATCAAGAAACTCTATACAGACATCATCCAAAGCGAATACTATACAGAATATATGGCATTGGAAAAGGTGACCTATGCCGATGATCGCGAACTGTGGCGCAAACTCTACAAGAACATCATCATGAAGGATGAACGTATTGACGACATCCTCGAGGAGCAGAGTCTCTATTGGAACGATGACCGCGAAGTGGTTGACACCTTCGTGCTCAAGACCATCAAGCGATTCGACCCCGTCAATGGAGCCAACCAGGAACTCGTGCCCGAATACAAGGACATCGAGGACCAAGAGTTCGCCATTCGTCTGTTCCGTCGCACCATCATGAATGATGAGTACTACCGCACCCTCATCAGCCAGAGCATCAAGAACTGGGAGTTCAACCGCCTTGCCTACATGGATGTCATCATCATGCAGATTGCAATGGCAGAATTGCTCAGTTTCCCACAGATTCCCGTTTCTGTCACCATCAACGAATACGTGGAGATTGCCAAGTGGTACAGCACCCCAAAGAGTGGCAGTTATGTCAACGGCATCATTGATGCAGTGGCAAAGAAACTCAAGAAGGAGAACAGACTCACCAAAGCATAACACATTATAATATATAACGTAAAAACTGTAAACAAACTATGTTCACACTCATTCAAGCAGCACAAGGTGCTACAAAAGGCGGTTTCGACTGGAGCATGATCATCATGATTGTTGCCATGTTCGCCATTGTCTATTTTTTCATGATTAAGCCTCAGCGCAAACGTCAGAAAGAAATCGAGAACTTCCGTAAGAGCCTTGCCATTGGCAGCAAGGTCATCACCGCCAGTGGTGTACATGGCACCGTCAAATCGCTCAACGAGGGCGAACCATACCTCACCATCGAGATTGCCAAAGGGGTCACCGTACAGATTGACCGCAACTATGTCTATGCTGAAGGCAGTCAGCAGCAACAGCAGTAAATGTCATTTAAGATACCACAACGCACATTTGACATTCTACCATCCAACCGATGCTGACCAACTTCACGAAAGTAATATTCAGGAGATTGCGATTGATAAAGTTCAACCGCAATTTCCTTGTTTTCCTTATCTTTCTATGCATCTCCATCATTTTCTGGTTCATGCAGTCCATCAAGGAAACCACTGAAGTCACCCTCACCTATCGGCTCCGCATCGAGGACCTCCCCAAGGATGTGGTCTATACCAGCAACATGCCTTCCGAAATCAACGTCAGTTACACCAGCAAAGGATGGAATGCTTTCTACTATAAGTTCATGCGCAATGACGACCACGAAGTAACCATCAACTTCAAGGATATCAACCAGAAGTCAGGCAAGATTGTTATCGATGCCAACACGATTCGACGTGCAGTCATGCGCAAGAAACCTCAAGGCATGACTTTCAAATCGACCACCCCCAGCAAGATTGAGACCTACTACTCCAATGGCCAGCACAAACGTGTGCCCGTCATCTTCAACGGGCGTGTCAGCACCACATCTGGACGTTATCAATGTGGCACAGCCATTATGCCCGACTCCGTGGACATTTACGCTCCGAAACACATTTTCGGCGGCATCACCCACATCAAGACAGAAAACGTCACCTACACAGACCTTGAGGACACACTTCAGACACGCCTTGCCCTTCTGGTGCCACGCGGCGCCAAAGCCATTCCCGACTCCGTCGATGTCAACATCTGCATTGACATCTTCACCGACAAGACCCTGCAGGCACCTGTCTATAGCGAAAACGTTCCTCGCAACAAACTCATACGCACCTTCCCGCTCAAGGTCAGCGTCACTTTCCTTGTCAGTTCTACCCTCTACGATGAAATCACTCCCGAGGATTTTCTCCTCGCCATCGACTATAAAGAACTCCAGACTGACTCCAAGCGATGCCGCATCCATGTCCGTCAAAAACCAACGAGCATCCGCAATTTGCGCATCAATCCCGAGACTGTCGAATACATCATAGAACAAACCACCGAATGATACGCATCGGCATCACAGGAGGTATCGGCAGCGGCAAGACCTACATCTGCCAGCGGCTCAAGCAGCGCGGCATTCCCGTCTATCACTGTGACGACGAGGCAAAGCGACTCATGCAGGAAAGTCCTACCATCAGAGAGCAACTCTGCCAACTGATCGGCAACTCTGCTTACAATGGGCAACAGCTCAACAAGCCTGCCATTGCGCAGTTCCTCTTTGCCAATAGCAACCATGCTGCCCAAGTGAACCGCATTGTCCATCCAGAGGTAAAACAGGACTTCGCTGAATGGACACAACAGCAAGATGCCCCCATCGTGGTGCAAGAAAGTGCCATCCTCTTCGAGGCAGGCTTTCAAGACACCGTCGATGTCACTGTGCTTGTTGATGCACCCAGAAGCATCCGTCTGCAGCGAGCCATGAAACGAGACCAAGCCACCTCTGAGCAAATCGAAGCGCGCATGGCACAGCAGATGGACGAGGAAGAAAAACGACTCCGTGCAGACTACACTATCCTCAACGACGGCACCACAGACCTCGACCAGCAACTCGACCAATTACTGAAGACAATTGAAAATAAACAGCAAAAAACAAATTGTAAACGATAAATAATTTATAGTAAATAAACGATGATCAAGAAAATTCTCGCCATCTCTGGCAAACCAGGGCTTTATAAGCTCATCTCACGAGGCAACAAGAGCCTCATCGTCGAAACTGTCGATGCACAAAAAAAGCGCATTCCCGCTTTCGGTGCTGACCGCGTCGTGTCTCTTGGCGACATTTCCATCTACACCAACGACGACAGTGAAGTATCTCTCGCTTCCGTTTTTGAGTCTGTCAAAACGAACTATGGCGACAAGCCCCTCGTCCTCTCTCCCAAAAAGGCCTCGCAGGACGACATCATCGCCTTCTTCACCAAGGTGCTCCCTAACTACGACACCGACCGTGTGCGTGTTTCCGACATGCGTAAAGTCCTCTCGTGGTATAATATTCTCACTGCCGACGGCATCACCGAGTTTGAAAGCAAGGACGAGGAGACTGCCACTGAAGAGTAGAAATGAATATATCCCCTACCTCCTCCCCCAAGAGGGAGAAAAGGTAGGGGATATATTTAATCTGAGGAGTTATTAGTTTTTCACTACTTCTGAAAAACGATGACTGGGATTAGGTCTGCCTGGTTGCAAGAATCGCCAAGCAAGCACCTCTTCCGGGAATCGCCCTTGAATGACATTTAATAGAGCCTGGCGAACAAGTTCATCCAGATGTTCTGGAGAACATTCTACACGTGCATTGATGATGAGTCGAATATCTGTGCTCTCCCCTGCTCCACTTCGGAAGGTCAGCATATTGTTGGCACCTGTGATATTGCCCACAGCATAGAGTTGCCCATTCTCTGCAATGACTTTCACGTGCCCCACACGAAGACTTTCTTCCTCTAAACGCACTTTCAGTTCAGTCATCAGTGCCTTCAGCACATCATCCCATGCTATAGAGTTACCATGCAGATTGACCGTACCGTTGAGCCAGCCAAGAACTGCTTCGCCATGGGCATAACGGTCATAATCGATGTCCAACAGACGGGTTCCTGCCTCTGTACGGGTGGTCACTTCTGTGAGCCATGCGTCAATGCCATCTCCTTGTACTGCGCTCACACTCATCACCTTGCTTTTAGGAAAAACTTGCTCTGTTTTACTTCTCAACTGAGCAAGAGCATCAGGTGAGAGTGTGTCTGTCTTAGTGATAACAATCACACCTGCCTCTTATTCACAACAGCCACAACCATCATCTTTCTTTTTTGCCAGCATGGCTGGTTCGACAATCCATTTGAAACAACCCGCTGCGACACTGCTGCCCAACACGCCTGGTGCCCGCCATAAAATCGCATCGCCCGCAAACAGGAATTCCGCAAGCACGAATTGCCTGAGTTCCTCCGTCGCCTCCGCCTCTCAGGCATGACCATCGATGACGTGGTGAAGGCATGGGAGGAAAGGCAAGACACCAAAGGTTGAAACGACGCAGCCTCCAAGTCAGCTTTCCCACAACCTCTATCGGAGCACTTCCATAGCCTCTAAATCGATGTCGTCGATGTCGGCAAGTCGATGTCGACGAGGTCGGTCAACCGATGTCGACGACATCGATTTGGAGGTTGTGGGAAAGCCAAAGAACAAAAAGAAGAAGGGAAGCAGTGCAGATACACCGCTTCCCTTCCTGGTGGAAATTGAAATGCTTACTGTTCAAATGTGAGTTCGTCGTCTGCGACCTTGACGGTGACGGGTTTCTCGTGGTCAATCTCTCCGCTGATGATGCGCTTGCTGAGTTGGTTGAGCAGTTTGTCCTGAATGGCTCGCTTGACAGGACGGGCACCGAACTGCGGGTCGAAGCCGGCCTTGGCAATGACGCTGATGGCCTCGTCGGTGACGTGGAGCGTGATGCCGTTCTGTGCCACCATCCCCACCACCTTATCGACTTGCAGACGCACAATCTGCCGGATTTCAGCCTCGTTGAGGGACGAGAAGGTGATGATGTCGTCGATTCGGTTGAGGAACTCGGGACGGAAGATGCTGCGGAGTTGTTCGCGCTGGGCATTGCTGGTCATGATGATGATGGTGTTCTTGAAGTTCACCACACGTCCTTTGTTGTCGGTCAGCCGTCCATCGTCGAGCACCTGCAGGAGGGTGTTGAACACGTCGGGATGCGCTTTCTCAATCTCGTCGAAAAGCACGACGGAATAAGGTTTGCGGCGCACTGCCTCTGTGAGTTGACCGCCCTCTTCGTAGCCGATGTAGCCCGGAGGCGCACCGATGAGTCGGGTGACACTAAACTTCTCCTGATACTCGCTCATGTCGATACGGGTCATCATGGTCTCGTCGTCGAAAAGGTAGTCGGCCAAGGCTTTAGCGAGCTCCGTCTTACCCACACCTGTGGTGCCGAGGAAGATGAAGGAGCCGATGGGTCGCTTCGGGTCTTGCAGTCCTGCACGACTGCGGCGCACGGCATCGCTGACGGCACGGATGGCTTCATCCTGACCAATGACACGCTTGTGCAGTTCCTCTTCCAAGTGGATGAGTTTGGTGCGTTCGGAGGTCTGCATCTTGCTCACGGGGATGCCCGTCCAACGGCTCACCACATCGGCGATGTCGTCGCTATCGACCTCTTCCTTCACCAGTGCTGCCCCACCCTGTGCTTCGGCCAATTTGGACTGCACGGCCTTGATGTCCTCTTCCAGACTTTGCAGTTTGCCATAGCGGATTTCTGCCACACGTCCGTAGTTGCCTTCACGTTCAGCCTTGTCAGCCTCAAACTTCAGTTGCTCAATCTGCTGCTTGTCGCTCTGAATCTGGTTGAGCAGTGCCTTCTCGCCTTCCCACTTGTCGCGTTGCTTTTGTTCGTCAGCACGGAGGGTGTCGATGATTTTGTTCAGTTCGGCAAGTTTCTCCTTGTCGCCTTCACGCTTGATGGCCTCACGTTCAATCTCCATCTGCTTGAGCCGACGACTGAGTTCGTCAATCTCCTCAGGCACAGAGTCACGCTCCATACGGAGTTTTGCGGCTGCCTCATCCATCAGGTCAATCGCCTTGTCGGGCAGAAAACGGTCGGTGATGTAACGGTTGCTGAGTTCGACGGCGGCAATGATGGCTTCGTCCTTGATACGCACCTTGTGGTGGTTCTCGTAGCGTTCCTTCAGTCCTCGCAGGATGGAGATGGACGACTGCACGTCTGGCTCATCGACCATGACCGTCTGGAAACGGCGTTCGAGTGCCTTGTCCTTCTCAAAATACTTCTGATATTCGTCGAGTGTGGTGGCACCGATGGATCGCAATTCGCCACGTGCCAAGGCCGGCTTGAGGATATTGGCGGCATCCATCGCTCCGCTCGTCTGTCCTGCACCCACGAGGGTGTGAATCTCATCGATGAAGAGGATAATCTGCCCTTGACTCTCCACCACAGCCTTGACCACAGCCTTGAGTCGTTCCTCAAACTCGCCCTGATACTTGGCACCGGCAATCAGTGCACCCATATCAAGCGAGTAGAGTTGCTTGTCCTTCAGGTTTTCAGGCACATCGCCACGCACGATACGACTTGCCAAGCCTTCCACGATAGCGGTTTTACCCGTACCCGGCTCACCAATAAGAATAGGATTATTTTTAGTACGACGGCTCAGAATCTGCAAGATTCGACGAATCTCCTCATCACGACCGATGACGGGGTCGAGCTTGCCATTCCTTGCCCGTTCCACGAGGTTCGTTGCATAGAGTTCAAGAACCTCCTTGGCAGACGGTTGCTGCCCATTCTGATTCTGATAGTTGTTGTTCATAATAGCACTTGGTTTTTTAGTTTCATATTCTAACCAAGTGCATCAGCAACTTCTATTCCACGCCCTCTTCTTCTGACGTTTTGTCCGAATTCTTCCTCGTTTCACTGCCATCTTGTCCGATTAAACCCAACATATGACGGATTGCGGTGTTGAGAAGAATTTCATCAGGCTCGCCATAATCATAGAGCTCCACATAGGCGGACTCATCAAGTTCAATGGTAGGAACAATGCTGCCATACTCGTAATCACCTGCCCCATCAGCCACATATGCTACCACAGGGTAGAGAGTTACAAAGAAGTCGTGCCACACCCGGCTCGTCATCACGTTCTGCCCCTTTGTTTCTGAGCCAACGAGTATGACGTTTTCCTCCCCCATCGAGTGCTGAAGAGCATGGATGAGCCACTCGGCTGCCCCTTGCGTATATTGTCCCGTAAGGATATAGATGCGGCTCAAACCAAGATTGCCGACAGAGGTATCGTAAGGATAACTCTTGTTTTGGTTGGAATGCACCTCATTCCAGAAAGTCTGGGCGAAAGTGGTGCCCAGTGCATCGGGACTGACCACATAACTGGCGAGGCGCTTTGCCATATCTATCGTTCCGTAGTTGCACAAACGGAGATCAAGCACCATCTCGTTCACTCCCACAGCCTTCATCTGCGCCATGATAGCATCGAGCGACTGCTGATAATGGCTATGGGAATCCACATGTCCCTCGATGGGACCCTCCGTCAGACGCGTACACATGAGGTATCCCACAAGGTTGTCATTCACACTGACAATGCGGCTAACCGGAAATGCCACATCCTCCACATATTCGGAATGTCCCAACGAGACCGTCACCGTGTCTTTCCAATATAAACTGTAGTCTTCCTCATTCTCCGCTATGTGGCGCACTTCCAAGGTACGCGCCACACCCTTCTCCAACTTCGACACGTTATTGTTCGAAAATTTGTTACCATTAAACGAACAGATGAAGTCGTTACGCAGAAGTCCCGCCCTGTCAGCAGGACTACCAGGATAGACAGTCATCACGCGGAGCATCTGTCGGGTGGTTTGTCCCGTAGGATCCGTCATCAAGGTGAAGTCTATGCCATAAGATTCGACATGATTGAAATAGCCACGTTTATGCGCATCCTCACCCAATGTGTCAATCTCGACGTATGACCACTTGTCGTCATGCTTGCTCTGTTTCGCCAACTCCGACAGGAAATCCGCAGGTTTGGCGAAGAAACTTTTCCACGACGGTTCATAATCAGCGATGGAGTCAGCCCAAAGATAATGCTCCAGCATCATCTTGTGAATCCAACTGTTGTGTTGGGTCTTCTGCTCGTACTCGTAGGTGCGGTCTTCTCCACATGAGATTGCCGACAGAACCCCACATAGAAGAATGATATGTGTTAAAAAAGTCTTCATCAGAACAATTGTTCATTTCAAGTTGCAAAGTTAATAAAAAACTCGCTATCTTTGCGACGGTTTAGTAAAATAATTGAAGTTTCGGATGCTTTCTTCAACAACGAATATTCCGAATATGACGAATTTATACAATGCACAATGCACCTAAAGGTGCAACGAATAAAAACGAATGCTGAGTGTAGCCATTCGATTCCATTCGTAGCCGCTTGCGGCATTAGGGAAATACATCTTCTCGCCGCATGGTAAATTAGAATGATTCGTTTTATTGGCTACGCCGAGCTAAAGGTTCGTTGTTGAAAATGAAGCGTTTGGAACTTCCGAAACTTAAATAAAATAATTGTTTAACAACCCTTAAAAACTAAAAGTGAAATGAAAAAGATTTTCTATGCAATCGTGGCTGTTGCAGCCATCACTTTCTCTGCATGTAATGGTACCGCTAAAGGTGGTGACGACACTGACTCTGTCGCAGCCGACTCTGTTGTAGCAGAGGCTCCTGAGGCTGATGCAGACGCCACCATCACCGCTCTTTCTTCTGCTCTTGCTGCCAACGACGCTGAGCAGACTCAGTCACTCCTCCAGAAGGCCCAGGAGTACATCGCTAAGTTGCAGGCTGACGGCAAGTTGGAAGAGGCAAAGGTTTACATCGCTAAACTGCAGCAATTCATCAGCGAGAACGAGGACAAGATTGCTCAGTTCACTGCTGGCAACGAGACGCTGAACAGCGTTGTTTCTGGTGTGAAGGCAATTCCTGTAGATGCTGCCGCTTTGGCTGGCGATGCCAAGGACGCTGTAGTTGGTGCTGCTAACGATGCCGCTAATGCTGCTAACGATGCCGCTAATGCTGCTGCCCAGAAGGCTACAGACGCTGCCAACAACGCTGTTGAGAATGGCAAGAAAGAGGCAGGCAAGGCCATCGACAATGCTGCAGGCGCTGCAAAGAATGCGCTTGGTCTCTAATTGATTACATATTATATACAAGAAGAGCCACGACAATGACTGCCGTGGCTCTTCTTATGTTTTTGACGAATCTCAATCTTGGTGGTCTTCAATCTTCACACAGGCGGTGACAGCGAAAGTGACGAGACAGAAGGCCATGACTACCCAGAAGAAACTCTGGTAGCCGATGTTTTCGGAGATGAGGCCGGAGACCATGCCGGGAATCATCACACCACCGAGGTATTGGCCGGCGGTGCAGATGGAAAAGACGGTGGTGGAGTGTTCGCCTCGGGAGAAGGTGACGAGATAGAGGGTGTAGGCGGCAAAGCCAAGGCCGTAGCCGATTTGTTCGATGCACACACAGGAGCCGACGAGCCAGAGGTTGTCGGTGGGGTAATAACTGAGATAAACATAAACGATGTCGGGCAGGGTGATGCAGAGCACCAAGGGCCAGAGGCAGCGTTTCAGTCCCCATTTGGACACGGCCCATCCGCCCACGATGCCGCCGAGGAGGAGTCCGATGACGCCGAGGGTGCCGTAGATGAAGCCGAAATCCACGTCGCTCATGGCCAAACCACCCTCTGCCGAAGAACGCGTGAGGAAAAGGGGAACTATCTTGGTCAAGAGTCCTTCGGGCAAACGGAACAGGAGGATGAAACAGATGGCTGAGATGAGGTGAGGTTTGGTAAGGAAGACTATCAGGGTGCGTCCGAACTCACGCAACCACTCCATGAGGTCGAAGCGGTCATGCGCCACGGTCTCCACACGGGGTAGAATGAAGGCATGATAAAGCCCCAAGAGGAACATGAGGATGCCGAGAATGATGAAGACGGCCATCCATGAGGCAATCACCGATTGGAGTGAAAAGTGAAAAGTGAAAAGTGAAAAATCTAAGGTACCCGTCTCTTTCATCCTTTCTTGCAAGAAACCAGCCAGAAGCACCAATCCACCCTGCCCTATCACCATGCCGATGCGATAGAACGTGTTGCGCACTCCGACGTAGAGTTCCTGTTCCTTATCGGGCAGACCGATGATGTAGAAGCCGTCGGCTGAGATGTCATGGGTGGCACTGGCGAAGGCGATGAGCACGAAGATGACTAAAGAGCCTTGGAGCCAGAAGGAGGTGGGCAAGGTGAATGCGACGAGTGCCAAGGCGACTCCCATGAAGAACTGCATGGACACAATCCACCAGCGTTTAGTCTTGAGGTTATCAATAATCGCACTCCAGATGGGCTTGATGACCCACGGAAGGCCGAGCCAACCTGTATAGAAGGTGATTTGTCCATCGGTCAGTCCCAGTTCCTTGAACATGATGACCGAGATAAGCATGACGGCTGCAAATGGCAATGATTCGCCCAGATAGAGACTGGGCACCCAAGAATACGCTTTAGTACGCAAATTATTCATATGTCGTTAAAATTTGTTTTGCTTTACATATCATTGACACCACCCATGCCACAGGGGCGCAGAGGGCACAAAAAGCAAAGAAAGCCCGATAGCCCAACCACTGGCTGAGCCAGCCCGACAGTGCCAGCGGCACGAGCATGAGACTAATCACCAAAGGCATATAGAGGTAATTGGTGGTATTGCGATAACGTTGCTCCGAAATGTAAGGAACATAGATACTGCACACATTCAGTCCGAAGCCAAAGCACAATTGGGCAAAGAACGTCATGAGGCAAAGCATCAACATGTTGTCAAGTTGCGGATGCCATGCCATAAGCATATATGAAAGTGGAGAAAGCGTCAGCACAATGGCAGTCCACCAGAACATCTGCGACCTGCTATACTTCTTCATCAACGCTTTTCCACCAATGATGCCGAGAGAGAAGGCAAGCACACCAATAGTGCCCTGTGCAAAGCCCACATCCTGCACCGAACAACCAAGCCCTCCCTGTTCTGGCTGTGCCAGCAGGAAGAATACACGGGTGTTGAACATCAACGCTTGGGGCAGCAGCAGGAAGAACAGACTGAACAATACAGGCAAGACGTGCGGTTTCTGCTGAATGCGGGAAAGCACATGCAATTCAGTCTTCACCGTGTCGCTCAATGTCTCGTACCGATAGAGGTTCTCTCCCTTAGGACTGCGCAGCAAAAGGACATTGAGGGCAAGAAAGACCAAGAAGCCTCCAGCCACCAGAGAACTCTCCATTGCCCATGCTTTCTGATAACTGCGGAAAAACACCTCGAAGAAACCTGCCACAATGATGAGCACACCATAAGTGACCACCAGTGCCATCTGCGAAGAAAGCAACTTCGTATTCGTGAACAGTTGCTGTTGCCGAGGATAGAGCATACGACTGTAATACAGACGCGACAGCAGTTCGTGCCATGCACACAGCAAGGAGAGCACGAACAGGAACAAGAAAAGCACCCACGGACACACATGTGCCTCCGATATATACACAGCAATGCCCATAAGACAAAGGAACAGCAACGACTCACAAATATGAAGATTGCGCTTGAAGGAAGCTGCCTTCCGCACCTTGCTGTAAAGGTAGGATTTCGTCACCCAAGGCAAAAACAGCAAAGCACTATAAAAAGCAGCCATCACCTCGTCTGCCCCAAATTGCAGCAACATCAACAAAGCCACAAACATCACCACAGCCGAAGGTATCTCCTCGGCTGCACAAAGGCTTGGAATCCAAAGCCACGGATTATGTTGTTTGTGGTTTACCATATCTCATCCCTTCACCATTTCTTCGTCAATTCTGCATGAGGGTAATAAAAAGCAAGAATCTCTTCGTAGGGGATACCTTGATCACCCATCACGGCTGCACCAATCTGGCAAAGTCCCACACCATGCCCCCAGCCTTTTCCATGCAAGATGAAGCCATTCTCCGTTTTCTCCACCTCGAAAGCCGACGAATACAGATGCGACTCGCTGAGCCACTTACGGATTTCCAGTTCCTTGCCCACCGTCAGCGTACGTTTCTCGCCCACAATCTTCATTGTGATGATTCTACCCGAAGCACCACGTTCTATAGGAACAAGGTCAAGAATACGTCCAAAGTCAATGCCCGACTTTCTCCTGACGAGTTCACTCAGTTCATCAGTCGTGTAACTCACCGTCCATCGATAAAAATCCACCGTCTCTTGGTCATAGTTATTCAGCACCTGCGAAAGAATACGCCTGTCCCTCGTATTGCAGTAAGGGTCAGCCTTTGCCGCCAGATAAGGGTGATGAACGGGTTGCCAGCATGATTCAAACACTTCGGTCATGCCGCCGCAACACTTTGAGAAACGGGTATCGCAAACCTTCCCCTCGTATGTCAACACCTGTCCACATGTTGCCTCAATCGCCTTCACCACATTCGGATTCGATTGCCTTGTGATGCCCTGATAGCGTTGGCAATGGTCATCGGCACACACATCAAAGCCCACATGCTCCTCACTGTCATACCAACGGATGATGCTGCCTTCACAATTGAGGGTTGAGAGTTGAGGGTTGAGAGTTGAGGGTTGAGGGCTGAGGGTTGAGGGCTGAGGGTTGAGAGTTGTCCATTGCCCACCATCCATCATCTTCAACAACCAACTGCGCGAAATCACAGCATGCGCCTTCAACAGTTCCAGCGAAGCATTGGCACTCATCTCACTGCTGATAACACTCGTCAGATAGGTCTCCACAGGCACTACATTGATAGCCCTCACCTGTCCATCCTCCTCCTTCAGCAACAATGCCCCACAAAATGTCTGCTCTTCCTTCCTCTCCCAATGAAAGCCAATGCCAATCGTCACCTCCTTCAACGTGAAAGTGGCACCCTCCTCACCTGGAGTAAAAAGTCGCTCATGTTCACACGGTTCGAAACAACACTCACCCACAAAAGACCTCCCCTCCGACCAATACGCCGAATGGAAAACCACACGTACCTCCCGTGCCTTCACAATGCCCACCTTAACGTCCCGTTCTCTCCTCATGCCGTTCCCAATTAACACACACACTCAGTCCTTAACTCTAAACCCTCAACTCCCCACCCTTAAATTTCATCACCATCTCCAGTTCCTCGTCAAGCGACATGCCACACTCCTGAATGATTGATCTTGCCAATTCCGCATTCATCCGTTTGAAATCCTCCCCACGCGGAGTGATAAGCATACCACCCATGTCAAGTGCACCAGGACTGACAAGCACTTGTTCCTCCCCCTGCTTATAATAACAATCGGGACGATGTTTCGAACGTGGGATGATGACACTCACGATGCGTTCATAGCCATCCGTGTTGCTTGACTGCGACCATGCAAAAATATTCATCATCGGTTCATATTCACCCTCCTTGACGGGAAGAGCATTATACACCTTGTCAAAAAGAATCTTGCTGGCACGTGGAGTTCGGGTGATGATGACAATGCCCGGACACAGATAATTGCGAAGGCTGAACACCCCCGTGCTGTCAGCCACCAGATACATGTTCATAGCCTCTATGTACTCCTCCTCACTGATAGGCCAGATGCGCGAGAGATATGGTTTATACAAATCCGCCCAATCACGCTCCAAAGGCACCACCCCACGGCTGCCAGCCTGGAAGTGCATGTGGTCTGGCGCGCTCGCCCCACACTGAGGACCATTATAGAACACAAACATCTCATTGAGTTGCGACGTAATCTCCATCATGTCCTCATAGTAGTCAAGAATCTGCTGCCTGCGGTGATGACGGAGCGGAATGGTGAAGTGCTTCGGAAGAATGGGATTCGGGTTAAGCAGCAGATAATACTTCTTCAACATCGGGCTACTGATTTGTTCTTCTGGTCGATTCACCTCACAGAGGAAACAAGGACGATGCTTGATGGTATGGGCATCCACTTTTGCGCCCGTAGAAACGATACGTGCAGGATTATATTGTGCCATCAATTTACATCCGTCAATCTCCATCTCCGTCGTATCAACGTCCGCCAACTGTCCGTAGCGTTCACGGGCTTCCTTCCACACAGGCAATTGCCTTTCAAACAAACTGTTTGCATAACCATCCGTCACACCGCTCTGCCAATACTCGTTCAGTCGGCGACGGTCAATGATTTCCATCGTACGAAGACTGTCCTTATAGACGTTATTGCGGTTCACCTGTTCGGGAGTCAACGAAGCATCGCTGTTACCCTCCCAACGACGACAGAGATACAACTCATCATAGATTCTTCCAATCTTATATTTACGACAGAATGCCAAGCCCACAGCATAGTCCTCCCCATAGGAAGTGTTAGGCATCCCTATCTTTCGGAGCAAAGGAGTGAAGAATGCACGTGGTGCGCCCAATCCATTGATGCGCAGCGCATTATTATGACCATTCTCCGCAGTCCATTCACGATGGTCAATCAGTCCAGGGGGCAGCGTTTCCAACTGGAAATTGCACATTCGGTACGAACCAATCACCATAGCGCAATGCTCTTCATAGAATTTATCCACAATACGCTGTAAAGTGTCCGTGCCACTATACAGGTCATCACTGTCCAGCTGAATGGCAAAACGCCCACATCGGTCATCATTAAAAGCAAGACTCCAGCACCCGCCAATGCCCAAATCCTTACGGGTCGGGATGATATGCACTACCCGCGCATCCTCAGCAGCCAGTTTCTCAATGACCTCCGTTGTTCCATCCGTCGAAAGATTATCCACCACCATCACGTTAAAATCAAAAGTCGCTTGTTGCGACAAGGCACTTCTGATGGCATCCTCAATTGTCTTCACACGATTCCTCACAGGAATGATGACCGAAGCCTCCTTATCGAAGTCATATCGTTCCACCGACACATCCACAATGCTCTCAGGCTCGATGTAAGAACCCACTAACCTCAGATGTTTCGTGCACACAAGTTCTCGCTCCTTCTGCACCTCCCGATTGCGGGGATTCACATAGTCAAACTGTTTCTCTCCGCTGGTGCGCAGGTCCAATTCCTCCTCTGTATAAAGGTACTCACGCAGATGGAAAAGAGCCGAGCGGCGTTTTCGACGCAAAGCAAAAAGTTGCAAGTCATACCAGCCTGAATAGCAGTAGTTAACACTCGGAAACTCCTCCATGTAACTCCGCAGCGTTTCGGCACTGAACAGACTAACTGAGCCGAAATCAAAATCATCGCGCACACTGCCATAGTAGAAGTCCATCGTAGGACATTTGGTCGTCTCACCATTCTTCACCACATAGCGGTCAGCATATACCACAGCAGAGTCCACGCTGCTTGCCACCGAACACATACGGGAAATGGCCTGATAGCCAAAAGTCACAGGAGTCTGTGCCGTACACAACAACGCAAAAGGAGCTTTCAATGCCTCCGTCATCTTTCGGATGGTGGCAGAACTGCGGTAATCATCCACACGAATTACCTCACATCCTTTACACGGGCACTCCTCCCCACCTTTCATCATCACATATATATTTCTCACCAGAGGTTCCTCCTTCAACTGACTCAAGGTCATCATCGTCTTTTCATCAGCGTAGAGGACAAACGCATCAATTGCCGTATTTGCAATGCTATTCATAGAATCGTCATTTAGAGTTTTTTTATTAGATAGTTGCAAAGGTACGAAAAAAAAGTGAAAAGTGAAAAGTGAAAAGTGAAAAATTTAGGTTTCCAATGATGTGGTCAGCAGACAACAGGATGAAGCAACTTGGATTTTTCACTTTTCAAGCACACTTGAAAAAACATTTCTTACTTTTCTTTGGTCACTTTTCACTTTTTTTTCGTACCTTTGCACCCGATTTCAACAATCCGAGTGCCTGACCACCTCGTAAAAACAGGCGTGTACCAGATAACCACGTTAAAACCAGCGAGTGCTTGACAAACCTCGTTAAAAACAAGAACAAATGAAACAAAACAACCAAGTGAGCGTTTCCTTCATGATTGCAGGAATCGTTTTCTGTATCTGCCTTGTGGCATCCAATCTTCTCGAGACCAAAGTTTTTCGTGCATGGGGTTCCATCACACTCACCTGCGGTTTCTTAGTTTTTCCCATCTCTTACATCCTCAACGATGTCATTGCCGAAGTGTGGGGCTACCGCAAAGCCCGACTCATCATTTGGCTGGGCTTCCTCATGAACTTTTTTGTCGTGGGTATCGGAGGCATCGCCTGCGCACTCCCCGCTGCGGTGGAGGGAAGCGATGATGCCTTCAAGCAAGTCTTCGCTTTTGCGCCCCAAGTGGCAGTGGCAAGCCTGCTCGCTTTCATCGTCGGTTCGTTTCTCAACGCCTTGGTGATGAGCAAAATGAAGATAGCAGACCGCCACAAAGGAAACTTTGACTACCACTTCTCCATGCGCGCCATCCTTTCCACGCTAGCAGGAGAAAGCGCAGATTCCCTCATCTTTTTCCCTCTCGCATTCTACATCTTTCCCCTCCTCTTCATGGGCGAACCCCAACTGCCCCTTCCCCTCATGCTTGAACTGATGTTCACACAAGTCATTGCCAAGACACTCTACGAAACCCTTGTGCTGCCCGTCACCATCCAAGTGGTCAAGTTAGTGAAGCGCCTTGACCGCACAGATGCATACGACGAGAACATCTCCTACAATGTATTCAAAGTAAAAGAAATATGATACTCAATCACCGAAAAGCCTTGGTCGTCTTCTCTGGCGGACAAGATAGTACCACCTGCCTGTTTTGGGCAAAGAAACACTTTGATGAGGTCCGTGCCCTTTGTTTCCGCTATGGGCAGAAACACGTGGCAGAAGTGGACATAGCACGATGCATTGCTGAAAAAGCAGGAGTGCCTTTCGAAGTGAAGGATGTCTCATTCATCAGTCAACTCAGCAGTGGGTGTTCTTTGACCGACACCACCATCCAAATGGATAAAGAACCTCCTTCCCTCTCTCCAGACATCCCCGACGGATGCATAACACCCCCCAACACCTTCGTGCCAGGACGCAACCTTTTCTTCCTATCTATCGCTGCCGTCTATGCCCGTGAACACGGCATCATGAACCTCGTCACAGGCGTTTCCCAAACTGACTACTCAGGTTATCCCGACTGCCGCGACTCCTTCATCCGTTCGCTCAACGTATCGCTCAATTTGGCAATGGACGAGCAGTTTGTCATCCACACTCCCCTCATGTGGATTGACAAAGCAGAAACTTGGAAACTGGCTGACGACTTAGGTGTTTTTGATCTCGTCCGCAACGAAACCCTTACCTGCTACAACGGCATCAAAGGCGACGGATGCGGCGAATGCCCCGCCTGCAAACTCCGTCGCCGTGGACTCGAAACGTATTTAACCCGAATCGGTCATTAGGCCACTTCGTGGCTCTGTCGTAAAACAAATTTGA
>SAMEA3663015__coassemble_120_pt1 | contig 65903 bp, 63 predicted proteins | sample SAMEA3663015__metabat2_low_PE_019 | metagenome-assembled genome bin SAMEA3663015 (sample SAMEA3663015) | pig gut metagenome | biome: pig gut; feature: pig-associated habitat; material: faeces | place: France | collected 2012
TCATAAATCTACCCTTAATCGTGTATTGGATGATAGTTGCGGATTTTAGGTTTACCAGCTTTTGTTACGTTCATGGTGTATTCAATCCATTCACCGCCATTGGTCCACCCGACGGCATATCCTCCATTGCCTGTCACGATGTCCACACCAGTGTCATTGCCACTGCGGTAGTTTGTTCCACCATTATTTCCGGGATCATTGTCGTGGTAGGTGATGCCTTCGCCACCCCTGTCAAAGTTCTCCGCCTCAAGGGTGCCTGGCAGACGAATCTTCCCATTGAAGGGATTGCGTGTGATTGGCTCAGGTTCATCCTTCTTTTCAATCGTCAAAGTTCCCTTCACATACGAAATCTCATAGTTTTGAGCTTCTGCACCAGACGCTGTAATGTCGTAAGTGCCAACAGGACTATCTGTGGTCGCTTCTGTCTGAATGGTAGGTTGAGAGGTCAGCACAGTCTCGTCTTCGCCTAAAACGAAACCATCATATTTCACTGTCAAGGTAGGATTCTCCTCACCCACATTCTTCGTGCAGTTTTGGGCTGTGATGGTCAGTGGCGCCTTTGCCACAGTGAGCGTAAATGACTTGTTGAAAGCCTTGTAGTCGCTGTTGCCATCTTGTGTGGCAGAAATGCTGGTTGTTCCCGCTTTCTTGATGGTCAGTACATTGCCGCTGATGTTTGCCACCTTGTTGTTGCCAACTGTCCACGTCAGATTCAAACCTTCATTTGTCTTGGCTGGTAACTGGTAGGTTCCGTCACCATATTTCATGGCAGGAATCTCTGTGAGGGCAAGCGTCTGTTCTGTCTCGATGTAGATGGTTTCCTTCACGGTCACGCTGAAGTTCGCCTCTGCCGCCTTGTGGCTCACGGCATCGGCGGTGGCGGTGCGCACGGTGTAGAGTTTGCCACCGAAGGTGCCAGCCTCACTGCCCACGGTGACGGGCAGGCGGAGGAGTTCGCCGTTGGCCAGTGGGGTGTTCTCTTTATGATAGAGCACGAAGAGGCGGTCGCCGTTGGTCAAGGGGCGCACCTCAAGGGTGTGTCCGCTGGCGGCAGTCCCTTTCGTGATGGCTGTCTCGTCAAGGGTCACGCCCTCGGGCAGGGAGAGGTTGAATTGCAGGGCAGTCATGGAGGAGCCTTCCGCGAGGCTCACCACCAGTGCTGTCTCTTCGTCCATCTGTGCCTCAATGTTCTGCACCGAGAGGCTTTGGGCGTTGGCACTGACAACCAGCGTTGCCAATGCCATGATGATTGTATAAAGTCTTTTCATAAACAATTTCTTCATTATCAGTCCAAGAATGTTGCCATATTTTATAGTATAAATATTTTTATTTTGATATTATATTTTTATTGCGCCATCCAAACTGCTTGTACTATTTCAGTACTATTTGTTCTCCAGATTGTGTATGATACTTCATTTACTGTTATAGTTCCTAAGTTATCCCAAGTTGGATCAGGTGTTGATAAATCACCTGCAGTAGGCTTAAGATTTATACTTGTTGGAACTGCAACATACCAATCATTTCCACGAGTACCGCCTGTTATTCTTTTTGTAATTGTAGTACTTGTCGAACCAGTTGAACCAAGAGTATGCCATTTATCAACAGTAAAGTTTGTATCATCTACAGTTGGATTAGAAGACATATCTTGTGGTTGTGTTTGACCTGCATACCAATAATACTTTGTCTCTTCGCCCGTTCCTCCACCATCTTTCATAATCTGGATGATGGCATTGATATCAGCCACATCAACCACACCGTCACCATTCACATCGCCTTTCAGCGTTCCGTTGTTACCACTCTGTGCAAATGCACTTGCGCTCAGCAGCACCGCTGCCAGCAGCATGAAAAATTTTGTCTTCATAAAATTGTTTTGGATTTAAATGTTTAACTTATTCTACAATAAAAACTCTTGCTTCTTTCGCTGTCATTTTAGGATAATATTGTTCATTGTTCTCTGGATGTTTCTCTGCTAGTTTACGCATACGTTCCTTTACTTGCTTGGGTGTTTCCCCTGTAGTCTTGGCTATTTCTTCTGCCATGAGAGTTTCTTCACAAAAATAGCCAATAACATGAAGTGCTAGACGTTTGCGAACGCTGTCTTGTTGCATTTTTGTCTTTGTTTTCACATCTTCTCTGTGAGTCTTATAAGAAGAAATAACAGAGATGAGTGTTGATAATACGCCAGCACATGATGCGACGATTGCTACAATTGATTCTGTTTCCATAATCATTAGTTTTGAGTTATTATTATTGGTTGTTTGGATTATTAAAGGCACAAAAAGAAAACGTGGACATTTACTTTGTCTACGCTTCTCCTTGGTATCGCCAAACACCATTGCTGTCATATACGAGTAAAAGCCCACGCCGAACGGCATGAGCGTTTAGTCTTCTACTCTGACAGCTTCTTTTTAATTTGGCGAATTTAGGAGAAGCCAGAATCTAAGCTAACGCTTCTTTTTTAATATGTCCTTATGTTGTTATGCTATCATAGGCATTTTTTTAATGAGTTACGTGTCTATTATAAAAAACTCAAGTTATGCAGCAGTTCCGATGTCCCATAAATACTCTGGAGCAAAGTCTGCTCCATTCTCCCATTCGATAGTGTTGAATTTGATGGAGAATTTTTTGAAATAATCAATATCTCTCAAAGGAGCAAAAACGGAGCCATTCAAGGACTGACTCAAATCCGCAATCCTCGTCTCTCCATTGTTGAACAGCAACTTCACTCGATAGCCATCCAAATAGGTCGCTTCAATCACTTCGATAAACATGGTACAATCATTTAAGAGGTTCTATCTTATCAAGAGGTTCTCCCTTCTGTGCTTTCTCCCAGTTCTTCATCAACTCTGCACGATGTTCCTCAAGCCATTCCAATATCATACGCAATGCCCTGCCTGGCATTTCGCCCTTCACAATGCCATCTTTGATGTTGACAATAATCTTATAGTCACCATACCATGCATGAAAATGCGGTGGTTGATGATCTGAAAAGTTCATCCAAATGTAAATTCCATAAAAAAAACTAATCTGCGGCATACAATATAAAGATTACTAATTACACAGAAATGGCATATTCCGAAGAACATTTGCAAATTAACAACTTTTTTTATTATCCACCAAACATTTAGGGAACTTTTTTGTTAAGACACCAAAAAGGCACAAAGCCGTGGTGGACTTTGTGCCTCATATTTATAATCTACTCACTGAAGTTTCGGATGCTTTCTTCGACAACGAATATTTCGAATATGACGAATTTATACAATGCACAATGCACCTAAAGGTGCAACGAATAAAAACGAATGCTGAGTGTAGCCATTCGATTTCATTCGTAGCCGCTTGCGGCATTAGGGAAATACATCTTCTCGCCGCATGGTAAATTAGAATGATTCGTTTTATTCGTTGTTGAAAATGAAGCGTTTGAAACATCCGAAACTTAAATATACTCAACTTTCGGAAGTGACGAAGTAATCGAAGTTAAAGGAGTTAACGACGATACCCAGTCAATGAAAATTAGGAATGAGGAAAGATGCGGTTGAGCGAGTGCAGAGGTCAAGCTTGTTTGAACTATGCCGAGCATGAGCATCTTCGGCGAAGCCAATTAGGAGTTGCCATGCGGGATGCAAGCATCGCGTTAGCCTATCTGTCAACTAAATTGACGAAGAACCATGAAATAAGATGATTTGTGGATACAATTATGGGTATTATTCACATTTGTTTCTCTCATTCCAACACGCCGAACAAGGCGTTCTTTCAGTGAATTTCTGTGCATTCCGTGTGAGCCTATCAGAGCCACCGAGGCTCTCATCCGTGTCATCCGAGCTATCCGTGAGAAAAATGAGTGTCAACACCCCCGGAAAATAACCATGCAATGTCAAAAAATGAGGGGTAAACCTCATCTACGAAGGTGGCGAATGGAAGGTGGACGACCTCACCGACCTCAGCAATGACCTCGACTGGAAAAAGAGCATGAAAGAATATCTGGCAGAATAAAAAGAACTGAGAGGTGACACAGATCAGTCCCTGCTGTACCTGAAACATTATAGTTCTAAAATCGTACCCCTCGGCTACGCCATGCCGTACCCGAGGGGTACGCTGTAGTGTAGTCGAGGGGTACGACACAGTGTTTTGTGTTCAGCTTTCACTACGTTGGCTTCGCCGAAGTCACTCACGCTCGACAATAAAAATGAAAAAACTTTTCTTTCATTTTGTATTGTCCTCACTTAATCGTACGTTGGCTTCGCCGAACTTAGGATGCGCCTCAACAATAAAAATAAAACCCATTTTATTTTGTATTGTGTTCGGCTTTCACTACGTTGGCTTCGCCGAAGTCACTCACGCTCGACAATAAAAATGAAAAAACTTTTCTTTCATTTTGTATTGTCCTCACTTAATCGTACGTTGGCTTCGCCGAACTTAGGATGCGCCTCAACAATAAAAATAAAACCCATTTTATTTTGTATTGTGTTCGGCTTTCACTAACTTTGCCATCCAAATGATAGAAAGACGTATGAAAGAACTGGATTTGCATCTTCATGTCCTAGTCAAACAGGAAGAGGAACTCACTCCCGAGGAAGTCAAGCTGTTGGATGAAGCACGCCGTGCCACTTACCGCAGTTATGCACCCTACTCTCACTTCTCTGTGGGCGCAGCCGTTGCATTGGCTGATGGCACCATCGTGAGCGGCAGCAATCAGGAAAATGCCGCCTACCCTTCCGGACTTTGTGCTGAACGTACCGCTGTGTTCTATGCCAATTCACAATATCCCGACCAACCCATCCGCCGCATCTGCATTGCGGCACGAGACACCGAGGGACTGTTTCTGCAACGCCCCATCTCTCCCTGCGGAGCCTGTCGTCAGGTGTTGCTCGAAGCAGAACAACGGGCTGGCAGTGACATCGAAGTGCTCCTCTACGGCACCGAAGGCATCTACATCGTCCGTAACATCAAGGACTTGCTGCCTTTGGGATTTGACGAAAGTTTTCTCCTATAAGCGAAGAGTGAAGAGTGAAAAATCTAAGTTACCTTGCCATTCTGTTAGTTAGCCATTAGCATAGGTAACTTAGATTTTTCACTTTTCACTCTTCACTTTTCACTCAATATCTCAATAGATTTTTCCCCTCAACTCCTTGATGTCATCGCTGTGGATGTAGTCATCATACTCCATCAGCTTGTCAATGTGACCCTTTGGACCGAGTTCGATGATACGGTTGGCAACCGTCTGGATGAACTCATGATCGTGGGAAGCAAATAGGATGTTCCCCTTGAACTGCTTGAGATTGTTGTTGAAAGCCTGAATGGATTCCAAGTCAAGGTGGTTGGTCGGCGTGTCGAGAATGAGGCAGTTGGCATTCTTCAACTGCATACGTGCAATCATACAACGCATCTTCTCGCCACCAGAAAGCACATTCACCTTCTTCAGCACTTCTTCTCCGCTGAAGAGCATACGACCTAAGTAGCCCTTGAAGAACACATCGTTGCCTTCGCCAAACTGTGAAAGCCACTCGACGAGGTTCTTGTCACTCTTGAAGAATTCCGTGTTGTCAACAGGCAGATAGGCCGTCGTGATGGTCACACCCCACTTGTAGGTGCCTGCCTGTGGTTCACGGTTACCATTGATAATCTCGAAGAGAGCCGTCATGGCACGAGGATTGTGTGAGAGGAAAACAATCTTTTCGCCCTTCTCGGCGGTGAAAGAGAGGTCCTTGAAAAGCACCGTTCCATCGTCTTCGATAGCGGTAAGTCCCTCCACTTCAAGTATTTGATTGCCTGCTTCTCTATCCATTGTGAAGATAATGCCGGGATATTTACGAGTGGATGGCTGAATCTCCTCCACATTGAGTTTCTCCAACATTTTCTTGCGCGAAGTGGTCTGCTTGCTCTTGGCAGCATTGGCAGAGAAACGACGGATGAACTCTTCCAGTTCCTTGCGCTTCTCCTCAGCTTTTGCCTTCTGGTTCTGTGCCTGCTTCAGGGCGAGTTGTGAAGACTCATACCAGAAGGAATAGTTACCTGCAAAGAGGTTCACCTTGTTGAAATCTATATCGACGGTGTGGGTGCTCACGGCATCAAGGAAGTGACGGTCGTGGCTGACCACCAGCACCGTATGTTCAAAGTTCGAAAGGAAGTCCTCAAGCCATTCTACAGTGTCGAGGTCGAGGTCGTTGGTCGGCTCGTCGAGCAACAGGTTGTCGGGGTTGCCATAGAGTGCCTGAGCCAACATGACACGCACCTTCTCCTTACCTGTCAGTTCCGACATCATCTTGTAGTGAAGGTCTTCCTTGATGCCCAAACCCGACAGGAGTTGGGCTGCATCGCTCTCGGCATTCCATCCATCGAGTTCGGCAAACTTCTCCTCCAACTCTGCAGCACGGATGCCATCCTCGTCGCTGAAGTCAGACTTGGCGTAGAGGGCATCCTTTTCCTGCATGATTTCCCAAAGCACCGAATGGCCCATCATCACGGTGTTGATGACCGTGCAGTTGTCGAACTTGAAGTGGTCCTGCGAAAGCACGGAGAGGCGTTCGCCCGGGCCGAGCGTGATGGTTCCTTTGGTGGGTTCGAGTTCACCGCTGATGGCTTTGAGCAGGGTTGATTTACCTGCACCGTTGGCACCAATCACACCATAGATGTTGCCGTTGGTGAACTTCATGTTTACATCTTTGTAGAGAACGCGCTTGCCGAACTGTATGGCAAGATCAGAAACTGTAATCATTTGCTTTTTACCTTTAATTTGGGTGCAAAGGTACGAAAAATTCATGAAACATTCGTGGTTCATTCACGGCAATTTATGTTTTCGAGCAAAAACACAAACAAACGATGAATGAACCACGAATGCCCGTGCCAACGATTAACATCTACTTTTTCAAAAGAAAGAATGCCTTCTTTCTTGCTAATACACATTATATAATATATAACTCCATTCAACTTTCACAAGTGTGAAATAAAACCACAGATTGCTCAGATTACACGGATTGACTGAAGATTCAAGAATGAATTACACAGATTACTTCAAAAGCCCTACTGGGCTTTGTCTGTGGAATTTTGAAAAATCTGCGTAATAGCCCAAGCATGCAAAGAAGAACCTTCAGTGTAGCCAATCTGTGCAATCTGTGTAATCCTTGGTCTGAAAGCACTTGCGAGATTTGAAAAAGAGAATTTTCTGAGCCTAAGGACGAGGCAAAAAAGAGGAGGTTGCCCACCCCTATTGCAACACGTAGTTGACAAAAGCAAGTTTTCCCATTTCTTTTTGTTTGCCAATATCGGGCTTTTGGTGTCCGCTCGCCTTATTTTAAAAAGAAATTGTGACAAAAATGATTTACATTGATAAAAAATTCGTACCTTTGCAGTCGGAAAAAGAGAAGGAAGCCCCGTGAGGCGTTTTCCTCCCCTACTAAAAACACAAGCAACATACAGTTTTATTAACTCAATAAATTATTAAATCAATGACAAAAGTAGCTATTAACGGCTTCGGCCGTATTGGTCGCCTCGCTTTCCGTCAGATGTTCGAGGCTGAAGGTTATGAAGTAATCGCAATCAACGACTTGACAAGCCCTAAGATGCTTGCTCACCTCCTCAAGTATGACACTGCACAGGGTGGTTTCGCTGGTAAGTTTGGCGAAGGCAAGCACACTGTTGAGGCAACAGACAACTCTATCATCGTTGACGGTAAGGAAATCACTATCTACGCTAAGCCAAACGCTGCTGAGCTTCCTTGGGGTGAGCTTGGTGTTGACGTAGTGCTCGAGTGTACTGGTTTCTACACTTCTAAGGAGAAGGCTTCTGCACACATCCAGGCTGGTGCAAAGAAGGTGGTTATCTCTGCTCCTGCAGGCAATGACCTCCCAACCATCGTTTACAACGTGAACCACAAGACTCTGACTCCTGCCGACACAGTGATCTCTGCTGCATCTTGCACCACTAACTGCTTGGCTCCTATGGCTGCTGCTTTGAACGGCTACGCTCCTATCGTTAGCGGTATCATGTCAACAATCCACGCTTACACCGGCGACCAGATGATTCTCGACGGTCCTCAGCGCAAGGGTGACCTCCGTCGTTCTCGTGCTGGTGCTCAGAACATCGTTCCAAACTCAACTGGTGCTGCCAAGGCTATCGGTCTCGTTATTCCTGAACTGAACGGCAAACTCATCGGTTCTGCACAGCGCGTTCCAACTCCAACAGGTTCTACTACTATCCTCGTTGCTGTTGTGAAGGGTAAGGACATCACTAAGGAAGGCATCAACGCTGCCATGAAGGCTGCTGGCACTGAGAGCTTCGGTTACACTGAAGACCAGATCGTTTCTTCTGACATCATCGGCATGAAGTTCGGTTCTCTCTTCGACGCAACTCAGACTATGGTTTCTAAGATTGACGACGACACTTACCAGGTACAGGTTGTTTCTTGGTATGACAACGAGAACTCTTACACTTCTCAGATGGTTCGTACTATCAAGTACCTCGCTGAGCTCAAATAAGAGAAACTCAACCACCATAACAAAGAAAGGAGAAGCCATTCGCTTCTCCTTTTCTTTTAACCCGAATCGGCCATTTGCGTTTTGATGATGACAACTTTTATTTTTGAGCAGATGTTTTCGCCGCTTTGAAGGCGCAATGGGGTTCCATTGTAACTGAAAAGTGGTGAAGCAGATAACAAAAAGAAAGTTTTTCAGCGCATAAACAGTCTAATGACCGATTCGGGTTTACCCCTATCCGCAATTACAATGGTGCGCTGTCGAACATGCTACAAGCAGCAACAACATGCACATCATCAACAGAAAAAACAATTTATTCTTCATATTTTTTTAGTTTATTAACACAGTGTGTAGAATTTTCTGTACCTTTGCAACGAGAACATCCACCTTCTCGTATCATTTATAACGATACTTTTCAACATTTTATTATATAAAAATCAAAGACTATGGCAAAATTTATTGAAGAATTTAAGGACTTTGCCTTCAAGGGCAATGTGATGGACATGGCAGTCGGTGTCATCATCGGCGGTGCATTCGGCAAGATTGTATCCTCCATCGTAGGCGACCTCATCATGCCACTCGTGGCTGCAGCATGGAGCGTGAACGTGGCAGACCTGAAGATTGAACTCAAGCCCGGTGTGCCCGAAGTGCTGAACGAGGCAGGCGAAGTGGTGACCGAAGCCATCGAACCCGTCACTTGGAACTACGGCGCATTCTGCCAGAACGTGCTCGACTTCTTCATCATCGCCATCTGCCTCTTCTTCATCGTGAAGGCCATCGCCAAGGCATCTGCCCTCCGCAAGAAGAAGGAAGCCGAAGAGGCTGCCGCCGCTCCAGAACCAGAGCCAACAAAGGAAGAAGTGCTCCTCACCGAAATCCGCGACCTCTTGAAGGAGAAAAAGTAAAAACAAACGAGCATCCACAAAAAATGCCGACTCTACGTATTATGTAGAGTCGGCATTTTTTGTGCTCTTCACACATTTGTGGCATCATTCTCCTCATGCCTCAACTCTTCTATGCCTACCATCTTAAACCAACAAGTCTTCCAGCAAACTCCATCCATCAGTGTTCATCGGATTGCATGTATATGTGTCAGCATTGTTGGCATACCACTTTCCATTGGCAAAACGAACGATGCCACCCACATAGTGCTGTTCGCGAACAAGACTATTCAGTTTCTTGATGCGGCGTTGCAATTCCTCTCCCTTATCCTTCGTGTCTTGCGATACAGCCGTAATGCCGCCTTTTGTGTCGAGGATGCCAATAGTGCCATTCGTGAAACGTACAATCCAGTCTGGATAGAACAAGGAGAGTTCCCCTGTTTGGCTGTCCGTATAGCGGATGGACAGATAGTCTTTTCCGCTGTCACCATTCTTCAACCACCACTCCACTTCTGGCAGTGCATCGAGATACTGTGCAAAAGCCCATTCTATCTTTCTTCCATTATATTCCTTCCGTATATAGAATGGAGACAGAATACATCGCTGCATCTCATGCGCCTCATAGTCATCCGTATAAGCATACGTTTCCAGTACCTTGAAGGTTTCCACTTCTGATTGCAAAGCCTTTTCTCGCTTCTCCTTCAACTGTGCCAGCAGATTGGGGCGATATGACTTCAGCGTTTGTGTCAATGCCGCACGTAAAGCACTGTCTGCACCTTTCAGAATGTCATTGATAAAGATGCGATAGCACTCATCATCACTGTATTCGGTGAAAGTCTTCTTCATCCACATCCGCAATGCAGATTTCATCGGACTCCACGAACGAGCGATGTTGCTCACTTTTGCCTCTTCGTCATCTTGTTCACGCAATAGTTGAGCGCACAGAAGTGTGAAAGTCTTCTCCACATCGTTGCGACTCGCTTCCACCTGTGCATCAACCCCATTCATGGTTAATTGTGTCTGCAGTTGGTCAATGTTGTCAATTTTAGCGTTGACAATGATTTCATTCCTGAGTTTCACATTGGGGAAGAAGCGTTTTTCCTGAAATTTCAGCATCCTCTTCTCCATGATGTCATCAATGTCCAAACAGAAATAGTCGTTAAACGACTGCCGCAGATGACGTTGAAACTCATCTGTTCGTCCCAGGTCGCCGTAGTCGATGCGCGGAATGTATTCCGTCTTCAACTGCTGGTCAAGCACAAACTCTTTCCCTTTCCGGTTCTTTGCCACCAGCAGTTTGGGCTTGTTCATCTCCTTACCATAATCAGCATTGGCCACCTCGTTGCGCTTGTAGTTGGTGTAAATATAACCTGTGCGGAAAATCTCACACCCCTGTTTGCCTCTCATGGGCACTCGCATGATACGTCCAATCGTCTGCGTGTGGAAGATGGCAGACTTGATTTCTCTGAACATCACCAGCACCTGCGCTCTCGGACAATCCCAACCTGTTCCTGCCGCCATCTTGAACAACAAATAATCGTAAGGGCTATCATCACGTTCCAATCCTTCTGGCTTCTTCTTTTGGTCAAACCACGAGGCAACGCGTTCTTTCTTCACACCCTTCGACTGCAGAAACTCTAATACCTTCTCCTCTTTCGTCGGCACTCCTTGTGCTTTGTAGTCAGCATCATCGTTGGGCAACTGCACCAACACAAGCGGATTCACATCGATGCCAAAACTCTCCAGTTGTGCTTTCAATTCCTCACGCTTATCCATTGCCATCTGCATCAGCGCATCGTCAAAGTCCAAACCTTGATTCTTCCGCACATCCTCATCTGTCTGGCACACAATCTGTTCCTTAATCATACCTGCATCTATCACGTCCTGTCTTTCCACTTCCACGAAGCCTGCCCTTCCGTTCTTCACATCTGAAAAACTTGGCTCACTTTCGGGAGTGGCAGACACCTTCACGATGATGCGCGGATTCATAGGCACAATCACATCACGCATAGAGGCAAAAGTCACATTCTTGTGGCTTTCATCGATAATCAGCACGATTTCTCTCCCCTCTGCATGGGTCATCTCTATCACATCTTCATAATAGAACCCTTGCTCCTTGCGCAAACGCTCATCATCAGGGCGACGATTCACACGGTCTTCTGCCTTGCGAGACACCAACTTCTGCCAGTTCAAGAACAACACGTCTTTGGTGTGCAACGCTCCTTTGTTGAAGTCATTGATGGTCAACAGATTCCCCGGCACATTGGGATAGAAGTAATCCATAAACTTGTCACGGCTCTGCATGGCAAGGTCATCCGAAAAAGTAATCCAAACGAAAGCCACATCTTGCTGCCAGTCAGGTTGGTTGCCCAGTTCCGTGATAAACTTTTCCGTCATGTAAGTCTTACCGCTACCCGTAGGAGCCTTGAATGTCAGTTCCAACATCGAGTTGCCGTTTTTCCACAATCTCTTGAAACTCTCCAAGAGTTCTTCTACAGCCTTTTCTTGAAATGCTATTTTTTCCATGTTCAAGCCCTCCTACTGATTCAATGATTTGTAAATATCCAAGATGGGTTGAGGAATGCTTTTCACAGTCACGTCTTTCATCATCTCGAAGTCGCTTCTGAACTCATCAGCCGTTCCCCAACTGAAAATATAGACGGTACGTTTGCCATTGATGTGTTCCACATCTTTTAGAAACTCATCATACGCAGCACCATCTTCCTGAAAGTAGATGGCAGTCGAGCGTCCTTTTTCATCAGAGTAAATCTGATAAAAGTCCGTACTCTTTTGTTCATACAAAGTATTTTCTGCCAAAGCCAACAAACACCCTGCCTTTTTCGACAAAGTCAGTTTGTCCTCATCCGTCGCCTCCTTGGGCTTGTTCTTGCCAACAAAGGCTGTACGGTAATATTTGAGAGAATTACCAAGACCTTCCACATGGTTACCTTTGCTGTCGGTGTAGCCATTCATCACTCGTTTGTTCCGCTCGTAAGTAACCTCCGTACAGATGTTCGCTTCGTTGATTTGGCAAAGGATGCATTGATGGTAATTTTCATCAGCATTCAGTTGAATTATTGCATCAAGAGTTGTTCCACTTCCTGCAAAAAAGTCAAGTACAACAATATCATTCTTAGCCCAAAATCCCATCTTTGTTAAGAATTTCACGAGTGAGGTTGGCTTTGCATATTCAAAGTTACCATTAAATCCCAACTCTTTCAATTCTTTATTAGCGGTCTCATTCGTCCCCACTCCAACCTCAGAATCAATTATATTTGATGGGACTTTTGTGGATTTTGTGGATTTTTGATACCTTATAGAAAACTGAGAACTCTTTATTATAAAGAATGTACCATTTGCCACCTCCTCTTCAAGATTGGTTTGTTGCCACTTAAAATGTGCTTGTGCTCTAAAACTATTTTTATTTAGCCCTCTTTCGACAATAACATCATCTAACAAGTTTATTTTCTTATCTGATGAAGCTCTGTATATTCCATCCGCAATGTTAAAATGAACGCATCCTACAGGGAAGTTTATAATACCCAATGGATTGCCTGAATTTAGGAGTGGGGCATCTCCACCATCAACATATCCTTGAGCAAATATTCTTTGGGACAAATTTTTATTTGTATAGCACAAAACATATTCCAGTTTTCTTCTTACTTTATAAGATAGTGCAGGAGGGGTTTCTGTACGCTTCCAAAAATATGTAGCAACAAAATTATCTTTTCCAAAGACCTCATCACACAAAAGTTTCAAGTTGGATTGTTCATTATCATCTATGGATATAAAAATCAAGCCTCTATCAGACATCAAATCCTTTGCTAAACTCAGTCTTTTTCGCATAAATGAAAGCCAACAACTATGCCGCAAAGGATGATTAGATGGTATCAACGTTCCATCAGGAAATTGTTCCAACAATCGTTTATCCTTATACGTAAACCCATCACTTCCTGTATTATACGGAGGGTCTATATAAATCACATCCACCTTTCCTTTATGCGTGTAGTTAAGACAGGTCAGTGCGTGATAATTATCACCTTCAATCAGAATATGAGTAGGTTTGCCGTCATCATGATGGATGGCCAATTCCGGCACTTCCTCCAAGATGGGGATTTTGTTCTCACTTTCCTCATCGAAAGCCTCGGGTACATCAAGCCACACCAGCCCATATTGCTGATGCTTGATTTGCGAATGCAGATGCGCAACCTCTTTTTCCAGTTCACGAATCCGCTTCTGTAAAAGTTCTTCTTGTGTAGTCATTTTGGCGAAATTTGTACGTAAGAATTTGATACAATAAAAGCGTGAATTTTTCTCGCCTTACGTACAGGTATCGCCAAACACCCACCACTACTACGAGTAAATCCACGCCGTTCACAGGCGCGAATTACTTCGAACAGTAGTGGCTTTCTTTACGGTCTAAATTTGGCGATTTTGTACGTAAGAATCAAAAGCAAACGCTCTCTTTATACTAAATATGTCTTGCTAAACTTTTATGTCATATTATCTCGTTTTTATGATTGAGTTCATTGTTTATTGCTCTGCCCCCCGAGAGTGGGCATCAGTGAATGAACAGTTGCAAATATACGACTAATTTCTCTGAAACAAAATTTTTCAGAAGAAAACTTTACAACGCAACATAAAAAGTTGGTGCCTTTCATGGAATGTCCACGAAAGGCACCAACTTTCAATTTTCATATATTACAACTAAATTTCAGTCCCACCACATTGCATTTGGGGGAGATTCATCAACTCGTACAGATAGGCAGGACTTTGTACGTAGAGTTCGCTTTCCTCATCCTGCAAGGCTGGCATCAGTGGTGAGTTATAGACCCGTTCCATCGCTTCTTCGATGGTGCAACCCGTGTCCTCCATCACGTATTTCACCAACTCACTCAGGGCGTAGTTGGTCAGGTAAGTCGCTATCTGTTGATGAGTGGGTTGGTTCATACGGTTTCTACGTTTGTCTTGTGAAGGAAGCGAAGAGCCTGCTCCGTTCCGAAATAATACTGTTGGTCGAGGTATCTGTCCTGCAACTGCTCGGCAGCCTGTTCGGGCTTGTAGACACCTTCACGGAAATTAGTAAGTTGCAAAACAACACCATCGTCGGCTATCGGCCCGATAACGATGTCGTAGCCGTGAATGGGTGCCAAAGTTTTCCTGTCTCGGTTGGCATCCACAAAGAGAAACCATTCTACAGAAGCCTTCTCTGGGAAGATTTTCACTTTCAATTCGGAATGCAAGGCTTCATCATCCAGTTCGTAGGTAATCAAAGTGGCAGTTCCCCCGAAGATACGTGTCTTTTTCTGTGCCATGCGAATGGCTGTATTCTTGTCGGGTGTCAAATAGAATCCCTTACCGAAATCCTTGTGCCGCAAGCCCCGGGTGAGGTCTATTGTCTCTATGTCCTGATTGGTGCCGTGGTAGAGTGTCATGCCAGTACCCCTCCATTCTTTTGGCAAACGATGAGCAGGTCATCAATGGTTTCATCCATCGACTGCAGGTGTTCCACATCGTAGAACTCAATCAGAAACGCCAATCCCTTGTACTTGTGCAGATAGCGGAATGCCGCCTGCCGTGTCATGGCAAACCGCCGCCCGAACGCTTGAATGCACGCTGTCAAGAAAGGAATCTCGTATTTGCTCATCTGTCTTTCGTTTGTTTTCGTTGCAAAGATACACATTTATTTTTCTCACACAAACTATCTCAGCCGAAAACTTTACAACACAACATAAAAAGTTGGTGCCTTTCATGGAATGTCCACGAAAGGCACCAACTTTCAATTTTCATATATTACAACTAAATTTCAGTCCCACCACATTGCATTTGGGGGAGATTCATCAACTCGTACAGATAGGCTGGACTTTGTACGTAGAGTTCGTTTTCCTCGTCCTGCTTTTTTATCCCAATATGGTATATAGCCCTATTTTATAGACGAAAAGTGTGATAATGCACAAAAAAAAGTCTACAATATATTTCTTTTATTGAGAAAAACTCTTTATCTTTTCAGACGAAAAACGTGACAATGCAACAAAAAAGTACATAACATGGTTATAAAAAGAGACAGATACTTGAAACGAAAGCAAACGGCAGCAGGAGACTAATTCTCTGATAAAAATTAAAGACTCTTTCGTAAAGATTGTAGTAGTACGAGACTACATCGTTCGTTGGCGCGATAATGCAGGCATTCTCTATATTGGTGTAGAGGACTTCCTGCTCAATTACATCAACCAGATGGAATGAAGATGTGCATCGCATAAAGTCATGTACGGAGAGACTTACCTATTCTTTTACTACAAATTCAGTTAATTTCTCCGCTGCCGAAACAGAGGTGGTGGTCTTTGTCATACACCACGCAGAACTGACCGGGGGCAACACCGTGTATCTTTCTGTCAGCCTGAAGAAACCAGTGTCCATCTTCCTTGAGAGAAAGGACACCACCAAGATATTCGGGCGTGTGACGAATCTTGAACGTCACCCGCATTGATGGATTTCCTGCTGTCATCTGCACATCCTGCTTAAACGCTTCATCCTCAAACGGATTTTCCGTGATGAAGTGAAAGTCATTCATGGTCAGATGGTCTTTATAGACCTTTTCGGGGTCATAGCCATGCGACACGAATAGGATGTTGCGCTTGAGGTTCTTTTTCACCACAAACCAAGGGCCACCGCCAAAACCGAGTCCCTTGCGCTGACCAATCGTGTAGAACCACAGCCCTTTGTGCTCCCCTATCTTATGGCCTGTTTCTATCTCACGCACATCGCCAGGATTCTCACCCAGATGTGCCTTGATGTAATCGCGGAAATCGATGTTGCCTAAGAAACAAATGCCCTGACTATCTTTCCTTTCCGCATTCAGCAGATGTGCCTGTTCGGCAATCTCCCTCACCTGATGCTTCCACAAATGTCCGATGGGAAACATCAGTTTGTTCACTTGCAACGAACTGATTTGGCAAAGAAAATCCGTCTGGTCTTTCACGGGGTCGGGCGAAGTGGAAAGCCACACTTTCCCGTCCATCGTGGTTGTCGTGGCATAATGCCCTGTGGCAGTAAAGTCAAACTCCTTGCCTGCCACCTCTTCGAAACAGCCGAACTTGATGAGTTTGTTGCACATCACATCAGGATTCGGTGTCAGCCCTTGCCGTGCCTTGTCCATCGTGTAACCGACCACCTTTTCCCAATAGTCTTTATGCAGGTCAATCACATCAAACTTCAAGCCATACTTCCGTGCCAACCATTGACAAATCTCCACATCCTCTTCCGAGGTGCAGTTCCACTCTGTCTTTTCGTCGGGACCTATCTTGATGTAAAACAGATGCGGGTCAATCCCCTGCTCTTTCAGCAAATGCACCGAAACAGCAGAATCGACACCACCAGAAACTAATGCAGCGACAGAAGCAGACCCTCCCCCTGCCCTCCCTACAGGGAGGGGGCGGTTACTCTCGACTATAGTATTTGTTATGATATCCGTTGGATTCACTGTCATTATTTAAGTAGGTTCTCTATTTCTTCCAGAACAGCCTCAATGTCGTAAAGGACTTCCTCATTCGTGAATCTAATCACACGAAAGCCCATCTTTTCCAAATCATGCGTCCGAATCTCATCATCCATCTGCTGCTCACGTTCGGCATGGTATGCTCCATCCACTTCTATAACTAAGCCATCATCACGGCACACAAAATCAACGATATAATCGCCAATCACATGCTGACGCAAGAACTTATGGTCTAAAGCATTAGCCCGAAGATTCTGCCATAAGAAAGATTCTGCCAAAGTCATATTCTTCCGATTCTCTCTGGCATATTCTTTCAACAGTTCGTATCGGTCAGGCGAGGCTGTCCTATGATTCCACATCCTAAGCCCCCTTCACCCTCCCTATAAAAAGGGAGTGGTCACCTTGCTCGTTTACTTTCTCCATTAGTTTCCTCATTGGCAGAGATACCTCTCCCTCCCTATAGGGAGGGCGGGGGGAGGGTCTGTTTACTAATCTCCAACATCCTGTCAATGGGCTTCACCGCTTTTTCAGCAATGGCTGCATCCACCTCGATGGTGGGCCACTCATATTTCAGCGTGTTGTAGAGTTTCTTCAGCGTGTTCAGTTTCATGAACTCGCATTCGTTGCAGGAACAGCCCACTGTCTCCGTTGCCTCTGGTGGTGCTGGAATGAAAAGTTTGTCGGGACAAGCCTCCTTCATCTTGTGCAGGATGCCGCTTTCCGTTGCCACGATGAACTCGGTGGCTTCATCCTTGATGGCAAAGTTCAGCAATCCAGCCGTCGAGCCAATCACATCCGCCACCTTCTGAATGGGTGCCGGACACTCAGGATGCACCAGAATCTTTGCCGACGGGTGCTCTGCCTTCAGTGCCAGAATCTTCTCCAACGAGAACTGTCCATGCACATGACAGCCACCATTCCACAGGAGCATCTCACGACCAGTCACGGAGTTGATATAGTTGCCGAGGTTCTTGTCGGGACCAAAGATAAGTTTCTCATCCTGCGGAAATGAGTCGATGACCAATTTGGCATTGCTCGAAGTCACCACCACATCGGTCAATGCCTTCACAGCAGCAGTCGTGTTCACATAACTCACCACCTTATAGCCCGGATGTTCATCGATAAACGCCTTCAAATCCTCAGCCCTGCAACTGTCAGCCAAAGAGCATCCTGCATTCAGGTCAAGCACCAGCACCTTCTTGTCGGGACAAAGAATCTTGTTCGTCTCACCCATGAAGTGAACACCACACATCACGATGATGTCGGCATCGGTTTTCGCCGACCACTGCGCCAGAGCCAGCGAGTCGCCTACAAAGTCAGCAATGTCCTGCACTGCCCCATCCGTGTAGTAATGTGCCAGAATCACCGCATTCTTCTCCTTACACATCCGACGAATCTCGGCATTCAAATCAATGCCCTCAGGAACAGGCTCATCCACATAGCCCTTCTCCTTCCAAGAATCTTTCACTTTCATGACAATACTTATTTCTATTATTGATCGGCAAAGTTATACCTTTTTCCCCAATCCACCAAATTTTAAGCCACCTTTCAAGATTCTTCACACCACTTTGTTTATTAGTGACGTTGAAGGGTGTACATAAGGGGCATTTCATGCACGGCCGTTCAAATTCGGGAAACAAAGAAATCTAGAAAAACAGGGCCCCAAAACCGACGTGCCCCACGCCGCCTTGCCGACGTGCCCCACATCGGTTGACCGACGTGGGGCACGTCGGTTTTGGGGGCATTACGAAAAATGTGAAAGCACAAAAAAACGTCCCAGAGAGAACCGAAGTTCTTCCTGGGACGTTTTGATATAAAAGAAAAATCTTTTCAGTGTTATTCCAGAGAGGCTGTAGCGGTGTACTTTGACATCACACGCTGATAGTAGCCTTCGGTGCGCGCCTTGCGTGTCATACACTTGAGGTCGCCTGAGTTCCAAAGGCGAATGGCACGTTCCATATTACCATCGGGGTTGTAGTATTCCTGATAATCAATGAACATGTCAATGCTCTTCTGTTTGTCATAACGGTCTGCGTAAGTGTACTTCTTGTATCCAACAATACGGTTGCACTCGCGCACAAGGATTTCGGAAATCTGCAGATAACCGACGTAGAGTCCATTTTTTGACACTGCTTTGGGATGACCTTGACTCTCCACCATCGCAATGGCGTTGATGACTGCACCCCATTTCTTCTGAAGATCTACCTGCGGAACTGTTTGCGCAACAGCATTCATCGAGATAGCCATCAGTGCTAATACCAATAATTTCTTCATACAATCTTACCTTAAAAATGCTCACATCGCTGAAAGCACTCTTTCATTAAAAGTGCTGCAAAGTTATGGCTTTTAGGTGAAACAGCCAAACTTTTTATGCTTTTTAGCATGTTTTTAGGGGGTATCCACCTACCTTTAAGCATATTTTAACAATTAAGGGGCTTTTTGAGAGCCCCTTAATCATTAATCATCGTCGAGTTTCAGCACTGCCAGGAATGCCTTCTGCGGCACACTCACATTGCCAATTTGCTTCATGCGTTTCTTGCCTCGTTTTTGTTTTTCAAGCAGTTTTCGCTTACGGGAAACGTCACCACCGTAGCACTTCGCCAACACGTCTTTGCGCACTTGTTTCACTGTCTCACGTGCCACAATCTTACCTCCGATGGCTGCCTGAATGGCGATGTCGAACTGCTGCCGAGGAAGAAGTTCTTTCAAGCGTTCACACATGCGACGGCCAAGGGTAACAGCATTATCTACATGTGTCAAGGTGGAAAGTGCATCGACAGATTCACCATTCAAGAGAATATCGAGTTTCACGAGTTTGCTTTCGCGGAAACCTGCCGGATGATAGTCGAACGATGCATAACCACGGGAAACACTCTTCAATTTATCGTAGAAGTCAATCACAATTTCGCCCAATGGCATGAGGAACTCAATCTCCACACGGTTGCCCGCAATGAAGTCTTGTTTCACCAATTCTGCACGTTTGCCCAAGCATAGGGTCATGATGGGACCGATATAGTTGGCAGTCGTGATGACGGTTGCCCGAATGTAAGGTTCCTCCACATGGTCAATCAGCGTGGGGTCAGGCATGCCGCTTGGATTGTGTACCTCCTGTGCCTCACCATGCTTGTCATACACCATATAACTCACGTTCGGCACAGTGGTGATGACGTCCATGTCGAACTCACGATCCAGTCGTTCCTGCACAATCTCCATGTGGAGAAGTCCCAAGAATCCGCAGCGGAAACCAAATCCCAATGCTGCCGAACTCTCATGCTGGAACGTCAGTGAAGCATCGTTCAACTGCAGTTTCTCCAACGAGGTGCGCAAGTTCTCATAGTCTTCGGTCTCAATGGGATAGATACCAGCAAAGACCATCGGCTTCACTTCCTGGAATCCTTTGATGGCTTCAGCAGTGGGATTGACCAACGAAGTGATGGTGTCTCCCACCTTCACCTCTGTGGCATTCTTGATACCCGTCACGATGTAGCCCACATCTCCTGTGCGCAGTTCCTTCTTGGGCACCATGTCCATCTTCAGCGTACCAATCTCCTCCGCCAGATATTCTTTTTTTGTGTTGATGAAACGCACCTTCTCACCCGGATGCATCACACCATTGATAATCTTGAAGTAAGCGATAACGCCACGGTAGGAGTTGAACACAGAGTCGAAAATCAATGCTTGAAGAGGTGCGTTCTCTTCACCTACAGGATGGGGTACACGCTCCACTACCGCATTCAGGATCTCCCCCACTCCTTCGCCCGTCTTTCCGCTGGCATAGATGATGTCTTCCAAGTCGCAACCAATGAGGTCGATGATTTCGTCTGCCACCTCTTCGGGCATGGCATTAGGCATATCAATCTTGTTGATGACCGGGATGATTTCGAGGTCATGGTCAATCGCCATATAGAGATTGCTGATGGTTTGTGCCTGCACTCCCTGTGTGGCATCCACGACTAACAGCGCCCCTTCGCATGCAGCGATGGAACGGCTCACCTCATAAGAGAAATCGACGTGTCCGGGCGTGTCAATCAGGTTCAAGATGAACTTTTGTCCCTTGAACTCTTCCTTGTCACCATCATATTGATGTTCCATTTGGATGGCATGGCTCTTGATTGTGATACCACGCTCTTGTTCCAAATCCATGTCATCCAACATCTGACCTTGGGTGATCTTGATGGTGTTTGTTTTCTCCAACAAACGATCCGCCAATGTTGATTTCCCGTGGTCGATGTGTGCTATAATACAAAAATTCCTGATATTCTTCATGTTCATCGCATCACTCCTCACCCTCTTCTGCACCAACTTCTTCAACTGCTTGCATATCCTCCGTCCGTGCCAAAGAGTCAGCCTCGGTCACTGCCAACGAATCAATGGAATCAGCCAATTCTTCTGCTGAATAATGACGATCAGGCATTGGGCCATAGCACGATGCCAACGTGATGGGGGCTGTAAAGCCCAACAGGGTGAGCAGCACTGCGCACACCTTGCTCACGCATTTGTAAAAGTCCTTCTTCATATCCGCAAAAAAGATGTTTGAGCGTTTGTTTTGCAAAGGTAGTACAAAAAATCGGTTATAAGAACAAAATGGCAAACTTTTTCATATTTGGGTTCGAGAATTTAAAAAGAAAAATGCGTTGTTCGAAAAATGGGAACAACGCATTTTTATAATCTGTGGTTCTTTTCTTGAGAAATCTACGCTAATTACTTCAAAGAGTATGCATATGGATCCTTTTCGTCACCAGTCTCAACAGCGTTGACTTTGTCCTCGCGGAGCAACCAACCAAGACCGAGGTTGAAATCCTTCTCAGCAAGTTTTGTAGCCTTCTTGATCTGCTTGAATGTCTGTGCTTCCTCTGCTGCTGCAAGAGCGTTCCAAATGAGACCAGCAATGTTTCCTGTTTTTTCCTGTAACATAATCTTTACCTTACCTTTAATTGTTAAACTTATTTTAATGAAGGGGACTTCATTCATTGTCCCTAAAAACAATGCAAAGTTATAATGTTTTGGCAACAAAAACAAAACATTTTTCACAAAAGTGAAGAATGAACGACTAAAAAAGAATAAATCGCGGAAAATGGGGTTGTTTGAAGTCAAAACAACTGTGTGCGCACACAATCAGTTATTGATAATCTTTTTTCGTGAGATGAAGCTCAACAATCTTCTCTCCAGTCGACGCATCATGATAAATATACGTAAACTCCACTCCTTCTTCCTTATACATCGCCAAAGCAATGGAATTGCGGAGGTCATTCAGATTCATGTCTGCCAATTGACCAAGATTATCCATTAAGATTTTACGTGACGTTTCGTCCAGCGAAAGTGAATAATACAAAAGCAAATCCCCTATTCGATCTTCCCCTTTCACAAATACAATACTGTCAAGTGTCGTGACCGCATCCATCTTTGTCGGACAATGCTTTTCCGTGTATTCTTTTGCTTCACGCTCAAAGAAATCGGCTTTCTTTTCTTGACAAGAAGTGAGCACAAGAAGAAGCATCAATACAGATATGAATATACGCGCGTACATATATAGATTATTTATATATTATATTAAGAATTGAGTTCACTCGAAAAAGTGCTTTTATGTCCGTCGCCCCTTCAGGGCTTCTTCTAATTGTTTGACTTTCAAGAAAGGGTTTTACCCCTCCCTGTGGTCTTCCGTCCCTTCGGGACTTTTTCAAGTGGACTCAGAATTAAAGTTTCGCAAGTGCTCAACTTCTTTGGAGTTAAAGGAGTTAGAGGAGTGAAAGCCAAATGTGATGGTTTAGAGTTTAGGGCTGAGGGTATAGAGATGAGAGTCGCCCAGCGCATGGGCTGGCAGAGTATCGACTTTTAAATCCTAAGCGGAGCGATAACTCCTACAACTCCTTTAACTCCAATAAACTAAAACTTGAGAAAATTGAATTAAGAAACTTTGGTTACTTGGCAAGTGCTTGTCTGAGAGCATGTGCCAACTGGTCAGGGCAACTGGTAGGTTTCACACCACAACGAACCCCTTCCAACTTACTGATAACATCCTCAGCCTTCATGCCACGCACCAACTGAGAGATGCCAGTTGTGTTTCCGGCACAACCGCCAATGAACTGAACGGAGTTGATGATGCCTGTAGCATCATCAACATCCAGTTCTATCGCTTTAGAGCAAGTGCCCTTTGTTTCGTAAATGGTTTTCATCTTTCTATTTACAATTTATCGATTTACAATTTACAATTGTCCGCATGGAAAATTGTACATAATTGTACATCATTTCATGTTTGTATAGACGTTCTGCACATCGTCGAACTCTTCCAGACGCTCCACCATCTTTTCAATGGTTTCACGCTGTTCGTCGGTCACTTCCTTCAAGTCATTGGGTACATAGGTGAACTCTGCACCAGTGATTTCGTAACCATTGTCTTCGAGGTACTTCTGAATCTGTGCGAACGACTTGGGGTCGCCATAGATGGTGATGGTGGTCTCATCCTTCTCTTCGTCGTACTCCTCGTCATACTCGTCGTTCACGCCAAACTCGATGGCTTCGAGAATGAACTCGTCCATGTCCATGTCGGCCTTTTTCTTGAAGGTGAACTGGCTGTAGTGGTCAAAGAGGAACGAGAGAGAGCCTGTCGTGCCCATGTTGCCGCTGAACTTGTTGAACACAGAGCGAACGTCGGCCACGGTACGAGTGGTGTTGTCTGTCAATGTGTCCACGAACACAGCCACTCCGTGAGGGCCGTATCCTTCGTAAGTCACGCTCTTCCAAGCCGACTTGTCCTTGCCAATGGCGTTTTTGATAGCACGGTCGATGTTGTCCTTTGGCATGTTCTCGTGACGACAAGTCGCGATGACAGCACGAAGGTGTGCGTTGTTGTCTGGGTCTGGACCACCTTCAGCCACGGCGATGGCAATCTGCTTGCCAAGGCGTGTGAAAGTCTTTGCCATGTTACCCCATCTCTTCAGTTTTCTTGCTTTACGGAATTCAAATGCGCGTCCCATAATTTCATTTACAATTTTTATATTTACAATTTCTTTTTCACAATGAGTTTTTATAACAACGAATTTGTCGAAAGTGACGAATTCTTTTCCTGCAATGCACCTTTGGTGCGCCGAATAAAAACGAATGGCATCAACTTTCTTATGAAAAATCCGACAAGAGATTCCGATGGAACGAACTACATTCGATTTTATTCGTTGCCGCTTGCGGCATTCCACTAAAGGAATTCGTCTAATTCGTTAAATTCGTTGTTGAAAAAATATTCACGTTATTACTTGCCACGAACGGTTGCACCCGTTGCCTTGCAGATGTTCTGCTCAATCTTGGTCATGATGGCTTCGATGGCCTTGTCGTTCAGCGTCTTCTCCTCGCTCTGGAGGGTGAAGTTGACGGCATACGACTTCTTGCCGGCTTCGAGGTGCTTGCCTTCATACACGTCGAAGAGCTTCACTTCCTTCAAGAGTTTCTTCTCTGCCTGATAAGCGGCTGCCTCAATCTGGGCAAACTCAACACCTTCATCAACGAGCAGGGCGAGGTCGCGGCTCACAGCCGGGAACTTCGACAGGTCGTAGTAGGTGACGGTCACCTTCTTGATGAGTTTCATGAGGTTGGTCCAGTTGATGTCGGCGAAATAAACAGGAGCCTCGATGTCGAGTTTCTTTGCCATCTTCTTGGTCACAATGCCAAACTCAGCAATCTGCTTGCCGCCACGCTGCGTGATGGTGGTAGCCACCGAGAAGATGTCGTTTTTCTCCTCGCCGAAGACAAGGGCACCGAACGGAACACCCAGACGCTTGAAGATGTTGAGCACGTATGCCTTCATCTCATACACCGAAGAGTCCTCGTCGGCATGTGCCCAGTTGCCGTTCACACGCTTACCTGTCAGCCAAAGACCCAAGTGGTAGTCCTCGCTGTAAGCAGCCAGAATCTTCTTCGAAGACTCGGCACTTGCCTTCAGCGTCTCGCCGTTCTCGTCCACCTTCTCCTGATTCTTCTCAGGGTCGAAATAGTAGCAGTTGCCGAACTCGAAGAACTTCAAGTCGGGCATGCGACGATTGCTGTTGCGGGCAATGGACTCAAGACCACCGAAGAGCAGCGTCTGACGCAACACTGCCAAGTCCTGGCTCAGCGGGTTCATCAGTTTCACACAGTTCTCCAGTTTGTAAGTCTGACCATTTTCATAGTAAGAAACCTTGGTGAGCGAGTTGTTCAGTATCTCATTGAAGCCACAGCCCACCAACTGTTCAGCCACGTGATTCTGCAGTTTGTTGCTCTTGTCCAGTTCGCCCTTTACGGTGAGCGATGAACGCACCTGAGAAGGAATCTCAATATTGTTATAGCCATAGATGCGGAGAATTTCTTCCACCACATCACAAGGTTTCTTCACATCTACACGGAATGCGGGAGCCTTCACCTGCATCTGCTTCTCATCAGAAGAAAGGATTTCAAAGCCGAGGTTCTTCAGAATGCTCTGTTGAGTCTCCACGGGCAGTTCCTTACCGATGAGGTCAGCCACATACTGATACTCCACATCGATGATGGCATCCTGTGGCAACGTGTCGTTCTTCACATCGACAATCTCCATGCTGATTTCGCCACCTGCCAATTCCTGCGCCAACATCGCTGCACGTTTGAGGGCATATATCTGACCTGCTGGGTCAATGCCACGCTCAAAGCGGAAACTGGCATCTGTCTGCAAGCCATGACGACGTGCGCTCTTACGAATCCATGTGGGGTGGAAGTAAGCACTCTCGAAGAGCACGTTCTTCGTGGTCTCGTATGTGCCGCTGCCCTTACCGCCGAACACACCAGCGATACACATCGGCTCCTCCACGTTGCAGATCGCCAAATCCTTGTCAGAAAGTTTGTGTTCCTCACCATCGAGCGTAACGAACGGAGTGCCTTCTGGCAGGGTCTTCACCACCACTTTGTTGCCCTTCACCATGTCGGCATCGAAACAGTGCAGTGGCTGTCCGTATGCCATCATGATGTAGTTGGTAATATCGACGATGTTGTTGATGGGACGTAGACCGATCGTTGTCAGACGGTCTTTCAACCACTTTGGACTCTCCTTCACTTCGCAGTTCTTCACGCTGACAGCGCAGTAACGAGGACAAGCCTCGGGAGCCTCCACCACCACATCAAACTTCAGGCCATTGTTCTGTACCTTGAAGTCATCCACAGATGGACGATGAAGTTTAGTCTCAAAACCGTTCTGCTTCAAGTAGGCATAGAAGTCACGTGCTACACCCCAATGAGAACAAGCGTCTGAGTGGTTGGGCGTAATATCGACCTCTATCACGAAGTCGCTCTCCAAACCGAAGTATTCGGCAGCAGGAGTTCCTACCACAGCCGTTTCGGGCAGCACGATGATGCCATCGTGGCTGGTACCCACACCAATCTCGTCTTCAGCACAAATCATGCCGTTCGACTCGATGCCTCTCAGTTTGCTCTTCTTGATGACAAACTCCTTGTCGCCGTCGTAGAGTTTGCAGCCCAACTGAGCCACAATCACTTTCTGACCAGCAGCGACATTGGGGGCACCGCAGACAATCTGCTCCACCACACCGTTGCCTTCATCCACGGTCGTCACGTGCATGTGGTCGCTGTTCGGGTGAGGCTCACAGGTCAACACCTGGCCCACAACAAGACCTTGCAGACCACCCTTGATGCTCTGCACCTCTTCCACTGCTTCGACTTCCAAACCCATGCTGGTGAGCGCCTTGCCCACCTCCTCGGCTGTCATGTCGAAGTCAACGTATTCCTTCAACCATTTATAAGAAATGTTCATATCTTGAAATTTTAGTATTTATCTTTTTACCACACTACACACACGTATGCTTGCATGCACACGCGCGAAAAACGCTGCAAAGGTAGTGAAAACCGAGCGAAGAACAAAATAAATCCCGATTTATTTGTTATTCAGAGATGCATCCTACGTTCAAGCGAAGCTCAACGGTACGAAAAAAGTGAATTACTCTTCAATGGAGGCTTGCTATACTGCACTATATTGCACCCACCAATCTTCCAAATCCTCCAATCGGCCGCTTCAGCGGACTAGTTCTTTTTTCCAACTAATCCGCGGTGCGGATGATTAAAGAGATTGAGAAGATTGAATACTGTTTATCTTTATCCACAAATCTAGGTCTCGAAGCGTTCACCCCACAACTGTTTCATGCGCTCATGCAACTTATTCTCCGATGGATTCTCCTGCGGATGCCAGAAACGGGCATCAGTGGCACCTTCGGGCAGGAACTGCTGTTCTACAAAGTGGTCTTTGTAATCATGGGCATACTTGTAGTCCTTGCCATACCCCAGCTGCGACATGAGTTTGGTGGGCGCATTACGTAAATGAAGCGGAACGGGCAAATTGCCAGTCTCGCCCACATACTGCAAGGCAGAATTAATCGCGTTATAAGCAGAGTTACTCTTGGGTGAAGTGGCAAGATAGACAGTTGCTTCCGCAAGGGGAATACGGCCTTCAGGCATGCCTATCTTTGACACCGTATCAAAAGCTGCATTCGCCAACAGCAATGCGTTAGGATTAGCCAAACCAATGTCTTCGCTGGCAGAAATCACCAATCTGCGGGCTATAAAAATTGGGTCTTCACCCCCTTCGATCATACGAGCCAGATAGTAGATGGCGGCATCAGGATCACTTCCCCTGATGCTCTTGATGAAAGCGGAGATGATGTCATAGTGCATCTCCCCATCCTTGTCATATGCTAAAGGATTCTGCTGAAGCGTCTCTGTAACAATATCATCGTTGATAACTGAAGACGTTTCAGTTACCAATTCAAGAATATTCAAGAACTTTCGTGCATCACCACCACTGTAACGCATCATGGCAGTCGTTTCCTGCACGTCAATCTTCTTTTCTTTTAAGAACACATCCGTCGTCAATGCATGGTCAAGCAAACTCAGCAAATCCTCCTTTTCCAGACTCTTCAGCACATACACCTGACAGCGACTCAACAGCGGACGGATAACCTCAAACGAAGGGTTCTCCGTCGTGGCACCAATCAGCGTCACTGTCCCCTGCTCCACTGCACCCAAAAGACTGTCTTGCTGTGATTTCGAAAAACGATGGATTTCATCGATGAAAAGGATGGGTGACACACCACCCCTCACATTGCCAAAAAACGACGAAGCCTTCGCCTTTTCAATCACCTCACGCACATCCTTCACGCCCGACGTCACTGCACTCAACGTGAAGAACGGCACATCCAACGTCTTGGCGATGATATTCGCCAACGTCGTTTTCCCCACACCAGGAGGTCCCCACAGGATAAACGAAGAAATGCGCTTCTGTTCAATCATGCGGCGAATCACAGCCCCCTCACCCACGAGGTGCTTCTGTCCTATATAATCGTCCAACGTCTGCGGACGCAATCTCTCTGCTAATGGCTGCATAGCGAAAATGATGCTTTTTACAATCAGTGACAAAGGTACGCCTTTTCGTTCGATAACGCAACAGAAAAGCAAGAAAAGATAATTAGGCTGCATCATACAGTCCGATACCAACTCTTTTTACACATTTCCAAGAGCACCCAAACACCAACATAACAATTTCAAGCCAAGGGATGCTCCAGTTCAAACTTAAATGAAAAAATATTTGGTGGTTGCAAAAGAAATATTTACCTTTGCACCACCAACCATTAAGAACTTTTCATGATGAAAAAATTAGCGTTTTTTACCATCCTAACCCTATCTATGTGCACGAATGTACATGCACAAAACTCTCATGTAGTGAATGTGAACGATGCTCTGGATGCCGCAGTCGGTTTCCTGCCCTTGCGTCGTGGCGGCGAAAATAAGAAGCCAGAACTGGCGCATGTGGAGAAGGACTCACAGAACGACCATCCTTACTACTATATCTTCAACCGAGGAGACGAACAGGGATTCATCATCGTGAGTGCTGATAGCCGTACGAAGAAGATTCTTGCCTACTCCAACGAAGGACATTTCGACATTGAGAGTCTTGCACCCGAAATGAAGGCGTGGTTAGGTGGCTATACGGAGGCGCTGAGCGACTTGTCCATGACACCAGACTCGCTGCTGGCGCAACTGAATGAAGGTCCGCTGAAGAGGGCAGTACACGATGATGCGGGATTGGCTCCCGAAGTGAAACCGCTGCTGGGCAATATCTGCTATGCGCAGACGTTCCCCTATAATGCCAAGTGCCCCAACAAAAGTCTGACTGGATGTGTCGCTACTGGTGCAGCACAAATCATGCGCTTTTACGAGTTTCCCAAACAGCCATCAGGCAAGTCACACAGTTATGAAAACGAGGGAGAGACGGTGAGCAGTTCTTTCACCACTACTTACGACTGGAATAACATGCTGCCCACCTACAGCAAAACAGGAGGGGACGAAAAGGAAAATGCTGCTATCAGCCAACTGATGTTCGATGTCGGTGTTGCCTGCAACATGGACTATTCGCCATCGGGTTCGAGTGCAAGCCGCATCGACCTGGCACAGGCTTTAGTAGAGTATTTTGGCTATGGGAACAACATGGTGAATTTCCGTCGCGACGCTTTCACTCCCGAAGACTTCGTCTATTATCTGAAGAAGGAATTGAACGAAGGAAGACCCGTGCTGATGGGTGGTACTGACGAGGAGGATTTCGGTCACTGCTTCGTGTGCGATGGTTATGACACTAACGGATTGTTCCATTTCAATTGGGGATGGAACGGAACAAGTAATGGATATTTTGAAATCACGAACCTCTCGCCTGTCCGTCCGGGTAGCCGCACTGGTGCGGTGGCGAACTATAACGAGAATGTCACCTTCATCGGTGGCATTCAGCCTCCATCGGCAAACAACGAGAAAGTGAGTGTGTTGAGCATGAAAGGTCTGGAGGCTGCCCCCAGCGGCAAGAAAGGTGGGCGAGTAAGGGTGAAGGTGGAACGTGTGAGTAACTGTACCATCGGCAATTTCACGGGCAATTTGGGCGTGGCGCTCTACAAGGACGGCGAGATGGTAAAGACGCTAGAGGTGACTGATGCATCGCTCACTCCCACACGTTCTTATCGCGAACTTGAGTTCACCCCCATCCTGCCCAGCAACCTGTCGGGTGACGACTACCAACTGGTGATGGTGAGCAAGGCTAACAGCGACAGCAAGTGGCGTCCCATCCTCACTGCTGGAGTGGGCTGCATCAACCTCGAGGTGAAGGGCGACAACGTGACTCTGAAGCCTAACAGTTTTGACCACTATGTTGATCTCGGTAACCTCACAGCCACATCGAATGCGGCTCTTGGTAAGAAAGACAAGAAAAGCAAGAAAGACAACGGAAAGAGCGTTACCAACGGTCTGGGAGATGTGGATGCCAATGACTTTTACGGGAATTAGCCAGTCCATGCGCTTGGCGATTTTCATACTAAAACCTTAACAATGATGAAACGATTAGCACTCATCTTCACCCTGCTACTGGCATCGTTTAGTATGCAGGGACAGACTTTTTACGAATTGCAATTCACCCACCCAGTCGATGGAAAGAGATATTTAGGCTTGATGACCTATTTCAGCGACGAGCGCTGCAAGATGCGTATTGTCAGAGCTGACGAAGGCACCAAGGGCAAGGTGTGGGAATCGGACTATCTGAAAGCGGCCGAGCCGGTGACAACAGAAAACCAGTTAGGCATCATGTACTACAGACCTAAAGATGCGCGTTCAATGCCCACATTATTCTGGGTGTGGCGCGACTTCCGCGGTGAGGACATGAAGCCTGAGCCACAGGTATTTTACGATATGACGGATGCAAAGAGTTACTTCAATGCTACAAGTTTCAAGGAGAAGCAACTGTCGGAACTTTCAACCACCTTTCTGGAGAGGTTCTACAAACCGACTGATGCTGAATATAAGAACTTGCTTGCCGCAGCCAAGAAGGCTGGTGCACAGAACCAGACGGAGGTGGTGAGTAGAGGCGCCGACACCCCTACCCTCCGACTGCTGATGGTGGCGAACACAGAGGTGGATGACATCGGCATCGCCTGTCAACAAGACATCAAGAACGTGACAAACGAGTTCCGTAACATTGCCCGTGTGCTGGAAATCCCCTATGAGCAGACCATCGTGAGCGAGAACGACTTTGGCAAGGCGAATGTGGCAAAGGCCATCGAAAATTTCAAGCCTGGCAAGCAAGACATCGCAGTGTTCATTTATTCGGGACACGGTTTCCGCTTCCAAGACCAGAAGGACTACTTCCCCTGCATTGACCTCTCGCCGACTGCATACGACAAGGCTGTGGAGAACTACACCACAATGACTGACGTTTACAAGGCTTTCACCGACAAGGGTGCTCGCCTCAGCATCGTGCTGAGTGACTGCTGCAACACGAAAGTGGGTTACGAAACGCCCACCGCTGTCAGCATGAACTCTCTCTTCTCACGTGCATCACACAGTCTCGACACCGACAAGTTGCGCAACCTTTTCCTTGGACAAGGCGGCAACGTGTGGGCTACAGCTGCCAGCCCAGGAGAGGCATCATGGTGCAGTGTGAAGGGCGGGTTCTTCCTGCTCAGTTTCATCGAGAGCCTCCGCTACCAAATCAGCACACTCACCCAAGAGAAGCCTTCGTGGGAGTCGCTCATCAACCTTGCTATCGACGAGGCTCGCAAAAAGACCAACGCGAATGGTGTGCCACAAGAACAAAACGGCATGAAACAAGTGAGAACAAAAAGTATCCAATAAAGTATTTTGACCATGAAACAGTTACGCTATATCATCCTAATGTTCACGCTCTGTACCCTCACGGCTGTACAGGCTCAGAACAGTATCCCTTCCTCCTCCCAACGCTATGTTCCCCAAGCGATTGACCTCGGGTTGCCCAGTGGCACCCTATGGGCTGACCGCAATATGGCAGTGAACGACAAAGCATCGGATTTCGGAGACTACTACAGTTGGGGCAGCACCGTCTCATCGCAAGATGCCCCACTGTCACAATCCTCATGGAGGGGCTACAAGTATGGCAACGAACCTAAAGCATTGACAAAATACTGCACCGACAGCACTTTCGGGAAAAAGGACGGAAAAGTAAAACTCGAACCAGACGACGATGCAGCGTCCTCTTATGCCCAAACCCACAAGGTGCCTTTCTGGGACGCTAAATGGCACATTCCCACTGCTGATGAATTTGCCGAACTGATAGAGAAATGCAAATGGACTTGGACATCAGGTGGTTATCAGGTGACAGGTCCTAACGGTAAATCTATTTTCTTGCCAGCCGCAGGAATGGAGGGGCGTCCCCTTCTGGGCATGGGAAATTATTGGACATCTACACTTTGCGACGACTTCCCTTGTTATGCCTATGCCGTCATTTTTGACGATGAATTCATTGCATGGAATAACGCCAGTCGTTTCTCAGGTTACTCGATACGACCTGTCAGAAGTAAGAAATAAAGACATAATCACCAGTGTGTTATATTCAGTTTGCAAAGTTAATCATTCCCTACACGACTTTTCTTTCTGGCATTTGTTGTATCACCTCACCTAACAACAGCTTCCCATTAGCATGTTTGTTGCGCTTAATGCCATCACTTCCCCATGTGCCCCATTGTTTGAAAAAGAATGCTGCACCTTGTTGTTCCACTTGTCGTTTGATGTTAATGACCCATTCTGGTTGCATCGGTCTTGCCTTTGGCCCACTCTCACCACCAACAATAATCCAGTCAACACCCTCCAGATTCATTTCGCCCAAATCTTCAATCAACGGCTCACATGACAAGAATTTTACCGTTGCATCTAATTTTCTCAAATGGTCAATTCTGTCTTTGGACAACTGGCACTCAACCGTCACCCCCAACCATACATTTCGCGGTATAAGTCTTGTCCTGAAATACTCTTCCATCCGCTCTGCTCTTTTCGTCAAAATCTGATACCGATGCTGTGGGGTTCTCACGATGGTATGCATGATTTTATCCACAAAATCAAAGGGAACATCTTCATGGAAAATGTCACTCATCGAACAGACAAAGATATTATGCGGCTTCCGCCATTGCATAGGTTCCTCCAAATCATCTTCATGCAAGGTCAAGCCAAATCCATTGCGATACTTTTCCAAACCCATCGCCTTCAATCGTCTCGCCATCACCTCCGCATAACAGTGAGCACAGCCTGTTGATTTCTTGGTACACCCCGTAATCGGATTCCAAGTTTTGTCCGTCCATTCTATTTTTGTTGTTCTCATTATCCTTGCTTTTGTCAACCATTTTATCTTGTCAATAGTCTATCAATAATATCATTCATCCTCTGTCGATTAATCTGCCTCTCAAATTTCACAGGGAGTGAAGGATTATCCTTGGATATTTGCTCAAAGAACAACTTTGCACAATCGATTTTTGCACTTTCTTTAGGACGCAGATCTGTATCTTGGTTGACATCTTTTGTTTCAATGACAACATTCATCTGCATGGTGCCATCTTTCTTCTTCACCACATACATAAAGTCTGGAGAATACGTTTCGTCCGTTATGGTTGGAATACGAATGCTACTATTGGGAATCTTGCCATATACCACCAATTCTGCTACATCTATCTTATCCAAGATATTAGTCCTTTCCAATGGTGAGTCAAACGCTATAGGTTCATACAGATATTCAGACGGAACTTTCGAGTTGTCAGTCTTCTTACCCAACCTACCCATAACCACCTCGTCTCTTACGCTACCATCCGCATTGGTCAATGCCGTTGTTTTAGCACGGTAATTAGCTTGCTTATAAGAAATACACCCACCAAGGTTATTGATTTTCCAATCACGGAATTTTCCTATCAATTGTGATAACGTCAAATCATTGATAAGGTCGTTATTAAATTCCTTATGATTCTTGGCATACTCACAGATAGCCTTATGTATCATTTCAATAGAAATTGATGTCCCTTTACTTGCTCGCTTCAAGAACTCATGATAAAGCATATTTCTACCATGCACCAAATAAGTGACATTCGCCTCGCAAACCACAGAGGCACCTTCCTCATCCACTTCTATCTCAGACCTTTCAGAAGACACAGACATTCTTGAAAATACACCATCCTCCAATATCGAAGGCAAAGCCTTTTCAATCTCTTTATCTATATTCTTTTGGTAGAACATCAAGTATTTCTTGTTAATCTCTTTCCACAAGGATTCAAGTTTCTGGTAGTTCGGCTTACGAATCTTGACCATTAAACGATTATTCGATGCATTCCTGTTAATGACACGATTTATATTCAAGCTATCAAGACTAAATTCTGGATATTCATTCTTAAACTCCATGATGGTATCATCCTTGACAATGACATCCGTTTCTTTCATGTCAACATAACCTTTCTGTATCAGTTCTGCCAACATCATCATGCCATTGCTCATTCCACGCAGATTAGCCACACGGTCAAGCTCTTCACGACTTATCACGATATGCTCAGTAGCTTTCTTTGCAACATCACCGTTAATCTCACGAACGAGTTTGTCTGCAAAATCTTTCTCTGTGAAATCCACAATATAGCTGAGCATGAAATCATTACTGCTTGTCCTGTTTCCATACTCGTCAACAGGCAGACGCAATCCTCGCCCGACTTCTTGCAATTTACTGATTTCACTACCACTGGAGCGCAACTTAGCAATCGTGAACACATTAGGATTATCCCAACCTTCTTTCAGCGTCCATTTTGAGAACAAGAAACGACGTACATTCCATTTCCCGTTTTCATCCTTGAACGACAGGAGCTTTTTCTTATTCCTCAGAATATCATCCACCTCTTCAGCTATCGCCTCGTCACTATCGTTATTGTCTTTTGCAAAATAACCAGCACGACACCCTGCTATATCTTGCAAACTGGCATTCAGATAATCGGTATATTCCTCCGAATTTTCGCCATTCTTTAATTCCTCCCTTAACTGATATTCCAGCCACTTGTCAAAGAGGTCTCGAAGCCATGCACCATCACCTTGTTCATCCCCTCTGAATGACACTATATTATCAATAAAGAACAATGCAAGAGTTTTGATTTTACTCTCACGATGGAACAACTGACGTTCTGTCTCGAAATGGCGTTGAATAGCCAATCGAATCATATTCTCTTGATAGGAAGTAGAATATATGTCTGCAGTAAACTCGTCACCCACATGCTTTGTCTGCCCATTTGATAGTTCCACTTCTGAACTACTGATGCCACTCACCGTAATACCAGAAAGGTGTTCACTCATGACACCAAGCGATTCATCCTTATGCAGTACGAAACGCTGGCTGTGATCCTTTTTAGTAAAGTGCATGGTGACACTTTCTTTCCCATCTATGCTGACAACCTTTACTTTCTCATTTTCTGAAGTTGTAGGATTAAAGTGCTCTTTGGCAACACCTTTAATCAGATTTTGGTTGAAAGCGTCACAAGCTGTCAGGTTATACAGAAGATTAAGATAGTCTTTTTGAGATTCTTTCTGTTTGACGAGTTTACCCTGCTTGTTCGGTTTCAGCACAGGCACAGCAATCTCAGGAAATGTGGCACCAAAGCGGATAATGCACTGAGGCGCAATCTCGCTAAGGATTCTTTTATAAGTAGTGTTGCTGCGCTCAAATCGGTGAGGTTCATCAATGATGACGATAGGTCGCGTAGCCTTGATAGCATCCAAAGGACGCACAAAGCCCTGTACTGCTATATCGTAATCTTTCTTATCCAGCAGTTTCCCCTTCTGGAGCAACTGCTGATTGACCACAATCACATAAATTCTGTTTTTGTTCTGGCAAGAGCCGTTCACAAAGTCACGAACAGACGAGGGGAAATAATTGTGGCCCTTCTTCTTTTTCTTCAAGGCAGACACTTCGCACAGATCTATCTCTGTGCCATATCCCAACGTATCACGGAAATGCCTCTGCACGTAGGGATCGCTGATAAACTGAACAGCACCCGATTTCACGGGCAGGGAATGGACCATCACCACAAACTTGTTGAAGCCATATCGCTTGTGCAGTTCGTAGATAGAGTGGGTATAGACATAGGTCTTTCCCGTCCCTGTTTCCATCTTGATGTCCAGATTCAGCACCCCATTTTCTGCCAACATCACCTTCCGATTATAGGCTCTCATCTCCTCCGTGTTTTCTATACGGCGAAGTGCCCATTCTGTCGAATTATCCTGATGGTCTATGAGTGGATTCTCGTAGGGTCTTACAGGTGCATCCAAATGTGTCTTTTCAAAGACGCTTGCCAACCTCTCTACGGGTATTTGCTGATGGGGAAGTCCAGCTTCAAGTATGATGTCCATAAGGCTCAGTATCTGATGTCGATGTTAATCTTTATCTGCTTCTCGCCCTCACTCAGCAATGGCAGGTTTGTCTTCAAAGCGGATGTTGTGCCAAAGTTAAAGCTATAGCCGAAAAGCACCACATAATGAGGCTCCCAATCCGTCTGCTCACCATACTTATCCACCAATGCCGTGATGGCATCATTTCCCATACCCTCATCTGTCAAATAGAGATGGTCGCCACATTGATAGGCTGTATAATCAGCCAATTGCACTGGCTCCACTTTGGCATTCAAACCGTAGCCATCACGTACTTTCCAAGTCTCAAGGACGGTTTCACGTCCAAACAACTCTAACATATTGTTCGCAAAGCCAGACACATCAGGGCTGAACTCTTCCAACTTATCAAGCACATTTTCTGGCACCTCACGCAACGTGTAGTGCTTAAAACCTAAATCACCTGCAAACAATGGATTCTCAGCCTTTATCTTGGCAGCAGCACGTTTGATGCGTTCTTGACCAATTTCGTCAATAGTGTGATAGCCAGCTTTCGTAGCTTCACTCCCCTCTTTAGGAATTTCTGGTAATTGTACAAGAATATACCTACGTGATGTCTCCTCCTTCATATCTAATTCCATAATGGCATGTGCTGTTGTACTGCTACCTCCAAAAAAGTCAACTATTAAATCTCCATCATCAGAACCAATTTCTAAAAGATTCTTTACAAGTTCCATTGGTTTGGGATAATCAAAAACCTTCGTTCCCAAAAGTGCTTTTATCTGCTTTGTCCCTTCTGCCGTAGTACCACAATCTTTCAAGAATGTACGATAAGGTTTTGTACGTGGGTCTGTAGAACGTATTTTCTCATAGACAATATATGTACCATTGTCTCTACGCGAGAACTCGACATTATGATTTTCCACAGCATCAAACATCGCTTTCTTTCCCCATCTCCAACACCCTTCTGTATCATCATTCCGAATAGGAAAGACCTCTTCTCCATTTGGACCTGGTATTGGGAAAAACATCGTAGGACGGTCTTCCCTTCTGGAATTTGACCCCCATTTATTTAACTCTCTCCCTAATCTATAAGGACCATATTCATCTGTAAGATTAAGTTCTTCTGATTCAAGCAGGATTCTTGATATTGAATTCTCTATGCCTGAATTTTTGGAGTAGCATAATACATACTCATGGTCTGCTACCACCTCATTATTATCACTACCTCCCCCTGTTTTAGAGATCCATATAAATTGTGCCACAAAATTCTCCTCACCAAACACATAATCACACAACAGTTTCAGATTTGCCTGTTCATTATCATCAATCGAGATAAAGATGACACCATCTTTCGACAATAGTTCACGAGCCAGTTGAAGCCTTGGCGACATAAACATCAACCAAGCAGAATGTGTGCTACTGCCTCTTGAAGTCAAGTCAAGAATGCGCTTGGCTTCATCCTCGTCTATGCTAAGTTTCTTTTCCAACTCTTCTGGTGTGAAACGGAGCTTGTCATTATAGACAAACCCATCCGACCCCGTGTTGTAAGGTGGGTCAATATAGATGCACTTCACTTTCCCTGCATACGATTTCAACAGATGTTTCAATGCATCCAAGTTGTCACCACTGATATAGATATTCTCACTGTCTTTGTTCTCTGGTTTGCTGTTATGCACCAAGTCCGGCTCAATCACAGTCGTAGTATCAATAGAAGCAATCAGGTTTGCATAGTCCTTACCCAGGAAGTCGAGCGAATACCCCTCATTGCTGATATTCACTTCATCCTTCATCATCTCCTTGAACCGTTCTATATCAAAGGTTCCTTCTTTGGTAAAGCACCCTGCAAAATATTCCTTCAAAGCCTCCAACTTCTTCGAGTTTGGCTTCACTTCTGCGTTTTTATCAATAATATCCTTTATCATCGTTTATTTAGTAATTATTTTCTAATTCTTTTCTTATCTCATCCAGCACATTCCCATTATATGAGAAATATTTGGCACCTTGATAGGCACCAGAGGTGTTACGATGTTCTTCTGGCATGAAAGTGCCAACAAAGGGGGAGAGTTTATAGATGCGACCTTCGTATTCAATGCTGTCGTCAGAGGCGACTTTCACTACAAGGCCTGTTGGGTCGAAGGTGACTTGTTCGCCTATCTTGATGCCACACATAGAGAACTTGAAGCGTGGACGTTTCACCTCTCGCTTCTGTGGCTCCTTTTGTTCACTTTCCACGATGGGTTTGTTATCTTCGTAGAGTGTCACTTCTGCATCGTCTATTGCACTGGCAATATCACGGAAGATGTCGAGAGCCATCTGTGGCGCCACATTGAAGAACTCACGGTTTTGACGGATGCGCAAATCCGTGAGACGGTCAATGGTCTTATGCACCAACTTCTCCACCTCATTGTATTTCGTGGTTTTCATTGTGGCAAATATCTCGAAGGGTAAGGGAACAGCAGTATTATCCAGTTCCTTGCTTCTCACATCAACAGGACGCGAGCTCTTTCCTATCTTCACCCAATCTTCACGAAAACTGGGATTGGTCAATATATAAACGTAGCCAGGTTCTTTGTCAGCCATCTTATTCTTAGGTTTTAGATTTCAATCGCAAAGGTACGAATAACTCGCCACAATACAAAATAAAAGAAGGAATCTTTTCTTGGCTTCTTCTGTTTTCCTCTGTAAAAGCAACCATTCTTGTGGGATTACGAAAATGGTCATCCGCATCTATGTCTATTGGTTATACGTTTTATTCACGGGGGTATCAACATTTTAAAGGTCTGTCTCGTAGGCATCACATTCAAGGGGGACGGACACACCGTTTTCTTCCAGAAGGCGGTCAATCTCCGCCTTCATGTCGGGAGAGATGCGGAATTTTCCCGTGCGGTAGCGAGACAGTTGGGCTGAATTGTGGAAAAAGGCAAGCAATACGGCACGTGCGACCTTGGCTTCCTTGTAACTCAACAGGTCGAAATAGTGCCAGAAACCTATGCCATAGACCGTCAGTTCGGTGTTGCGGAAAAACTGGCACTTGTCACCTTCCATCACGATGGCATCGGGGTTAATCATCTGCACTCGCTCCAGACTTTTGTCACACTGTCTGCGCACAATCTGACGAAGACAAATCTCTGCCGACGGACAATCAGCACACATGCACTGAGCCACCTTCGTCTGCAATTTCTCTATATTCAAATCTGACTTTTTCATATCCTACCGTTTTTTCACTGCAAAGTTACGAAAACGTTCCCAATCCTGCAAGAAATCCGCTCATCAAGGGCACGAGCACCCTCACTTTTTCACGCCTTCGCTTTATTTCCGCCTGTTTCATTGCAACCAATGCTACAGTTCCATTGTAGCAAGTGCTACACAACCAATGTAGCAAACACTACACTGACTGTGTAGCAACTGCTACAACCACACATGTACAATCACGTTTGTTCTACTCCCCCACAAAGGAGGGGGGAGTGCAGAACCTGACCGTTGATATGCCAAAGACTGGTGTGTTCGGGCATCGTATGCACTTTCGTAATAACATGGAGAAAGAATAACACTGATTTATTTGTTTTTTCACTCTTTTATCCGTAACTTTGCATCGTTTTTTTAAGGTAGAACAAATATCATAACAAACATAATAAAAATTAAAATGGAAAGAGACAACACTATTTTCTCTCTCATTGAGAAAGAGCATCAGCGTCAGTTGAAAGGTATTGAATTGATCGCATCAGAGAATTTTGTGAGCGACCAGGTGATGGAAGCCATGGGTAGTTACTGCACCAACAAGTATGCAGAGGGTTATCCTGGTCATCGCTACTATGGCGGTTGCCAGGTGGTGGACGAAATTGAGCAGTTGGCGATTGACCGCGCCTGCCAACTTTTTGGTGCTGAATATGCCAACGTGCAGCCCCACTCTGGTGCACAGGCTAACGCTGCCGTGCTGCTGGCTGTGCTGAAGCCCGGTGACGTGTTCATGGGTCTGAACCTTGATCACGGTGGTCACCTCTCTCACGGTTCTCTCGTCAACACTTCCGGTATTCTCTACAAGCCTGTAGGTTACAACCTGAACAAGGAGACAGGCCGTGTGGATTACGACGAGATGGAAGCATTGGCTAAGGAACACAAGCCGAAACTCATCATCGGTGGTGGTTCTGCTTACAGCCGTGAATGGGATTATGCCCGTATGCGCAAGATTGCTGATGAAGTGGGTGCTCTCCTGATGATTGATATGGCTCACCCTGCTGGTCTCATCGCTGCGGGTCTGCTGGAGAACCCTGTGAAGTATGCACACATCGTGACCACTACCACACACAAGACACTGCGTGGTCCTCGTGGTGGTTTGATTCTGCTCGGCAAGGACTTCGACAACCCTTGGGGTTACAAGACGCCTAAGGGTGTGGTGAAGAAGATGTCTCAACTCCTCAACTCTGCTGTATTCCCAGGTCAGCAAGGCGGTCCTCTGGAGCACGTGATTGCTGCTAAGGCTGTGGCATTCGGCGAGGCTCTGAAGCCTGAGTTCAAGGAGTATGCTAAGCAGGTGAAGAAGAACGCTGCTGTACTGGCTGACGAACTGACGAAACGTGGTTTCGCTATCGTGAGCGGTGGTACTGACAACCACTCTATGTTGGTTGACCTCCGTACAAAATATCCAGACCTGACAGGTAAGGTGGCTGAGAATGCACTGGTGGCTGCCGACATCACCATCAACAAGAACATGGTGCCATTCGACACCCGCTCTGCTTTCCAGACTTCAGGTTTCCGTCTTGGCACACCTGCCATCACTACTCGTGGTGCAAAGGAAGACCTCATGGTGAAGATTGCGGCATGGATTGAGGAAGTGCTCAACGACCCAGAAAACGAGGCTGTCATTGCAAAGGTGCGCGGCGAAGTGAACGAGACCATGAAGAACTACCCATTGTTTGCATGGTAAAAACAGAACAGCAGACCCTCCCCTCACCCTCCCTAAATGGAGGGAGTAGTATCTCTGTCAATAAGGATACGAACGAACAAAGTAACCACTTCCTCCCCGTAGGGAGGGTGAGGGGTGGGTCTGCCTTACTTGGTATGACATTGGAAGAGTTGCAGGACGTATGCCTGCACCTCTCTATGCCTAAATTCACGGCTAAACAGATGGCACAATGGATTTATGGCAAACATGTGCATACCATCGACGAAATGACCAACCTCTCAAAAGCAAATCGCGAGAAGTTGGATTCGTTGTTTTCTGTGGGGTGCATGGCTCCTGTGGAGACACAGAAAAGTAAGGACGGCACGGTGAAGTACCTCTTCCCCACGGAAAGCGGAAAGTTTGTGGAGACCGTCTATATCCCAGAAGGTGATCGCGCCACGCTGTGTGTGAGTTGCCAGGTGGGTTGCAAGATGAACTGCCTCTTCTGCCAAACAGGCAAACAGGGTTGGCAGGGAAACCTGACGGTGAGGGACATCCTGAACCAAATCTACACCGTTGACCAACTCATTGCTGAAGAGGGCAAAACACCACTGACCAACATCGTCTATATGGGACAAGGGGAGCCGCTCGACAATCTTGACAATGTGCTGAAATCGACAACGATTCTCACGGCTGATTACGGTTGGGCTTGGAGTCCGCACCGCATCACCATCTCGACGGTGGGATTGAAGAACCACATGCGACGACTGCTCGATGAGAGTGAATGTCACATTGCAGTGTCACTCCACTCCCCCATTCATGAACAGCGTCTGCAACTGATGCCAGCAGAGAAGCAATTTCCCATTGCCGACATCGTTGCCCTGTTGCGAGAATATGATTGGAGTCACCAACGACGTATCACCTTTGAATACACGATGTTTGGCGGCACCAACGATTCTCCGCTACACGCGAAAGAGTTGACCAAACTGCTGAAAGAACTATTCTGCCGAGTGAACCTCATCCGCTGGCATCGAGTGCCTGATGTGCCCTTGAAGGAGGTGGAGATGGACACGATGGAGCATTTCAGAGACTATCTCTGCAACCACGGCATTCCCACAACCATTCGTGCTTCGAGAGGACAAGACATCTGGGCTGCCTGTGGATTACTCTCAACCAGCCCACGCGCTGGGCGATTCATTCCATCCGAGCAGTAAAAAACAAACGACAAATTGTAAACCGATATGAAATTCCGAATTATCGCTATACTTTTAGTTGCAGCGTGCATCTTCTCCTCCTGTGACAACCCGACAAAAAACGGACGTCGTCGCAGAAGTGCCAGTTTGCTCACCCCTGTATCTTCTGGTAACCCCTATGAGGTGATGGTGGTGGCGGATGACAGCATTTGGGAGGGTTATGCAGGCAGAGCGTTGCAGACGATTCTTGACAAACCTTTGGCAGGATTGCCGCAGAAAGAACCTCAGTTCCATAAGAGCCACATCACAGAGTCTCATTACGACAAAATCACCAATCTGTTCCGCAACATCTTCCGCATCGAAATCAGCAACGAATACACGAAGGCAAAGATGACGGTGGAGAAAGACGTACACTCCACGCCACAGATGATTCTCACGCTCCATGCCCCCAATCAGGTGGAGGCGTCGGTCTATATCACAGAACATTCCAAAGGCATCGAGGGACTCATCACCAGCGAGGAGATCAACCGCATGGCAAATGACCTCTACTTCCAGCACAACGTGAAGTTCGCCAAAAAAGTGAAAGAGATGTTCGACTGCGAGTTCTACATTCCTTTCGACATCAAGAAGATGAAGGTGGGTGAGGATTTCATCTGGGCAAGCGATGACGGGCTTTCCTCCATCCAGAACATCTGCATCTACTCCCTACCCTATGTGAGCGAGAAGATGTTCACCAAAGGACCTTACATTGCACTTCGCGACACCATCATGAAACGAAACATCCCTGGTGGAAAGGCAGGTCAGTGGATGCAAACCAACGCAGAGTTTGTGAAAACCAAAAACATCAGCGTGAACGGCAAATTTGCCATGGAGGCACGTGGATTGTGGGAGATGCGAAACGATGCCATGGGTGGTCCCTTCGTCAGTCATTCCCGACTGGACGAGAAGAACAATCGCGTCATTGTGGTTGAGGGCTTTGTGTATGCACCCGACAAGATGAAGCGCACAATGATTCGCAGGCTCGAAGCAACCTTATACACGTTAGAAACTCCAAGTGAAGAAGAAAACATAAAAGAAGAAAATGGAAAGAATTAAAATCGGCATCACACAAGGCGACATCAATGGTATCGGTTATGAACTGATACTGAATACTTTTGAGACAGAGGAGATGACCTCCATCTGTACACCTGTCATTTATGGTTCCCCGAAGGTGGCGACCTACCACCGCAAGACCCTTGGTTGTGAAACCAACTTCCAAGTGGTTGAATCAGCAGAGGCAGCAAAGGATGGTCACCTCAACATGATCAACAGCTTCGGCGAAGACGAGCTGAAGATTGAAATCGGACAAGCCACTGAAGAAGCGGGCAAGGCTGCCCTCATCTCTTTGGATAAGGCACTGAAAGACTTGAGAGACGGGAAAATTGATGCATTGGTGACCTCTCCCCTCAATAACGCATGCATCAAATTAGACAATGGCACGACCTTCCAAGGTCAGACTTCCTACATTGAGGAGACCATGGGAGAAGGCAAAAAAGCACTGAAAATATTCATTGCCAACAATCTGCGCATCGCATTGGCAACTGACAAGATTCCTGTATCGGAGATTCCAGGACACATCAACAAAGAGACCCTTGCAGAACGTCTTGTCACCTTGCACAACACCCTGAAGCGCGATTTCTTCATTGACAACCCACGTATTGCCGTGCTGGCACTCAATCCACATGCCAACGGACAAGAAGAGCAGGAAATCATCATTCCTGTCATTGACGAACTGTTCAAGCGCGGAGTACGATGTGTGGGACCATATCCTGCTGATGAATTTTTCGGGACAGGTAACCACAAGCATTTCGATGCGGTTCTTGCCATGTACTACGATCAAGGTGTGTCAGCATTCAAGTCTCTTGCACTCAACGAAGGCGTCAACTACACAGCTGGTCTATCAGTGCTTCGCACCGCACCAGCCATCGGAGTGTGCTACGACATCGCAGGAAAGAACATGGTGGAAGACGAGCAGCCCTTCCGTGAAGCCATCTACGCTGCTGTCGATGCCGTGCGCAACCGTTCACGTTTTGACCAAGAGCGCACCAATCCTCTACAAAAGCAATATGTAGCAAAACGTGACGACTCCGACAAACTGAAACTCGACCAAGTGACAGAAGAGGATAATTAGTCAGCCCATGCGCTGGGCGATGTTCGCCATTCAGTAAGATATAAGATGAAGAGTACCACCCGCAACATCTTCTTTGCCTTCGGACTCATCGCAGTCATTGTGATGTTGTTCACATTCAAGGTGTCGTTTGCTCAACTCTGGGCAGACATTTGTCATGCAGGCTATTGGCTCATTGCCATTCTCGGTTTGTGGATTTTCCTCTACATCATGAATGCCTGTACATGGCGCATCATCATCAGAGGTTCGGGTGACTGCCCTATCCCCTTCTGGAAGATCCTGAAGCTCACCATCACGGGCTTTGCGCTCAACTATGCGACTCCCGCAGGACTCATGGGTGGCGAACCTTACAAAATCATGGAACTGAAGCCGTATATCGGTACGCAACGAGCCACCTCCAGTGTGTTACTCTTTGCCATGATGCACATCTTCGCCCACTTCTGGTTCTGGACAAGCAGCATTGCAGTCTATCTGATGCTGGCATCATTGGGCATCCTTCCCATGAATGCAGGAATGGGCATTGTACTGCTCTTCATGCTCTGTTTCTGTAGTGGTGGCATATACCTCTTCATACGGGGCTATAAGAATGGGATGGTCGTCAAACTCATCCGCCTTGTCGGACATATCCCAGGCTGCAAGAATTGGGCAAGACGGTTCAGAGAGAATCATCAAGAAGACCTTCAAAAGATAGATCAGCAGATTTCAGAACTCCAGTCACAAAACCAACGTAGTTTCTATGCCAGTTTCGCCCTCGAATATGTGGGAAGAGTGCTCCAGAGTCTTGAAATCTACTTCATGCTCCTGCTTTTCGATGCAGGAACGGGTGGCGGGTTGACCTTCGTTTTCGCATTTCTCATCCTCTCTTTCACAAGCCTCTTCGCCAACCTCCTCTTTTTTCTGCCCCTTCAATTGGGCGGTCGCGAAGGAGGCTTTGCCATGTCAGTTGCCCAAATGGGCATGACAGCCGACATCGGCATGTTCATCAGCATCATTTGCCGAGTGCGCGAACTCTTCTGGACAGCCATCGGCTTATTGCTCATGAAAATCGGGAACAGCACCACCCCATCTGAAAACAAAAACGACATCAATCAAAATAGATAAGACACGATATGAGAATATTAGGTATCAGCAGAGGTATTGATTATTCGCCCAATCTGGTGGGCGATGATGCAGCCATCTTCACGGCTGTGATAGATGAATTGAGACACCTTGGACATGAGGTCATCACCATCCGCGAAGAGGAAATGAGAAAGCAAGACTACTCCTCGTTTGACAGAGTGATGACAATGGCAAGAAATAGAGCAACCCTCACGGACATGATGGAAACCATGCTGACAGAATATAAGGACGAAGAACTGAAAAAGTTTTTCAATCCCCTGAGAGGATCACTCGCCTGCATGAGCAAAACGGAAGTGGCAATGGAAATGGTCACGGCAGGCACCCCGCAACCCCAATTCCGTGTCGGTTTCAAAAGGGAACTCATGCCTAAAAGCGACAAGATGAAAGATGACTTCACCCTGCCATTCTGGATGAAAAATGGCCAAGGTCCTTCAACCATGCCTATCGACACAATCTATTGCGAGACAGAGCAAGATATTGAGGAGGCTCTGAACACATTTAGCGATTTGTGCATCGACTTTTGGTTGGTGCAAGAGCACAAAGTCGGCGACCTCATCAAGTTCTACGGTGTGGAGGGCACCAATTTCTTCCATTGGCAATATGCCAGCAGGGGACACTCCAAATTCGGGCATGAGAAAATCAACGGAAAAGAAAAAGGGTATGCTTTTGACCCAAACAAAGTTCACCGACTTGCCGAAAAATTGGCGAAAAAGATGCAAGTGCCCATCTATGGCGGCGATGCCGTCATAGACGAGAAAGGCAAAATCTGGTTTATCGACTTCAACGATTTCCCCAGTTTCTCCTCCTGCCGCGATCAGGCAGCAAAAGCCATCGCAGAAAGAGTGATTCAGGGGTGAGAGCTGAGAGTTGAGAGTTGAGAGGTGACAGTTGAGAGTTGACAGTTGAGAGTTGACAGTTGACAGTTGAGAGTTGAAACGTTAGGGTTAAGGTTAGGGTTAAGGTTAGGGTTAAGGTTAAAGCTAAATGAAAGAGCAGATACAACAGACATACAAGTCGAATGATACCGAAGAGTGGCTCGATGTGGTGTGGACACGTCCCATCGGTTATCAGTGGGCACGTTTCTTCGATGCGCTGAACGTGCATCCCAACACCGTGACCATCCTCTCCATGTTCATTGGGGTCGCATCTGCCTACTTCTTCGCACATGGCAGTTACCGTACAGAAGGCACTGAAGGACTCATCTACAACATCATCGGTGTCCTCCTCTTGGCATGGGCGAACTTCTATGACAGTGCCGACGGACAACTGGCACGTATGACTGGCAAGAAGACGCAACTCGGACGCATCCTTGATGGAGCAGCGGGTGATGTGTGGTTCTTTGCCATCTACCACGCAGTAGCCTTCCGTTTCTACTTTCATCACGACCTCGAATTTCAGTGGTTGGGCATAGAAAACAACGAACGAAACACCCTCATAGCCACCTTGGTCATTTATGCCTTATCGTGGTTCTCTGGAATCGTGTGCCACGCCCATCAGTGCGGACTCTCCGACTACTATCGGCAGATACACCTCTTCTTCCTGAAAGGAAAAGCAGGCAGCGAACTCGACAACTCCATTCAGCAAAAGCAAATCTACGAGGAAACTCCATGGAAGGGAAACCTCATCTACAAACTCTTCCTGCTCACCTATATCAACTACACACGCAATCAGGAAAAGCAGACGCCCCAATTCCAACTCCTCAAGCAGAAACTGAAGGAGGAATATGGTGACACGGAGAACATACCCCAAGCCTTTCGCGATGAGTTCAGAAGGCTTAGCCTCCCCCTGATGAAATGGGCGAACATCCTCACGTTCAACACCCGCGCCATCACCCTCTACATCACTTTTCTGTTTGATTTCCCATGGCTCTACATGCTCATGGAAATTGTCGTGTTCACAGGACTATATCTCTATATGCGCCACACCCATGAGGGCTTCTGTCAAAAACTAAATGCCCAAATAGTAAATGGCAAATGATTAAATGGTAAATGTCAGATGGTAAATAGAATTCAGGCTATCATATTCGACTACGGAGGCACCATAGACACTAACGCTCTCCATTGGAGTGAAGTGCTGTGGGAAGGCTATCGACACACGAACATTCCTGTCAGCAAGGAAGAGTTCCGCCAGAGTTATGTCTTCGCCGAACGTGCTTTGGCAAAACATCCCTACATTCAGCCCGAACATAACTTCCTCGACCTTCTCACCATCAAATGCGACCTCGAAACCCAAGACCTCGTCAACAGAGGCGTTTGGTTGGTGAGTGATACGGAACGGAAAATTCAAAGTGATGCCGTGGCAAACTATTGTTATCAATATGTGCTGAATGTGCTTGAAGTGAGCCGTCCCGTCATCGCCACGTTGGCAGAGAAATACCCCCTCGTGCTGGTCAGCAATTTCTACGGCAACATCGAGACCATCCTGAAAGACTTCCATCTTGAATACTTCCAGCACATCGTGGAAAGCGCCGTTGTGGGCGTTCGCAAACCCGACCCCCAAATTTTCCAGTTAGGTGTCGATGCCTTAAGAGAAATCATGGGAAAGACAGCGGAAGAATTGCCTGCCCATGACATCCTCGTGGTAGGCGACAGTTACTCCAAAGACATTCTCCCTGCCACCAAAATCGGATGCCAGACAGTGTGGCTCAAAGGCATCGGATGGGACAATGAAACAGTAGATGAAACCGTGCCCACACACATCATCCGCCACATAAAAGACTTACCCGAAGTAATATGAAAAAACTCACCATATGCCTCATCGCCCTCACACTCTCGTGTCTGTTGAGCCATGCCCAAGTGACGGGGCGTGTCATCGACAGCAAGACACGCGAAGTGATTGACTACGTCAATGTCTATTATGACGGTAAGAACGTAGGCGAGCAGACGGACGAAAACGGACGTTTCGCCATCAAGGAAGACAGCACATGGCACGAACTCACCATCTCCTCCTTAGGCTATCAGACACAAGTGTACCGTCTAAAAGACTTCGGCACGAACAAAAACATCACCATCCGGCTTGTGCCAGAAAATCAGACACTTGAAGGGGTCACCGTGTCCTCCAAGCGAGGACGATACAGCCGTAAGAACAACCCTGCTGTCGAACTGATGCGGAAAGTGATTGCCCACAAAAAGAGTTTCGACCTCCGTTCAAAAGATTTCCTCACCTACACTAAATATGAGAAAATGACCTTCTCCCTCAATGAGGTGAGTGACAAAGTCTTTGACGAAGGAGAATACAAACGCTTTGCCTTTCTGAAAGACCATGTGGAGAAATCCCCACAGACGGGCAAGCTCACCCTTCCCCTCACCGTCGATGAAACCCTCTCCGAAATTTATTACCGCAAAGACCCCAAGTCCGAAAAACAGGTCATCAAAGGCGAAAGCAACAAGGGAGTGACAGAACTCGTCAACACCGGCGAAATCCTCACCACCACCCTCAAAGACATCTTCACCGATGTCGATATCTACGAGGAAGAATGCCGTCTGCTGCAATTCCCCTTCAAGTCGCCCATTGCCAACAGCGCCATCTCCTTCTACCGCTACTACCTGCAAGACACCCTCTTCATCGAACAAGACAAAGTGGTCGATGTTGAGTTCCTGCCTAACAACCAGCAAGACTTCGGCTTTTCCGGTCACCTCTACATCCTGCTCGATCCCGACTCCACCTTCCAAGTGCGCCGTGTGGAACTCACCATCCCCCGTCGCAGCGACGTCAACTTCGTCGAGAACATGCTCATCTCCCAAGACTTCACCCAACTGGAGAGCGGTGACCGCATCGCCTCCACCAACGATATGCTCGTCGAACTGCAACTCTCCAAGTGGCTCGGCAAGTTCCAAGTGCAGCGAGTCACCCGACTCACCAACGTCAGTTTCGAAGAAATCCCACGCTCCCTCTTCAAGCACATCAAGGGCAATACCCTGCGCGAACCCGACGCATCCATGCAGGACGACTCTTTCTGGAACGAATACAGACAGGTCAAACTCACCACCTCCGAAAGAAAGATAGACAGTTTCCTCGACCGCCTCACCCACATCAAGGGCTTCAAATACGTCCTCTTCGGCTTCAAAGCCCTCGTCGAAAACTTCGTCGAGACAGGCGACTCCCTCCACCCCAACTACGTGGATATAGGCCCCGTCAACACCATCATCTCTTCCAACCACTACGACGGCATGCGCCTTCGAGCCTCTGCACACACCACCGCCAACCTCTCCCCTCACCTCTTCGCCGACGCCTACGCCGCCTACGGCACCAAGACCCACAACGTCTATTGGAAAGGCATGCTCACCTATGCCTTCAACAAGAAAGCCTACCTCCCACGCGAGTTTCCTCAGCACAACCTTTCTATTTATTGGTGGGACGACATCATCTCACCCTTCGACAAGTTTGTGCCCACCGACAAGGACAACATGTTCACAGCCTTCCATGCCTCCAAGGTGGACCAATACCACCACACGCGCGAACTGCACATCGACTACACACGCGAATTTGAGACCGGTGTGAAAGTGAACGCACAATTCACGCGCACCCGCAACCACCCAGTCGATGCCCTCTTCTATCAACGGCTCGACGGTGTGGGCACACCCGTCAACAACCCTTCCCGATGGCTCTCCGGCATCACCACTGCCGAATTTAAGGTCGGTGTAACTTACGAGCCCAATGTCACCTACATCAACACCAAACAGCGCCGCGTGAAGGTGAACCACGATGCCCCCATCCTCTCCCTCTCTTACACACGAGGCATCAACGGATTCCTTGGCGGTCAATACAACTACAACGTCACCGAAGCAGGCATCTACAAACGCTTTTGGCTCGGACAGTTCGGCAAGTTCGATGCCAACATCAAGGTAGGCGCACAATGGAACAAAGTCCCCTTTCCCCTCCTCATCCATCCCGCTGCCAATGCCTCCTACATCATCGAAGACAACACCTTCTACCTCATCTCCAACCTTGAGTTCCTCAACGACCGCTACGCCTCCCTCCTCGCCGAATGGGATCTCAACGGATGGCTCTTCAATCGCATCCCATTGCTGAAGAAACTCAAATGGCGCGAATGCTTCGGTGTCAACGTACTTTGGGGACAACTCAGCGACAAAAACAATCCTGCCACGCTCAACTATTCCGACCCTGAACTGTTTTACTTTCCCGGACACTTCCTTGGTGATGGCACCTACGAACAGAACACTGTCCGCATGAACGAGCGCACACCTTACGTCGAATGGCGTGTCGGCATCCACAACATCTTCAAACTCATCGAGATTGACTATGTGCGCCGCGTCACCTACCTGCACAATCCCAACACCAACCGTTGGGGCATCCGCTTCAAAGTCCGCATGACATTCTAAAGAACTGTCACAGTTTTTAGCCTATGACGTGACTGTCATAGGTAACTTTGACATTTACAGATATAACAAATGATAGCAAGGTCGTCGTGACGAAATCACATGCGATTACCCAACAATTCTTCCAATCTGACCACTTCTTGCTTGTATTCCTCAGCTTGCAGGAATTCAAGTTTCTTGGCGGCCTCACGCATAAGTTTGCGGTTACGATCAATGGCACGGCGCAATTCATCGGGTGACATGGCATTGTAAATGGTATCTTCCTCTGCTTCAGCAGCAAGAGAGGCATTTTCTTCAATATAGGCAGTACCCAGATAATCAACTGGCTTGTGCTGGGAAATAGCAATTTGCGCCTTTTGAATCTGAGTAGGCGTGATGCCATGTTCCTCGTTATATGCCATCTGCTTCTTGCGACGACGATTGGTCTCGTCAATGGTTTGCTGCATCGTTTCAGTGATGGTCTCAGCATACATAATGGCGAGTCCATGCACGTTGCGGGCAGCACGTCCGATAATCTGGACGAGAGAACGATGGTCACGAAGAAATCCTTGATAGTCTGCATCAAGAATGGCAACGAGCGACACTTCGGGAATATCAAGACCTTCACGCAGAAGATTAATACCAATGAGCACATCATAGGTGCCGGCTCGGAAATCATTGATGATATCAACACGATCAAAAGTATCAACATCGGAATGAATGTAGTTAGCCTTGATACCTACATTATTAAAGAAGCTCGACACTTCTTCTGCCTGACGTTTGGTGGAAGTGATGACGAGAGTGCGCTCCCCCGCCTCATTGCGTTGATGTATCTCTTCAATAAGGTCGTCCATAAAATTGAGTTTGGGACGCACCTCGATGGGGGGATCCAACAATCCTGTGGGACGAATCAACTGCTCAACAATCACACCTTCAGCACGCTCCAGTTCATACTCGGCAGGAGTGGCTGAAACATAGATGGTCTGAGGGGTCAGTTCCTCAAACTCTTCCAGACGAAGAGGACGGTTGTCCAATGCGGCTGGCAAACGGAAGGCATATTCCACCAGGTTTTCCTTTCGGTGGCGATCACCTCCCCACATGGCTTTCACCTGCGGAATGGATTGGTGACTCTCATCGACAATGAGCAAATAATCATCTGGGAAGAAGTCTAACAAACAGTAGGGACGTTCGCCAGCCTCACGTCCATCAAAATAACGTGAGTAGTTCTCGATGCCTGAACAATGCCCCGTCTCACGTATCCATTCCAAGTCGTTGTTCACACGAAGTTCTATCTGTTTAGCCTTTTCCGTATCGCCCCGTTCCTCATAATATGCAATGCGTTTCTGCAGGTCTTCTTCTATATCATGGATGGCCTTCTGTGTCTGCTCCTTCGTGGTCATGAAGAGGTTGGCAGGATATATTTTGTACTCCTTGTAGGAAGTGATGGGATAGAGTGTTTGCACATCTAACTCCTGAATATCATCAATTGCATCATCGAAATAACAAATACGCAAAATCTTCTCATCATAAGCAAGATACACATCTACAGTTTCCCCCTTCACTCGAAACTGGCCACGTTCCAATTCATCCGCTGAAGCAAGGTCATTGTTCGTGTAGAGCATATCAACCAACTTACGGCGCAAGACTTCTTGAGGCAGGTCTTGGTCCACTTGAATCGCGAGGATGTTCTCGGCATAGCTGGTGGGAGCACCCATGCCGTATATACATGACACCGATGAAATGATAATGACATCTTTCCGTCCGGAAAGCAATGCTGACGTGGCTGCCAACCGACGACGGTCAAGGTCTTCGTTAATGGCAAGGTCTTTCTCTATGTAAGTGCCGGTGGAGGGGATATATGCCTCAGGCTGATAGTAGTCGTAGTAACTGACATAATACTCCACCGCATTGTTGGGAAAAAACGCTTTCATTTCCGTATAGAGTTGATGAGCCAGCGTCTTATTGTGGCTGAAAATGAGAGTGGGCTTGCCCACATTCTGAATGACATTTGCCATCGTGAAGGTCTTACCAGAACCAGTTACACCCAACAGCACCTGTGCAGGCACCCCATCCTTCACCCCCTGGGTCAGTTGCTCAATCGCCTGCGGCTGGTCACCTGTCGGCTGAAACTTCGATATCAGTTGAAAATCCATCTGTCTTTCATTTTGAACTGCAAAATTACAATTTATATCCGTAAATATTCCCTAAATCAGCCGCTTTTTTCTAAAGAAAAGTGAAATAATCCCCCTCCGTTACTGATTCTTCATGAAAAACTTTGTAACTTTGCACTTGAAATATCATTAAGAATGAAGAAAGCACTTACAATCGCGTTGATTTCCGTACTGATGTTGAGTTCATGCAACTCGTACAATTCATTGTTGAAATCGACTGATTATGGTTACAAATATGAAGCAGCAAAAGAGTACTACCTTTCGGGGCAGTACACAAGGTCATACCAGTTGCTAGAGGAACTAGTCATGATGATGAAAGGTTCCGACCGTGCTGAAGAGTCACTCTTCATGTTGGGCATGTGCTTCTACAATCTCCGTGACTACGAAACTGCCACCATGTATCTGGACAGGTATTCAAAAACCTACACAAAGGGAGAGTATGCGGAACTGGCACGTTTCTACAGCGGAAGAGCATCGTACTTGCAGAGTCCAGACCCACGTCTTGACCAATCCCCCACTTATGTAGCCCTGGAAAAACTGCAAGAGTTCCTCGAGTTTCACCCCTATTCCGATTTGCGAGAGGATGTGAACGACATGGTGTACGAATTGCAGAACCGCCTTGTGCAGAAAGAATACGAAAGCGCTTTGCTCTACTATAATTTGGGAACATACATGGGCAACTGCCCTCCCAATGGAGTGAGCAACTACGAGGCTTGTATCATCACGGCTGAAAACGCCTTGAAGACATATCCTTACACTCGACTGCGCGAAGACCTCTACATCATGATTCTGCGATGCCGCTACGAACTGGCACAGCGAAGTGTCCTCGCCAAGAGCGAAGAGCGTTTCCAACAAGCCATTGACGAGTACTACGGATTCAAGAACGAGTTTCCAAACAGCAAATACACTAAAGAAGCAGATCAGATCTACAAGCGCTGCTCCGCCAAGGTAAAAGTGAAAGACAGCAAAGAATTGAACTAAAACAAAATAATATACAGACATTATGGATTTCAAGAAGACAAATGCACCAACGTCAACTGTGACACGCAACCTGATGGATTTATGCCGCGACACTAATAATATTTATGAAAGTGTTGCCATCATCTCTAAGCGTTCCAACCAGATTGCTGCCGAAATGAAAGATGAACTCAGCAAAAAATTAGTTGAGTTTGGTGCCCACACCGACACATTGGAAGAAGTATTTGAGAATGAAGAACAAATTCAGATTTCTCGCTACTACGAGCGTCTTCCCAAACCCACTCTCATTGCCACTCAAGAGTTCCTTGAGGACAAGATTTACTACCGCAATCCATCCAAGGAATCAGATAGAAACCTCTAATTTATGATTCAACGGATACAAACAGTCTATCTGGCACTAGTTCTCATTCTCTCATTTGTGGGGCTCATCTCCATCATCGGAGAATGGACGGTGGCAGAAACGGTGGTGGCTCACTTCAGCAACTTCACGTTTGGGGCAGAAGGGCAATTCAAGGCGTTGGACTCCACCAGCGGTCCTTGGTGCTTAGGCATATTGCTCATTCTGGTCATGTTTCTGTCCGCCATGAGCATTATGCTTTTCCGCAAACGTATGCGCCAACTGAGGCTCACCATCATCAGCACCATCCTTTTGGTGGGCTATGTGGCAGCTTATACCTTTTTCGCCTATGTTTATCAGGTGAAACTTGAATCATTGTGCGGAGAAGGCTCAGGGTGTATCCTGCCCACCTTCCACCTCAAATTCATTGCCATCTTTCCCGTGCTGAGCATCATCTTCAACTGCCTAGCCATTCAAGGCATACGCAAAGACGAAGCATTGGTTCGTTCTTTAGACAGAATTCGATAAAAAAGCCGTTCTCGCCCCACTCTCCTTATATATGAACAATGTGTAAGGAAAAGCGAAAAAGAAAAAACAATTTCAAGGCATTTTTTTTCTGAAATGTTTTGTCGGTTCAAGAAAAAGTAGTACCTTTGCACTCGCAAAACGGAAAGACCTGCGGAAATAGCTCAGTTGGTAGAGCACAACCTTGCCAAGGTTGGGGTCGCGAGTTCGAGTCTCGTTTTCCGCTCTCTTAAAGCAACACACCAAACGTTCTTTGAGGACAGAACACAATGCCCACGTGGCGGAATGGTAGACGCGCTCGTTTCAGGTGCGAGTGTTGAGAGACGTGCAAGTTCGATTCTTGTCGTGGGCACAAAAAGAATGGAGAGGTGGCGGAATGGTAGACGCGCTACTTTGAGGGGGTAGTGGGCTCAGCCCGTGGGAGTTCGAGTCTCCTCCTCTTCACTCAAAACACATAAGGAACTCTGTTGGGAGTTTTCTTTCAAGATTGACATCAATGAATCCCTTGCGGAAATAGCTCAGTTGGTAGAGCACAACCTTGCCAAGGTTGGGGTCGCGAGTTCGAGTCTCGTTTTCCGCTCCAATAATGGTTCATAATAAATTTAAGGGATTTCTGTGATTCGTGTTTGTGAAAATAGGAATCACGTGTGCGGAAATAGCTCAGTTGGTAGAGCACAACCTTGCCAAGGTTGGGGTCGCGAGTTCGAGTCTCGTTTTCCGCTCATTATTTAGACATTCGTTTTTTCATAGCATTCGTGTATCAGAGGTCGTGAGGTTTCTGATACATTTTTTTTGCCAGTTACTAACAAAAAGCAACATAAAAAGCGTACCCGAGGGGTACGTTGCACCGTAATCCTCGAGTACGGCATATCGTACCCCTCGGGTATAGCACTTAAATCCTTACAACACCCCTTTGCTGCTGGGCAACTGGAACTTGTAGATGTCACGCTTGACCGCCATCTTGACACTACGGGCAAGGGCTTTGAAGATTCCTTCTATTTTGTGATGCTCGTTATCACCTTCTGCCTTGATGTTAAGGTTCATGTGGGCAGCATCGCTAAAGGACTTGAAGAAGTGGAGGAACATCTCTGTAGGCATGTCCCCTACCCGCTCACGCTTGAACTCTGCATCCCATACGAGCCATGCACGGCCACCAAAGTCGAGCGCCACCTGACAGAGGCAATCGTCCATCGGAAGGGTATAGCCATAAGTGTCGGCTGTACCATTGAGATCAAAGCCATAGCGTTCAATGCCACGTTTGTCACCCAATGCCTTGGCTATACACTCACCAAGGGCTATGCCTGTGTCCTCGATGGTGTGGTGCTCATCCACATTGAGGTCACCCTTCACATGAATGCGCAGGTCAATCGAACCATGTTTACCAATCTGTTCAAGCATGTGGTCAAAGAAACCAAGTCCCGTATTGATATCACACTGCCCAGTTCCATCAAGATTCAGGCTGATGTCAATATCTGTCTCTTTCGTCGTGCGACGTACAGATGCCGTACGTTCTCCAGCAAAGAGAATTTCTGTGATTTCATCCCACGACTGTACATTGTCACCCAGAATAAGATACTTGCAACCAAGATTCAGTGCCAGTTGCTTGTCCGTCTCACGGTCGCCAATCACATAACTGTTAGCCAGATCATATTCACCTGTCATGTACTTACCCAGCATGCCTGTACCGGGCTTGCGGGTGGGCAGATTGTCAGCAGGGAACGAACGGTCTATGAGGATGTCGTCGAAGGTGATGCCTTCTCCCTTGAGCGTATTCAGCATGAGGTGATGTGTAGGCCAAAAGTCTTCTTCAGGGTAAGCATCCGTGCCTAACCCGTCCTGATTGCTCACCATCACGAATTCAAAGTCGAGTTTGGTGCGGATGAAGTTCAGGTTCCTAATCACACCCGGAACAAACTGAAACTTCTCGAAAGAGTCAATCTGTTCGTCGGCTGGCTCCACAAGGATAGTGCCGTCACGGTCAATGAAAAGTGCTTGCTTCATAGATGTTGAAGTGTTGAGGGTTTAGAGTTGAGGGTTGAGGGTTTAGAGTTGAGAGTTTAGAGCCCCCTCCAACTCCCCTTAGGGGGGAGAGAGAGTTGAGAGTTCTATGACTACACGTATTGCCTGAGTGCTGAAAGCAGTTTTGTGTTCTCGTCTTTCGTGCCCACCGTGATGCGGAGACAATCGCCGCAAAGATGTACACGGTTGCGGTTGCGCACAACAACCCCTTTCTGCACCAAATACCTATAGATGCTATCCGCATCCGTCACACGGACGAGGATGAAGTTGGCATCAGTGGGGTAGACCTTCTTGCAGACGGGCAGGAGACTCAACGACTTGATGAGTGTCACACGCTCCTCCAATATCATGGTGATGTGGCGTTGCAACAGGGTCACGTCACTCAGTATCTCCAATCCTTTCTTCTGGGTGAGAACATTCACGTTGTAAGGATATTTCACCTTATTGAACAGAGCAATGATGTCGGTGCTGGCAAATGCCATACCCAGACGGATGCCTGCTGCTCCCCACGCTTTTGAGAACGTGGCAAGAACAATCAGATTGGGATACTTCTGAATGTCGAAACGGAAAGGTTTCTGAGCAGAGAAGTCACTGTAAGCCTCATCCACAATCACGATGCCCTGGAAGTTCGTGATGACTTTCTCTATCTTCTCACGCTGAAAAGCATTGCCCGTCGGGTTGTTGGGTGAACAGATAAAGATGATTTTCGTGTTCTCGTCACACGCTGCCAACAACGCATCAGGATCTATGTCATGGTGCTCGTCGAGCGACACTTTGCGATATTCCACATCGTTCACGTCGGCACACACTTCGTACATGCCGTATGTAGGGTCGATTGCCACCACATTGTCCTTGCCTGGACGGCAGAAGATGCGATAAGGCAGGTCTATCGCCTCATCACTTCCATTGCCCAGAAAGATGTTGTCAACCGGCACACCCTTCATCGGAGAAATCGCTTGTTTCAGTTCCTCCTGCAAGGGGTCTGGATAGCGATTCACGCCATTGGGATAAGGGTTCTCGTTGGCATCGAGGAAAGCCTCTGCTTTCACGCCTTTGAACTCGTCCCGGGCACAACTGTATGGTTTGAGCGCCCAGATGTTGGGACGCACCAATTCTTGTAGAGGTTTCATAATGATTGAAGTCTTACAGTCATTGCATTCTTGTGAGCATCCAGTTGTTCAGCCGCAGCCATCCGTTCCACAGCAGGTCCGATGGAACGAATGCCCTCCGCTGTCAACTCCTGGAAAGTAATCTTACGGCAGAACGAATCAAGGTTCACGCCGCTATATGCCTTGGCATAGCCGGAAGTTGGCAGTGTATGGTTGGTGCCAGAAGCATAATCGCCAGCCGACTCGCAAGAGTAGTTGCCAAGGAAAACGCTGCCAGCATTCACCACCCTATCAGCAAAGGATGTATAATCCTTTATCGCAAGAATCAGGTGTTCGGGAGCATACTCGTTGGTCATTTCCAGCACCTCGTCCATATCCTTCACAATAATGAGTTTAGAATATTCCAGGGACTTCTCTGCAATCTCTTTACGAGGCAACAAAGCCAGTTGTCTGTCCACCTCTTCATTCACCCTTTCAGCCAATGCCTCTGAGTTCGTGATAAGAATCACCTGCGAATCCACACCATGCTCAGCCTGAGAGAGTAAGTCGGCAGCCACAAACACAGGGTTTGCCGTATCGTCAGCCACCACAGCCACCTCCGATGGACCTGCTGGCATATCAATCGCCACCTCATGCAGACTCACCTGTTGCTTGGCAGCCATGACAAACTGGTTGCCGGGACCGAAAATCTTGCTCACCTTCGGCACAGATTCTGTTCCGTATGCCATCGCCCCAATCGCCTGTACACCACCAGCCTTGAAGATTCTGTTCACGCCAGCAATCTTAGCAGCCATCAGAATGGCAGGATTCACCTTGCCCTCACGGTTGGGAGGAGTGCAGAGCACAATCTCCTTACATCCCGCAATCTTGGCAGGGGTAGCCAGCATCAGCACAGTCGAGAAGAGCGGTGCCGTACCGCCAGGAATGTAGAGACCCACCTTTTCGATGGCGACAGACTTCTGCCAGCACACCACCCCGGGAGCCGTCTCCACCTTCTCACCCTCAAACTTCTGTGCAGCATGGAACTTCTCGATGTTGGCATGAGCCAATTTCAGCGCCTCTTTCAAGTCGTCTGCCACCAGTCCTTCAGCCTCTGTCATTTCCGCTTCGGAAACAGCCAGCGAGTCGAGCCGGACCTTGTCGAACTTCTCCTCAAATGCCTTTACCGCCGAATCGCCATACTGCCGAATCTGGTCAAGCACGGTCTGCACCGTCTCACGCAGTTCGGAAGCATCACGATGCGGACGTTCAAGCAAGGAAGTCCACTCGCTTCTATTGGGATATTTTATGATGTTCATCTTACAGTTACCATTTAGTCATTTTACCATTCAACCATTTACCAACTGGGAGCGAATTGTTCATCAAATTAGAGTATCATCTTCTCAATAGGTGTCACCAAAATGCCTTCAGCACCCAAAGCCTTCAACTGGCCCACAATTTCCCAGAAATGCTTCTCGTCGAGCACTGCATGAACAGAACACCAATCCTCGTCAGCCAATGGAATGATGGTCGGGCTCTTCAAGCCAGGCAATACTTTCACGATCTCAGCCAAACGAGCCTTGGGAGCATTCATGCGCACATACTTCTTGTCCTCGGCAATGAGCACCGAATTGATACGGAAAAGAAGGTCGTTAAGGATGGATTTCTTCTCTTCATCCAAATTCTTATTACCAATGAGGAGCGCTTCGCTCTGCATCACCACTTCAACCTCCTTCAGGTTGTTGCTGACCAAAGTGGAACCAGAACTGACAATGTCGAAAATGCCATCAGCCAAACCAATGCCAGGCGCAATCTCCACAGAACCCTGAATGACGTGGATGTCAGTCTTCACACCCCTCTCTTCCAAGAATCTCTTCAAGATGACAGGATAAGAAGTGGCTATTTTCTTGCCATTAAACCACTCCACACCCGGATAGTCAATCGCCTTGGGAATTGCCAGCGAGATGCGGCATTTACTGAAGCCCAATCGCTTCACGATGTCAGCATTCTCATTTCTTTCCACAAACTCGTTTTCACCGACAATACCCACATCAGCCACTCCGTCTGCCACCGTCTGTGGAATATCATCATCGCGAAGGAAAAGCACCTCCAGCGGAAAGTTCGATGCCTGAACAAGCAGCGTGCGCTTACTTGAACTCACCTTTATGCCTGTCTCTTTCAGAAGTTCCATCGTGTCTTCGAAAAGACGGCCTTTTGATTGTACTGCAATACGTAACATATCTTTTTCCTTTTTTATAATATTCAATTAAAAGTTGCCCCATAAGAGGAGGGCTTGCTAATGGATCGCTCCCTGAAAAGTCATAATCGTCTTATTCGAAGGGACATAAGTTGCGATCATCGGACGCCGACGATTCGGCTCATCGTGTCGGAAAAACTCCAAGATGGCGCTGAACGGATAACGGCTCGTGTCAAACACTATGTAATCGTAATCCCTGTACAGGACATCTGTACTGGGCATATCGCCTAACCTCGAATGGAACACGTCATACTTAAACTGATGTTTCTCCGCAATCTCCTTCATCTCGGCAAGATTTCCGCCATCACTCACAATCAAAAACTTCTGCCGCTTCATCTTGGGATTCTTATGCGACCACGCATAGGTTTTCTGCATCACATACGACATGGTCCCCCTCATCACCACCGTCAGTGTAATGAAAGCCGAGTAAATGGTACTATAATGTGTGAAGTGCTTCTTGAAGAAAATCACCATCGCCTTATGAAAGGCATTCACATACTTGAGCGAGTCCTTCTTCGTGCTCTCACCCTTGTAATGCAGGATTTGGGTCGGAATGTAGTAGTTCTGGTAACCAGCCTTCAACACACGATAACTCAAATCAATATCCTCGCCATACATAAAGAACGACTCGTCCAACAGTCCCACTTTATCCAACGCCTCCTTACGGATAAACATGAAGGCACCGCTTACAATCTCGATAGGATTGATAGATTGCTTGTTCAGATACTGCATATAGTACCTGCCGAACAAACGGCTCTTGGGAAACAACGAACCCAATCCCGACATCTTACAAAAAGCCACAAACGGCGTCGGGACACCTCGACGAGATTCTGGTGCAAAAGAGCCATCCACCCTCAACATCCCCACACCACACATGCCAGCCTGCGGATTCTTGTCCATGAAGTCAATGCACTCTCTCAAGGTGCGCTCACCCACAAACGTGTCAGGATTCAGCAACAGCACATACTCCCCACGTGCCTCTCGCAAAGCCTGATTGTTGGCACGAGAGAAACCAACGTTTTCCTCATTCTGGATGTAGCGCACCCAAGGGAACTTTCCCCTCAGGTACGACATGGATTCGTCGCTGCTGTTGTTGTCCACAACAAACACTTCACCACCCACACCCGCCAATGCCCTCTCCACCGAGAGCAAGCATTGCTCCAGATAATAGCGGACATTGTAATTGACTATGACGATGGAGAGTTTCATCTATTCTTTATTCACATCTTCCAGATAAGAAGAAATCTTCGACTCTGAAGGCCAACAGTAAATCGTGGCACACATCGCCACCAACGCACAACACACACCGCTAACGCTTGTCGCAACGTAATAGATTGCCACACTGAACACGGCAGACACACACAAGATGCCCAATCTCACCACACTCCATATATGATATGAGCACAAAGCCTCATCGTTGTTCATGCGGCGCAATCCCCTTGTTGTGTTCAACGTGAACAAACGGATCGCCAAAGGAATGCCCACAATCGTCAGCACAATGTCAGCCAAGTTCAATTTAAATTCTTCCGGAGAATGAGGCAACACCAAACCATTCGGTATCACATCCAGTTCGCCCAACACGACAGCAGCCACAACAATCAGCCACACCACCGCCATCTCTATTCTTAAAGCCCTCAAAAGCCTCTGTATATATTTAACCATAATCTTATAATAATTCCATCCATTCATCCCCATATCTACTCATCCCCGCCATATTCAAATCTTCAACCTTCACTTCCCCGTGAAAGGCACACGGTTCACAAGAGAGCGCCCCAGTGTCACCTCATCCGTGTACTGCAGTTCATCATTGATGCTCATGCCCCTTGCCAGCACCGTCAGTTTCAGATCAGGATACTTCGACAACTTGCGGAAGATATAGAAATTGGTGGCATCACCCTCCATCGTCGAACTCAAGGCGAAAATCACCTCGTCCACACCTCCTTTATCCACTCGCTCCACCAAACTGTCTATTTCCAACTGGCTCGGTCCCACACCATCCATCGGCGAAATCACACCACCCAGCACATGATACAAACCATGATACTGCTGCGTCTGCTCTATCGCCATCACATCCTGCACGTTCTCCACCACACAAATGAGGGAAGCGTCGCGATGCGGATTCGCACAGATTTGACACACATCGTCATCGCTGATGTTGTGGCACACTTCACAATAATGCACCTCATGACACAGCGTCGAAACAGCATCCGTGAAAGCATCAATCTTGCCGACATCCAGACGCAGCATGTGCAGCACAAGCCGCATCGCCGTCTTACGCCCGACACCCGGCAGTTTCGAAAACTCATCTACGGCACGTTCCAGCAATGCTGACGAATACTGCTGATTGATTCCCATGTCTCTTTCCGAACTATCCTGATTTGGGTACAAAGTTACGGAAAAAAAGTGAAAAGAGAAGAGTGATAAGTGAAAAATCTAAGTTTCTCCCACCCAAAGGAGCCTTAATGCAGATTTTTCACTTATCACCCTTACACTTTTCACTTACTTGTCGGCTATTTCCGTTTCTTTGAAAAGAACCCGAACATTCCTCCCAAAGCCATGACCGTCTTATAGGCAGAAATGGCATAACCCACATAGTTCATGTATCGGTTGGACGATTTCAGGAAAAAGTTCTCCGGATATACAAAACAATCAACAACGTCATTCTTCACCTTGTCCACACCGTAGTCAATCAGTCGCCTTGCACGTTCCTTCTCGCTACGGATTTCTTTTAGCGAAGCATATTGATTCCTTTTCATTCCTCGCCTCCTTCCTCTTCATAGTCATCCAATTCCCGAACAAGGCTCTCCGCCAACTTGCGGATCTGTTCATCCTTGCCATTCTTTTTCAGCATCTGCTCCGTAAAGGTAGGCACATTCAGCAACTGCTCGCTGAACATCCTCACAAACGGATTTTCAATCAGAGGCTTTCTCAACAAGAACGCCAGCAAGATGAGCAGCACCAAGAAGCCGCCCACGATGTAGTAACTCAGCATATCGCTTCCCGTCAGCAGGGTCAAGGTCTTCACCAGTCCCGTGCTCAGGAAGAAGATGGCACTTGTTGCCAAAGCCATCGTCACGGCAGCCAGCACCACAAACGTAGTCACCATCGTCAAGCGTTCCGTCGCCTCAAGACGGAGGTAACGCTCCACACGGTAAGCCAGCCTGCGGATGTCTTCACTCACTCTATCGGTTGCACTCATGGGCATTCCCTTTATTCAGCGTCAAAATCCTCTGCAGGCACAACTTCCTTCTTCCTGCCGAGACCTTTGATTTCGTCCACCAATTTCTCGAAAGACTCCTTGTCGAGTTTGATGCCACGCTTTTCAAGCGCTTCCTTGATTTTCGCACGCTGGTCTTCACCCTTCTCTGGAGCAAAAAGAAGACCGATTGCCGCTCCAGCAATGGCACCGCCCACAAAAGCAGCAGCCAATGCAAAACCATCACCTTTTGTCATAATCATTCTAATTTAAAGGTTGATAATGAATGTTAATTGTCACTATTTTGACGACAAAGATAGGACATAATCCACAAAAAGCAACACTTTTTTCAATGTTTAACTTTTTTTTGCACACTTCTCTTTTGCAATATGATAAATATGCCCTAACTTTGTACAAAGCATTCAATCATCTAATTATAAAAAGAGAAAAATATGAAGAAAAGTATTTTGATGGGATTAGCACTTGTTGCAGCCCTTGCTTTCGTATCGTGCAAGTCATCTGAAAGCAGTTACAGGAAAGCCTACGAAAAAGCCAAGGCACAAGAAATGGCACAAACCAACACGACCGACCAAGTTGAAACAGCACCTGTCACTGTGACCCCTGTTGTCACCACACCAGTCACCACTGCAGCAGCAGCCAACACTGAGAATGACCGCCAGGAACGTCTCACCGTCATGAACGGCGGCACCCTCAAGGCATTCAACGTCGTATGCGGTTCTTTCAGCAGTGTTGACAATGCCAACAACCTGCGCAACACCCTCGTATCCAAGGGCTATTCCGCACAAGTGGCGCAGAACCCCGAGACAGGCATGTACCGTGTCATAGCCTCTTCGTTCGACGACCGTGCTGCCGCTGTCCAGTCTCGCGACCAACTTCGTGGCACCTACCCCGACGCATGGCTTCTCTACCGCACATACTAAGCAATCAAACTACATACATATTATATAAAGTGGCAACCTGCACCCGCGCAAGTTGCCACTTTTTGTTGACAACCCAAAGCACGTTTTAGGACAGAGTGACGGTGTCGTTTGATGATGAAGATTACTTTACCCCCATTTTTTTTTGTTTTAATTTGATTATTCCTAACTTTGCAGCATGAATTTAAATCTTAATATGGAACAACTCCTTCAACTCACAGAAGACATCAGTGGAATCATGTGGGGATGGCCCATGATTATCTTATTACTTGGCACCCATATATTCCTCACCATCCGGCTCAAATTTCCGCAACGCAAAATCTGGACAGCCATCAAACTGACGGTAAAGAAAGACAATGACGCAACGGGCGACGTAAGCCAGTTCGGAGCATTGGCAACCTCATTGGCTGCAACCATTGGCACAGGCAACATCATCGGTGTGGCAACCGCTGTCAGTTTGGGCGGTCCCGGTGCTGTGCTGTGGTGCTGGCTCACAGGTGTGTTTGGCATCGCCACAAAATATGGAGAGGGACTACTTGCCATCAAATACCGTGTGAAGACGCAGGACGGAAGAATGGTGGGCGGTCCGATGTATGCCTTGCAGAACGGTTTGGGCATGAAATGGCTCGGCATACTATTCTGCTTGTTCGCAGCAGTGGCATCGTTCGGCATCGGAAACACGGTGCAGGCAAATGCCATCAGCGAAAACATATCGCTGGTGATGGAAGAATGGATGACACCAGACACCACAAAGATGGCCACCGGGTTCATCCTTGCCACACTGGTGGGATTTGTCGTGATTGGAGGCGTGAAGAGCATCGCACGGTGGTGCATGGCATTAGTGCCCCTGATGGCAGTGCTGTATGTGGTCGGCTGCCTCTACATCTTATGTGTAAACCACAATTATCTGAGCGAGGCGATATCGCTTATCTTCCAGGAAGCATTCTCGCTGAAAGCCGTGGGAGGCGGAACAGCAGGCACAGTGCTGATGGTGGCAGCGCGATACGGTATTGCACGTGGACTCTTCTCCAACGAGTCCGGTATGGGTTCAGCCCCCATCGTAGCAGCGGCAGCACAAACGAAAAACCCCGTGCGCCAAGCCTTGGTTTCCTCCACAGGCACATTCTGGGACACCGTCATCATTTGCGCCATTACAGGACTGGTCATCGTGTCAAGCATCATCGCCTATCCAGAAATCAGCCAAGAGGATGGAGGCATGCTGACAAAGAAAGCATTCGGCATGATCCCCTATGTGGGCACCCCCATCCTGACCTTCGGCATCATCACATTTGCCTTTTCCACCATCTTAGGCTGGAGTTACTACGGCGAAAGAGCAATGGAATATCTGGCAGGTAAACGCAGCATTATCTTCTATCGCGTTGTGTTTATCCTGTTAGTGTTTGCAGGCTCCACCATGAGCCTGGCATTGGTATGGAACTTGGCAGACATCATGAATGCGCTGATGGCGATACCCAATCTCGTGTCCCTGCTCCTGCTTTCGGGCGTGATAGCAAAAGAGACACAGCACTATTTGTGGAACAAGAATCTGGACGAGGAAAATAAAGTTGAGAGTTGAGAGGTTAGGGTTAAGGTTAACGTCAGTTCGATGAATTCCAACAAAATAATTCATTGAAGTTTCGGATGCTTTCTTCAACAACGAATATTTCGAATATGACGAATTTA
>SAMEA3663015__coassemble_121_pt1 | contig 65627 bp, 62 predicted proteins | sample SAMEA3663015__metabat2_low_PE_019 | metagenome-assembled genome bin SAMEA3663015 (sample SAMEA3663015) | pig gut metagenome | biome: pig gut; feature: pig-associated habitat; material: faeces | place: France | collected 2012
GTTGTTCAGGAACTTATAAATAAAGTTAAATTATAGTGTTGCGGAATTAAGGTCTTTATTATCCGCAAGTGGTCCAAAACGTATTTCGTCAATAGTAAAAGGACATTCTTTGGGGGTTTGATTATTAAAATATATTAGAGGGAAGATTAAATTTTCTTTTTTTATCCAATCGACATCAACATTGTTGTCGTTTTCTTTGTCATGAAAATATAATACCCGTATTTCCTTTTCCTCTCGGTATTTCCATGGTTTAAAGAAATGTTGCCAGACATTCCAATGAGAGAATCTAAAGATTCCACCACCAAATTTTCTATCGAGAATTGTGTCAATAAAATCCAATGCAGGATGTTTACCAGATTCTTCTGCATAATCCACAGGGAAAACCCAAAAAGGATGGTTGCAACTTACAGAAGAGGACTTTCTGAAGCAAATCCTAACCCCTTGAGCTTTGTCTCCATATTCATTCCACATTTTCATTGTTTCTTCCCCTATGTCTGTACATGACATAATAAAGCACATACTACCTTCTTCGTAGTCTTTTGTCTTATCATATATTATTTTCTTTTCTCTCTTTGTATCAATATAATTTTTTGTATAATAACATTCTGTCTCATCATTCATACTCAAAATAGAGGCTAATGCTTGTTTTTTGTTGCGCAATGTCTGATATAGTGTATTCAGAGAAGTATATCGATACAATGGCTTATCCTCTTCGGTCTCATTTAAGACGATTCTGAAAAACTCTAGTTCTTTTTCTTCTGTAAATGAGAAAGAATTTCCATTTATTTTAAAGCAATCGTTGGGTGTTTTTGAAATTTGTTCAATAAAGGAACTCAGCTTTTCACCGAATCTTTGATCGTTTTGTAATGTATTAAAGAATGATTGGTCAATAACTTCTATATTAGTGATTTGTTCACCTACTTCCTTTATCGTACTAATAACTTCTGTAAAAATAGAATCTCTCTTATTAAAGAGATTGTAGAACTTATCACCATCTGTAACAAAGAATAAGGGTTCTTGTTCTGAGAAGAAAGATCTGAAGTATAAATATTGCTGTTCATAAGTTCGTTCATTCTTCAAATTACTTTTCACCTCAAACAATGCAATGATTGATTCTCCCTTCTTAATAACGAGGTCACAACCAAACTGTTTTCCGTTTTGTTCATACAATTGTTGAAGCAAAACCCGATAGTTTGTATCAAGTTCACGCTTCAGGTCGTTATACAATTTCGTAAATATGTCCTGTTCCATACCAATCCAATACTTTTGTTATTATTTCACTCCTCACAGATAGCCCCCTTTATTCTATGAATTGTTGCATATGAGTTGATGGAGTTGTTTTATTCATTATTACCTTCTTATAGAATCTCGCTTCTGTTTGATGTAACGGACTGCTTCCAACCAAATCCGACGGTACTCATCCGTATCAGCCTTGTTTGCCAGTAGCATACATCGTCTAATGGCTTTGTCGTACCATGCTTGTGCATTGTTATAGTCTCTTTTTCGTGCATAAAAATCTCCGATACATTCCCCATCAGCAACAGACAGTTCTTCCCCCATCTTTAAGGCAATAGGAATAACTTTCTTCATATAATCTTCATCATTAGGGGATTGTGATAAATACCAAAGGATTATATCTCCATACCTCCAATTACCACTTCCAACATCACCCAAATGTTCATCATGTTCCCTTTTTTGATCCACATAATCTCCATCTACATGTTGCAAGAAAAAGCCTATGTCTAAATCGTCTATGAGGTTTATGATATAATCGTAGTTATCGTACTTGTCACCTAATTCTGGTATCTCATGGTCACACTTGATTAAAAACCCTCCTCTACGTTCGCATGCAATAAAATTCCTTTCAAAAAATGAAGTGGCCTTTTCATATAATTCAAGTTGTTCTTTTGACACCACTTCACATTTGATATTATGAGGTTTATTGTCTGTTATTAGCACGTCTGATGTCTTCTCTTTTTTTAATCCACATGAGTCAAGTCTTGCCGTCAGAAGATGACTGCCGTACAATACCTCTGGGATGGTGCAGGGTGACACCCCAACGTATTCACCATCTAAAAAGATGACGCATCCACTGGGTATGGTGCTGACACTCAATGATGCTGTAATGAGGGTAAGCTTGGGAATGGTGATTGTTCTTTGTTCCTTTTCTGCAATCGTGACTTGATTTGTCGCCGTCACATAACCTTCCTGTCGGACTTCCACAACATGCTTGCCAGGTATCATCTTACCTTTCCATCCACCAACACCCATGCTTTTTTCATCTACAAAGATTTCAGCAGTTCCCGTTTGGCTGATGATATTGATATCAGCCATTAATGATTCCAACTCTACGTTGATGTCTTGTACTCCCTTACCAGTTGTTATCGTTTTGATGTCAGATCTGTGACCTTGCGCATCAATACGGACAAGGTGCTCTCCCTTGGGTAGTAACACCTTGTAATCGCCTGATGGATTCTGTTTCAATGCCACGTCATCTATTTTCACTTGCGCCTCACGAGGCTTTACATGAATGGTTACGCCACATTTTTCCGGATTGAGGTTTTCTTCTTTCAATGTTATTGTATAAGTGGTTCTCGCCTCAATTGACTCAACACCAAAATCGGACAAGGTAATCATCGTAGGCAAATAGTCTGGACGTATAAGCATGATCTCTTTTGTGCCTTTAGAGAGATATACCCAATACTCGTTGATTTTGTTTTCCACTTCACCAACCACATTGATTCCAAACTCCATTCCTTCCATTTTAGTCTGAACTTTTACTAATCCACAGGGAGTCCCCTCTGCATCCATACGCAATGCCGTAGAAGCCGATAAATCAGCCATGTTAATTCTGACATCTTTCACCTTCAAGCCTTGAGCAAAGATGGTATGGCAAGAGTATATTATTAGAGATAAAAAGAATAAACGTTTCATTGTACTTCTTCAAATTCAAAATCTGATTCCACATATCCACCGGCAACTTCTGGATAGACATCGTCGAGTATTACATAATAATACAGAAGATCGTCAAATTCATAAGACTTTAAATTCTCTAAATCTTGAAATTTATAACCTGAATGCTCCCAATCCCTATCTTTGAGTAAGTCCTGTGCTTTTTCTATATCTTTTGGCGTACCCCATCCAAATAAATAATGATATCCTAATAATAATGAAGGTCTTGGACTTTTACCCGTATATTCTGTCTGAGCCTTTTTCGCCCATCTAAAAGATTCATCATATTGGTGCAAATAGGCATAACAAAAACTGATTCCCAGCATAGCATATATTTTGGCAATCTTCTCATGTGCTTTGTTGGAGTATGTAGCATTTAATGCTTGTTTAAAACACGGAAGAGCAAGGCGAACTCTTGGTTCGGCTTCTCGGGTACCAGAAGCAGGAGGAACCCTTGGGAGTGCATCCATAAAACGAGAAGGCATGCGATCTTTAAATAATTTTTCATCGTAAACAACACAATGGTTATAACATGGACCTTCACCGATATAGTAATCCACTTGCCTCAAGTAGTACGTGAGATAAAGGTATCCAAGAGTAATCATTGCACAACCATTCCCCTTTTTTATTTCACTTTGCAAATATTCATCATACTCCATCTCCAACATTCCCTTTATAACCGTTTCCTTGTCTTCTATAATAATGATATCCCGTCTCTCTGACACACCATCCTCTTTTTTGATTTCTAACTTGTGACGACCAGGAACAACACTTGTTTGTAAAGGTGTAACGCCAATCTCTTTCCCATCAAGATAAACCGTTGCACCAATCGGGTCAAACTCCACCTTCAATGTCCCGACTATGGCATCCATCTTTGGAAAACGATGACGATATTCTTCATTATCCTCCAATGTCACCGTTTGTGACAAAGGATGATACCCGTCCTTCTCCACTCGTATCACATATTTGTCAGGAATAACCATTTCTTCACAAGAGCCTACGCCTTTCAATTCATCATTGATGTAGATAGAGGCTTCCTTCTCTTGGCAGTCAATGGACAATCTTGCAAAATATTCTGTCAAGTCCACTTTGATAGTCTTGGGAGTCTTGTCTATCTTCACCATCTGGTTGTTGATGGCAAAGTTCCCATATTGAACAGAATAATAATGTGTTCCGTAGGGAAGGCTCAGGGTGTATAATCCCCCACTCTCTGGACTGGCCGGTTTCCCATCTATACTCAATGTCGCATTGGATGGCATGATTTGAATGGCTGCCATACCCTTCTTGTTGGGTTCGGCTTTCGCCTTTTCTTTGTTCGCCTTGGTCGTCATCTGATACTCTGTTCCTGAAGCCAGTTTCTTCACGCCATAATCTGCAAAAATCACTGTGACAGGCAAATAATTAGGATGCTTGATGTCCAACCTTTTGCTTCCCGTAGCCATATACACCCAATACTCGCCATTTTTGTATTCCACATTACCTAAAACATTACCGCTAAACTGTGCATCAGGTTCTTTCAGCTGTACACGCACCAGTCCGCTTGGAGCCCCGTTGTTGTCCTTGCGAGCACCTGCATTGGCAGAAGATGTAGATACTATCTTCATACTTTTTACTTCAATGTCTTGTGCTAAGATATGAATTGAGAAAAAGATGAATAATATGAATGTTACTTTTGTTCTCATAAGCAGTTTAATAGGAGGTCATTATTATTGATTATTGTGTCGTTTTATTGCCACCTACGAGCGAAGCCCCCACTGCAACTGCTCCAAGGCCGAGGGTGCCAAGTGTGCTCCAGAAACTATTGCGTTTCTCTTTCTTCCTTTGTTTCTCTGCAAGGTATTCGGCTGTGTATTCCAGTTTACAGGCGTGCTTGATGTAATTATCCTTGTCAGTGACGTTAACTGTTCCCTTAATAGGTGTATAACGTTCATCGTTCCCAGTCAAAACAAAATCGTATGTGCCGTTGGGCAACCTCACCTCCACCTTTCCTTTTTTTGCCTCATATCGGTTGTTGTCCACATAAAGGACGCAATCCTTCACGTTGCTTTTGATTTGGAAGAAGGCATAATGTTTCTGCACCTCATTGACTTCCAACACCAGTTGATAGGTGGTTTTGGCCAATAACTTCTCAGAGAACTCATAAACTAATGGTGCTAAATCCTTGTGCTTGATTTTCACTTTGGATGTTCCCTCTGGCATATACACCCAGTATTCTCCTGGTGTGTATTGCTGGTCAACCACCCAACCTTCGAAGGTGACATCTTGGATGGGCATAACCACCTTGACCAATGCACAGGCATTGCCATTGGCATCCTTTTTCTCTTGGGTACGAGCAGCTAAGTCTTGGGGTAACTCTGCAAAGCTTTTGACAGTAATTTCCTGACCAATGGCAGGCGCGGTTCCCAAGAGTAGCAATAGGTAAATAATCAGTTCTTTTGTCTTCATAGTATGTTTTTTTTAAAAATTAAATGTCAAAATCGCTTAAACTGAATATCTCATCTTTAGGGATGCGAACATTACCATTTCCATCCTTATTGTAGGCATCAGGTTGCCACGTTCGCACATGGATTTGTGGATGAGCCTCATCGCGGAAGTCCCATAAAAGGAACAAGTAACCATCATCATGATACCGATCAGAGGAGTAACCTTGATGAAGCGTGACACCATAGAAGTCGGCATTGACAGGGTGGCGCATCACCTCAATCTCGTCAAAGGTAACACGAATCATTTTGTTATTGGCAAACACACGTCTCAGATTGGTCAAGTATTGCTGTTTGGTCTGCTTCTTATACTCAATCTTGTCTGGCAAGCGAATGCCATCATTGGTTTTACGCTGGATGACCTTACCTGTAATGATGAGAGCATCATCACTAAAGACCGCTTCAAGGAAGTTGGCATCCTTCTGGTTATATGCGGTACGAAACTGTTCTACGTAGTCGAGTATGAGTTGACGACGACGCAAATCCGTCAGTTCGAGATTGCTCTTAATGACATTCATAAAGAGGTTCATGCCGATGGACAAATGGAAACTCACCATATTGCCCTGTTTGTCGAAATTGAGCACAGCCTCTTGGTAGTCTTCACCTTCTTCTGCACTAACCAATTGTAGAGGTATGTTGCGCACCTGATAACCTGTGGAAGTGCTGATGCAATGTTCCACCACTTCGGTGTCAAGACAGTAGAAGGGGGAATTATCCCACAACATGGAGAGGCTGGTCTGCACATCGTCAGGGATTCCAAGAGATGAGTATTGCATTTCTCTATGAGCTTCTTGTGCAGCATTGGCTTCCGTGAAAAGCGCAGACATCGTGTGCTCCATCTTGCTTTTGATGCTTCCGTCGTTTACGCCATCTGACAGAATGATTGAAACTGCATCGCTGGCACTGACAGAAAGTGAGAGTGCCAATGACAAAAGTATTAAAAGTGTCTTCTTCATAATCATGATTTTATCTTATTTCTTGATGAACCAATAGGCTCCACAGCCTTTGTAATTATCGAAAGTATCTTCGTTTCCTGTTAACACATTAGTCAGTGTGCCGTCACTGAATTTGAGGTAAGCAGGGATTTCTCCCTCACGATTGTAAAGCAAAAGGTAGTAAGTTCCTGTTGATGGACGGTCTTTATATATACCATAGCGGGCAATATCATCCTGTTTAACAAATTGTTCTATGTCCGTAGCCTTTTTCACTTGCAACATCTGCTGTTCAAAAGGAGTGGGTTCATAGATGGGGGTGATGGTGGCTGCCATCGGGTTGGCTGTAGTGACAGGCGATGTCGTCACAGATGACGGCTGTTCAGTTACCACTATCAGTTGCTCATCTTGCGCCATGGGAACAATCGATTTCTTAGCCACATAGAGGAAAACGCGAAACAGACTACCACGTTGGGTTTCGATAACCATACACTTGTCTTTAGTTGGCATCATCACGCCAGATGTTTCGGTCTGATTGGTCTCCTGCAACCAGTTCTGTACTTCAAGTTGGAGCACAGCCAAAGCATTGTCACGGGCTTCTTCATAATTTTTGGTCGAGGTACCTGATGCTGAAATATATTTGTTGTCTAACTTGATCTTATTAATCGACTTCATGGCATCAGCAGCAGACATCTCTTGTGCTTGTGATGACAAGAGACACAACATGCCTAATATGAGGGTCAATAAAAGGTTCTTCATATCTGTTTCTTTGGTTTTTCTTTGTATTGTTGGTATAAGTCTTTCACATTATCCGTAGGAATAAAAGCATTCAGGGTGGCTTTCAATGTGGAATTTCGCTTTTCTACAAAGTTGTCTGGGATGATAATAGACAACATGTGGTTGAAACCGAGGTCTTGACTCTGAGCGATAAGCAATGCTTTCAGCCCATCCTCACGCTCCTCTTCAATGGCAAAGTAGATGATGAGTTTGTTCTCCGTACAATAATTGAGCCATTGGTTAAGAGGAATCGTATAACTTTGCTTGTTGAATCCATACAGTGTCTGTTCTATGTAAAGTCGGTAATCTGCCGTTTCACTGATGAGTCCATGAAAAAGATTGGAGGCTGAATACCACTTCTGTTTTTTATCAAAAACAGGTTGCACTGTCCCATCTTTTGCTTTTGTATAGTAGGTGGCTGTATTAAGACCATCCACATAAAAATGCGTGATAGGTTTTGTACGGAAGCACCCATCAGGCAAAGTATCGAGTTCAGATGTGAGAGGCTGTGGATTTGCCACATCAGAATAGGAACTCAATAGGTTTTTCATTCCCTTTTCTATCTCAGCTTTAGGTTGTCCTAGCAGTAGCTCAAAGTTGATGGGAAACTGCAAGCCCAACAAGGTGTGACCGAGTGTGTCCGTCCAACAAACGTTATAACTGGTGTTCTCATGACGCAAGAGGGAGAATGGTATTCCTGGCGACAGTTTGGGGATGTTATCAAGACTACCTTCAGTCACGCCCACCTTGTCATCTGCCATACGTTGGCGTAGTTCGTAACCATACGTGGTGTGATGGATGTCATACAAATAGCGTTCCAGAAAGTCATAGACCACAGAAGGGTAAGCAGCCTTCATGTCTTCCGAGAACAAACGCAATGTGGGTTTGTCTGTCTGACCATAGAGGGTCAAACAGACAAGACACATTGTTGTTACTATCAAAAATCGTTTGTTCATCATTTCCTACTTGGATTCATAAACATCATCAGCTACTCCCACATTGATGGACTCAACGAGCTCACCTGCCGAATTGTAATGCTTACCAATGGTGAAGAAGCCATTGACGAACACGCCCTGCACGTAGTCACCTGGTTGAGCCATACGTCCCTTCGTGTCATACTTGTTGATTTGACGTGAGGTGGTATAGACCAGTTTGCCCTGTCCATTAGGATAACCATTCTTGATGGCACCTGTATATTTGCCATAACTGAGTGTAAGCGAACCATTAGACGAGGCAGCAGTTGCGGGTGAAGGCACAGAGACATTTGTGGTAGCTCTTGCTTTAGCTGCTTCTGCTTTTGCTTTCTCGGCTTCAGCCTTTGCCTTCCCAGCCTCAGCCTTTGCGATTTCCAATTCTGTATTTGAAGGAACAGAAATGGTTTCTGTTGTGTCAACAGCGGTGGTGTCCACAGGAGCAGGTGTCACTTGGGTAGTGTCTGGAGCAGCAGGAATAGGCGCAGGGGCATCTTTCTTTCCATCGAACACACCTGTGAAATAGCAAATAGCTAATGCGATGAGAATGACTGCCACGGCTATAATGCCAATAAGAACTGGCTTGCTCAATCCTTTCGATTTGGGTGGAAGGCTTTCACGTAGCGGTTTGCCACATTCAGAGCACACCAAGTCTTTACGCATGGGTATTTGCTGCACAGTTTTGGACTTGCAGAGACTGCATTCGTCGTTGAGACAAATGCCATATTTGAAACGTTCTGCTGAACGATGTGATATTGCCATAGTTATTCTTTATATTAATAATAATGTATAGTTCATGAGAGATTAGAGGACTACATGCCGGGCATAGGAGGCATGGAAGGAGGAGTTGATGGCATTCCTGGCATTGGGGGTGCAGGTGGTGTAGCGTGTGCAAAGAGAGATTGAAGTTCTGGAACCAGTCCTGCAGGTGTCCATGCAGCCATACCTTGTTGCCAGACCATCGTCTGTGTGGTAAGTTGCCCTGTCGGTACAAACTGTTTTAAAGTGGTGTAGTCGTAAGGACCATATTGCTGACCACCAATAAACAGATACATCTGAACCTGTGGCTCAGTGGATGCCATAGGAGGAGGGGGCGTCATGCCGGGCATGGGAGGAGGAGTTGCACCAGTGGAGGGCATAACTGATGGTTGTTGCAATGATCCATTTTGTGCCGCTTCACGCTGACGCACAATCTCTTCAGCATTCTCCACCACGAAGAGAGAAGGCAAGTCTGTCCCGTCATCCTCTGTGTGCAGAAGAATGGCATTGCTGCGGTCAGTCATCTTGTTTCCAGTATGGAGGAATTTCTCATACTTCTCCTTATAAGTCTTAAGCCACTCTGCACATCGCATAGGATAGCAGTAACTGATAGTGACAATACTCAATTCGTTTTCTCGCGGGCTGCTCATGTCAAATTCAAGTGTGGTAATGGCTGTGCCCTGTGCGAAAGACGCCTTAAATGCCTTTTCCAATTTATCCGCAAATGATTTCTGGCTATCAGTTTTGGGCTTAGGTATAGATACCAGAATGGCTTTCTTGTTGATGCTGGCAGGATTGGATGGGGAACGATCACCTTCGTTGTTGCGCACATGCAACTGAATCTGATCATTGTTGAGCCGGAGATACACGCCACTCTGTTGTACAATCTTGTAAGCAAATGATCTGATGTCTTCTTCAGTCTGAAGCTTCTGCTGCAACTGTGTGATGATGTTCATACCTAAAACCTTCTTGTCACTGTCAGCCTTTTCATTGTGTTTGGCACGCACAATCTCTGAAAGTCTAATGTCAAAAGCATCACGGATGTCATCAATGCTGATGTCTGTAGCAAGCCTGCCAAAATTGACAAAAGGTGATTGTGGCAGAATAGTTTGACGCAGTTGGGTGGCGATACCTGGCATGTCGGTCTTGTCAAGCTTCAGTTCCACCTCAAATTCTTGCATGGTTTCCTCTTCGCTCACCTCCACTATAGCACCACGCATGTCTTCTATACCCTTGTTGACCTTCTGCTGGGCACTAATAAGGGCTTCTGTATCGGAAATTGCCTTGTTGATGATTTCGGAAAAGGCACTGATGTCGGCATCCATGTTTTGCATCTCATTGAGCAATTTTAGAGCCAAAGATTTTGCGAATTGGAAGGCCACGGCCATCGTACGTGCAGTATAGAGGTCAGCAAGGTCTGTCTGATGACGTGCATAGATGCGGTTGCCCACATTAGCAAGACGCTGGAGCAAATTAAGGTCACTCCATTCTGCCACATTGGCCTTGCAGTCACTATTGATAGCATCTATATCTTCGTCTGTCTTTTCTATTTCTTCCTCAATATGCTGACGAATGTCGGATACTTTCTCGATGAGCAGCTTGGACACTTTCTGCAGTTCTACAATACTGATGTCACCAGCTTTCCAACGCTCAAACAATTCGTTCTCGATACCATGACGAATCTCACGCACCATGTCTGGAATGGCTTTAGCCTTCCCTTGATAGTAGGCTTCCACGCCCACACCGCGGAATTGCTTGGCGAAGAACTCCTCTCCCAACAATGAATCAAGTTCATTGAGAGGACAGGATGCTTTTTTGACAGTGGGGTCATCTGCATAACCTAATGCTTTGTCGTGCCAATAGTTGTCAATGTCAGGATGGTCTTTGTCGTTAGGGAGAATTTTTTGATTTAGCGTGAGGTGGTCATCATCAAGCATCCATTTCTGAATGTTTTTGTCATTGAGATAAAGCTCACGATAGTCTTTGTTGGCTTCTTCATCCACAAATCCCATCTCATCACGCCAATTATTATATTTGAACTGCAAAAGAATGCTTTCACCAATGGTATAGGTGATGTGTTTGAGAACGCGGAGCTCTGGATACATCACACGCTTGATGCCAAAAGAATTGACTTTTTTGGTACGAGCAATGAGTTGTTCTTCATTGTCAGCCACATCGCCACCTAACTCGTCATACTCCACTTCAAAATTGTTCATGTTCTCGAAGTTGTAACCACGAATGATGTCTTCGCATGCTTTGTTTTGTGCATTAATGAGGAACACACGCGCAAAAACGTAGTCGCTCACGATCTTTGGAAGTTCTTCCAAGGAGTTAAGACGTAATCCGTTGTCATTTACATTGCTGTAAAGGGTGATGCCATTTGCCACACCATGCACACGAGCGGACCAGACATTGATAGGATTTCCTGCTCCTGTCACATCATGAGGAATGTAACGACCTGCTTGCAAGGCATTCAACTCGTTCAGAGCCGCATAACCATTTTGATAATAACGTCCCTGATCCATATTGGCCTTCGGAAGATTCATCTCCGGAATCATCGCATAGACACTGATAATGGCATCAGGGTAAAGTTTGCGTGTCTGTACAATGGCATCGATAATACTCCCAGAACCAGTTCCACCACTGAGACCTGCGAATATGTGAATATAGAGGTCTGATTCGTTACCTGACACTTTGGCGCAACGTGCAAAGGCTTCTTTGAGTGCATTGATAAAGGCTACAGCATTGCTGGCAAAAAGCAGACGACCTGCACGGCGCATCTGACCAGCAGCTTCGCCCAAATTGCCAATAGCTGATTTCACAGCTGATGCATTGCTCACGATACCTTTGACTGATGGATAATTGTCTATGTGATCAAGGATATGACTGACATCGTTACCTTTGATGAAAAGAAACTCTTCATTGGTGAATGATGCATCTTTTCCCATTACACGGAAATCAGCACGTCCTTTGCCATCTTTAGGCATCATCTCCTTGGTTGTGTCAACATATAACAAAGAGACGGATTGCTTTCCGCGTTCCTTTTCATCAGGAAATTCTTCGAACATGCGCATCTTAAACGCACGGAGGATTTTTCCTCCTGTACCACCTAATCCTATAAGAATGTGGTTGGTGTTGCAATAACTTGTAGCCATAATGATAAATGTATTAGTATGTTAGTATTTTCTAATTAGAATCGATGACGTCTACCGGAACGGGCAACATGTCTATCAGTTCGTACCACAGAGGTTGTACGCCTACTTTCACGCCTATTTCGTGCTGACTGTTGAAGGACATGTTTGTTTTTCTTATCGGCAAGGAATGTGATGAGCACAGCTAGTATAATGAATGCTGTACACCACCCGAAACGTTTCCACAGATATGTATTGAGATAATCACGAATTGCATCAGCCATGGTGGCAGCAAGTTGCTGAGCATTCTCTACTTGCATATTGGTGATGTTGGTAAAGTATCCAATAAGCGGAAAATCCTGTCCAACCTGATCAAGAATTGCCTGCGTTTCATTCATGTCTTTAGCTGTTTGGTCATAAGTGCCAACAATCTGCTGAATGTCAATCTCAACGGCATCCACCATGCTTTTTGCCTGAAATGCAGCAACAATGAGAGAATCTTGCACCACCAATAGAGGAGCAAGTGCAATTCCTGCAAGATAAAAAGGAATGGTTTTTACACAACTCTTACTAATCATCTGTAAAACAAAGTACAGAATCAACATGGTGACAGCCGCGAGCAGGATACCATACAAGAGACAGTCGGTTGCAGTGGTCAAAAGGTCAACATATTTCATGGGTCAAAGATTTTTGTGACCAAAGGTTTAGATTGTTATATAATAAAGTGTGAGCCTATCAGCTAACCCAGCTGGTAGGCCTTCGACTGCCCTAATAAAGAGATTAGAAGAAAACGGCTCACACCTATGTATGACGTGAATGGATATACCAATAACATCATAACACAGGAAAGAACGCTTCTACTTTTTCCGCTTTATTATGGTAAGTTGTCGAAGTTTACCAACTTGGGAAAAGCCAAACGCTTCCTATTTTATGTTGATGACAGATTTCTCCGCCACGTGGCAAATATAAGAATTATTTAGCATATAACGTTCAATGTGAGCCGTATTTTTTTGCAAAAATGGCATTTTTTGTTGATTTAGGCAACAAAAAATGTCATTTTTCTGCATTTTTCATCCTCTTTATGTTATTAATCCATATAGTTATGGGGAATACTGATCTTGTCGTACGGGTTGAAGGGTGTTTCCATACTACGTGCGCACCGTGCGCATCACATTTCGCGCACCCAGCGCATAATATTTCGTTCTTACAGCGCGTATTATTTCGCGCTGAGTGCCCGTTTTGAGGGTACAAACACCATGAGTTCTTCAACATCACAGTCTTACAATAACTGAACATATAACATCAAAGGGCAAGAAAGCAGCATTTTGCCACTTTCTCGCCCTTTCACAAACACTTTAATGTGTGATAAATAGCGCATACGGTTGTGACGACGAATGTCCATCAGCTGCTCCGTGCTCTGATAAGAATCTCCTGGCAATTGATAACGTGCGTTGCCATAAGGATCAACCTTGAAAAGCATGAAGATGATCTTTGCCCAGAAGTGCGACAAGGAAGCCGGACGTAAGAGCATCAAGAAGTGGTACGCCAAAGTAGGCGAGTTTGATAATAAAGCCTTCAACGACATTGCCGCAGCCATGTACGACAGGGAGGACGAAATACTCAACTATTTTGTGAACAGGTCAACCAATGCTTCTGCAGAATCGCTGAATGCTAAGATTAAGGACTTCTGGGCTCAGTTAAGAGGTGTTATTGACAAGAAATTCTTCATTTTCAGAATGGTCAAGATTTTCGGTTAATCCACGCGGTTATGCAGGTGACCCGAAATATTATTTCGTTTTATGATTGCAAAGATACAACTTATTATTCAATTCCAAACACTTTATCAAGTTTTTTCACTTCTTCATTATTATTCTTTCTAATCTACAATTTTAAAATGTAAGAATGACAGGATTGAGTCCACTTGAAAAAGTGCCTTTATGTCCGTCGCCCCTTCAGGGCTTCTTCTAATTGTTTGACTTTCAAGAAAGGGTTTTACCCCTCCCTGTGGTCTTCCGTCCCTTCGGGACTTTTTCAAGTGGACTCAGGATTAAAGTTTCGCATTAAACAAAACAAGGACGGCATTCGATTGAACGCCGTCCCTTTTTGTATGTAATTACCCTTTATTTGAAATGGAATGCTGACTGCTTATATACGTGAGATGACACTGCCGGATCGATATACCAATTCAAACTTTGAGTCCTGTCTTTTGCCCAATTCAGGAATGCCGGGTATGCATCCTTGACACATATACCTTCCAAGGGATACTGGAAGTCGGATGGAATCATGATGGCATGAGGATCTTCACCTGTCTCTGAAAGACGAATCTCCGTGTCCGTAGTTGCATTATAGATATAGAGTACTTTGTCAAGATCGTAGAAACTGAAAGTTGGATCGACCTCTATCGTTTCCATGATAGGATCCACACGGGAGGTTCCTCCATTCACGGCACCTTTTACACCAAAGAGCTCATGAAGTTCTGTGTTCTCATTCAAGATCTTTCCATGAATGTTGCGCAAATAAACTTTATCCGTACCGCTACAAGCCTCTACACTATAAGTAATGTGGGTAGCGTCTGTACGGACAGCCTTGATGACGACATCGTTTAAATCGTAGTCACCTTTTGCACGGTCTTCAAAACAGAAAGTATATACTTGACCGAAGATGTCTGGAATGTCAGGAAGAGGCTCTACACCACCGTTCAATTCAATAACCATGTCACAGAAGTTGCAGTCGGAGCCGTCTTCAAAAGTGAGATATGCCTTTCCGTTCGCTTCAAACATAGCGATACGTGGATCATCTATCTGCAATGAATACATTGTATTAGCATTGCCAAAATGACCTGGGAACTGATTGATCTCAGTGTTCATTTGACCATTTCCATAACAGCAACCATTGGCATTAGCCTTAATCTGATTGTTGATTGGACTCCTCATTTCCTGATTCCCTTTCTGTTTTCTTAGCATAAAGCCAATTCTGTACCCCTCTGGAATAATAAGACCCTTGGCTGTTGAAGACTCTACATGCTGGTTGAACTTAACAGCATTCTGAGCAACAACATCATTGCCTGTGTACTCTTCAAAGAACCAGCAGAAACGGTCACCAATGCTTGTGTTCTTGTCTGTGAATATACTGTATTTATTCTTATCTCCGTCAATTCCCAAATCTGAACCAAGACCTTGCTTTTCTTTGTTGTCATAACGCCAAATATGGTTAGTTGTATCAAAATAGTAACGGCTTGAATTTACCTCACGCAATTCAGCAGACCATTTTGTGTCCCAATCTCCATCCCAAACCAAGAACTGCTTTGCACCTACATTATATAATGCTTTGAATCCATCCTTGTCTGTAAACACCTGCCAGAGTTGATTCTCAATATTCGCTGCATTATCGTCATATTTGGTCACCATCTTGTTATAACTGCTCGTCGGCTGAAACGTTGCGTAGTGATCGGCACCATTATCTTTCTGTCCATTGCGAATACGGTAAAGTTTCCCATCCGTCGTATAGAGCCCTACCGAAGATATTGGTTTGTTCGCATAGATATCGGCGTCGCCATAATATGGAAGTAGATATTCATGTTTCTTAAAGAAATTCTGACTTCCCCTTCCGATACCTGCTGATGTCATCGTATAATAGCAGTGTATTGCCTTGAATTTGGGCAGTGTTTTCAAATAGTCTTCTTCAGACATTCCATTTGGGATGTCAGCAGGATTATAATAATAATAGTATAGGTGACTATTGGCAATCTCACTGGATGTAATCAGCACCGGGGTAATCGTAATAGGAGCCGCGCCTGTACTAATCAGATGATTCTTGTTCAGCCGAATCTGCTCACTCTCACGAATCGAAGCCATATTGTCTTTTTCGGTCATGTAACCAGCAAAAAGGTCATTCAAAGTCGCAGCCTCTTCGGGGTCAATATCTCCGACCTCACGCACTACCGTGTTGTTGGCAAAATTCCACCCGTTGCCAATAGCATCTTTCCCGTTTGTACGACCACCCCAAAGACGCTCATTCTCCCAGTTCTTATTTTCCCAAAGATTGATGTGGTTGTCGTTCACCCATTTTTTCAGACCAGCATCGTCTGATGCCGCTGCATTGTTTGCAATGATGGTGCGCTGAGCATTATATGAGGGTGTGGAATAGCGATACTCCACTTTCACTTTCGCAAGATTGAGATTGTCAAATGCACTTGACTTACGTAGTGCTGAACGGGTTGCTTTTGTGAAACTTACATCGCTCGTACCCACATCAAAACCTTTAATGTAGTATTGACCTTGGCTGCTGACACAAGCGGCTATCAATCGTGTATAGATGCGGGGAACGTCGTAGTCGAGCGTGACGGCTTCACCTTTAGACACTGCTGCTTCAGCCAGCAGACTGGCATTGGGATTGTAGAAAGGCGACTCAGTCAGAATCTGCACTTTAGCGATGTCATCAAGGTCGGCATCTGCCATAATCGTTACCGTTCCTTTCTGAATGGTACTCCAATCGTGAGTGGCATCTACTTTTATACCTAATACAAGTGCCGCATTGTTCAATGCTTCTTCATCTATCGGGGTTGGAATGTCGCCGTAATCAAAGTCTTGGCAACTACCCAGCATCAAGATGCTCAATGATAAAAGACTAATGACCTTCTTCATAATGACTTTTATAGAAATGAGGTTAATCGGACGTTATTTTTTGTGCTATGATTTAAGTTTTAATATGCAAATATATATTACCTTTGAATACAATCAAATAAAATGCAGTGCTTTTTTGATATATTTAACAAATTATAACATAATTAGAGCGAGAAAGCAGTTTTACACCACTTTCTCGCTCTAATATATATACCAAATAGAACCAGCAGATTAGCGCATGCGATTGTGACGACGAATATCCATCAGTTTTTGCAGACTCTGATAAGAATCTCCTGGCAATTGATAACGCGCGTTGCCATAAGGATCAACCTTGAAAAGCATGAGGGATTCTTCGCCTTTATCGACAAATGTGACGTTACCGCGTGGGGACATATTGTACTGAGCATCACCCATCACTGCATTCACAAGACAATTTGTGTCCCACATACGCTGGCCAGTATCACATGCGTAATTTGTATAAACAGCCTTGATGGGATTCACCTCCACACCAGAGAGGTCAGCCAAAACATCGTCGGGCAAGTAGTTCATAGCATCACCTACATTGCTTGGCGACATGATGATGTCCACACTCTCTGGCAATTTGTCAAAGAATACAGCGGACTGCTTTGATGCGGCACGCATATTGTAGCCAGACAGACTGTCTTGCTCTTCAAAACGACCAGCCTGAATGTACACAGCCTTCACCTTCTGAGCGAAAAGGTCTGAACCTGCAAGTTTAGAATATTCGTCAGCCTTCGACTCCATCAACTGTGAAAGTGTGGTGGCAAACCCGATAGCCACAATGACAACAGACTTGTCTTCTGCCTTAGCAAGAATCTTGCGGTAGAGTTTGTAGCCATCCATGCACTTGCTGGCATCGAAAGTACGCTTGAAAAGAGGCTTGCCCTGTGCATCTTTCAAGTCACAAATGCCATTGTATGGAATGAAACAACGTGGATTCTTCACACCGTTACGCTCCAAACCAACAGGAATGTAAGGATGACCATAGTAGGTATTGAAGATGTCCACCACTCCGGCATTGTTCTCACCTTCACGGTCAACAACGATACCCTGAAGGTCCACAAGTCCCTCGTCAATGTAATGATTCAACATCATCAACGCAAAGAGGTCATCTGTTGAACTTCCGAAGTCTGCGTCAAGAATCATCTTGACAGGTTCACGCTTCATGCCTCCATTATTAGCACTGCATGAGCACTGGGCGCTTGCTTCCATTGAAAAAAGGAGCAACGTCGCCACAAGCATTGAGAAAATCTTCTTCATTTTTCTTATCATTAAAGTTTTGAGAAATAAAAGTTACTTTGCGACGACAAAGGTACAATTTTTCAGTGAAATCACAAAAATAAACACATTATTTTGTTCTTCTATCGATTTGTATTACTTTTGCAAACAAATATTTTCTCAAAACTGCTCATATTATGACAACAAGACGAACTTTAGCATTGATCATTTCAACGATGGCAATGACATCTGGGGTTGCTCAGGAAAAACTGACTGAGGAGGAAATTAAGAGTACAGCACAGCAAATAAAAAATGACTGGCGATATGGTTCCAATCATGTCATCTGGATGGAAAATCAATGAACCGTTCCGCCTATCAAGCCATCCTCGAACGTCAAAAAGACGGTAAATACATCGTGGCACTTGACACTGACGATTTTCATAAACTCGACACGATTCCCCTCACACAAGCACATGTCGATACGATTCGCCAGATGCTCATTGAAGGTGAAGTCTATAAAATGCCTGCCTTTTATGATAGCCCCTTACTCATCCTGAATGCTCCAAGTGGTTCCGTCTCCGTGAAATTCACAGATGCTTCCTACAGTTGCAACAACATTGCACCATTCAAATGGGGAGGGGAATGTATAGAAAAGGTTTACCAATACCTAAAAACTCTCCAACCTGAACATAAGAAGACAGAATAATAAGAGAAGCATGCCCATAAGGACATGCTTCTCTCTTTTGATGTTAATGTTTGTTTTAAGCCGTAATTGAGCCTGCAATGAGGATAAGCACGAGCAAGCCAAGAATGGCGTAGAGTTCGGGGAACACGGCAAGCACCATGGTAGTACCGAAGGCATTGTGACCGCCACCGATGGCTGAAATACCGTTAGCACAAACCTTTGCCTGACGGATGGCAGAGAAAAGAGCCACAGCGCCGAGTGCAAGACCTGCACCAAGTACGGCACAAGCGGCAAACATGCTGATGTTTTCCGTCACAAGCGGGTTGAGGATGAAGAAACCCACGAAGCCGTACAGACCTTGAGACGAAGGGAGGGCTGCAAGACCGATGTAGGAACCGCTGGCCGATGGGTTCTTCTTGAATGCGCCGATAGCGGCATTACCACAGATAGTCACGCCATAGGCGGAACCGATACCGGAGAGTCCTACTGCGAGGGCCACACCGATGTACGCTAAAAGTACTGGAGACATAATATTTAATTGTTTTTGTGGGTTAACTCTGTCACCCATGAGAAGGGTTGTTTGACACGGAGAACCCGAGTTAATGAATATAATTGTTTTATTTAACTTTCACTTGAAAGGGGTTATATTCTTTTCCATTTCCTTCGAAGTCGGCATTCTTGAAGTACTCCACAAAGGTGAGTCGCATCGGGTGCACGAAGGATGAAATCATGCAGAGACCAAAATTGATGCCGTGTCCGAAGAGCAGGATGATGAGCATGACCAGTTCGTGTACGACAGGCACATCGGGACTCATCTCCATCGCCAGTTGGTTGAACACCGAGCCCAGCACACCACCTGTCAAGCCGAGGGCAAAAAGGCGGATGTAGCTGAGGAGGTCGCCAAGCAGACCTGTGGACATGCCGTAGGTTGCCCAGATTCCGCCACCGATGTTGCTTCCCACACCAAGTGCCTTGCCCAAAGCGGAGTCTTTCTTGTAGGCATTCGGATTGTTGAGGAAGAAGATACCGAGGGCAGACAGAGCGATGAGAGCATAGAACACGTACTGGACAGGGTGCGACCATTCCACGCCGAAGAGCGGGAAACCGAAAAGGAGTGTGGCACTGAGCAGTGCTACCACCCACGAGAACTTGCCCACACCATAGACGAAGCCATAGTTCTTCACAGCCTTGCAACCTGCCAGTGTCATGCCGAGCAGCACCTGAATGAGACCGATGATGACGGAAATGACCATCATGGGTGAATAGCCGAAGAAACTGTCCTTCATCGAGTCGTTGATGAAGTAAGGCTGCATAGGCTTAATGAACTCCCAGTCAACCGTCGCAAGGTCGATGCCGAAGAAGGTGCCCGTGATGAAACCACAGATGCAGGTCATACCACCGAGCAATGCGCCGAGCTTGCCGTATTTTGCCAAATCGGGCTTGGCAAAGATGATGGCAATGCTGGCTGCAAGGATCAGCAAGCCATAGCCCATGTCGCCCATGCAGAGTCCGAAGAAGAGCATGAAGAACGGGGCAAAGAACGGCAACGGGTCGATGTCGTGATAGTTGGGCAGCGAGTACATACGCAGGATGGGCTCGAAAAGCGATGAGAACTTGTCGTTCTTGATCTGAATGGGCACGTTGTCGTCGAAGGCAGGGTCTTCCAGTTCATAGAATATGTGTTCCTTTTCGAGGTAATCCACCACCCCGTGAGCCTTTTCCTTCAGGGTCCAGCCCACCATCAACTTCACTGCACCGCCAGCAATGTCTTCCTTGCTGAGGTGTACTTTCGAAAGTTGAATGTCGTTCTCGTTAGCCACCTGTCCGGCTTCGATGGAAGCACGGTCAACGGCATTCACCTGCAACATTTGCTCATGGATGCTGACCAACTGTTCCTCAAGCACCTTCCGCTTCTCCTGATAGACGGAAAGAGACTCATCAGGCAGGAACAGACGTTCTGCCGTGATGTCTGGCTCTTGGTCCTCGTTTGAGAAAGCCACGAAGTAGGTCTTCTTATTGATTTCGTTGATAGCCGTGGCAAAGTACTTCTCGCCCCACTCTGCTTTGTACATCTTATTATTGACGGCATAGAAGTAAGGCTTGTAGCCCGACTGCTCCAACTGGCGGATGCTGTCCCAACTAAACTCTCCGAAGGGTTCGAGTTGCTGGATGGCATCGTCGGTGGCATCAATGCTGTGCTTCACGCTGTTCTCCTCCTTGAGCAAACGCTCTACAGTATCGAGCAGCACAACAGCTTTGGAAGCATCAGCGGGCTGAGGCATGTAGGTTGCGGAAGGCTCGTAACTCTCAGCAGCAAAGTCGAGTGCCTTGAGTGCTTCCTTGTAGCGCACAGCCATGTCAAGCCCTGCCTGCAATTCGTCACTGGTAGCTCCCTGCTGAAGTTCTTCCACATGGATGACACCCAACTCACGGATGTTGGCGATGAACTTTTCATATTCCCCGTTGGTGACAAGGAACGTGAGTTTCTTCATTTCTTGTATCATACTGCAACCGCCTCCTTTCCTTCGTGAGAAGTGTCCTCCTCATCTTTCTTTTTTCGTGCTTCTTGCAGCGATTTCAGAATCTTCTGCGATGACTTGGAGAGGTTCTCCTCGTCTTCCATGAATCGCTTGATTTTGCGAATGGCCTCCTGATAACCTGGTATCTGCACCTTTTCGAAGAGGTTGACCTTCTGTGTGGTCTTCCGTCTTGCATGGTCGAGCAATCCCAGTTTGGCCAGCACAAACTCACGTTCCACGGCGGTCTTGGCCAATCCCTGCAACAGGTTGATGCCGTCGAAGTACCACTTCGGTGCCGAGAACAATCCGAAAGGTTTCACGTCCAGTTCGATGTTGAGCAGCACAGGCACACGCACACCTGCCACTTTCTTCACATCGAGCTGCACATCCTTCAGACTGACCAGCGACGCGTCGAACTCGCCCCACAGGGCATACATCGACTCGTAGCCACCTATCTGCTGTTGCAGTTTCTGCTCCAAGTCCTCCGCTTCCTGCTTGCTCTTCTTCACCTCCAGACGCAGCGCCGTCTCCTTGTTCTTGATGATGGGCAAGGTACGCTGTCGCATCTTCAGGTTCTTTTCAAGCTGCTGAAGCGATGTCTTGTTATATTGAAACTTGATTGCCATGCTTTATGACCAATAGATGTCGGTGAATTCTTTCTTGATGTTGACCTCTTCGAGTTTGAAGTACTTCTTGAAGAGTGACCATGTAACGTCCAGCATTTCAGTTGTGTCAAGGTTGACGTCGATAGCCAGAAGTTTGCTTGCATAATCTTTTGCGAAGTCGAGGCAACGGTTGTCGTAGTCGGTCAGGTCGAAGCCGTTCTCCAACTTTGTCTTGGCATTGGCAGCATCGGAATACAGACGGATGGCAGCGTTCATCACCTGTGAGTGGTCTTTACGTGTCTTCTTTCCTGCTACAAGCTGCTTCAAACGAGACAGCGAACGGAATGGGTCAACGATGACCTTTCCGATGTCGGAGTCGCGGCGCAGATAGAGCTGACCCTCTGTGATGTAACCCGTGTTGTCGGGCACAGCATGCGTGATGTCGCCACCCGACAGCGTGGTCACGGCAATGATGGTGATAGAACCGCCACCTGCACTCTCGGGGAACTGCACGGCCTTCTCGTAAATCTTTGCCAAGTCGGAATAGAGCGAACCCGGCATAGAGTCCTTCGACGGAATCTGATCCATACGGTTTGACACGATGGAAAGCGAGTCGGCATAAGAAGTCATGTCGGTCAGTAGCACCAGCACCGTCTCATGCTTCTCCACAGCGAAGTACTCGGCAGCCGTCAATGCCATGTCGGGCACGAGCAGACGTTCCACAGCCGGGTCTTCTGTCGTGTTCATAAATGCGATGATGCGGTCGAGCGCACCAGCGTTGGAGAAGGTGTTTTTGAAGAAATAATAGTCATCATTCGTCATACCCATGCCACCAAGGATAATCTTATCCACCTTGGCACGCAGAGCCACGAGCGCCATCACCTCATTGAAGGGTTGGTCGGGATCGGCAAAGAATGGAATCTTCTGACCCGACACCAGCGTATTGTTCAGGTCGATACCTGCAATACCTGTTGCAATGAGTTCAGAGGGCTGCTTGCGGCGCACGGGGTTCACCGAGGGACCGCCAATCTCCACTTCCTTGCCTTCAATCTCGGGACCGCCATCGATGGGGTTTCCGTAGGCATTGAAGAAGCGTCCGGCCAACTGTTCGCTCACCTTCAGCGAGGGAGCCTTGCCAAGAAACACCACTTCGGCATTCGTAGGGATGCCACCCGTGCCTTCAAACACCTGCAGGGTCACGTCGTCGCCTGCAATCTTCACTACCTGAGCCAGTTTGCCGTTGATGGTGGCAAGCTCATCATAACCTACTCCCTTCGCTTTGAGGGAGACGGTGGCCTTCGTTATCTGGCCTATTTTTGTATATATCTTCTGAAAAGCTGTAGCCATAATCGTTTATGCGGCAAGCATTGCCTTTATTTGTGAAACAAAGTCGTTATACTGTTCGCTCTTGAACTCGGAATAGTTCATCTGCTTGCAGAGGTTGATGAGCTTACGGAAGAAATCGACACACTCTTCGAAATGGTCGAATTGGAAGTCCGTCTCGCAGATCTCCGTCACCAGATTGAGGATTGCCTCTTGACGCTCCAACGACGTCACAGCATCCACCTCGTCGAAGGCATCCTGCTGCAAGAGCACGAAGTCAATGACCTCCGACTTCCAGAATACGATGTGATAATCCACCGGCACACCATCGTCGCCGAGGATGTTAATCTGTTCGGCAATCTCCTTACCACGCTGCATGCGAGTCTTCAGGTCAAGCACCTTCGGAATCCACTTGTCGTTGATGGTTTTGGCGATATAGTCGGCAAACTCTGGATATTCCAGATATTTTGAATAGGAGTCGATAGGGTTCACTGCGGGATAGCGTTTCTTGTCGGCGCGGTCCTGCTCCAGTCCGTAGAAACAGCGAGCCACCTTCTTCGTGTTCTCCGTCACAGGCTCCTTCAGGTTACCACCTGCTGGTGACACTGTACCGATGAACGTGATGGAACCTATCTCGCCGTTGTTCAGATACACATAACCTGCACGGCCGTAGAAGTTAGAGATGAGGGCACCCAAGTCCATTGGGAATGCATCGGGACCAGGCAGTTCCTCCATACGGTTCGACATCTCGCGGAGTGCCTGTGCCCAGCGCGATGTGGAGTCGGCCATGAGCAGCACACGCAGTCCCATAGAACGATAGTACTCAGCCATCGTCATTGCTGTATAGACCGAAGCCTCACGCGCAGCCACAGGCATGTTCGACGTGTTGGCGATGATGATGGTACGTTCCATCAGCTTGCGACCCGTGTGGGGGTCAACCAGTTCGGGGAATTCGGTGAAGATTTCCACCACCTCGTTGGCACGTTCACCACAGGCAGCGATGATCACGATGTCGGCTTCCGCTTGCTTTGAGATAGCATGCTGAAGCACCGTCTTGCCTGTACCGAAGGGACCAGGGATGAAACCCGTGCCGCCCTCCACGATGGGGTTGAACGTATCAATGGTACGCACACCTGTCTCCAACAATTTGAAGGGACGTGGCTTTTCCTTATAGTTCGTCATGGCAAACTTCACCGGCCAGTGCTGTACCATATCCACTTTCACTTCGGTGCCGTCCTCTTTTTCGAGCACAGCCACCACGTCGTGAATCTTATACTTACCAGCGGAAACGATGCTCTTCACTTTCGCTTTGCCCTCCATCTGGAATGGTGCCATGATTTTCAGTTTCTGCGAGTTCTCTTCCACCTCGCCGAGCCATGCAGAGCCTTCCACCTCGTCACCGACCTTGGCGAGAGGCTCGAAGTCCCACTCGCGATCGGCATCGAGCGGTTCGGTATATTGACCGCGTTTCAGGAAGACACCTTCCATTTTGTCGAGGTCGTTCTGCAGACCGTCATAGTTCTTCGACAACATACCTGGACCCAATTGCACTTCCAGCATATGTCCTGTAAATTCGGCAGGTGCACCGACCCTCAGTCCACGTGTCGATTCAAACACCTGCACATACACGTCGTTGCCCACCACCTTGATGACCTCGCTCATCAGTTTGTCGCCACCTGTCTCGATGTAACAGATTTCGCCCTGTTTCACAGGACCATCGACAGCCAGTGTCACCATGTTGGCAATCACGCCACTAACAGTTCCTTTTGTCATATTTTAATTAATTCATAATTTTTAATTCATAATTCATAATGAAGTTACGCGAGATAGGGCTCCTCCGATATTGTGAAAGTGGTTTTTACAATACTTGTTAGCAACTTAATCAGTTCTCTTCAATCCGCCAACAAGCTTTCTGCTTGATTGGGAGATATATAATCTGTTTCCGCCAACAACTCTATCCAATACTCACTTTCGCTAGCTTCTTTCAGAGCTATGTTCATCTTTGTACCGAAATCAGGACGGCTTTGTCCTCTCAACCCCTCCTTCACATTCGCTCCGATGCTTGTGCCACTCCGAAGCAATTGTCTCGACATGTCATATTCATGCATTTCCTCTATGAGATATTTCCGCAATTTAACACATCGCACAGCAAAGGATTTACTTTTCACTACAACGATATTGGTGTTCAAATCTCGCATACTTCTCTTTTTCGATTCATAATCCTTAATTCATCATTCATAATTAGGTTAAGCAAGCCGCATGGAAAATTATGAATTGTGAATTTAGAATTATGAATTATTTTAAGAATTCCTCGGGCACACGAGCCTCACCTCTCAGATTTTCGATAATCTGGCGGAAGGTCTCCTTGCCTGTCTCCACATCGAGTTTGTCCCAACGGGCCAGCATGTCGAGTTTGCAAAGATAGGCAAAGACTGCCTCGATGGAGAAAATATTGAAGAACGTCTTCTCTTCCAGCCAGAGCCACTTGAAGGCATCTATCCGCTTCTCTTTCTCCACGGGGTCTTCACACTCCACAATCTTCATCAGGTCCGCCACATAGTCATATTCAGCAGTCAAGTTGAAGTCCTTCGTATTGTTCGAGAGAATCATCTCCGTCACCTCATCCCCACCTTGAATGTAGTCTGCCACATTCCATCCATTTTTACGTGCCAGAAAGGCTGTGAGGATGTTGGTGATGTCGAGGTTGAGTTTATACCACTGGCGCACCATCTTATTGGGGCACGTCTCAATGGCATACTGATAGAACTTGTAGAGCATGTCATCCTCTGGGAAATAGCCCTCTTTGTCCTTGTTATACGCATACTCACGAGCAAAGATGCTCATAAAGGCAGGATAGCGGTGGACATTGAAGTTCATTTCCCTTGCCGAAGTCATCAAATCGACATACTGTTCCATGCCCAGATTGCCACAGTCATCAATTTCCGCTTTCGGATTTTTCAACAGCCTGGCAAGGTTCGTGCAGTCCTTCTGAAGAAAGAAATAATAGAGCACCTTCTTGTCCTTCTCAGACAAGACCGCCTCCAGTTCTTCCCTCAAGTCGGGCATGCTCACCCCCTGCTTCGTATTCTCTAGCGTGATGTCGGGCAAGCCAGCCATTAAACAATAGTAATTTCCCATAGCTTAGAATATCATTTCCACCAATTGCGGACGCAAGAAATTCTTGAAGTATTCTTCAAACTCTGCTTCGCCAAAGTTCACTTTGTAAGCGCCATCAGCAGGCTGTATCGTGAACAACGTTTTCTTGCCGTTCACCTCCTCGATGGCCACTCCCTTGTCAAGCAAAGCCTTTGCCTTCTTTGCAAATAAAGCCTTCAAGCCTGCTGCATCCTCTGTGCTGATGATGATGTCCTCTTGCGCACCCCACTTTTCAGCCAGTTTCAGGACGAACTCATTCATGAAATCCTTGTTGCCTGTGATGTCTGCGGTGGATTCCTTCACCACCTTATCGCCCACCACGTTGGCAATCTCACTCTTCAGGGCATTCAAGGCTTGAGCGGCATACATCTTGATTTCACTCTTCATGTTCTCCTCCATGCTCTGCGTATTCTTCCGGGCAGCAGCAGCAATCTCTTCAGCCTGTGCTTTGGCATCAGCCACAATCTGAGCAGCCTTCTCATTAGCGGCTGCAATGATTTTTTCAGCCTCGGCATTGCCCTTCTCCACTCCGTCCTTCAGGAGTTTCTCTGTCAGTTCTTGAATTTTATTTTCCATACCATTACAATTTTATACATATTTCGGGACAAATTTAAGAAAAAAAATCCATATATTTCCATAAGCACTTGTGTAAAATCGCTCTTTTTCCGTAAATTTGCCCCATGAATACATAAAAAGGGTCAAAATGAACATTATATACTTCACACTTATCTTTACACTCCTCAGTTCCTTCGCCACTCCCGATGAGCAAAAAATACTTCACGAATGGACACCCGCCGCGGTTGTGAGCGACGAGGCTGTGAAGGCATACAGCCTTGATTCCTGTTTCAAAGCCTACCCCATCAACGATGCCATTTTTGCCCGTATGCAAGGGAAATCTTTTAAGCAGAACTGCACCATGCCACGCGCTTCGCTGCGTTATCTCCGTATGCTCCACCGCAACACCGAGGGTAAAACGCAACTCGGCGAAATCGTCTGCAATCAATCCATTGCTAACGACCTCCTTGACATCTTCCGAAAACTTTATGAGGCGGGGTACAAGATTGAACGCATCACCCTCATTGATGACTACAATGCAGACGATGAAACTGCCATGCGTGCCAATAACACTTCATGCTTCAATTTCCGTGTTGTGTCAGGAACCACCAAACTCTCCAAACATTCGCAAGGACTTGCCATTGACATCAATCCACTCTACAATCCCTACATTCACCTCAACAATGGTAAAGTGGAACCCGCTACAGGTAAGCCTTATGCCTATAACAGAGCCAACCTCCGCAATGTGAAAGTGCCCATCATCGACACGAAAGACCTATGCTACCGCCTTTTCATTCAACATGGTTTCCGCTGGGGAGGAGCTTGGAAGACTGTTAAGGACTACCAACACTTTGAAAAATAACGTATGATGAATCAGCAGATAGAGACTGAAGTTCTCAACCAACACGGCATACGGCCAACAGCCGTTCGCATCCTTGTCTATCGAGCGGTGTGCCATCGCTCCGAAGCCTTCTCGCTGGCAGACGTGGAAGAATGGCTGCCCGAGATGGACCGCTCCAGCATCTTCCGTGCTCTTCGGCTTTTTACCGAACATGACATCCTTCACCAGATAGACGACGGTTCAGGCATCGAGAAATACTGCGTGTGCCGCTGTGAAAGCAGCCATCATCTCAACCACGTTCACTTTGCCTGCACCCGTTGCGGTCGCACCTATTGTCTCGAAGACCACACGATTCCCCTCGTCACCCTACCCGAAGGTTTTGAGACACATGAAGTGGAATACATCGTCAAGGGGCACTGTCCCAAATGCAGATAAAAAAACGGCATCCGTCATTACAAACAAAAATGACGGATGCCGTTCCTTTTATTCTTTCGGACTTTTTAGTTCTTTTATTTATCAGCACTTAATGTTCAAATCCTTTACGATAGCAGAAATTTTCTCCATTGTGGAAATACGAGAAGGAACGAGAGGAAGACGAAGTTCATTCTCAATAAGTCCCATTGCATTGAGCATCGCCTTGACGCCAGCAGGGTTACCATCGACAAAGAGGAGTTTGAACAACTCAGTGAACTTGTGATGAATAGTGAGGGCATTCTGGTAGTCGCCATTAAGAGCAAGACGCACCATTCGGCTGAACTCCTTGGGCAGAGCATTGCCAATGACGGAAATGACGCCTACAGCCCCCAAGGTGATAAGAGGGAATGTGATGCCATCATCTCCAGAAATAACATCGAAGTTCTTAGGTTTGTTCTTGATGATGTCATCTATCTGTGTGAAGTTGCCAGATGCCTCCTTAATTGCCACAATGTTCTCACACTCGTTGGCAAGACGAAGCGTGGTTTCAGCAGTCATGTTAACACCCACACGACCTGGTACATTGTAAAGCACCACGGAGAGATTGCGTGTTGCAGCAGCGGCGGCAATAGCTTTAAAGTGCTGATAGAGTCCCTCTTGTGAAGGTTTGTTGTAGTAAGGACAAACGCTGAGAATGCCCTCAATGCCCTTGAAGTCGCCAGTCTGTATTTGCTCCACGACGGCTGCGGTGTTGTTGCCTCCGCATCCCATGAGGATAGGCACTTGTCCATTCACTTTCTCAACCACAAGGTCTTTCACCTGCTGACGCTCCTCGGCTGAAAGTGTCGGAGTCTCGGCTGTAGTGCCTAACAGGCATATGAAATCTATGCCGTTTGAAAGTTGATAGTCAAGCAATCGGCGGAGAGCGGTGAAATCAACCAGCCCTTCTTTTGTGAAAGGAGTGACTAGTGCAATGCCTAATCCTTTAAATGTGTTGTGTATCATATATTTATAATGTTTATAATCTTCACGAGAAATCATTAAGATGCATATTCTCACCCTTGAAGTTCTTCATCAATTTGTCTATGTTCTTCGTTGCATAATCGCTCCATTGGCTGACGAGAAGATTGCTGGGGAAATAAGCTTCATATACCTTCCGTACCAAATCAGGAGTTTCCCTGCATGCCACCTTGAAATTCTGGAGAAACAAATCCTTATGCCCCATTTTCAGGTGGGTGAGCGACTTTGCCGCTGGAATGTTCTTCACAAATGGACTTTTGCTGCTGGAAGCAATCTGACTGACAGCCTCCAACACTTCCAATGCGAAATCGTCGAAGTTGTTCAACACGAAAGTGAGCGCAATGTCAACGCCCATCATCACCTGATCTTCGGCCCATTGCAAAGCAAAAGCAAAATTACGGGAAGCCTCCTCATAGCGGGACAAAGCCAAGTTGTTGATACCTAACATGAAATACGCCTCCGAATCATGCTGATTCACTTCTGTCAACCGATTATTGACAACGATACTTTCCTCATAATATCCATTATGATGATAGAGGTCACTGATGTCAGTCAGGATTCTCCTGTAGAGGTCAATGAAATCATCATAAAGGGCTTGTTCCGATTTTCTATTTTCCACATCTGAGGAGCGGGTCAGCTGTGCCTTTTGCCATCTGGCTACGGCTTGAGCCTTCTTATTCTCAAAATAGTTTGACAATCTGTCCAATTCAGAGAGAGCCTCGTCTTTCTCTCCATCGTGAAACAAAGCATCTGCATAAGGGATAATTTGCACAGCCTCACCTCCCTTATCAAGATACTCCTTGAATATAGGTTTTGCAGTACTCTTTTCCCCCATCGAATGATACGAATGCGCTTTAGTCAGCAAAGCCTCAAGATCATCTGAGTCGATAGCCAAAGCAAAATCACAGGCCTCAATCGCCTGCTCATAGTGTTGCAGCAGAAACTGTGCCAGTGCAAGATTTGACCAACCCTTCGGAAGATAAGGCTGTTCTTCCAACACCTGAGTGAGCACGTCACACATCAAGTCTGCCAAGTCATTATCTCGACAGATGTCTGCCAATTGAACATCTTCATCATACCTGCCCAATGGCTGAAAAGTGTCGATGTATTCCTGCACCCATCGTCGAACGGCTTCCACATCATAGATTTTTTCCGTCTTTCCGTTTCCGCGCAATTCGATTAATGACGATATAATATGTATGTAGCATTCACGCCGCTGCGATTCTGACGGTTCCATCCCATTTTCGAGTTTCATCCACTCACGCCAAATCTTCTCAGCCTGTTTCACGCGACCGTACTTGGCGTATTCCAACTGCGCCAACTGATACTTCACGTCAGAGTTTCCGCTATCCAGTTTGCCCAACACTTCTTCAGCCTTGTCATATTGACGCTGGTAGATGTAGGCAGCACTCAACACAATCAACAACACCTCGTCGTTGGGGTGTAGCGATAGTCCCGTAGCAAGCGTTTCCATCGAGGAGGAAGGCTTGTCCATACTGAGATAATAATCAGCGATGTCGGCAAAGTCGTCTGCGTCCAGATAGATACCTTCTCCTGCCGCCTGCTGGTCCTCGTATGACTTCAGCAGATCCTTAAACTCCCTTGATTGAAAGTAATCTTTAGCCATGAAACCTATTTGTTGATTTTTTTCCACGCATCAGTCAAACCGACCGTGCGATTGAACACTAAATGTTCAGGTGTAGAGTCTGGGTCAACATTGTAGTAGCCTATGCGCTGGAACTGAAGATAGTCCATTGGTTTGCGGGTGGCAAGCCACTCCTCCACGTATGCCTTCTTGATTTCAAGGCTATTGGGATTGAGGAATGGACGCATCGCCTCAATACCACGCACATCACCATGCTCTTTTGAATAGGCAGCCACTTCATCGCGCGGATTCTCCACCATCCACAGACGGTCATAATTGCGCACCTCTGCCTCAAGGCAATGGTTGCAACTCACCCAATGGATTGTCTTTCCCTTTATCTTCATATCGCTATGCGCCTGCCCAGTCTTGGTCTCAGGAATCAACTCTGCATGAATCTCCACAATGTTACCATCGGCATCCTTCACCACACAGTCTTCAATGCTTTCCGGGCATTGAATGATGTATGAATTTTTCAGACGCACCTGCTTGCCTGGACCAAGACGGAAGAACTTCTTCGGAGCATCCTCCATAAAGTCCTCACGTTCTATCCACAACTCACGGCTGAACACGATTTCGTGTGTACCATCCGCCTCATTCTCTGGATTGTTGATGGCTGTATATGTTTCAGTCTCACCTTCAGGGAAGTTGGTGATGACCAACTTGACTGGATTGATGACAGCACTGACACGTTGTGCCCGTTTGTTGAGGTCATCACGTACTGCCGACTCAAACAGCGACATTTGATTGAGTGCATCAAATTTCGTATAGCCAATCTTATTGATAAAGGAAAGGATACCTTCCGGACTATAACCACGACGACGGAAACCGCAGATAGTGGGCATACGTGGGTCATCCCATCCATTCACCACTTTCTCCTGCACCAATATCAGAAGATTACGTTTGGATAACAAGATATGGGTGAGGTTCAGTTTATTAAATTCAGTCTGACGTGGACGGTTGTCATCAATCGGATTGTCCGTGCCATCCACTTCTTTCGCCCAATCAACAAAGAGGTCGTACAAGGGACGGTGGCTCACAAACTCCAGTGTACACCATGAATGGGTCACGCCCTCCCAATAGTCACACTGTCCGTGCGTAAAGTCATACATGGGATACGCGTTCCACTTGTTGCCTGTACGCCAATGCGGCATATTCAGCACGCGATAGAGGATGGGGTCACGGAAGTGCATGTTAGGACTTGCCATGTCAATCTTGGCGCGCAACACCATCTTGCCCGTTTCCATCTTGCCCGAATTCATCTCCTCAAAAAGACGAAGGCTCTCCTCTGCAGGACGGTCACGATACGGCGAGTTTGTTCCTGCCTGTGTTGGAGTTCCTTTCTGCTCAGCAATCTGTTCTGCCGTCTGCTCATCGATGTAGGCCCTTCCTTGCTTAATCAGCGCAACAGCAAAATCCCACAACTGCTGGAAATAATCACTGGCATAATAGATGTTACCCCATTTGAAGCCCAGCCACTCAATGTCTCGCTTGATTGCCTCAACATACTCTGTATCTTCCTTCTGCGGGTTTGTATCGTCCATGCGAAGGTTGCACACGCCACCATATTTCTGAGCCATACCAAAGTCAAGTGCTATCGCCTTGGCATGTCCTATATGCAGATAGCCATTAGGCTCGGGAGGAAAACGTGTCTGCATCCGCCCTCCGTTCTTACCTTCGGCCAAATCCTTCACCAACTGTTCTTCAATAAAGTTGAGAGACTCCTTTTTGCTCTCTTCCGTCTTGAGTTCTTCTGTGTTTTCTACACTCATGTCAACTTGTTTCTATTTATCGTGTTCTTGAATGAATTCTGGTGAATTTCGTTCCTTCCATATCTTATTTATCCTAATAATATATAAAAGATGTGTCATCCACTCCAATATTGGCTGCAAAATTACAAAAGATTTTCCTTGTTTCAAGCATGTTCCCCCATAAAAATGAAGAAAAAACGCGATTTATGTTAAAAAACACATTCACTAAAACTTGTTTATTCAAAAATTACCCCTAACTTTGCCATTGTTATCCTGAAAACAATCTTTTTACCTTAGAAACTAGTACCTAAAAAAGGAAAATGGAGGTGCCTCATTGTGAAATGAGACACCTCCAACATTTTTTCACCCCTGTTGTATCAAGCATCTTTTCCCAATCGCGTACCCGAGGGGTACGATTTCTAAAAAGGGAGGTTCACAGAAAAAATCAGGTAGATAAAACCCGTTTCAGAAGGTTTTCACAAGATTTCTTGTGAGAAGAAAAAATAATCACTACATTTGCAAAAACAAAAACATTCAATCAAAATCTTTAATCTCATGAAACCTTTTATGGACGAGAACTTCTTGTTGCAAAGTGAAACAGCACAGAAGTTATATCACGAACATGCGGCAAAGATGCCGATTATTGACTATCATTGCCATCTTGTTCCTCAACAAGTGGCTGAAAACAAGCGTTTTGATTCCATCACACAGATTTGGCTGGGCGGTGACCACTACAAGTGGAGAGCCATGCGCAGCAATGGTGTGGCAGAGCGTTTCTGCACAGGAAAGGACACCTCCGACTGGGAAAAATTCGAGAAGTGGGCTGAGACCGTTCCTTACACTTTCCGCAACCCACTCTACCACTGGACACATCTAGAACTCAAGACCGCTTTCGGCATCAACAAGACCCTGAATCCCGAGAATGCCCGCGAGATTTTCGAAGAGTGCAACGAACAAATCAAGAACGACCCCAAATTCACGCCACGTGGCTTGATGAAGCACTACAACGTGAAGGTGGTCTGCACCACCGACGACCCTGTCGATTCTTTGGAATACCACAAGCAGGTGGCTGCTGATCCCACCATGGAAACCAAGATGCTTCCCACTTGGCGTCCAGACAAGGCAATGGCAGTGGAAGTTCCAGCCAACTTCAAGGCATACGTGGATAAACTTTCAGAAGTGAGCGGAAAATCCATCAACGGCTTCAACGACTATATCGATGCCATTCAAGCACGTCACGACTTCTTTGCCTCAATGGGATGCAAACTCTCCGATCACGGCATTGAAGAGTTCTATGCAGAGGACTATACCGACGAAGAGATTAAAGCCATCTTCAACAAAGTGTACAGCGGCAAAGAACTCAGCAAAGAAGAGATTCTGAAGTTCAAGTCTGCCATGATGCACATTTTCGGTGTGCAAGACGCTGAAGCAGGTTGGGCACAACAGTTCCACTATGGCGCCATCCGCGACAACAACTCAAAGATGTTCAAACTGATCGGTCCTGACACTGGTTTTGACTCCATCGGTGAATTTAACACCGCCAAGAATTGTTCAAAATTCCTTGACCGTTTGAATTCAGAAGGCAAACTGGCAAAGACCATCCTCTACAATCTTAACCCCTGTGCCAACGAAGTGCTTGCCACCATGCTGGGCAACTTCCAGGACGGCACCATTCCTGGCAAGATACAATGGGGCTCAGGTTGGTGGTTCCTCGACCAGAAGGACGGCATGACCAAACAGATGAATGCGCTTTCACTGCTCGGTCTGTTGAGCCGATTTGTAGGTATGCTCACCGACTCTCGTTCGTTCCTCTCCTACCCTCGTCACGAATACTTCCGTCGCATTCTCTGCAACCTCGTTGCCACCGACATCGAGAATGGCGAAGTGCCATACGTAGGTTATGAGGAACAGCGTGTCAATCAGATGATTGAGGATATTTCCTACAACAATGCCAAGAACTATTTCCAGTTCTAACCACCTGCCTCTCTAAACTCTAAACCCTCAACTCTAAACTATACAAATTGTCCTCACCCGATTTTCGTTTCAAACAATTCACCATCCGCCACGACCGTTCAGCAATGAAAGTCGGGACGGATGGTGTATTGCTTGGAGCATGGGCAAGACTTCCAGAGAACAAGGCGATTTCTTCTCGCCCAAGGGTGTTGGATGTCGGTACAGGAACTGGACTGATTGCCCTCATGCTGGCACAACGATTTCCCAATGCCATGATAGATGGAATAGACATCGACGCATCTTCCATTGAACAAGCAAAAGAGAATATCGAAAACTCCATTTTCCGTACTCGAATCAATATCAAAGAATCGGATTTTTCCATTCCAAGCTACTACTCAAACAAATTCGATTTAATCGTTTCAAATCCACCATTTTATACTGAAGACACTTTAGGAGGAAACAAAGCAAGAGATGCCGCTCGTCACACTTCTTCTCTTCCCTTTGAAAAATTGATTTCCAACGCTGCGGAATTGATGACAGATGACGGTTTCTTTTGTGTCATTATCCCCTTTCAAAGCGCCAACGATTTCATTAGCATTTGTGTGGGAAATAGACTCTATCTGACACGACGGACCAACATTCGTTCCACAGAACGTAAACCCTTCAATCGTGCCATGCTGGAATTTAGCACATCCATTCAACCGACAGAAAATCTCACGCTGACACTCTACGATACAAACAGGCAGCGAACAACTGAATACAAAGAACTCACCCAAGATTTTTATCTATGAACTACCAAGCCATCATCGATAAATACTACCCCGAGGAGAACGAACTGAAACACATTCTCATGGTGCATAGTCGCAGTGTGGCAGACAAGGCACTCGCCATTGTTGACCAGCACCCCGAACTGAATGCAGACCGTCCATTTGTAGAAGAAGCCGCCATGCTCCACGACATCGGCATTTTCCGTTGTGACGCAGCCGGCATCCAATGCTTTGGTACCGAACCATATATCTGTCATGGCACCATCGGTGCAGAACTGCTTCGTGCAGAGGGATTCCCACGCCATGCCAGAGTGTGCGAACGACATACTGGTGCAGGGCTTTCTCTCCAAGAAATAAAGCAGCAAAATCTTCCCGTTCCTCACCGCGACTTACTGCCTGAAACCATAGAGGAACAAATCATCTGCTACGCCGACAAATTCTTTTCAAAAACCAAACTCGATACCGAAAAAACAGTAGAACAAGCCATCCGTTCACTTTCCAAATTTGGCAATGAAGGAGTGGAACGATTCGTTAAATGGTCTAAAAGGTTCGGGCAAATTAGTATTTATTAAAATAAATATACCTGTTATTTCCCGAAAAAGTCGTACCTTTGCCCCCGTTTTATGAGAAGTCAAAGGTTCATAGCGTTTTTCTTCGTACTCATTACCGTACTCTCTACGACGGCTCTCAACATACCATTGGTCGGCAAGCCTTACAGATTTGTCGGTCAGCATGCTGTTGATAGCGCCGGGTTAGATACGTTTAATGGCAACCAAGAAGTTGACACAATGAAGGTTACCATCGATAGTGTCAATAGCAGTACAACCCTATCAGAATCAGACTCTTTGCTTCTCAATCTAGATTCTCTCAAAGCACGTTTCGACCGTGAGCACGGCATTGAGTCCAACAAACCCAAAGCCATCCAGTGGAACGACTCCGTGGCAGCAGCAGAAGACTCCATCCGCAAATCACAAAAGAAGAGCGCACTCGATGCTCCTGTTGTCTATACAGCCACCGACTCCATGACATTTTTCATGGACACTAAAAACGCACACCTTTATGGCAATGCAGATGTGAAGTATCAGAACATCGACCTCACGTCTGAAAACATTCGCATGAACATGGACAGTTCCATCGTGCATGCCACCTATGGTCTTGACTCTCTTGGCAACATGTTTGGCAAACCCGTCTTCAAGGAAGGCAGCGATGAATACAAGACCCAAACCATATCCTACAACTTCAAGACAAAGAAAGGATTCATCACCAACCTTTACACGACTCAAGAAGAAGGGTTCATCACGTCTGAAGAGTCTAAGAAAAGCGAAGATGGAGTCTATTATGCAAGAAGAGGCACCTACACCACCTGCGACGAAGAACATCCGCATTTCTACATCCGAATGTCGCGCATGAAAGTTCGTCCCGGCAAGAACGTCTTTTCCGGTCCGGCATGGTTAGTGGTGGAAGATGTGCCACTTCCCCTTGCCATTCCTTTCGCCTACTTCCCCATCACCAGCACCTATTCCAGCGGTTTCATCATGCCCACCTATGGCGACGAGTTCACTCGAGGATTCTATCTGCGCGATGGTGGTTACTATTTTGCCATCAGTGACTACATGGACTTGAAAGTGACAGGCGAAATCTTCACAAAGGGTTCATGGGGCATTGGAGCACAAACCACCTACAAAAAGCGTTACAAATATGGCGGCAACTTCTACTTCAACTACCAGGTAACCAAGGATGGCGAGAAGAACATGCCTGACTATAGCGTTCAGAAGAACTTCAAGATACAGTGGAGCCACCGCACCGACCCCAAAGCATCTCCCAATAGTTCGTTCTCTGCCAGCGTGAACTTCGCCACACAATCCTACGAAAAGAACAACCTCACCTCGCTCTACAATCCCATCTCTTACTCACAGAGCACCCGTACATCCTCCATCAGTTATTCGCACAATTTCAGGAAGATAGGACTCTCCTTGTCCACATCGGCCAATATCTCACAGAACATGCGCGACTCCACCCTCGCCCTTCTCCTTCCCTCAATGTCATGGTCATTGTCAACAGTCTATCCATTCAAACGGAAAGCATCAGTAGGCAAAGAGCGTTGGTATGAGAAAATCAGTCTGAAATACACAGGTACACTGTCCAACTCCATCAGCACGAAAGAGGACAAACTTCTTCATTCTTCACTTGTCAAGGACTGGAAGAACGGCATGAAACACAACATCCCAATTTCAGCCTCTTTCAATATTCTCAAATACATCAACATTACCCCGATGCTCAACTATACCGAACGGTGGTACACCAACAAGGTCATCCAGAGTTGGGACGAAGGCAACAACAAAGTGGTGCGCGACACCATCTATGGCTTCAATCGCGTGTTCGACTACAATCTCTCACTGAGTGCCAACACAAAATTATATGGTACCTACAAACCTAATCCCAAAGTGTTTGGAGAAAAACTGCAAATGGTGCGTCATGTCATCACGCCATCCATCAGTTTCAGTTACGCTCCCGACTTTGGTGACAGTCGATGGGGGTATTGGAAAACTTACACTCGAACAGACGAGGAAGGCAACGTGACCCAAGTGCCCTATTCTCCCTACGCAGGTTCCCTCTATGGCACACCTGCAACAGGAAAGACTGGAGCCATCAGTTTTAGCATCTCCAACAATGTGGAGGCAAAAATCAAGGCACGCAATGACTCTCTCAAGAAAATCAGCATCATCGACGAACTCGGGGCCTCTCTTTCCTACAACATGGCAGCCGAGCGACAACCATGGTCAAACCTCTCCACCCGTCTGCGCCTAAAATGGGGAAAGACCACCTTCAACATGAGCGCCGTCTTCATGACCTATGCTTATGAGTTCGACAAGAATGGCAACGTTGTAGTAGGCGACCGCACCGAATGGTCGTATGGTCGTTGGGGACGTTTCCAAGGCCTGTCAAAGAACCTCTCTTACACTTTCAACAATCAGTCCTTTAGGCAAATCAAGGAGAAAATCAGGAAACTGTTCGGACGAGGCAAAGACAATGACGAAGAGATTGACAATGTTGACACCGATGAGGAAAGCGATGACGCAGACGATTTGGAAACAAACATCGACAACCCCAATAAACGGAGCAATACAAAAAGTGACTCCTCCGACGACTTAGATGCCGATGGTTATATGAAGTTCCAAATGCCTTGGGCATTCTCCATCTCCTACGGACTCACCATGTACGAAGACCGCAGCAAGGACATCAATGTCAAGACCATGCGTTATCCCTACTCTTTCACTCAAAACCTCAACTTCTCAGGCAACCTGAAACTGGCAAGCAACTGGAACTGCAACTTCGCCTCGGGATGGGACTTCACCACAAAGAAGATTTCCATGACCACCGTCAACATCTCTCGCGACATGCACTGTTTCAACATCTCCTGCGGACTCGTGTTTGGCGTTTACACCAGTTACCACATCTCCCTGCGCGCCAATGCCAGCACCCTTACCGACGCCCTCAAGTACGACAAGAAGTCAAGTTATTCAAGTTCCATCCAATGGTACTAAGATAATTGTACATTGTACATTGCAAAATTGTAAATAAAATAAGATGTCAAGAATACTCGCTATTGATTATGGACAGAAACGCACAGGCATCGCTGTGACAGATACCCTGCAGATGATAGCCAACGGGCTTGCCACTGTCGAGACGAAAGAATTGGAAAAGTTCATCGTTGGCTATGTGGCAAATGAAGATGTGTCCACCATTGTTGTGGGTAAGCCTACTCAGATGAATGGTGAGAACAGCGAGAACATGAAGCGCATCGAACCATTCTTCAATCGGTTGAAGCGCCTCTTTCCCGACAAGGAAATCACTTACTACGATGAGCGTTTCACCTCTGTACTGGCCCACCAAGCCATGCTACAAAGCGGCATCGGAAAGAAAGCCCGACAGAACAAGGCTCTCGTTGATAAAATCAGCGCCACCATCATCCTCGAGGACTACCTGCAAAGCATCAGATAGATAAATAAATTGTACATAGTAAATTATAAATTGTAAATAAATAAAAAATGGTTCTTCCCATGTACATATTCGGTCAGCCAGTGCTCCGCAAGACTGCCGAAGAGATAGACTTCAACGCCTATCCCAACCTACAAGAACTCATCGTCAACATGTTTGAGACCCTCGAACGCTCTGAAGGCGTCGGACTCGCTGCTCCACAAGTGGGACTGCCTATCCGCCTCTTCATCATCGACCTCGATGTCATCTCTGACGATGAGCCACAGTACAAAGGCTACCGCCACACGTTCATCAACCCTGAAATCATTGAGGAGAGCGAAGAGAACGTCTCCATGTCAGAAGGATGCCTTTCCATCCCTGGCATCAACGAGAGTGTGAAGCGTCCTGCCAAAGTATTGGTGAACTACTTCGATGAGAACGGCGACGAGCAGGAACGTTGGCTCGAAGGCTTCGAAGCACGTGTGTTCCAACATGAATACGACCACCTCGACGGCAAAATGTTCGTTGACCATCTGTCCCCCTTCCGTAAGCAGATGATTAAGTCTAAACTCATCGCCATGACCAAAGGTAAGTTCTCCGCCCACTACAAGTGCAAACCTAATAGAGGGTAGTTGAGAGTTGGCAGTTGAGAGTTGAGAGTTGACAGTTGAAAGTTACACCCCGCATGGCTCTCCCTCCCCCCCTTGGGGGTAGCGAGCGATGAAACAGGGCAACGAAATGTTGCGCTGTCGGGAGCGACCGAAGAAAGTGCCCTTTCTGAGGACGGCAAAGAGGGGGCTTCACTCTTCCATCATACATTCCAGATATTTGCATGAAGAAGCTGCATGGCATATCACCCATCGTCACGTTCATCCGTGTTGCTGTGATAGCCCTCCCACTTTGGGGGGTGGCAGGCATCTCCCATGCCCAAATCAACACCGACCGCATGATGAACATTGGTCGCAATGCCCTTGCGTACGATGATTATGTGCTCTCCATCAGTTACTTCAATCTTGTCATCAACTACAAACCTCACCTCTATGAGCCCTATTTCTACCGGGGCGTGGCAAAGTTCTACCTTGATGATTACTCCGGTGCCGCACTCGACTGTACCCAAGCCATCCAGCGCAACCCTTATTTCCCAAACACCTACGAATTGCGAGGGCTTGCCTACATCAACATGAACCGTTTTCCTGATGCTATCCGAGACTACAGGACCGTTACTGACATGTTGCCCGAAAACCGTTCCCTTTGGCACAATCTCGCTCTCTGCTACATCGAGACCGACAGCCTCGACCAGGCAGACAGCATTACCGACATTATCATCCGCCGATGGGCAAAACAAGCCGACGGATACACTCTCAAAGCGCAAGTCTTTCTCCAAAGAAATGACACAGCTGCAGCTGAGACTTACATTGACAAAGCCATCGAGGCGGACAAATACAACATAGGTGCCCATACAGCTAAAGCCAACATTCTGATGAGCCATGAGCAATACAACGAAGCCATCCAGCACTTTGACGAATCTCTCCGTCTCAACCCCAAACAGGCTAACACACTCATCAACCGTGCCCTCTGCCACTACCACCTCAACCACTATCGCGATGCGATGGCTGACTATGACCGTGCCCTTGACCTTGAGCCCAAGAATTTCATCGGGCACTACAACCGAGGGCTTCTGCGTGCCAATGTGGGAGAAGACAACCTTGCCATCGAAGACTTCAACTTCATCCTTTCCATTGACCCTGACGACATGATGGCAACCTTCAACCGTGCCACCCTGCTGGAAAATATCGGTGACTACCGTGGAGCCATCCGCGACTACACCACCGTCATCAACGAATATCCTAAATTCCTCTATGGCTACGAACGCCGTGCCGCTGCCCGCCGCATGATTGGTGACAATGCAGGAGCCAACCGCGACGAAGAACATGTGCTCAAAGAACAGATTGCTCACCGCTACGGCTACTCTACTCCGACTTCCCGACAGAAGAACAAGACTCGAAAGAAGTCACAGATCAATCTTGACGACTACCAGAAACTCGTCGAAGAAGACACCCAAGAACAAGTGCCCGAATATGAAAGCGAATATAGAGGAAAAGTGCAGAACCGCGAACAGGAAGCCAAACTCATGCTCCCCAACGAAAACACTTACAAACTCTACAGAGAAGCGGGCAAGGAAGAAATGCTCCACACCTTCGAGCAAGCCTTCCAACAGGCACAGGCAGGCAACATCAACGAAGCCATCGAAGGCTTCACCCGTGTCATCGAACAAAACGACCACTTCGCCGAAGCCTACTTCAACCGAGGCATCCTTCACCTCTTGCTCGACGACACCCCTCACGCCATCCCCGACCTCTCCAAAGCCGGAGAACTTGGCATCTACCAAGCCTACAACATCATCAAGAAAAACCAAAATATCAAAAAAGACCAAAGCGTCAAGAAAAAATAAGACGTGTGAAACTGCAAGGTTTCACACGTCTTATTTTTAAAGTGATTGCACGCTTTTCTTTTTGTCCGTCTTCTGAGGCTTCTCCAATTCTGTCCACGGCTTATATCCATGCGATATCGAAGTCCATCCCAAACCACCCAATTTCCGTGAATCTTCAGCATTCCTTTTCTCACGGTAAACCACTTTGCCGTTCTTCCAACTTTGCATAATCGGCCACTCCTTCGGCAGCCAAAGGTCTCCCTTCGTATCGAGTACTAAAAGATTGTAGCCCGTATCTGAACTATTCAAGAAAATGGCTATATGTAAACAGCAGTAGGAGTCGCTTTCTCGCGCACATCTGGCGGTACGGGAGTGGTTCCATCGCTCAATGATGTCCCAAGCGCAGGCTGAATGGTTGATGTCCCAAAGGATACTCATCACCTGAAACTCCACCTTTGTAAGCGTGTTGTCTTTCTTTTTCATAGAATCTTTGCTTTTTTAGTGATTTGCTGGTGCAAAGTAACACTAAACGCTCCAATCTCGCAAAACTTAGAAATCTAAAAGTTGCGAGATGGGGCGCTTTTTAACATCTATTTGTAGAAATAGAAGAAAGAGACACTCTAATTCAAGCGTTCCGCAAGTGTGTTGCTTGGTCTTCTTTGTCGTTCGGAAGCCCCAGATTCTCCAGAAAATCCAGAGCCCCCCCAAAAAAATAACACTACCCCAAAAACTTATAGGCAGAACTTCACAGCCCTGCCTATAAGAATGAAACTTCTTTGTTTCACCATTTTCAACTAGTTTTACCAATCAAACTACATAAAGATATATTTATTTTCTTATTCTACCACCACCCTTTCTTGATACTCAAATAGTTTTTGGTTCTCGCGAAGTTGTTTGATGTCGAGAGTTTTTACACTGCCAGACCAGTCGGCTCCCCAGGCTTTAAATGGTTCGCCGGCTGGAGCGATATAGGTTATTTTGGTCAGTTCCAGAGGCAATGGGTCGAACACCATCACGTAGGCTATATAGTCGCCTGCCATGCCCTCCATGAAGAAGAGTTCACCCAGGGGGATGCCCTGCACCTCACGAAGTTTATACTGATGCCCAGCCTCGTCCATGAGTTTGGTGTCAGGGGAGAATCCAAAATACTCGCGTGTCCAGTTCTGTTCGCAGCCAAGGGCAAGGTAGGTGGCTTCGGGGGTACGCCACAGTGCCTTCGTTGAGTTCGGCAGCGGTTTGATCAAGTGGGCATCTGTCATCACCTTCCATGTGTCCCAATCCTGACGGTCGTAGGGTTTATCCACGTTGAGGTGCTCTCTCAGCAGACATGGTTTGTGGAACTGCGGAGTGGCATCATAAGATGTGGCTGAACCCCGAAAATAATTCATGATTTTTACAGGCATTCCCATCATTTCCCAACAGGAGACGCCATAGATTCTTATATCTCTCGTTGTTTCGGGCAGCGGTGCAAAGAAAATCTTCAAGTCGAGCACATCGCCTTTCTTTGCTCGCACCGTGAAATGTTTATTATAGGTATCAGGTTCCGTACGGCGAATGCGATATTGTACTCCCGTCTCTTGATCCACGAGACTCGTCTCCTCCGAAGCAAGAAACAGGTTGCTCACTTCATCGGCTGGCATGGGGAAATAACAATGAAGTACCGTCTCATTATTTTCTTCTGTCAGTCGCCAACTCATCGGGACATAAGGCTCATCATCCTCGAACATCTCAGACATTTCTGGGAACAATTCCAGATAATCATTCTCAATAGCGACATTCTTTGCCTCGCAATAGTCCTCAACCCAATCCATATTCGACCCATGCCACACAGCAGTAGTTTTCTTCTTATCCTTGTTGATTTCTGGACGAGATTTGAAAACACCAACACTCCGAGCATATTCTTTCACTTCCAACCTATCTGACGAAGAATTGTCTTTTACTTTTAATTTGTTCTGTTGTGCCTGCGAGACAAGAGTTACCAGTGCCAACAGGCTCATCATAAAGAATTTTTTCATGGAGTTTTGTTTTTTAATTATTATATGATGTACTAAAATTGAAATTTATCAGTTTTTCTCGATATTCTTGATAACAGACCGATGAAACAGTGGCATCTATCGGCATATGGGTACTGAAAAGCAGGATGCGTCCTCCTGGGATTCGGTCTGCTATCCAGAAATATTTTTCGCCTTTGTGCAAATCTTTCAAAGTAAAGAAAAATTGCTGATGGGAAAAATTAAGCAGATAGCCTGGTGCCTTGCTGTCATACCAACATGCTGCCTGCAACAGTCGAGTGAAGACATCAAATTGTTCCTTGTCTTCAAATACATAAGCCGTGCTGACTATCGTACTGTCGCCAGGTTCCGAAGTACAGTCAATAGCAACTGCCTTCACTTGATTGTAATCAGCCATCTTTACAATGAACTCATCCATTCGGCAAGGGGCTTGATAGATGAAATCCGTTTTCTGGTTATAGGCATAGATAGCAGTTGGAGCCACATATTGCTCTCCTTCAGCCACCACGCTCTCTTCCACGCCTCTTTCCACGGTGACAATCTCCTGCTCTTCCACATTCATCTCCACATTCTTTTCAACCATTTTCTTCACCTCTTTCTTTTCCTCTTTCTCAACCACCTTCGGTGTCACCATCTCTTTCACCTCCTTCTTCACCTCCGCTATCATCTTAGGCTCTTCCTTAGGCTTGGAAGTCTGCACTTGAACCGTCAACTCATCCTCCCGAGGTCCAGACATATCATATTTATATAATGTGTAACCAATCAGCGAAACAACCAAGAGGCATGCAGCAGCAATGCTTGTCACTCGCACCCAGAGGGGCATCTTCTTTGTTTCTTGCCTCTTGTCAGATTGCTTTGAGGCAATGGCTGCAAATCCCCTGAACATCTCCTGATATTCTCTCAAATCCGCAGGCACATCTTCCTGCTGGAAGAAAGTGTAGAGCCTCGCCTCTTCCTCTAAGGTCGTCATTCCATCCAGAAAACGCGCCACCAACGTATGTATATCTTCTTGCATCATTGCTAAATCTCAGTTCTTATTTGTCGATATTGTTCCAAAATCTTTCTTCGTGCCCGACTCAGCGACTGCCTCACCATCATCTCCGTCGAGCCAACAAGTTCGGCAATGTCCTTCATCTCCATATCTTCTTCATGACGAAGCCTCAAAACCGCTTGTTGCAGAGTGGGCAACTGTCTGACAAACACCATCATCTGCTCTCCCTCATCATCCAGTCCTTCAGACGGAGATTCATCCATCAGGTCAACTTCTTCGATGGCAATCTGCTCATGTCGTCGCCTCACAGCATCATACGCAAGATGCCGAACAACAACCCTCCCCATTGCTTCCACATTCAGAATAGGCTCATCACGCAACTGCCACAATCGCAGCAGCGCATCCTGCACCAAATCCTCCGCTTCCGTCCTGTCACCCACAATCCGCAGTGCGGTGGACATGAGCATTGGTCGCATCGTATGAACTTTTTCCTTAAATATCTCTATCGTCATGGCCTTGGCCTCTCCATCTTTCCCAGAAGGGCTTTCTGATTACATGACGCAGAGGTGCCCCTTTTTGTGACACCTCATCATCATTTTTTTACTTTTTTTTGTTTTTTTCTTCTGCAAAGTTAAACAAACTCCCACAAACAACAAAGAAACTACAGATACTTTTCAATGCTCTGTAGCACGAGCCATTCCATTCTTTATTCGAGTAATGGAAAAGTGCCCTCATTCCCCACTCTATCCTCCCCCTCTTTCACAACCCCTAAATCGACGTGCCCCACGTCGGTCAACCGACATGGGGCACATCGGTCAACCGACGTGGGGCACGTCGGTTTTGAGGCACAAAAACGAGGGAAGCTGCGTTTATGTGTTGCACATGTGAAATATTGTTCGTAACTTTGTAGCACAAATCAGAATGTTTAACCATATAAACACATTATATAATTATAGTATGTCTATACCATACAGAAAAAGGAGAAAGAAGATTCTCAAGCCAGACGGCACCATGCATGAGGCATGGGTGATGGAGCAGTTCAGTTACGAACCTATCAAGTTTGAGGATTTTGTGAAAGAGTGCGTGACAGCGCAGGGCGTGTCGGAGGCACAGGTGAAGGGCATCGCAAGCGCGATGTCGAACCGTCTGCGGAGTTATTTGATGCTGGGGCACAGTGTGCAGATTGAGGGCATCGGCACCCTCAAGCCGACGTTTAACGCACATTGTGCGGAGACTCCCGAGGAGTTGAACAGTCAAAGCGTGTATAAAGTTAAGGTGCAGTTCTATCCGCACAAGGAGTTCAAGGAAGTCTTGGGCAAGATGGAGTTCGTGGACATGGATGTTATCAACGAAAATCCAGAAGAGGACGAGGCAAATTGATGGTGTTCGGCTTGAAAAAGTGGGAATTAAGGATGATTTTTGGAGAAAGTTTGCTGACAAACGGATTTTTAGTGCTAAATTTGCAAGATTTTAAGCGCACGGCACCTTCAGTGTCGTGCATTTGAGTGAAGAAACAATAACACATACCAACAATGATAAAGATTACTTTTCCAGACAATTCCGTGCGCGAGTATGAGGCTGGCGTGACGGGTTTAGAGATTGCCGAGAGCATTAGCCAGCGACTGGCACAGGACGTGATTGCCTGTGGTGTGAACGGCGAGACGACAGAGTTGAACCGCCCCATCAACGAGGACGCAACGATTGCACTGTACAAGTTTGAGGATGCTGAGGGCAAGCATGCTTTCTGGCACACCTCGGCTCACCTCATGGCTGAGGCGATTGAAGAGTTGTGGCCCGGCACACAGTTCGGCATCGGTCCTGCCATCGAGAACGGCTTCTACTACGACGTGATGCCACCTGAGGGCGTGAAGTTGAGCGACAGCGACTTCCCCAAGATTGAGAAGAAGATGCAGGAATTGCAGCAGAAGAAGGAGGCGCTGGTGCGCAAGGACATCTCGAAGAAGGATGTGATGGAACTCTTCGCCTCGAAGGGTCAAAGTTATAAGAACGAGTTGATTGCCGAGTTGGAGGATGGCAAGATTACTACTTACACGCAGGGCAACTACATCGACCTCTGTAAAGGTCCTCACTTGATGACGACCGCCCCCATCAAGGCTTTCAAACTGCTCTCGTTGGCTGCTGCCTACTGGCGTGGCGACGAAAAGCGCCCCATGATGACCCGTATCTACGGCATCTCCTTTCCCAAGAAGAAGATGCTCGACGAATATCTGGTTGCCTTAGAAGAAGCCAAGAAACGCGACCACCGCAAGATTGGTAAGGAGATGGAATTGTTCATGTTCTCCGAGCGTGTGGGTAAGGGTCTGCCCATGTGGCTGCCCAAAGGAACCGCCGTCCGTATCCGTTTGCAGGACTTCTTGCGCAAAATTCAGAAGCGTTATGGTTACCAAGAGGTTATCACTCCACACATCGGTGGCAAGAACCTCTATGTGACTTCTGGTCACTATGCCCACTACGGCAAGGATTCTTTCCAACCCATTCAGACGCCAGAGGAAGACGAAGAGTATCTGTTGAAGCCAATGAACTGCCCTCACCACTGTGAGATTTTTGCATGGCAGCCACGTTCTTACAAAGACCTCCCCTTCCGCTGTGCAGAGTTCGGCACAGTGTACCGCTATGAGCAGTCGGGCGAATTGCACGGACTGACCCGTGTGCGCTCGTTCACTCAGGACGACGCCCACATCTTCTGCCGTCCCGACCAGGTGAAGGACGAGTTCCTGCGCGTGATGGACATCATCAACATCATCTTCAAGGCACTCGACTTCAAGGAGTATGAGGCACAGATTTCACTCCGTGACCCTGACGACAAAGAGAAATACATTGGCTCTGACGAGGTGTGGGAACAGGCACAGAACGCCATCATAGAGGCTTGTGCAGAGAAGGGGCTGAACACTCGCACCGAATTGGGCGAAGCAGCCTTCTATGGTCCGAAACTCGACTTCATGATCAAGGATGCACTGGGTCGCCGTTGGCAGTTGGGTACCATTCAGGTCGATTACAACCTGCCAGAGCGTTTCCAACTCGAATATACAGGTGCCGACAACCAGAAGCACCGCCCTGTGATGATTCACCGTGCCCCATTCGGCTCGATGGAACGTTTCATCGCAGTGCTCATTGAGCATACCGCCGGACACTTCCCTCTTTGGCTCACACCCGACCAAGTGGTGGTGCTGCCCATCTCGGAGAAGTTCAACAACTATGCCCAGCAGGTGGCTGCCACGCTGAACGCACAGGACGTACGCACCATCGTGGACGACCGCAACGAGAAGATCGGCAGAAAGATTCGCGACAACGAAATCAAGCACATCCCCTACATGCTTGTGGTGGGTGAAAAAGAGTCTGCCGACGGCACCGTAAATGTCAGAAAACAAGGCACTCAGCAGCAAGAAACGATGAAAATCGAGGAATTTGCCAAGAAAATCCAAGAAGAAGTCCGTCAAATGACAGAAAATTTCTAAATAATTTTGTCAATTCCCCGATTTGCACTACCTTTGCAGCCGGAATTCAAAAAAACAATAAAACTTAACTAACACATACCGAAGGAACAAGCCAACCGAATGAAAGGTGACAACAAAAAACAACAGTACAGGGTCAACGAACAGATCCGTGTACCCGAAGTGAGAATTGTAGGCGACGGAATTGAATCTACCGTGATGCCAACCCGTGAAGCACTACGTCTCGCAGAAGACCAGGAAGTAGATCTCGTGGAAATCTCTCCTAATGCGCAACCTCCGGTATGCCGACTCATCGACTACTCCAAGTTCCTCTACCAACAGAAGAAGAAAGCAAAGGAACTGAAGGCAAAGCAGGTGAAGGTCGAAGTGAAGGAAATCCGTTTTGGCCCCCAGACAGGTGATGCCGACTACGCCTTCAAACTCAAGCACGCACAGGAATTCCTGACTGATGGCAACAAAGTGAAGGCATACGTGTTCTTCAAAGGACGCTCCATCGTGTTCAAGGAACAGGGCGAGGTACTCCTCCTCCGTTTCGCGAACGATCTTGAGGAACTGGCAAAGGTAGAGAGCATGCCATCATTGGAAGGCAAGAAGATGTTCCTCACCCTCGCTCCCAAGAAGGCAGGTGCTCCGAAGAAGAGCCAGCAACGCCGCGACAACGAGGCAGCCGAGGCTGCAGCAAAGGCAGAGGCGAAAGCCAAGAAAGAGTCTGAAGGTCCCAACCCCAATAGCCCATTCGCAGGGCTGGCTGAGAAACTGGCAGCAAAAGAAGAAGAATAGAAGTGCGTAACGCCTGGTATATGCGTTGCCACACATTATTAATAATTAAACAAACAAAAAAATGCCAAAAATTAAAACTAAGTCCGCTGCAAAGAAGCGTTTCACGCTTACTGGAACAGGCAAGATCAAGCGTCAGCACGCTTATCACAGTCACATTTTGACGAAGAAGACGAAGAAGCAGAAGAGAAATCTCGATCACAGCACGATTGTCGTAAAGGCTAACCGTAAGCAGGTGCTTGACTGCCTCGCACTCCGTTAATTTCAGTAAGTAATCAACAAAAAGTTTAATCGAATCGTTAGCCACAAAGAAAAAAGAGAGAAAGGAAAAATTTCACTTTCTACGCTAACATTCAAAAAGCAAAAAAATTATGCCAAGATCAGTAAATCATGTTGCATCACGCGCTCGCCGCAAGAAGATATTGAAGCGCGTAAAGGGTCAGTTCGGCGCTCGCAAGAACGTTTGGACCGTTGCCAAAAACGCCTATGAGAAGGGTCTCACCTACGCATTTGCAGACCGTCGTCGCAAGAAGCGCGAGTTCCGTTCTCTCTGGATTCAGCGTATCAACGCTGCCGCTCGTGCCGAGGGTATGTCTTACTCTCAGTTCATCGGTGCTCTCCACAAGGCTGGCATCGACCTCAACCGCAAGACACTTGCTTACCTCGCTGTACACAACGCAGAGGCATTCAAGGCTATCGTCGAGAAGGTGAAGTAAACAGCATTTCGTTTCAAAAGAAACCATAAAGGGCGTGCAATCCCATGACGGATTGCACGCCCTACTTGTTTTGACGGAAGACGAAATAAGGATTGTGGAGGGAAAAGAATAAAAGAAATGAAGCGGTTGCCGATTTACTTCAGACGTGGCGGTGAAAGGCTTACGCCTTGCACACGGTGGTGGATGGTAACAATGATAGAGCCAATGAGACCAGAAGCATTAAGTGACAGGACGGGTCCAGGGGTGGTGGATGGTAACAATGATAGAGCCAATGAAACCTTCACCTTTGAATTCGGACAGGAAATCAGCCATCCTATGTTAAAAAGATGCTGAAAAAAGAAGCAGGCAAAGCTAAGGAAAAGATTTTCTTGATGAAAAGCAGTACCTTTGCAAGGAAATCATAGAGAATTGCAAAGTAATCACACAGAATTCATGAATGAGGGGTGTCAGACAAGACGCATGTATGGGCATGACTACGCAGTGCCAGGGACATATGAGGTGACCATAGTGGTTGCTGGCAGACAGCCTGTGTTCGGCGAGATTGTTGGTACCACAAAGGCCGGTGGCGAAAAGCCACGGCTCAAGCCATCGCTGCTGGGGCAGGTCGTTCTCGACAACGAGATTCCAAAGATACATCATTATTACCCAATGGTCGATGTCTGGCAGGTGTGTCTCATGCCAGACCATCTACACTTGATCATCCGCATTAACCAGCCATTGCCCAAAGGCAAGCACCTGGGCATCATCATTGGTGCTTTCAAGGGCGGCGTCAGTCGCGCTTGGTGGAATTTGGATGCCACTGTGTCTGCGGCATCAGCCTCAGCGCATCGTCCTCCTCTCTTTGAACCCAATTACAACGACCACATCCTCATGCGTGACGGACAACTGGACAACTGGAAGCGCTATCTGCGCGATAATCCGCTGCGCTACATGATGCGGCACGAATATCCCGATCTGTTTCAGCGGGCGTTGTGCATCACCATTGGTGGCACGCGCTACAGCGCCTTCGGCAATATGCTTCTCCTTCGTCAGCCAGAGAAGCGCCAAGTGATGTTCCACCGCCGCACCAAGGGTATTCCGACGGAAGACACCGATTTTTGGAAAACAGAGAGTCAGCACCTGATAGCCGCAGCCCAGAGCGGAGATGTGCTGGTCACTCCTGGAATCTCTGAATGTGAGAAACGGATAAAGAACATGGCTTTGAAAGAAAATCTGCGTTTGATTCACGTACAAGCCGACCCCATAGGTAGGTATTGGAAGCCCGAGCGCAGCCGTTTTGAGGCTTGCGCTTATGGTTCGCTTCTTGTCCTCGCACCATGGCCTGAGGATATGCCTGCCTTTGCAAGTGCATACGAGCGTTTTCATTATCTTAATCGCTTGGCTGAGACCGTCTGCACCATCAGCCATACGACAGACGTGGCGGTGAAAGGCTTACGCCTTGCACACGATGGCTGACTATAAAATGACAAAGCCGATTATGACGAGTTTTACATATATTACGAAATAGCACCATACGGCAAAGAGTCGCCTCCAAGCCCCCTTATTCTCAAGGATAAACGGTTGTTTGCCACCCATTTTCATGCTTTTTCCCATTCCTTTTTGGTGGAATCAAGAATAATGCGTACTTTTGCATAACTCATTCGAGCAAATGGATATTACACATTATTAAATATAATAAAAAACACTAAAAAGACATGAAAGCATTTGTTTTCCCCGGTCAGGGTGCTCAGTTCACAGGAATGGGCAAAGACCTCTACGACACTAATCCAAAGGCAAAGGAGTTGTTTGACAAAGCCAACGAGATTCTTGGCTTCGACATCACAAAGATTATGTTTGAAGGCACTGCTGAGGAGTTGAAGCAGACGAAGGTGACTCAGCCTGCCGTATTCCTCCACTCTGTGATTTCAGCCATCTGTCTGGGTGATGCCTTCGATGCTGACATGGTGGGCGGTCACTCACTTGGTGAGTTCTCTGCTCTTGTTGCCGCAGGTGCTCTTTCTTTCGAAGATGGTCTGAAACTCGTTTCTCAGCGTGCCCAAGCCATGCAGAAGGCTTGTGAGGCGGCTCCTTCTACCATGGCTGCCATCATTGGTCTTGACGATGCTAAGGTGGAAGAAGTTTGTGCTTCTATCTCCAAGCCCGGCAACATCGTGGTTCCTGCCAACTACAACAACCCTGGTCAGTTGGTGATTTCAGGTAATGTAGAGGCTGTCAATGAGGCTTGCGAGGCTCTGAAAGCAGCAGGTGCCAAGCGCGCCCTACCCCTCCCTGTAGGCGGAGCCTTCCACTCACCTCTCATGCAACCTGCCAAGGACGAACTGCAGGCAGCCATCGAGGCAACAACATTCTCTACTCCTAAGTGCCCAGTCTATCAGAACGTGGATGCTAAGGCACACACTAACCCTGAGGAAATCAAGCAGAACCTCATCGCTCAGTTGACCGCTCCCGTGAAGTGGACCTATGAGGTGCAGGCAATGATTGCCGCCGGTGCAACTGACTTCACAGAGTGTGGTCCTGGCAAGGTACTGCAAGGCATGATTGCCAAGATTAGCCGCGATGTAACTGCGCACGGAATTGCGTAAGCAAGTGACATAGAAGTTAGAGAAGTTAGAGAAGTTATCGCTACGCTCGAAGTGAACGACAAATGTTTTGCCAATGAGTATCGTCGTTAACTTCAATAACTTCTCTAACTTCAATAACTTCCTCAAATTCTTCAACTTCTATCATCCCAAAATCTTCTAACCCATGGAAAAACTCGTCATCTACCAAGTCTTCACCCGTCTTTTCGGAGCCAATGCCAATAAGAATGTGAGCAATGGCACGAAGAAGGAGAATGGTTGCGGCAAAATGGCTGATTTCACAGGCACCGCTTTGGCTGAAATCAAGAAACTTGGTGCCACCCACATTTGGTACACCGGACTTATCGAACATGCCACCAAGAGTGATTACACGCAGTATGGCATCCTACGAGACCACCCCGCTGTGGTGAAAGGCATTGCAGGAAGTCCTTATGCCATCAAAGACTACTACGACATCGACCCAGACTTGGCAACAAAAGTGCCTGAACGCATGAAGGAATTCAAGAACCTCGTGATGCGCACCCACAAGGCTGAGTTGAAGATGATTATTGACTTCGTACCTAACCATGTGGCACGTCAATATCATTCAGATGCGAAGCCCGAGGGAGTGCGAGACCTTGGAGAAGATGACGACAAGACTGAGGCTTTCCATCCCGACAACAATTTCTATTACTTGCCGTTCACACAGTTCTCGCCCAACTTCTCGTTGCATGATGACGAGATGGGGGACTATGTGGAAATGCCTGCCAAGGTGACTGGCAACGACTGCTTCACCCCGTGGGTGAGTCAGAATGACTGGTATGAAACAGTAAAACTCAACTATGGCGTTGACTATCAAGGAACTCGTCAACTGATTTTTTGCCCCTCCACTCCCAATACTTGGGTAAAGATGCGTGACATCCTCCTGTACTGGGCAAGCATGGGCATTGATGGTTTCCGATGCGATATGGCAGAGATGGTGCCATGCGACTTCTGGGGATGGGCCATTCCACAGGTAAAAGCCAAATATCCCGACATCATCTTCATTGCCGAGGTGTATAACCCTCATGAATACCGCAACTATATTGAGCGTGGACATTTCGATTACCTCTACGACAAGGTGGGGCTTTATGACACCATCCGCTCTGTGATGGGCGGCAACAGCGCCACTTGCATTACGGGGGCTTGGCAGAGTGTTGATGATATTCAAAGCCATATGCTCAACTTCCTCGAGAACCACGACGAACAGCGCATTGCCTCAAAGTTCTTTGCTGGCAGCGCAGAGAAGGGCAAGCCTGCCCTACTCGTCAGCGCACTGATGAACACCAACCCGATGATGATTTACTTTGGTCAGGAATTGGGCGAACAGGGCATGTACTCAGAGGGCTTCAGCGGACAGGACGGACGCACCACCATTTTCGACTACTGGACGATTGACCTCATTCGCCGTTGGCGCAACAACAATAAATTTGACGGCACCCTGCTTTCAAAAGAGGAAAAGGATTTGCAGAAATTCTACACCAAAGTGCTGAACATCTGTAATATGGAAAAAGCCATTCGTGAGGGACTGTTCTTCGATATCATGTATGTAAACTACAATCAAGGCATGAACGAGCATCGTCAGTTTGCATTCCTCCGCAAGAAAGACAGGGAACTCATTTTTGTCATTGCCAACTTCGATGACCAGCCTGCCCGTTCGTGGGTGAAGATTCCAGCACATGCATTTGATTGTCTTGACATTCCTGTTAGCGACAAGGAACGTGAATGCAAAGACCTTTTGACAGGCAAAAAAGAAAAGAAAGTGCTCATCCCTGATGGCACTCTCTATGTGGAACTTCCAGCCAATAGTGGAAAGGTCCTGAAATTCAATTTATAAAAGACTTAACACTCTAAACAAAAATGCCCCACATCGATGTAAAAACCGATGTGGGGCACTTTCTGTTTAGAAGTTATAGGCAAGACCTAACGTGAAATACTCCTTAAACTGGAAGAAGCCGAGAGTGTTATCGTAATACTTTCGGCTTCTGTTGTCATCGAAGCGCCAAAGTGTATAGACTTCGCTGGAGATGTATTTGTTGAATTGGAAGGAAAGCACATTCTCCATCTCCGCCTCCACATATTCGTAAGAGGTGAAGTAATAGAAACGACACTTCCACATCAAGTCTTTCACAATCTTAATCTTTGAATTGAGCTCTATCCTCGAACCGAAATCTTGCTGGAAATCCTTACCACGCATGTTGTATGAAGCATGAATGGTTTCTTCTTTATCGGTAATATACCGCATTTTGTAGGACAGCGGCAACAGTGCCAACGAGAAGGTGTTACCATTCTTGAATTTAGGTTTCCAGTCCATACCGAGAGACACATACACATTCAACGGTGCAAGGAACTTCGAATAGGTGCGGCGGTCATTTGCCTTATGTCCAGGCAAGAACTGCGAATTCACCTCGGTCGATACGGTGTAGTACCAGTTCTTGGCAGCCTTGATGCCCAACTTTGAATAGAGATAAATCTTATCGTTGTTGGTTAAGTAACGATGGATGGAGTCGGACGGGGCTGTAACAAAACCCAAACGCAGGTCGAGTTTGTTATCCCATGTCACACGATTCTGGTCATTGTAGTTGGCTTCAAGCACCAAATTGGAAAGCAATGTCAGGTTGTTGTTACCACCCTTATACCAATTCTCCGAGAAGTAGTTCTGGGTAAATTGAAGAGAAAACTTTCCACTCGTTTTCCAGAAGTTGGGCTTGACAATCTGGATGTCCACATCCACACTGTCCATCACATCTGCCACATCTTTGATTTCTTCCACCTTATTATAGATAGAAGTAAGGTCTTCTGCTTTCGTCCCTGTCACATTCACAGGAGAAACAGTCGTCACCGAAGCGATTTGTGCATCAGAATAGTGGAACAAACGAGGACTTTGGGCATAAGCGTTCATGAGTACATCGTCAATGGAAGCATTGAGGCGTTGGTGCTCTGCTATCATATCCGTTGTCTGCACAGAAGAGTCCAGTCCTGGCAACGTATAATCCAATTTGAATTTTCCATCCAATGCCGAACGATAAAACACGCCAGGTCCAAACAATTTGTAAAAATAGGGAGACATCCATTCACTTGAATCAGTATTTTCAGTGATAAGATTCCTCCGCATTTGAGTCAGTTCCTTCTTATATCTCGACACAAGCGCAGAGGCTTCTCTGGAATAAGCAGCACCACCCTTCAGCCGTTGCGCAAACAGGGGCATAGACATTCCCAATGCCACAATTAAAAAAAATGGAAATAAGTATCTTTTCATACACTTCACATCATATTTCTTGCAAATTTAAGGCTTTTTGCTGACAAAATCATCACGACATCTACATTTTCGGTGATAAAAATTTCCTACATTCACAAAAAAGAACTAAATTTGCACTCCGAATGGGTTTGAGGCATGCTTCAGACCCACCCAAAGACAACAACAAACAATATTATAAACAACTTAATTTTCAACAACTATGCCAAACGGTAAGAAGAAGAAAAGACACAAGATCTCTACTCACAAGCGTAAGAAGAGACTGAGAAAGAATCGCCACAAGAGCAAGTAAAGTTGAGAAACTCTACTTCAATCTTGTTAGCGTCAGAACAAAGAACAGACCCTGAAATGAACCATCCTCGAAAAAGGGGTGCATGACGAGGTTTGTTCTTTTTCTGTTAAAAAACAACCTAACATAAACGGTAGCAAAAATGACCAGCGAACTTATCATCGATGCTCAGCCAAAGGAAGTGACCATTGCCCTGCTCGAAGACCAAAAGCTCGTTGAGTTCCAGAAGGAAGGTCAGGACAGTAAGTACTCCGTAGGCAACATCTATGCCGGGAAAGTGAAAAAAATCATGCCGGCACTCAATGCATGTTTCGTCGATGTGGGTCATGAACGCGAAGCATTTCTGCACTACCAAGATTTAGGCAAACATTTTCTCTCTCTGGAGAAATATGTGAAGCAGGTGGTAAGCGACCGCCGAAAACTTGCCCCCATGGCAAAGGCTGCCAATCAGTCATCGCTGGAGAAAGTGGGAAGCATTCAAAACGTGCTCGAGTTGGGACAGGAAGTGATGGTGCAAATCACCAAAGAACCCATCAACACCAAAGGTCCCCGACTGACAGCGGAAATCTCTTTTGCAGGACGATACATTGTCCTCATTCCCTTTGACGACAAAGTGAATGTCAGTTCAAAAATCAAGTCAAAAGAAGAACGTGCACGGTTGAAACAACTCATTCAGAGCATCAAACCCAGAAACTTCGGAGTAATCGTACGAACAGTAGCAGAAGGAAAACGCGCTGCTGAACTAAACAACGAGATGAGCCTGCTTGTCGAGTCATGGAACGATTGCATCGAGAAGATTCAAAAATCTACAAGTCTGCCAGTACTTGCACACGAGGAAACTGGTCGTACTGTCTCCATGCTACGTGACCTCTTCAACCCTTCCTACGAAAGCATCCACGTCAACAATGAGGATGTTTTTAAGGAGGTGAAGCGTTATGTCAGCCTTATTGCACCAGAAAGAGAATCGATTGTCAAGCTCTACAAAGGCAATGTTCCCATCTTCGACAACTTCGGAGTGACGAAGCAGATCAAGTCGGGACTTGGAAGAACTGTCAGTTTCAAGCATGGCGCCTACCTCATCATTGAGCACACCGAGGCACTCCACGTGGTGGATGTCAACTCTGGCAACCGCAACCGCGGACTCGACAATCAGGAGGAAAACGCATTTGCCGTCAACATGGAAGCGGCTGAAGAACTGGCACGCCAATTGCGACTGCGCGACATGGGTGGCATCATCGTCGTCGATTTCATCGACATGGACAGTGCCGAGCACAACCAGAAACTCTACGAACACATGACACAAATCATGAAGAGCGACCGTGCCCGTCACAACATCCTGCCACTGAGCAAATTCGGACTCATGCAAATCACCCGGCAGCGTGTTCGCCCAGCGATGGATATGCATGTGGAGGAAGTCTGCCCTACCTGCTTCGGCAAGGGTGTAGTCAAGCCTTCCATCCTGTTCACAGATGCCTTGGAGCAAAAAATCGATTACATTGTCAACAATCTTGGTCAGAAACGATTCAAACTCTACGTCAATCCATACGTAGAGGCTTACATCACCAAAGGTTTCATCAGCCTTTATCTCAAATGGCAGATGAAATACGGCTTTGGCGTGAAGATTTATCCGAGTCAAGAACTTGGTTTCCTACAATACAAGTTTATCAATCCCCAAGGTGAGGAGATAGACATGACAGAAGAAGTGGAAACCCGCTAATCCTGACTCATCAACAAACTTCGCAGTTTGAATGACCACAAACTAACAAAAAAGAAGGACCTCAACTTGAAGTCCTTCTTTTTTTATTTCGTTTCTTAGCGCACTTTCAACAAGTCACCCGTGACAGGGATATAAGTGTCATCCTTGAAATTCATCTTGTAGAGTGCATCAAGACGGATGCCGTAGAACTGACAAATGGTGTACATCGATTCACCTGCTTTCACCTTGTGCCAATAGTCCTTATATTGTGCATCAGCCTTCTTCGCTTTTTTGGCAAGGAAGATATTCATCTCTGGCTGTGGAGCAAAGTCTTCATCCACCTCGTTGAATTTGAGCAATTTCTTCTTCGACACTTTCAGTTCCTTTGCCAACGCATCCCAAGTGTCACCCGCACGAGCCGTTACACACTGAATACCATTCACCATCCTCACAGAGTGGCGTGTCGGCATCACTGGAACATACTCAGCATCCTTCTTCTTCCGCTTTCTCAGACCAATACGATCTTCATCATAATCATCCAGTTCGTAAGTCTCAATGATGTTGATAAGTCGGTCAGCATAAGTGGGCGAAGTGGCATAACCACACGCCTTCAATCCCCGAGCCCATGCCTTATAGTCAAGAGGATTGAGGTCAAAAAGCCTTTTATAGCGGTCTTTGAGCAGAAACTGCGAATGGTCTTCATAACTGTCTTCCACATTCTTGTACTTGCGGAAACGCTCATCTTTGTGGTCATCATCACGCGTAACGTATGGACCATTCCATCCCATACCTACTTTGATGCCAAAATGGTTATTGGCATTCTTTGCCAGATAACTGGTGCCAGCCCCACTCTCGAGCAATGCCTGTGCAAGGGTGATGCTGGCAGGAATCTTGTAGCGATGCATCTGTTCGATGGCTGCATCCTTATATTTATCAACATATTGCTGATAAGCCGTATTTCTTTGTGCAAAAACAAATGATGACAGCACCAAGCCTAATGCCATCAAGGAAAATCTCAAATATCTCATTAGAAAGCGATTAGTAATGTTTCGGTTGCAAAGATAAGAATAAAAACAAGAAACAAAAAAGGAATGGTTAATTTTTTTTGCAATAGTCTATCAGTTTGTCATATAAAACATTATTTCGGAGCAGTTTTTCGTTGCCAAGAATAAAGAGTTGCTTCCTTGCCCGTGTGATGGCAACATTCAGTTTGCGGTCCACCTCTCCCGAAGCATCACGAGTGAGATTAGACAAGATGTCAAGTTCATAACCTTGAGTGATGGTGGTGCCATAGATGATGATGTCACGTTGCGAACCTTGATAACGCTCCACCGTATCAATCACAATGTCCCTTGCCACATCTGGATGAAGTTTCACAATCTCGGCACGCACCAAGGCTATCTGCCTGCGGAAAGGAACAATGATTCCCAACTGCCGTGAAGGATTAAAAGACAATCCATTCTTCTCATGGAGGATCAGAACCGCATGAACAAGTTGGGCAATGATGCGTGCTTCCAGCACATTAGCCTTAGGCATCCTGTCCTCCAGGGCTGGTCTCGGCACATTGATGAAAGTGCATCTCCTCGTGGCGACAAGAGTCTCAATGAGATTGTCTGCATCATAGGTTTTGTAGGGCAAATCCTCTTTCTGATGAGGCAGTCCCACAGGTAAGAGAAGTCCCCCGTAGAAGGCTTCCGAAGCAAAGTCAGCAATGGTTGGATGCATACGTCCTTGGTGATCAAGCATGGCAACCACATCTGCATGGCAACGGTTCTGCTCGTAGAGTCGTTCAAAAAGGGAGTTACGGCAATTGGTCAGTCCTATGGCATGCAACAGCGGAGACTGTACGGCAGACTTCTCCTCATTCTGCACCACAACAGCAGGCAACTGCTTGTGGTCACCAATCATAACGAACTTGTCGATAGCCTTCGAGGTGAGAATGCCCAGTATCTGTGGTTCAAGAATCTGTGAGGCTTCATCAAAGATGGCGACATGGAAGTGCTTCAGTTTGAAGAGCGCCATGTGGCTGTTCATCGAAGCCACAGTACTCACAAAGATGCGAGTCTCCCCTATTCTTTCCATCACAGCCTGACGATTCGTCAACGTTCCGATGGTGTTGACAAGAATATGTGCCAGAAACTGTGGCGCACACGACAATTCCCGTCCCAACCGAATGTAATCCGGATTTTCCCCTTCAATCGTTCCCAACATCTCGCAAATCTCATCAACAGCCCGGTTCGTGTATGCCAACAAAAGTATATTGTGCCCTTGTTCCAATTCCTCCTCCACCATCCGTTTCAGTGCCACCGACGTTTTTCCTGTACCTGGAGGACCCATGAGCAAGAATAGGTCGTCTTTCGTCGGAGTGCGTTGACACAACAACAAATCACGGCGACTCTTCTCACAAGTCAGCAAGGAGAATAACCCACTGTACAGGCTTCTGAAATTAGCATCCACATGGTCATGTTCAATGGCATAAGTATCCATGCGACTAAACACCTCCTTATTTCTCTGTCGATTCTTCAATTGCAACCAAATACGGTCAGCATCGTATGCTTCCACATTACAACGCACCACCTGTTGGGTGATGGCAGAATCTGCATCTGAATTGCGCTTGTACAAAATCACAGCATCACCTATACGGAAATTCGGCTGACTCTCCTGCTCATCCGTGCGTTCCAGACACACTGCGTCCACCCCATCCTTCATGCGAAGGTCAGCCACCCTCAGCCCCATGAAGATGTCACCATTCTCCATCTTCGTATTGATGTCAGCATTCCATAGAGAAGCGAGCGCACGGGTGGAATCAGGACGTGTGTCACACATTTTGCTCTCCGCCTGTTCGCGCTCAATGAATTGCAGAAACGCATAAAAATATTCAGCAGTCAGTTCGTCCATATCATGCAATGCATCCGTGACAGGCTGGATCTCGGGCAGACACCACACCGTCCAAAACTTGTCGCTACAGTCAGCATTACGCCTCAGCGCTTCAGGAGTGAGTTTCGGCACCCATTTGCGCGCCTCCCCCTCAAGTAGTCCACGCTCCATTGCCACAATGCTGTTACGGATGTTCATGGCACGAAGCACCATCTCCTGATAACTTCGTTGCTCCTGCATGCGGGGGTACTTGGAATAGAGCAGATTACCCATCACATCTGTCTGCTTCACTCCCATATTGTAGTAGAGCATTTCCTTGTAGAGCAACATCTGCATCAGATGTTCTTCCTTCGCACGGTTGTGGAACTCATCCCACTTGCCCGACTTCAATTCGATAAGGAACTTTTTGCCGTCTGCGTCCAAATCAATCAGGCAGTCCATTCGTCCCTGCAAGCCCAATGCCTCGCAGAAGAATGACGGCTCAATGTGAATGTTCACCTTTCCGCCTTCCATGTATGGCTGTCGCTCCAGTTCCTCCACTACCTGCCGAATGTTCTCAAACTGTTTCTTCGTATCCTCAAAGAATGCCGCATTTATTTCCTTACAGGCACAAATGTCTATCGCTCGGTCGGCAAACACCTTTTGCATAGAACTGCGCCAATCCGCATCAGGCAGGTTTAAGATGTCGTCCAAAAACTGGTTGGCAAAGTCGCCCAACAACGTATATGCTGTACTTTCCGACGGTCTGAACTTCGCAATGAAACGGTTGAATGCCGATTCGCCCCACCCTTTGATGCACCCCGTCACACTGGTCGTGTCGAGCAAAAAATCAGGTTCCACAATCATAAATAGAGGATGATAGACACCCTCTGCATCCATTGTGAACGAAAGCGCATTGAACTGCATGCCTGGCTTCAAAAGTTGTGCCGCCATGAGCGTGTGCTGATTGGCAGTCACATCCACACGGAACGGTTCGTCGGCAGGCATCTCGCGCGACAAAGCATAGATGTATGGCTCCTCCACCCGTTCCACCACAAAGCGGATACGCTTCTGCCGACAAGTGCGCTCCAGTTGCTCTCTGCCAACGGGCAGTTGCTCCACATCAGGCAAGCGACCCTTCAACGCATCAGGCATCAACGAGTTGGTGAAATGCGCCAACGCCTCCACAAACACACGCATATCGGCAAGAAAAGTGTGCTCGTCCACCTCCATGCCCAGATGCGACACCTGACGCGCACGCCAACGAAACGAATCCACTCCATGTAACGGGTAGTTCGTCAGTCGGCACACCGCTTGTAAGCGCGAAAAAAAGTCATTGTATTCAGCAGGCAATCCCTCCGTCTTTTCAATACACACCCGATGCAGTGTATCATAACAATACCGATACTTCTGCTTCAGTGTCTGCTCCGAAAAGAAGACCTCCTGGACGTCCTGCCAAATGCGGTCCATCAGGCATTCAATTGTCCGACGATTTCACCCACCGACTTGCACCCATGCCGGTCAAGCCAGTCGTCAATGCCCTGAGCCACCTTCACCGTCACGGCTGGGTCAATGAAATTCGCCGTCCCAATCTCTATGGCAGAAGCACCAGCCAAGAAGAACTCTATGGCATCGTTCGCATTCATGATGCCCCCCAATCCCACCACGGGTATGTTCACCGCCTTCGCTACCTGCCACACACAACGCACCGCCACAGGCTTCACCGCTGGTCCAGACATACCGCCCGTTGCAATGCTCAACACTGGCTTTCGTTTTTCAATATCAATCACCATGCCCATCAGCGTATTGATGAGCGACACTGCATCAGCCCCGGCATCCTCCACTGCCAATGCTATATCAGAAATCGAAGTGACATTAGGTGAAAGTTTCACAATCAACGTTTTATCATACACCTCTCTCACAGCCCTCACGACTGCTGCAGCACCTTCGGTAGTCACACCAAATGCCATACCTCCCTGCTTCACATTGGGACATGAGATGTTCAGTTCGATGGCAGGAATATGTTCCAATTCGTTTACACGGGCAGCACACGCCGCATAGTCCTCCAACGACGAGCCGCTCACGTTCACAATCATGTTCGTCTTGATGTCCTTAATTTCCGGGTAGATGTGTTCACAGAAATAATCCACTCCCTTGTTCTGCAGTCCCACACAGTTCAGCATACCACTCGCCGTTTCCACCATGCGTGGATAATCATTACCCTCTCTCGCATGGAGCGTGGTGCCCTTCACGATGATGCCGCCAATCTCCTCCAAGTTCACGAAATCAGCAAACTCGACTCCATAGCCAAAAGTGCCTGAAGCCGTCATCACGGGGTTCTTCATCGTAAGTTCCCCTATCTTTGTCTTCAAATCTGCCATAATCTACATCTCCCAAGTTAAGTCGTTAATATCAAACACGGGACCCTCTTTGCACACACACACGTTCCCCTTCACCGTCTTCTCCACACAGCACAAGCATGCCCCCAATCCACATGCCATCATGTTCTCAAGGCTCACCTCACATGGAGTGCCCGTAGCCTTGGCATATCTTGCCACGCTCACCATCATCGGTTTGGGTCCACACACCGAAATGCGGTCAAACGTCTCCTTTTTCAGCAACGAGTGTTGTGTCACAAAGCCTTTCTCCCCTTCAGAGCCATCCTCCGTAGTCACATACACAGGAGCAATGGCGTTGAAGAGTTCCTGTTCCAAAAGGTCGCTCTTGCTTCGCGCACCCAACAGGAACACAGGCTCCGCTCCATGCTCCTTCAGGTATTTGCCATAGTCGAGCAGTGGCGCAACACCCACGCCGCCGCCCACCAGCAACACCTTCTCGCCCTGCCGTCCGGCAGGTGAAAAGCCGTTACCCAGAGGGAACACCAAATTCAGTGTATCGCCCACCTTCAACTCAGCCAACTTATGCGTGCCCTCACCCACCTTCTTGATGAGCAGCCACAACTCATTCTTCTCTCTATCTACATAATTAATAGAGATGGGACGACGGAGGAATGTCTGCGGACTTCCCTCCACCTTCACTTCCACAAATTGTCCTGGCACACACTCAGGCAACGGTTCCCTATCAGTCAGTTTCAGCAGCACATACGCCTCATGCGGCACCTCCACTGCTTTCACACTCAAATCTTTTACGTATTTCTTCATATATCTATTATACCATTTCTCTAAACTCTAAACTCTAAACTCTAAACTAAATCCCCCAACTTGCAGGGTTGCACACTCTTTCCAACTCTTTCTCCTGCTTGTCCTCCAACTGATAGAAGAAATCCATGCCCGTTTCCTTCTCCACCTTGTCCACCGACACAGCATAGTCCCTCATATCACCGTCACAAGCCCTGTTCGGGTAAATGAATCCTATCGCTTTCGGAACACGTCCCAATGCCAAGACAACCTTGAAGAAACGGTCTGGCACAGCAATCTTCAATCCCTGTCTCCTGCCAATGGTCTTCGGATTCGGAGAATCAAAGATGGGACCGCAACAAATGTACAGCGTCCCATAGTTCTTCGCCCATGAGCGGCACTGCATCTCAAGGTCATTCCAAGCCCCTGTATTCAAGTTGTGATTCTGCGGGCAGATGTTTGTCATGCAGAATGACTCATCCATCGCCTTTTCCGTATTCTTATTGTCGCCAGCAGGACACATGTGACCACGGTCATAGCCCGACCCGTTATAGTCAAACGTCTCCACCCTTGTCCGTTCGTTCATCGCCGGATCACCATGAAAATTGTTTGTGCGCTGCACCTTTCCATAAGCCCTTCCAGGTGTCAGGCTCCAGCACACATAGTTCGGACACATCTTGTTCACATCATACGAGATGATGAACTGCGACTTAAACAACAGGAACTCATCACGTCTCTTCAGTTCCGCCGGCTGCTCCAGATTCTCATAGGGCGTGATGGCAAGTTCTGCCGCCCGTTCCGTTTCTGTTTCATAATAACCGGCCTCAGCATCGGCAGCCTCCGCCTCCTGAGCAGCAAACGCCGCATTGCGTTCCGCGCTGCTCACCGTTGCCACCCCTCCGTTCACCTCCGAGGGGAGACGGTCGCCCTTGCAAGCCCACAACTGGTTAATGCCCGCCACCATGCCTGTCAGCGCGAGGCAAGTCAACAAAATAGATATTGGTTTTCGGAATGTTTTCATCTGCCTTTCGTCAAGTTTTCGTTGCGGCAACCACCACAAAGCCCATTTCCTTTCATTTTTCTTGCAAATTTAAGAAGAAAAAAGGAGAAACCTTGCTTGTATAATAAAAAAAAGTATTACCTTTGCATCGCTTTTAACAAAAGGCACCGCCTTTTTGCTATTTGCCTTGCCGAATTGGCTCAGTTGGTAGAGCAACGCATTCGTAATGCGTGGGTCGGCGGTTCGAGTCCGCCATTCGGCTCCAACATGAGGGTGTGCTGTAGCGCACCCTCTTATTGTTTGAATGAAACAAGCGGCTTCAACACCTCAGGCACCATGCTCATCTACAACACCACTTTCCAAGTAAGCACCGACAACGCTCAGCATCTCGTTGTCTATCTCCACGAGAAATACATTCCCGAGGCACTGCATTCTGGCATCATGAGACATGCCCGCATGAGTCGCATCCTCTCCCACCGCGACCCCGACTCCGAATGTTTTTCCGTTCAGTTCGAAGTCGAAGACATGGCTCTGCTTCATAAGTGGTATTCGACTGACGGTGTGCGTCTTAACAATGAGATGTCAAAGTTATTCAAGAACGACGTCGTAAGTTTTCCCACGATGATGGAAGTCATAGAATAAGCCCATGAAACCGACCTCTTCAACCGAAAAAATCATCCTCGGCGTTGACCCCGGCACCAATGTGATGGGCTATGGCGTATTGCGTGTCATGGGCAACAAAGCCGAACTTTTGGCTATGGGTGTCATCGAACTCAAAAAATACGCCAGCCACTATCTCCGTCTGGGCAAAATCTTCGAGCGCATCACTTCCATCATTGATTCCTACCACCCCGACGAACTGGCAATCGAAGCCCCCTTCTTTGGCAAGAACGTACAATCCATGCTCAAACTTGGGCGTGCTCAGGGTGTAGCCATCACCGCTGCCATCATGCGCGACATACCCATCACCGAATACGAACCCCGCAAAATCAAGATGGCAATTACAGGCAACGGTTCCGCCTCCAAAGAACAAGTGGCAGGCATGCTTCAACGCATGCTCCATATTGCCAAGGAAGATATGGACGTGCAACTCGATGCCACCGATGCCCTCGGTGCCGCCTACTGCCACTTCATCCAGATGGGCAAACCCGAGGTGGAACACAAATTCTCCTCATGGAAAGACTTTGTCAACAAAAACAGCGATAAAGTACATTCGTAGTTTTTCCACTTTTCATTTTCCACCAATTGACAAAGTAACCTTCATTTGTCATTTCTCGTTTAGTGAAACACTTTCCCGTAACTCGTTGAACCCCAATCACCGCCT
>SAMEA3663015__coassemble_125_pt1 | contig 63227 bp, 49 predicted proteins | sample SAMEA3663015__metabat2_low_PE_019 | metagenome-assembled genome bin SAMEA3663015 (sample SAMEA3663015) | pig gut metagenome | biome: pig gut; feature: pig-associated habitat; material: faeces | place: France | collected 2012
GCATGGTAAATTAGAATGATTCGTTTTATTGGCTACGCCGAGCTAAAGGTTCGTTATTGAAAATGAAGCGTTTGGAACATCCGAAACTTAAATTATAAAAATTAACGAACTATTGTTTTATCTTTGCAAAAACAATTAAAAACCTAATCAATATGTATAGAGGACAAACATTATTCAAATGCACCCAATGTGGTAAGCGTTTTTGGGGACCTGATATGGAATATGCATCCAGTGTGTTTACGGCGCCTTGCAAATGCCCTCAATGTGGGAGCATCCGCACGAGGCCATCACGACTCGTCAGTCTTGTAGCCTATGACTTCATGTATCGAAAGATATGGGAAAGTATGGAGAAAAATCAACAAGAACAATAGCTCATGTCCAAATTCAAGAAATGCTCTTCTCATGTGGCTCTTGCTGAGCCGCAAGAAAAACGGCAAAGGCCGATAATGCCCGTGAAAGGGTGCTTTTGAATATCGTTGAGCAAGTCTGTAATGCGCTTCATGATTTTTACATTACCAGTCTTCTTCCAATACTCATGGTCTTTTCGTGCCTTTTTCAACAGAACTACTTCCATAAATCCTCAATAGCTATGGTTAAAAAACAACCGAAACTTGACCTTGTTCCGCCACTCATATTCTCCTTGTTCCGTCAGGTGTACTTCTGTTTGTTCTGCTTTGAAAGTACTGGAGTGCTGGCGAAGAAATACTGAGGTACTGACGAAGGAGTGCTGAGGTGCTGACGAACAGACACTCTGGTGGTGCAGAAACGAAACTAACTCGCTAAATCTTTCTTTGTTCCAATCATTTTGTTTACCTTTGCAGTCAAAACAGGTAAAAGGACTTTCATTCAACTTGGAGGATAAAAACATGGTGAAAAAGAACATCCGAGTTGATACTTTAACCTTATGTTTGTAATATGAAGACTAAATTTGATATGAAGACTAAAAGTGTGATTCTTTCGGTGATGGCATGGGCGGTTTCTGCGCTCATGGTGACGGCTGTGGCATGTACCAACATCATTGTGGGCAAGGGTGCCAGTGCCGACGGCAGTGTGATGGTGACCTATAGTGCCGACTCCTACGGCATGTATGGCAACATCTATCACCATGTGGGCGGTGTGCATGCCAAGGGCGAGATGCGCAAGGTGTATGACTGGGACACGAACAGGTATCTGGGCGAGATTCCGCAGGCGGAACGGACTTACACGGTGGTGGGTCAGATGAATGAGAACCAGGTGAGCATCGCCGAGACCACGTTTGGCGGTCGGAGCGAACTCTGGAAGACGGAGGGACTCATCGACTATGGCTCATTGATTTACATTGCTTTGGAACGTGCCACTTCTGCACGGAATGCTATCGACATCATGACTTCGCTGGTGGCTCAGTATGGCTACTGCTCGGAGGGGGAGAGTTTCTCCGTCTGCGACAAGGAGGAGGCGTGGATTCTGGAGATGATAGGCAAGGGGAAAGGTGAGAAAGGGGCAGTGTGGGTGGCTGTGCGCATTCCCGACGACTGTGTGTCGGCCCATGCCAACCAGAGCCGCATCACCCGGCTGAGCCAGTATGGCAAGAGTCAGTTGCTGTGCTCAAGGGATGTCATCACGTTTGCTCGCCAGAAGGGTTACTTTGCGGGCAAGGACTCCGAGTTTTCTTTCCGCGATGCATACGCTCCCAGCGATTTCGGTGCCGTTCGGTTCTGCGAAACCCGCGTGTGGAGCATCTTCAACCATTTCTGTCCGGGCATGGACCAGTATGTGGAATATGCAAAAGGCAATGACCTGAAGGGCGAAATGCCGCTCTACATGAGGCCCGGCAAGAAGGTGAAACTGAGCGATGTGATGAACGCCATGCGCGACCACTACGAGAATACCCCCTTCGACATTCAGAACGAGGTGGGTGCAGGTGCCTACAACATGCCCTATCGGCCCACACCGCTGGAGTGGGAGAGCGAGGGCAAGAAATACTTCAACGAACGCCCCGTATCGACCCAGCAGACGGCTTTCTGTTTTGTCGGTCAGATGCGCTCGCAATATCCCGACCCCGTTGGCGGCATCGTATGGGTGACCAACGACGACCCCAACATGGCTCCCTTCGTGCCGCTCAACTGCTGCATCACGGAGATGCCCAAGTGCTTCCGCCGCATCGAGGGCGAGCAGGATGACGTCACGTTCTCGTGGGAGAGTGCCTTCTGGGTGCAGAACGCTGTGAGCAACATGGTCTATCCCTACTACGAGAAGATGTTTCCCGACCTGCTCGGACAGCGCCAGGAGATGGAAAAGGACGTTGACGACATGCGTCTGGAGGAATATCCGCTCCAACTGCTCAAGGAGCAGGGCTGGGGGGCGATGGTCAAGTACATGAACGAGGCATCGCTCATCCGTTCCAACATGATGCTGGCGCGGTGGCAACATCTCTTTGAATATCTGATGGTGAAGCACCTCGACATGGCCACCAAGAAGGTGGAAGCAGATGACCCCCTGTTCAATCGCTTCAAGAAGACGGAACACGGCATTGCCGCGCCGCCCCTGCGCCCGGGCTATTCCGAAGCTTTCCGCAAGCAAATGATTAAAGAAACGGGTGACAAGTACCTGATGAAATAAAAATACCCTTCTCAGGATGAGGCGGAAGGTTCAGATGTGTTTTCCTCGAATATGTAGCCGAAACCCTGACGGCTGACAATGTTGGCTGCATAGGGACCAAGTTTCTTTCGGAGGCGGGTGATGTTGACATCGACGGTGCGGTCAGTCACGACCACATCATTCCATACTGTGTCCATCAGTTCTTGGCGAGAGAGCACTTGGCCTCGGTGGGAGAGGAAGAGTTGAAGAAGGTCGAATTCGGTGCGGGTGAGGGCGACACTCTCGCCATTGGCGGTGACGGTCTTTTTTTCTATGTTCATGACCAGTCCTTGGTAACGGAGGGAGGGTTTCCCGAGCCGGGCTTCCACTACGTTCATCACGTAGTCGGCGAGTTTTTCGCAACTGCTGACGATGTCGATGTAGAGGGTGCCCAAATGATAGGAATACTGACGGGCATCCACGTCTTGGATGTTTTGTGCCTTCAGTTGGTCGCGGAGGGCGTTGATGTCCCGCTCCATTTCTTCCGACAGGTCGATGGTCTGATTCTCCTTTCGGCCACTAATCACAACAATCATCTGGGCGATGCTTTCGTTCACCAGACGCAGCATCTGGCGCAGGTGGGCATATTGTTCGTCGGTGAAGTCCTCTCGGCTCTCGCGCTTGCGGAGCAGGGTGCGGGCTGTATTGAAACAAGCATCGCCTATGCTTTCCAGTTCGCTGATTTGGCGGAGCATGGAGCGAATTTTCCCTTTCGTGTCATCTGACAGATGGTCGTTGCTGACTTTTTCCAGATAGAGGGCAATCTCCATCTCCATGTTGTCGGCGATGTCTTCATATTTCTTTATGCGCTCATACTGTCGGTCGAAGTCTTTCTTGTTCTTTTCGTCGAGCAGGACTGTCACCATGCCGAACATTCGCTGCATGCGTTCGGCAAAGTGGTGGATTTCTTTTTGTGCCTGTAACACGGCTATTTCGGGTGTGGCCATCAGACCGCCTTCGATGAATTGTAGGCGCACGACGTTGTCTGCCTCTTGTTGTTTGGGACGGATGATGAGGCAGGTGAGGCGTTCCATCTGTGGAATAAACCAGATGAGGATGGCTGTGTTGATGACGTTGAAGCAGGTGTGGAACATGGCCAGCACCACGGGCAGCCGTTCGATTTGTCCGCTGGTGTCAGGGTCGTAGCCCACTAAGTGGCATACTGCATTGACAAACGGATAGAATACGGTGAGCACCCACATCACGCCAAACACGTTGAACAGCAGGTGGGCCATGGCGGCTCGACGGGCTTGCGTGTTGGCTCCGAGGGCCACAAGGTTGGCGGTGGCGGTGGTGCCGATGTTTTCGCCCATCACCAGCGCAATGCCAAGATAGATGGGCAACACTCCAGTGGAGCAGAGGAGGATGGTGATGGCCATGACGGCAGCCGACGACTGTACGATGCAGGTGATGAGTGTGCCGATGGCGAGGAAGATGAGGATGGTGAGGTGGCTCGATGTGTCGAACGAGGCGAAGAACGCTATCACATCCTCGTTGTGCTCGAGGTCCATCTCCTTGCCTGATGCACTCAGCATCACAAGCGAGAGGAACATGAAGGCTGTGCCGAAGAGGAAGTCGCCCACGTAGCGGTGGCGTTTCTTGTAGATGAGCACCATGCCCAGCAGGAACGAGGGAAAGACCACATTGGTCAAATCGACGTTGTAACCTAATGACATGATCCATGCAGTCAGGGTAGTGCCAATGTTGGCGCCCATGATGACGGAGATGGCTTGTGCCAGTGTCAGCAATCCAGCCGAGACAAAGGAGACGGTCATTACGGTGGTGGCCGACGATGATTGCACGGCGCAGGTGACAAGTGTGCCTGTCAGCATGCCCATCAGGCGGTTGGTAGTCATTTTTGCCAAAATGTGGCGCAGTTGTGAACCTGCCATCTTCTGTAGGGCTTCGCTCATCATCTTCATGCCGTAGATGAGCAATGCCAGTGAGCCGAGGAGTTTGAATGCAATTGCGAGTGTCATAAAAACGTTTGTCAGTTTTTCATGGGCAAAGTTACAAATTTTCTCTTGATGAGGCAAAAAAAACGCTGTTACAATTCGGTTACAAGTCTTTTTGAAGAGTGTGAAACTCGGCATCTACAAAAATGCCCCTGCCACAACCTCAAAATCGACGTGCCCCACGTCGCTTTTCCGACATGCCCCACGTCGGTCAACCGACGTGGGGCACGTCGGTTTTTTGGGGGTGAAAGTATGCCAAGAGTGTATGAGGAATATCAACGGCGGAATGAACATTGACGTCATTGGCAAAGTAGGCGAATTGCAGGCTTGTTTCCCTTGAGTTACAAGGATGATGTTTTGCCAATGGGAATATGAATGATTATTTGTGGTCTTATAAGGATTTTGAGAAAAATGAAAAAAAAATGAAAACATGATTCTGCTTTCGGATTTTTGTGTTATCTTTGCAACAAATCTAAACTTTTTGTTGGTGTGGCGGATAGGATGGGTGATTGATAGAAAGAGAATATGTAAATTGATAGAATATATAGATTGGAAATCGTAAATATAAAAATTGTAAATGAAATTATGGACAACGAACTGATTAAACAGTGTACGGCTGAGGCACAGAAGTGGCTCTCGCCGGCTTTCGATGCCGAGACTCAGGCAGAAGTGAAGGCTATGCTCGATGCAGAAGACAAGACGGCTCTCATCGATGCGTTCTATCAGAATCTGGAATTTGGTACGGGCGGTCTGCGCGGCATCATGGGTGCAGGTACCAACCGCATGAACAAGTACATCGTGGGTATGGCCACTCAGGGCTTTGCCAACTACATCCTTAAGGCATTCCCTGGCAAGAAGGATCTTAGTGTGGTGGTGGGTCATGACTGCCGCAATAATTCTCGTTTGTTTGCTGAGACGGTGGCTGATATCTTCTCTGCCAACGGCATCAAGGCTTATCTCTTCGAGAGCCTGCGCCCCACGCCTGAAATTTCTTTCGCCATCCGTCAGTTGGGTGCTCAGGCAGGTGTGAACATCACCGCCAGCCACAACCCACGTGAGTACAACGGCTACAAGGCATACTGGGACGATGGCGCACAGGTGCTGGCTCCACACGACACGGGCATCATCGACGAGGTGAACAAGGTGACGATTGACCAAGTGAAGTTCACGCCCAACAATGACCTCATCCAGATTATCGGCGGTGAGATGGACATCGACTATCTGAACGCTGTGCATGAGGCATTGGTGGACCAAGAGGTGATTAACCGTCAGAAAGACCTCTGCATCGTTTATTCTCCACTGCACGGAACGGGTCGTGTGATTATCCCTGCTGCCTTGCGCACTTGGGGCTTCCAGAACATCAACGTGGTGAAGGAGCAGATGGTCATCGACGGCAATTTCCCAACCGTGGTTTCTCCTAACCCTGAAAACTCTGAGGCCATGACGCTGGGCATGAAGTTGGGCGACAAACTCAACGCCGACCTTGTGCTGGCTTCCGACCCCGATGCAGACCGTCTGGCTGTCGTTTGCCGCGACCCGAAGGGCGAGTGGTGCATCCTCAACGGTAACCAGACCGCTCTGATGCTCTCTTATTATATTATAGAGAATAAGAAGAAACTCGGTCAACTGAAGGGCAACGAGTTCATGGTGAAGACCATTGTGACAACGGAAACCATCGCCGAGATTGCCAAGCGCAACAACGTGGAGATTCGTGATGTCTATACTGGCTTCAAGTGGATTGCCCGCGAAATCAAACTCTCCGAGGGCGTGAAGAAGTATATTGGTGGTGGTGAGGAATCGTTCGGCTACCTGCCATTTGACAAGGTGCGCGACAAGGACAGCCCTGCCTCCATCTGTCTGCTCTGCGAGATTGCTGCATGGGCCAAGGACAACGGCATGACGCTCTATGACCTGCTGATGAAGATTTACCTTGACTACGGCTTTGCTTATCAGAACGCCATCAGCGTAACCAAGCCCGGTAAGAGTGGTGCAGACGAAATCAAGCAGATGATGGAGGACTTCCGTCAGACTCCTCCCACATCACTCGGTGGCAGCCCTGTAGTGTGCGTGAAGGACTACAAGACCCTGAAGCAGGTGTGCGACGGCGAGGAGTCGGCTCTCGACATGCCAGCCACCAGCAATGTGCTCCAGTGGTTCACCGCCGATGGTACCAAGATTTCTGTCCGTCCCTCCGGCACCGAACCGAAGATTAAGTTCTATGTGGAGGTGAAGGGCGAGATGGAGTGTCCGAAGTGCTATCCTGCTGCCACAGCCGAGGCTAAGGCGAAGGTGGATGCCATCAAGAAAGACTTAGGGTTATAATTAGTTGGGAATGAGGAATTGCCCTGCAGCTTGTTCCTAATGAGGGAACAACTGGATAGCCAATTCCTCATTCCAAACTCCTCATTTCTTATTCCTAACCTTTATAAATCATGTAAAAACTATGAAAAAGGAACAGTCCCTTGTTTGTGGGCACAATATCCTGACAATGGCCTTTGTCTTTTTGTATGGTACAGGAACTGTATGTGCTCAGGGAAATAATAGTCGATTGGGTGGTGACGACAGCGGAGTGACCTCGTTGAGTGAACGTTTGCTGAAAGTGGAGAAACATTCGGATGCTTTCAATGTGTTCCTAAATATGCACGCATCTTATCAAGAGCGGTTTAATGGTGATGAAGAGGGTGGCTCCTTCAAGGGACGCCAACTGCGTTTGGAGATGAAAGGCACATTTGACGACCATTGGAGTTATCGTTTGCGCTATCGGTTGAACAGGCCAGGTGAACAGCAGGATGATAATTTCTCGAACAATATAGACTTCATGCAGGTCAACTACAAGGTGAATGACCATTGGCGCCTTACGGCTGGCAAGAAGGAGTTGAGCCTTGGCGGTTTTGAGTTCGACTACAATCCGATTCAGGTGATTGAGTATTCGGACTTTGTCAATGGCTTGGCTGAGTTTCATGTTGGTGCACAGGTTGCCTTTACGCCCGTGAAAGGGCACGATTTGCAGTTGGAGGTGTTCAACGCCAACAACAACAGTTTGGGTAAGGCTTATCCTGGTGCCGATTTGAAGGGTTCCAAGCATCCGTTGGGTACAACCTTCAATTGGACGGGTGACATGCTGGGCGGAAAGTTGCAGACATTGTGGGCTTACACCTATATGCATGAAGCTAGTCGGACAGACACCCACTATCTCATGCTGGGTCAGAAACTGAACTTGAAACGCTGGCAGTGGTTTGTCGATTATTATGCTGCATGGGAGAATGCGGATCGTCATGGTCTTGTGTCGAGCGAGACGGGTGGTGTGGCTCGGAACGTGAACTACAACAGCGTGATCAGCGAACTGCATTATCAGCCGGCTTCTCATTGGAACTGCTTTGTGAAGGGTGGGGTGGAAACAGCCTCGATGAGAAATGATGCCACTTTCAAGAACTACCGTACAAGTTACACCTATCAGGCTGCTGTACAATGGATTCCAGACCTTTCGCAGGATGCCAAAATTTCCTTGGCTTATGTGGGGAAGAAAGTGGATTACAAGGAAGCATGCGGTTTGAAGGACTATAACACAGATCGTATTGAACTTAGTTTAATTTATCGTATAAAACTTTATTAATACCATCAAATGATGAAACCATTTTTGCAATTGTTTCAACGTTGGACCCAAATGAGCCTTGTGCTCCGTATCTTAATAGGTCTGGTGATTGGTGCCGTTCTTGGAATGGTCGTGCCTGAATGGACGGGCTTTTCCATTCTCGGACAGGTGTTTGTGAGTGCGCTGAAGGCCATCGCCCCTGTGCTGGTGGCGGTATTGGTGGCAGCAAGCATAGCCAAGGCAGGTGGAGGATTGGGACCTCGTTTCCGTGTGCTTATTTTCTGCTATGTACTTAGTACATTCATCGCTGCTTTGTGTGCAGTGGTTGGCAGTTTCCTCTTTCCTGTCACGCTTCAACTGAATGATATGGTGGAGGGCTATGCGCCAAGTGCGCTGAACGATGTGTTCACGAACCTGCTGACCAATATGGTGACCAACCCGCTGATGTCCGTTTCATCAGCCAACTACATCGGCATTTTGTTTTGGGCTATTTTGGTGGGTATTGCATTGAAAGCATGTGCCAACAAGCAAACCATTGATGTGGTGAGCGATTTTGCTGAGGTCGTCTCGCAGGTTGTCAAATGGGTCATCCAATTTGCCCCTTTCGGTATCTTGGGTTTGGTTTTCTCGTCTGTGTCAGAGGGCGGACTCAACGTGTTCTCAACCTATGGACATCTGGTGCTGTTGCTGGTGGGATGTATGTTTGCTAATACGCTCATCTTCAATCCGCTTATTTCGTTTTTTGTTACCAAGAAGAACCCTTATCCGCTGCTCTTCACGTGCTTGAAGGAAAGTGGAATTAACGCATTCTTTACACGTTCTTCAGCCGCAAACATCCCTATTAACATGACCTTGTGCAAGCGGCTTAAATTGGATGAGGACTTCTATTCTGTGAGCATTCCGCTGGGGGCCACCATCAACATGGACGGTGCTGCTGTGACCCTCACCGTGATGACCTTGGCTGTGGCTAACACCATGGGCGTTGAGGTGTCCTTCATGTCGGCGTTCTTCCTCTGCATCATCGCCACATTGGGTGCTTGCGGTGCCTCAGGTGTGGCAGGCGGCTCTCTATTGCTCATTCCGATGGCTTGTTCGTTTTTGGGCATCGGCAATGATGTCGCCATGCAGGCTGTTGCTGTCGGCTTCATCATCGGTGTCATTCAGGACAGTGTGGAGACCGCACTTAATTCCAGCGGTGACGTGTTCTTCACAGCCACGGCGGAGTATTATGACAGAAAGAAGATGGGGAACAAGGAATGAAAAGAATGGGATGACAGAAGAAAACGAAAAAAGGAGTGAAGGCTGATAAAGTCTAAAACTCCTTTTTTTTGAATGTTACCCATTCACCTGTGGCGGGATGCTGAAAGGCGATGCTTTCGGCATGCAGATAGAGGCGGTCGGCAGCTGTACCGTAGAGAATGTCGCCTTTGATGGGGTGTCCGAGCCCTTCGGGATGGGCACAGTGGATGCGCAGTTGATGAGTGCGACCTGTTTGGGGATAGAGTTCAATGCGTCTATCCCCTTTATATATATAATGTGTGATGGCAGGCTTGCCATAGCGTTGATTCACCACTTGGCGTGGTGAGTCGAACGGGTTGCGAGAGAGAGGCAAGGAGATGATGCCTTCGCATGACTGTTCTGGACGAAGAGGAGTCTCAAGAATCGCCACATATTTCTTTCTTACCTCGTGGCGAACAAATTGCTGTTGGAGTCTTCGGCAGGTTTCAATATCTTTGCCTGCAAGGAGTAACCCGGAAGTGTCTTGGTCGAGTCGATGAACAAGGCGAATCTCGGGATTGATGGAACAAAGATGTTCCGCAAGTGACACCTCGCCGTGGTTGCGGCTGGGTACGGAAAGTAGTCCCGAAGGTTTGTAAACCACCAGCATGCTGTCATCTTCGTGGACGATATGCACCTGCTTCAACAGTGCCTGTCCACGGGCAAAAAGTGGATTATCCTCCACTTTGAGTCCTTGCAGCATGAAGGTGAGGATGGGAAAGCATTTGTGTTGGCAAGCAGGGTAGAAGTGCCCCTCAATGCGCATGTCGTTGCCTTGGGACGGTCCCACCCAAAATTCTTCCATGCAGATGGGCTTCAAACCATGCAGGTAGGCATATTGCAGGAGTTTTGGAGCACAGCATTCGCCTGAACCCGCCGGGGGAATGCCATAGTTAGGCTTTGGCTTTTCTGCCTGTCGCCCTTCCTTGTAATTAATATAATCTTCCTCGCTGAAAGGTGACTTGGCATCCTTGAAAATGTCAAGAAGGTCTGCTACTTCCTCGTTCGCATTCAGCATTCGGAACTGCCGGAAAGTCCATTGCTGCAGGGCTTGCGATTTCTCTTTCCGCAAGGTTTTCAGTTCCGCTTTCTCTGCCTCGTTGCTGCAGTCATTGATTTGGTGGGTCAAGTCCACAATCCGTTGTTCCTCTTCCCTAAAATATCCCTGCTGTAAGTCACAGACAGGAGGCACAAAACCCTCGTGATGGTATGAACCGTTGTAAATGCCTGAGAATGCTCGGAGGTAGTAGCGTTTTCCCTTATGCGCCACCACCAGCACCCCAAACATCTTTCCCTCGTGGGGATACATCTCTGGGGTGTGGTGGCAATACTCAATCACCTCCTTTGCTGCCAGTTGGCAAAGGGGGTGAGGACGGTAGCAGAAGGGGTAGGTGAATTGTGGAGGGGATGGAATGCCTTCTGCTTCAAGGGGGAGGGGATGGAGCAGAGATAACATACCTTTATTTTTCGATGCCCACTCGTTGTGTGGGTGCCTTTTCCACGTTTCGTTTATCTACTTGCGTGACCACCTTGGCAGCCAGGCTCATAAAGGAAATGCCCTCGGGTGAAGCAGGATTGAGTACGGCTGGTTCACCCTTGTCACCTGTTTCACAAACGGATTGAATAAGGGGAATCTGTGCCAAGAGCGGCACATTCAGTTCTTCAGCCAACTGCTTGCACCCCTCCTTGCCAAAGATGTAGTATTTATTCTCAGGCAATTCGGCAGGAGTGAACCACGCCATGTTCTCGACGAGGCCAAGAATGGGCACATTCACCTTCTCGTTCAGATACATGCTGATGCCTTTCCTTGCATCTGCCAATGCCACCTGCTGAGGGGTCGATACGATGATGGCACCAGTGATGCCTAATGTCTGCAATAGTGTCAGATGGATGTCACTCGTGCCCGGAGGTGTATCGAGGATAAAGTAATCCAGATCACCCCATTGCACTTCGCCAATGAGTTGTTTGAGTGCATTCGACGCCATGCCGCCACGCCAAAGAGTGGCTTCGTTGGGATTGACAAAGAAACCGATGGAGAGCAGTTTCACGCCATACTTCTCGATGGGCACGATGAGGTCGCGGCCATCCACCTGTGTGGCATAAGGGCGTTCGTCCTCCACTCCAAACATCTTGGGCATGGAGGGACCGAAGATGTCGGTGTCGAGCAGCCCCACACGGTAGCCGAGTTTGGCTAAGCCAATGGCGAGGTTGGCGGTGACGGTAGATTTGCCCACACCGCCTTTGCCACTGCTGACTGCGATGATGTTCTTCACGCCTGGCAGCAGCTTGTCGGGTTCAGGTGGTAAGGCTGTCTTCGCCTTGGTGCCGATGGTCACTTCCACATCGGGATGCACAAATGTCTTGATGGCAGCCTCAGCCGCCTTCACAACCGATTTCTTGAATGGGTCGGTCTCTTTCTCAAAAATCAGCGAGAAAGAAACCTTCATGCCGTCGATGCGGAGGTCATCCTCCAGCATCTCGTTTTCCATGATGCTCTTGCCGTTGCCAGGATAGCGAACGGTGGCGAGGGCATCGTGTATGAGTTTAGGATAGATAGTCATCTAATTTATTACAATTGGACAATTTGCCATTTACAATTTATTATTTACAGGTCTTTCGGGTGCTGACTACTTGATGATTATAGGAGCGGTAGCCATCCACCGGAATCTCCACGTCGGGTTCTTCAAGGGTGCCGCTTTGGGGCAGGCGGAATCGGAGATACTTGATGGGGATGCCACGTTCCAGCCACATGCCTTCGTAGTAGGTTTGGATGTCGAGCAGGGCGGTATCTACACCTTTCTCGGCATAGAGGTCGAAAGTGCATTGCTCCATGGGCAGATGGTTCTTCTCCACCATATATTTAGTATAGGTGGCAAGAAAGTTCGAGTCGGTCTTCACGTGGATGAGGCCGCCGTCGGTGAGGAAGTGGCGATAACGCTCCATGAAGAAAGTCGAAGTGAGTCGTTTAGTGGCTTTTTTCATCTGGGGGTCAGAGAACGTGAGCCATAATTCATCCACCTCGCCAGGGGAAAAGAAGCCGTCTATGCACTCGATGTTGGTGCGCAGAAATGCCACATTCTTCATCTCTTCCTCCAAGGCGGTCTTTGCTCCGTGCCACATGCGGGCCCCTTTGATGTCTATGCCTATAAAGTTCTTGTCGGGGAATCGACGAGCAAGCCCGATGGTGTATTCTCCACGTCCACAACCCAGTTCGAGCACGATGGGGTTGTCGTTCTTGAAAAAGTCGCGATGCCAGTTTCCTTTCAATGGAAAGCCGTCTTGTTGCAGTTGCCAGAAGGGGCACTCCACCACCAGTGGGTTCTCTGCCATCTCTGCAAATTTAGCAAGTTTGCCTTTTCCCATGTTTATGTAAGTTCCAATTCAAATTCTTCTTTCAGTTTGCGGAGTGCCTCACTCTGTTCAAGCATCATGCTCAGCACTTCCTTACGACTGTAAGCACGGTGCTTGTCGGTCACTTCGCGAAGTCTCGTCGTCATCTTGACGGAGTTGTTTTGCAATTTCTCATGCAGGTATGCCTCAATGCGTGCTTGCATCTTGACAAGTTCGTGCTGCACAGACGGATTATCAACAATCACCAAGAAGGTCTTGCCGTCTTCTTGCAACATCGGTTCCATGTTGTCCATTTGGTGGGACATGGCAATGTCCTCTTGAGGCAGATTGGACGCAAATTTACGCCATGCCACCGTCAAACTATTCCCATCGAAAGGCATGTCTTTTGCGGTCGATGTGGCAGTTTGTTGATTGTTGTCCGTTACTTGCTGTCCGCTGTTGGTTGTGGCGGCTGCAGCCGCACGTCGGAGAGAGAAACCTCCTAATCCTCGATGAGAAAGGGATGCCGTCTTGTTGGATGCAGGTTGCCTGTTGTCCGTTGTCTGTTGCCTGTCGTCCGTTGCCTGTCGTTCGTTATCTGCAGTCCGTTTTCCGTTGTCTGCTGTCTGCTGTCTGCTGTTTGCAGCCTGCTTCAGCTGCGTAAATATGGGTTTAAGAATCTTCGTAGGGCAAAGCCCAGAAGAGGGTCCTTCATCGGAGGAGAGTTGCGCCATCTCGATGAGGGTGAGTTCCACCAGCAGTCGTTTGTTTTGACTCTGCTTGTAGTTGAGGTCGCAATCGTTTGCCAGTTTCATGGCACGGAACAGGAACTGCGGCTTACATTTCTTTGCCTGTTCCTTATATCGGTTGCGCACTTCCTCACTTGCTTCAATGAGTCCGACCGTTTGTGCATCTTGGCTCACTAACAGGTTGCGGAAGTGGCTTGAGAGACCTGTAATGAAATATTGTCCTTCGAAGCCCTTAGAGAGAATCTCATTCAGAGTGAGCATGCACTCTGTGATTTTTCCTTCGAGGAAGAAGTCTGTCAAGCGGAAATAGTAATCATAGTCCAGCACGTTTAGGTTCTCGATGGTACGTTGATACGTGATGTTGCCACCGCAGAACGATGCCACTTGGTCGAAGATGCTCAGTGCGTCGCGCATGCCCCCATCAGCTTTTTGAGCGATGATGTTCAGAGCCGCGTCTTCCACCGTGATGCCTTCCTTCTCTGCCACATTCTTCAGATGTCCCACAATGTCGTTCACACCCATACGCTTGAAGTCATAAATCTGACATCGGCTCATGATGGTCGGCAAAATCTTGTGCTTCTCAGTGGTGGCGAGGATGAAGATGGCATGATGAGGAGGCTCCTCCAATGTCTTCAGGAAGGCGTTGAAAGCTGCCTGTGAGAGCATGTGGACCTCGTCGATGATGAACACCTTGTACTTGCCAATCTGAGGCGGAATTCTCACTTGCTCAATCAACTGGCGGATGTCTTCCACCGAGTTGTTCGATGCTGCATCCAGTTCGTGGATGTTGTATGACCGTTGCTCGTTGAAAGCCTTGCACGACTCACACTCGCTACAAGCCTCGCCGTTAGGTTGTGGATTGAGACAGTTGATGGTCTTCGCAAAGATACGTGCACAAGTAGTCTTTCCCACACCACGTGGCCCACAGAACAGGTAAGCATGAGCCAACCGTCCGCTTTGGATGGCATTCTTCAGCGTCACCGTCAAAGCCCCTTGACCTACCACTGAGTCGAAGGTCATGGGGCGGTACTTCCGTGCTGAAACAATATAGTTATCCATGTTGCTTGGTTTTTTATTTCTGATTGCAAAGATAGAAATAAAAAATGGAAAACGAATGGCGAAAAGTGAAAACTTCGTTTTCTTCTCTTTCTTTTTGGCAGATTGAGGAAAAAGTCTTTACTTTGCAAAGAAAATTTGAAATTAGAAAGATGAAGAAAAATGAAGAAAAGTTTTTGGATAGCATGGGGAATGCTGGTATTCCTGATGCTGTTCAATAGCAATAGTTATGCTCAAAATGTCGGACAGGCAAGCGGCTCGGGCAATGTGTTAGGTCTGAAAGTGCCGAATGTGGAGAAGTTCGTGCGCGTGACGAAAGAAGAAGGGGCTGACATGGTTAAGGCACCCAATGAGAAGAAGTTAAGCCCGACCGTCGTGAAGACTGAAGGCCGATATAAGGGATTGGTGATTGATGTCGGTTCAGACGAAGAGTGGGGCGAGGAATGCCTGGACGTGGGTGTACTGGCTGATGGCATGATTATATCGCCCGAGTCGTATGTGGTTGTCTTGGTGCATGACTACGAAATGGGGGATGTGAAAGAGATGAAGTGTGTCTTCGACAAGAAGACGGGCAATGTGGTGATGCGCTATCCCGATTCAATGTACATGGAGAACGAAGATGGCATGGGTCGTTGGTTCGACCCTGCGAAACTGACCGATGCGCAGATTGAGCAGATGTTGCAGACGTTGAGCCTGAAGAAGAGAGCCAGGCGAGTGCGGTGTGATTGCCTCATCCCCGAGGGAAGTGGTGAGAGAAATGTTTATTACTTGAAATATTGATAGAATCGTTATGACACAAGAGTTTCAGATAAGAGTTCTGCCCGAACAGGCAGCCAGCGAACAGGGCATCAGACAGTTCTTGCAGGACGAAAAAGGTTTGTCAGCCCATGAGGTGAAAGCGGTGAGGGTGCTGAAGAGGAGCATTGATGCACGGCAAAGAACCATCTTTGTGAATTTGAAAGTCCGGGCGTATGTGAATGAACAGCCTGAAGATGATGCTTATGAGCGTGTTGATTATCCGAATGTGGGAGGTCAGCCGCAGGCTGTTGTGGTGGGTGCCGGACCTGGTGGTTTATTTGCGGCGTTGAGGCTGATAGAGTTGGGCATCAGACCCGTTGTGGTGGAACGTGGCAAGAGTGTACACGAACGTCGGAAGGACATCGCGCAGATTTCCCGTACCCAGCAGGTAGATCCCGAGTCGAACTATTCCTTCGGCGAGGGTGGGGCAGGGGCTTTCTCCGATGGAAAGCTATACACACGAAGCAAGAAGCGCGGCAATGTGGAGAAGATTCTCAATGTCTTTTGCCAGCATGGAGCCAGTACCAGCATCTTGGCAGACGCCCATCCCCATCTGGGTACGGACAAATTGCCGAATATCATTGAGGCGATGCGTAACACTATCATCCGTTGTGGGGGCGAGGTACACTTCGAGACCAAGATGGATGCCATTCTGCTCAAAGGGAACAAGGTTGAAGGCATTCGTTGTGGCGACAAGACATTCCTCGGTCCCGTCATCTTGGCAACAGGACACAGTGCCAGGGATGTCTATCGTTACCTCTACGCACAAGGCATTGAGATAGAGGCAAAAGACATAGCGGTAGGCGTTCGTTTGGAACACCCGTCGGAACTCATCGACCAGATTCAATATCATCGTCGAGAAGGCAGGGGTGAGTATCTGCCTGCTGCCGAGTATTCGTTTGTCACTCAGGTGGATGGACGTGGTGTCTATTCCTTCTGCATGTGTCCAGGCGGAACGGTGGTGCCAGCGGCGAGCGGACCGAATCAAATTGTGGTGAACGGTATGAGCAATTCCCAACGCAACAGCCCGTGGAGCAATTCGGGCATGGTGGTGGAACTGCATGTGGAGGACTTGAAAGAGCGTTCTCTGCTGGAGTTGCCCCCTGTGCCAAATGTGGAAGTGAAGGGAGGTGCCTTGGCGATGATGGAATTTCAGGAACGGCTGGAGTACACCACATGGATGCAGGGCAACCGCAAGCAAACGGCTCCTGCCCAACGAATGGCACATTTCGTGAACGGCAAGGGCAGTTACGACTTGCCTCAATCGTCTTACACGCCCGGACTTATCAGCACCCCGATGCATTTCTGGATGCCCGGCTTCGTCTCGAAACGCTTACAGCAGGGTTTCAAGCACTTTGGCAAGGCTTGTCATGGCTTCTTGACGAATGAGGCTGTGATGATAGGCATGGAGACACGTACCTCCGCTCCTGTACGCATACTCCGCGACCGCGAGACGTTGCAGCATATCCGTCTGCAAGGATTGTTCCCCTGTGGTGAAGGTGCTGGCTATGCAGGCGGCATCGTGAGTGCCGGCGTGGATGGAGAACGATGTGCTGAAATGCTGGCTGAATACCTCCAACGTGAGTAGTTTGAAAAAACGTACCCGAGGACTACTTCATGCCGTACCCGAGGGGTACACCACTTCGTACCCCTCGGGCACGTTTCTTTTGTATATATGAATATTCGTGACAAACAAATTCTTCACCTCGCCCTGCCGAGCATCGTGTCTAACATCACGGTGCCGCTGCTGGGTTTGGTGGATGTGGCCATCACAGGCCACCTCGGTTCGGCTGCCTACATCGGTGCCATAGCGGTGGGCGGCATGCTGTTCAACATCATTTACTGGATGTTTGCTTTTCTGCGCATGGGTACGAGTGGCATGACGGCACAGGCGTTGGGGGCGAGAGATATGACAGAGGTGGTGGCTGTGATGCAAAGGGCGTTGCTGGTTGCCATCGTGATTTCTGGCGTGATGCTGTGTCTGCAGGCACCCATCAGGGATGGAGCCTTGTCTGTCATCCGCCCTTCGGCTGAAGTGATGGCATTTACCTGTACCTATTTTAATATATGTATATGGGGCGCTCCTGCCGCTCTGCCACTTTTTGTCCTGACAGGTTGGTTTGTGGGCATGCAGAATTCGAAGGCACCCATGTTGGTGGCAATCATTCAGAATGTGGCAAATATTGTGCTGAGTTTTGTGCTGGTGTATGTGGTGGATATGAAGATAGAGGGAGTTGCATGGGGAACAGTGCTGGCACAATACATTGGACTGATATCTGCACTTTCGCTTTTTATACCTTATTACTTGAGAATCAAAAAGTACTACCGAAAGAAAGTGGTGCTTGCAAAACCTGCCTTGATGAAGTTCTTCTCGTTGAACAAGGACATCTTTTTCCGGACGTGCTGCCTCATTCTGGTTCATTTCTTCTTCATCGCTGCAGGAGCAAAGCAGGGTGATTCAGAACTGGCGGTGAACACGATGCTGATGCAACTCTTCACGCTGTATAGTTACATCATGGACGGCTTTGCCTTTGCCGGCGAAGCGATGGTGGGCAAGGCGATAGGCGGAAAGATGCGTGGAATATATGATGACACCGTGTGTCATCTGTTTCGTTGGGGGTGGGGTGTTGCAGCACTTTTCACATTGGCATATCTTCTTTTGGGTAAGCCGTTCCTCTCACTTCTTACCGACGATGCAACGGTGTTGGCGACCGCTCAGCTCTATCAGCCGTGGACGCTTCTTTTCCCATTATGTGGCATGGCTGCTTTTATTTGGGATGGGGTTTATATAGGGGCGACAGCCACCAAAGGCATGCTGATTTCCATGGCATCAGGCATGGTGGTGTTTTTTCTGCTCTATCTCGTGCTGATGCCTCTATGGGGCAATCACGGATTATGGCTTGCCTTTGTTGCTTATCTTGCCACACGGGGGGTGTCCCAAACATGGATGCGACATCGTATTTGGAGGGAGTGATTTATCGTTTTTGTCGGAAACTTTTGCCTATTTAACATGATTGTGTGAAGAAACACTTGTTTTTTGAGAAAAAAGAATCCCTTTTAGTGTATTTTTTTTGTTTTTTATTTGTGACGATAGATTTTTTTGTATCTTTGCAAGCGTAATCTTAGAGAAGTGGACATGAAAAATCAACGTATATTGAAGATATTGCCTTTACTGATTGTTGCCTCCATCTTGCTGTTGGGTTCGTGTAACAAAGTGAGTCAAATTCGGTCGAGTGGACCGCGCCATAGCATAGTGGTGATTCACTCATGGGATAGTATAGGAGAAGAGAAAGAACTTTTCTCCCGCACGATGGAACGTGCTTTCAAAGAGCATGATATGCAGGTGGATATCCATCATATCTATGCCAACATGTTGCGGCGTCCCAATGATGTGTTTTCTCGATTTGATTGGGCTGCCTATTCGAAGCAGATTAAAGAATGGAAGCCTGAGGTGATTTTGTTGAATGACGACCCGATTTTGGAATGGGTTCTCACTCAGGAAGATAAAGACTCCATCTTTTATAATACACCTGTTGTTTTTGCGGGCGTCAGCACCTTGCTGCGCGATTCACTTTATCGTTTCCCGAAAATGACAGGCTATGAAGCAAAAATAGATTTGGCACGCAACATAGAGATGATGATGAAGATAACCAATACTCAGTGCGTGACAATAGAGATGGACTATCGGGATAGTGATTTGAAATTGCGCCGTCAAATAGAAGAAGAACTTCGTGATTCCACACGATACATCAACAATACCAGTTTTAAGTTGAAGAATCTGGATGAGGAGTATTTGAAAAAAGAATACCCAGGTCTTGTTGTTGTGAATGTGGTTTCCTGCGCATACCCCTTTAAGAATCGCGCTGAGGGCGAACCCGACTCCGTCGGAAAAGCCACGACGGGATTCTTCTACCAGAAAGCAAAAGATATGTGGCAATTGCAGATGAGGAACAGCATCCTCGGCAATTCTATCATTGACCATACGGAACGTCCCCAATTCACTTGTGTCCGCGAACAATTTAACGACCCCATGAATGTACGGTTCCTGGGTGGATATTTCACCAGCACTGAAACACAAGTGCAGGACCAAGTGGCTTATGCTGTTCGCATCATACAAGGTGAAGCGCCTAAGTCGCTGCCTGTTAGTATGCATTCAAGTGACTATTACTTGGATTGGAATGCCATGCAGCTGATGTTCCCTAAAATGCCTTATGGCGTGTATAGCAATGATTTCAAGATTGTCAATGCACCTTTCTATCTGGAACAGCCTCTCCAATTCGCTCTCGAAGTGGGTCTTCTCATTTTGTTGGTGGGTATTGTCATCTATTTCATTGTTTATGTTTTGCTGCAATGGAAATGGAAGGGACAATTGAATTTGGTGGAAGAGTTGCAGTACGAGGAGAGAGTGCATGACCTTATGTTCTCGGACGCGAAAGATACTTTTTGGGTGCTGAAGGAAGACCAGTTTATATTGAGCCCGCAATTTGCCGAGCATCTCAAAGTGCCCATTCGCTTGTCAATGGATAATATGGAGAAAATTGTACATGAAGACAGCAAGGCATCCTTTGAATTCTTGAAGAATTTCCGCAATCAGCGAGGAAGGAAGACCGTGCGCCTTCACCTGTCTCCCGATAATGGCAAGTCATGGTATTGGGCTGAGGCCATGTACACGGCAACCGAGGAGTCTTCGAAAACGGGTGAACTGTATGGATTGCTGCTGAACATTGACAAAAAGAAGGAAACGGAGGAGAGACTGGAACAGGCGCAGATTCTGGCAAGTCAAGTGGCGCTGAAAGAGAATTTCTTGGCAAACATCAGTCACGACCTCCGCACACCGTTAGGTGCAGTCACCGGTTTCTCCACCATGCTGACCACACCGGGCATGACCTTCGAGGAAGGAGAACGAGAGATGTATGGAGATGTCATCCATCAGAACACGGACATGATTCTGAACATGATTGACAGCGTGATGGAGAAGGTCCAGATTGAAACGGGTGACCTTGAAATCATCCAGAAACCTGTGTCGATTCAGAAACTTGTGGATGAGTGTTACAAGACGAATTACATCATTGCACCGACGCACCTTGAGTTTAAGTTGGAAACGGCAGAACCCGATGCCACCGTGAATGTAGATGCTACCCGCACCAAGCAGGTGGTGAACAACTTCTTGAGCAATGCCTTCAAGTTCACCACCGAAGGCAGTGTCACGTTGGGATGGAAGTATGTGGAGGACGACAAGGACAAGGTGGAAGTGTATGTGAAAGATACCGGAATCGGCGTTGCACCCGAGAAACAGGCACAGTTGTTCGAACGTTACATCAAGGTGGATGAGACGGACAAAGGTACAGGATTGGGCTTGAACATCAGTAAGACCATCATGGAAAAGCAGAATGGCACCATTGGTGTGGAAAGTGAGATGGGCAAGGGAAGCAAGTTCTTCTTCCGCTTGTCACGGATGGTGGAATGCTTGCTGCTGATTGTCACGTTAGGCATGGGTTGGATGATGCCATCCTCTTGTTCAAGGTATAGTAAGGAAGAGATGAGAGCTAACGTGCTGATCTATCACAGTTACGAAAAGGGATATGACGGGTACCGGGAGTTCAATGATAAGATTCTGCAGACATTCCGCAGTCATGGCATCAATGCAGATGTGAAGCATGTGTATCTGGATTTGGAGAATCCAGCGAGTGAAACGAGACATTTGCACATGGCGCTAAAAGATTCGATGGAAATCAGTGGTTGGAAACCTGATGTGGTGATCACGGAAGGTGACCGTGCTGCTTATGCCTGGATGTCTTGGCAGGAGTCGGAAGAGATTCTGGAGTTCGACTCAATTCCTGTCATTCTGGGTGCTCTGCATCATCCTCAGTGGGATTACATCAGAAAGCATAATAACATGGTGGTCATCAATGACCCGATTGATTATTGTACAAACATCAATTTGGCGTCTGAGATGTCAGGGAAGAACTGTGTGGAGATAGAACTTGATTATTTCCAACAGGATTCCTTGATTCGTAGTGAACTGAAGCAGGCAATTGCCCGTCCTCCTTATGTGGACAACTCCGATTTCCATGTGGAGATTGTGGATGATGAAGATTTCCATACGAAATGGAGGGACAGTGTGGTGGTGTTTGTCTATTCGACGGAATCGCCAGAACTTAACTCGCAAAATGTGCAGGACAAAGAAGAAGGGTATCAGAATTTGCGGCGCATTTATATTCACTCATGGCTCTACCCGTCGGTGGCAGTGAAGAGAGATCTTTACAGTTCCGCCATTGTTGACAAGACTGGACGTCCTCAATACACGGCGGTGAAAGCAGGCTTTGCAGATGGTCGTGGCAGGTACTTGTGTGGCTACTTTGCAGGCTATGAGACGGTGGGTGAGGATGTTGCAAGGGTTGCATCCGAAATCTTGAAAGGAGCAAATTTGGCTTCTTTTGTCGGCATGACACACCAGAAGAATTATTACATGGATTATGATGCAATGGAGAAACTGGGATTGGAGTACCAGGACTACAATAATCGCTTCACCATTGTTGGTGCTCCTATTGAGAAGATTTCTCCATTATATACTTATACCACATGGATTCTCATCATATTGGTCTTCATCATTGCTATAGGCTCCATCATTCTGGTGCTGCAATCGTGGAAGAACAGAATTGCCCAAACGCTGATTGAAGATGTGAAGAGACGTGCCGAGATACGGCAGATGGCATTGCATGGAGCAGATAGCCATAGTGTGCGTTCAGAGGTGAATCTGAAGGAGATTATTTCTCATGTCCATCCTGACTATTCGAGTGAGATTCCGCTCATCATGCAGTCGATAGACATTGCGGGAACACATAGTTATGAGATTTTTGCTGACGTTGGGCAGAAGGATGTTTACAGATGGTGGCAGTTGCGTTTTGTTGTCATGTTTGACGTCAAGACCGGAAAGAAAAAAGTGGATGGTATCTTGATCAATATTGATGAGACCAAACGTTATGAGGAGAACCTGAGGCAGGCGATGCTGCTGGCAGAGGAGGCAAAGCAGAAGGAAGACTTCCTGACTACGATTAGTCACGAAATCCGCACCCCTTTGAATGCCGTGGTGGGATTCAGCGATGTTTTGGTCAGCATGCCCCCCGATTCGTTCACACCAGAGGAGATGGCGGAATACGCAAAAATCATCAAGGCGAACAACACGAGCCTCTCTGCCATGATTGAGGACATCCTCATGTTCTCACGTATTGAAAGCGGACGCATACAATATGTCAAGAACGAATTTGATGCTGCGGAACTGGTGCGTGAGTTGGTGCACGAATGGCACGATTTGGTGCCGGAAGGGGTTGTGTTATATGATATTCCAGTCCTGCCAGGAATCACCATCAATAATGACCGTACACGTGTCAAGTATATCTTGAACCAGTTGATGAGCAATGCCGTGAAGTTCACCAAGAAAGGCTTAATAGCCATCGGTGTGGAATATCACTTCAATTCAGACGAGCTAGAATTCTTCGTATGTGATACAGGCTGTGGCATTCCGAAAGAAAAGCAGCATTTGGCATTTGGCTTGTTCTGGAAAGACGACGGTTTCATCCCAGGTTTGGGACTCGGTTTGCATGTGGCAAAGAAACTGTCAGAAGGAATGGATTTGAAGTTAGATGTTGAGAGTAAGCCCGATTGCGGTTCAAAGTTCTCGCTTTACGGTAATGCTTACATGAAGAAACCGACGGAAGAATAAACCACATGTCGGTTCTCATCACAGTAATATTATATTTTGGAGTGTTGCTGCTTCTTTCCCACGTGGCGGGCAAGAGAGGCGGCAATGCTGCTTTTTTCACAGGCAACCGTCAGTCACCTTGGCCCTTGGTCGCCTTTGGCATGATCGGTGCCAGCATCTCAGGTCTCACGTTCATTGGTGTGCCGGGATGGGTGATGGCCATCGATATGACCTACTTGCAGATGTGCATGGGTTTTATCGTGGGATATCTGGTGGTGGCGTTTGTGTTATTGCCTTTGTATTATAAGTATCGACTCACATCCATCTACACCTATCTGAAACATCGTTTCGGGCATGTGAGTTACAAGACAGGGTCTTCCTTCTTTATCTTGAGCAAACTGTTGGGGGCTGCTGCCAAGTTTTATGTGGTTTGTAGAATCCTGCAGATGTGTCTGGTGGACAGTTTCTCGGTTCCATACGTTGTGATTGTCTTGGCAGCCTTGTTCCTGATATGGTTATATACACGGCGGAGCGGCATTCGTGCCTTGGTGTGGACAGACTTCTTGCAGACTTTATGTCTCATGCTGGCACTGGTCATCATGTTGCTCAAGGTGATGGACATGTTGGATATGAATATGGCAGAGGCGATACGCACGGTGTGGAATGACTCTCATTCCCGCATCTTTGAATGGGAGGATTTCACCTCGAAACAGAACTTCTGGAAGCAGTTCCTGTCGGGCATTTTTATCGTCATTGTGATGACGGGGCTTGATCAGGACATGATGCAGAAGAATCTCACTTGTAAGAATTTACGTGCGGCACAGAAGGATATGTGCTCTTATGGCGTTCTGTTTGTTCCAGTCAATTTTTTGTTTTTGGCATTGGGCGTGCTGCTGCTGTTGCTTTATCAGAAGACGGGTGTGCCAGTCCCGGAGAAAGGGGATGATCTGCTTTCGGGGATGGTGCTAAATGGGATGATGGGAAATGTTTGCCTCGTGTTCTTCACGATTGGTGTCATTGCCAGTGCTTTCTCTTCTGCCGATTCTGCTATGACGGCACTCACGACCAGTTTCTGCATTGACATCTTGGAGAAGGAGGAAGATGAGAAGACGCGTAAGCGGGTTCATTTGGGGGTGATGGTGGCATTTGTGCTGGTTACGCTTGTTTTCAATGCCATTGGTTCCGGCAGTGTGATGGATTTGATATACACCTTGGTGTCGTACACGTATGGTCCGCTCTTGGGACTCTTTGCCTTCGGCATGTTCACCCGTCGGCAACCACAAGAGAAATATGTGCCATTTATTGCGATTGCATCACCTTTGATCTGTTATATGATTGATGTGGTGGTGTTGCAGTGGACAGGATACCAATTCGGCTATGAATTGCTGATGTTTAACGGACTTCTCACTTTCGTTGGATTGTGGGGTGTCTCACACCGATATTCACAGAAAATCACAGGAGGAACACGGTGAGCAAACTATTTTCCGCGTGAAAAAGAACGATATGAGATTTATTGATTTATTTGCTGGTCTTGGAGGTTTTCACCTTGCGCTGTCCCGTTTGGGGCATGAATGTGTCTTTGCCTCTGAGATACAGCCTAAATTACAGAAACTGTATCAACTTAATTTCCCTCATACTCCCATTGCTGGTGACATCACCAAAATCAAGGCGGAAGAGATTCCTCCGCATGAGATTTTGTGTGGCGGGTTCCCATGTCAGCCTTTTTCTTTCTCGGGAAAAAAGCAGGGATTTGACGATGAGTTAGGGCGTGGCAACTTGTTTGATGAAATTTGTCGTATTCTCAGTTGTCATCATCCCCGATACATTTTTCTGGAGAACGTGTCGGCTTTGCCGGGACATGATGGGGGACGCACTTGGAAGGTGATTCAGCAGAAGTTGGATGCGTTGGGTTATGACATCCGTTCTCACATCTATTCTCCCCATGACTTTGGCATTCCTCAGCACCGTCCCCGTTTCTATATCGTGGGCATATTGCGCGATGAACAGGGTGTCAGCGGCATGCGCAAGTTCCATTTTGTCCGTCCGAAGAAAGATGTTGTGAGCGATGTGCGTACCATTGTTGATATGACAGACCATGATAGGGTTCAGCCTGTCCGTCAGGGACTGCATCCTGTATTTGATGCCTGGCAGGAGTTTGTCTATAATGTGACCCGTCGGGATGGTTATATGCCTTCGCACTGTATCTTCACAATGGAATTCGGTGCTGATTATGAGTTTGAGGACACGCCTCCGGCTTTCCAACCGCTTGAACGGTTGCGTGGTCATCGGGGGGCTTATGGAAAAGTGCTGGAGGGTGCGACCCGAGAGGAACTTGTTGCAGACCTCCCATTCTATATGCAGAAAACGAAATACGAGGAGACTTATCCAGAGTTCAAGAAAGTGCTTATTCGGCAGAACAGAGACCTCTATCAACGACACAAAGATTGGATTGACCCGTGGTTGAAGAAAATCAGGAAGTTCCCTCGCACACAGCGTATGCTTGAATGGAGTACCAATCAGGATTGGGATTTTCGGCACCACGTCATTCAACTGCGGCCCTCGGGCATTCGTGTTCGTTCGATGAATTATGTGCCCACCATCACGTTGTGCACTACTGCCACCCCCATCCTTCCTTTTGTCCCTTATCCTCCCGATGGGGCGGTGGACAAGAAGGGGCATCCTTATACTCTTGATGATTTCCGTTGGGGACGTTACATCTCACACAATGAGGCAGCACGTATCCAGTCGATGCAGGAACTCAATTACGGTAACCTCTCCCGAGTGCAGAAATTCAAAGCACTCGGCAATGCCGTCAATGTAGATGTGGTGGAAATCATCGCCCGTCGTCTTTTCACCTGCAAGTGAGATGAAAGCATCCCTGTTTCCGTTCGTATTTCACATAGCATTGACCATCTTCTCTCAGGTCGCGCAGCACTTCTGACAGTACTTGCTTCATGGGCTCGTTCCATCTGAGCAATGCTGACCGCGGCTCATACGTGCCTGTTATCGGCATGAATTTGTTGTAGGCTATGTCCACTGTCGTGCCATAGCAATGGCAGGAGTTCGTCGTGGCATTTCTGTTCCCTCGTTGCAGGTTCGACACATCGTCCGTAGTGCGCAACACCGAGGTGACAATAGGCAAGTGGATGGGGAGCCCCTTCACTTGGCACGAATCAATAAAATTCAGGCAGATAGTATTCAACAGATGTTGTGCTCTTGGCACCAGATAGGGAATGGAGTGGGTGAGGGAATCTATTGAATAAAAAGGAGAGTGGCAGATGTTGACCAACTCATGGCGTTTCACCAGCATTTCCGCCTCCTTCCTGTTCCTCACAGGTGTGATGCCATACTCCTGTGCTGCCACAATCTGTACATTCTGACTGTCAGGAAAACACTCAGCATAACTCCACACCCCTCTGATGTGGCGGTATACCTTATTCTCGATTATGTTTACCATCTTAAGTCCGCCCTGTTTTCCCTTCACCATCTTGCTCGGCAAGGCATTTGTCTCAACCTTCTTGGGCATCTCTCTCATTGGCACCTCAATGCCAAAAGTGTATTTGATACCCGTAAACAGTCCCATCACTGCCACAAACACCGCGATGAACGTCCACTGACTATACTTGTTCTTATTTTTCTCCATCTTTATCTTTCCATACTATAAACTCCAAACTCTCACCCCTTAACTCTTAACTCCCCGATGGGTCTTCATCTACCCTCTTCCCGAATTCTCCACCAATTCCTTCACCAACTCATTGAATCGCTTCGCCTCCATTAGTTGTTCAATGGTCAGGTGCATCCTGTAGCGCCAATAATGCCGTGGTTTAGCGGGTATGTTGATTCTCTCCCCGTTCGGGTCGGGCAGTCTCAGTTCTTCATCCATCGACAACCAGTCCTGCAACGACAGCAACGTCAGTGCTGAAGGGCAGAACAAATGTGATGAAACGATTTCCTCACATAGCCATCCCGGTGCAGGGTGGGGGGCAGTGCCGTCCTTGTACAGGGCATTGTTGTAAAATTGCTGTGTTTGTTCCGTGTCCTCGTCCCACCATTGACGCAGAGGGGGCATATCATGCGTGGAGATGGTCGCCACCGAACGGTAAGGATTTTCCCATAGATGTCCGAATTGCAGATAAGGTGACTTCGGCATCGTTTGGATTTCCAACGACAACATCTTGAGGTCATTCATCACCCATCCTACACTCTCTGGCACCATACCGAGATCCTCGGCACACACCAGCATTCGTGTCGATTGTGTCAGAATGGGCAACTTCTTCATCGCCTCGTCATACCAGAACTTGTTATGTCGATGGTAGAAATAGTCATTGTATAAACAGTTAAACGCATCCTTTTCATGCAACAGCAGTGAGTCGTACACAAAATCCTTTTGTGCCGAGATGCGTGGATGGTACATCTCTGGGTGTTTCCTGTCAGGAATGAAGAGCACACACGATGACAAGTCATATAACCCGTCTCTCAAGGTAATGCTGTCCTCGTCCGTCTTGCCTGCAAAGGCTGCCTCTATCTTTCGTTGGCTGGCATACTCGTCCTTCAGGTCATACCTTCCGTCCGTGCGGGGCTTCAGATAGATGGCTTTCACCAAGTCGGCACGATAGCCAAAAATCTTTTCCAAAGTCTCGTCTGTGATGTATGGGCGTGTCATGTATTCCGCATTGAAACGCATGCCATAACTCTCAATCTCATCCACCGTCATTGGCAAGGATGGGGAGAACTGTCCCAACAGTCCATGCACAGAATGCATTGGAATGTCCCAAATGCGGAAGAATCCCAGCACATGGTCAATCCTGTAAGCATCGAAATACTCAGCCATCTTCTGGAACCGTCTGATCCACCACCGATAACCCTCCTTCGCCATAGCCTCCCAGTTGTAGGTGGGGAAGCCCCAGTTCTGACCGTTCTTCGAGAAGTCGTCAGGCGGTGCTCCCGCTTGTCCGTCCAGATTGAACAGATGAGGCTCCGACCATGCTTCCACGCTGTCGCGCGAAATGCCAATCGGAATGTCGCCCTTGATGATGACTCCCTGCTTTCGCGCTTCCGTCCTTACTGCCAACAACTGCTTGTGCAACTGATACTGCACATAGTAGAAAAACGCCACCTGTTCGTAAGACTCGCAGTCCTTGGCAACAAGTTTCTCCACCTCCTTCTTATTAAATATATTGTATAGAGGCCATTTCCCAAACTCCGCAGTCTTGTACTTATCTCTCAAATAGCAGAATGCCGCATACGGAACGAGCCAATCCTTGTTGTCCTCAAAGAATTGTTTGTATTCCTTCTCTTCCAACACATCCTTTCCCTCCTGGACATACGCCATCCGCAGATACTCCATTTTCAGGGCAATCACCTGCTCATAGTCCATCTCCTTCAGCGCATTCACTCGTTGCTGTCTCATCATGAACTTCTCCATCGACAGACGGTCCTTCAGTCGTGGCAATGCATTCAAATCACAGTAGAGCGGATGCAACGCAAACACCGAGATGGCATTATATGGGTATGAATCTTGCCAAGTGCCCATCGTGCTTGTGTCGTTGATGGGCAATATCTGGATAGCATGCATCTTTGTCTTCACAACCCACTGAATCATCGCCTTCAAGTCACCGAAGTCACCCACGCCATAACTCTTGGCTGAACGCAAAGAGAACACAGGAATCACCACACCGGCCACCTTCCAGCTGTCACCACTCAATGCCAATCGCTCATCCGTCTTCACCCACATTTGCTTGGCTTCCAGTTTCGGACAGCGCAGTTTGCGGTTCTCGCCATCCTCCCAGCGCAAGATGTTATTTCTTGCATCCACCACTACATATTTATATTCCACTTCGCCAAACAACAACTCCGCGTCAATGTTTACAGCCCATTCCTGCAAGTTGATGAGTGCCATCCGTTTCGCCCTTTGCCATTCGCCTAATTGCGGCGTGTTGCCACACACCGCCAACCATTCGCCCTTCTTCAGCCGAGGCTCCACCACACGCAGTTGCAGGGTGGAGGAGAAGAGTGTGTCGATAGCATCGCAGCCATCAGGCACCGCACCTACACATTCCGTATAGGCCGAGGAGAACAAAGGCTGATCCTCTGGGATTGGACGCCACTTGTCGCTCAGCACATAACTGTTGGTCACCCCGTCAAACTTCACCTTGTGAGGTGCCACCTCCCATTCTGTCCACACCAGTTTCCCGTCACGATACATGGCATACTTGTACTCGATGCCGTGCATCCTCTTCTGCTGTTCCTCCAGCATCATCTCTCCATCCCACATCTTGCCATCCTGGGTTGACAGCGGCAATTCCTTCACAGCCGTCTTCTGGCCGCGCTTGTCCACCATCCACAGTTGCACACGCAAATCCTCCCCCCATCGGGTACGATACTCTATGTTGAAATGAATCTTCATCTTTTTTATTATAGTGGAAATTCGGAATGCTGTACAGCTGTCACGACAGTCGCAGTTCCGCAAATCGGTTTTTCAATTGAGCTATATTTTTATTGGCAAAGGTACACCCTTTTTTTTATTCTGCCAAGAAAAACTGTCTTTTTTGCATTAAAGATAGAAAAACGGTGAGGCTGTTTCACTTTTCATCTTTCTTCACATACAGCACATGACAGCCTCTTCCTGTTCGCTTCTCTGCTCCCTTCTTCATGCCTAATGCAGGAGAGAACACACCTAATCCTGGCACCTTCACGGATTCTACAGTTGAATATGCGACATTCGCTGTATGGAATATTCATGGTTCACTCAGTGGAATATTTCCGTAGGTGTTTGTGGGCTACACCCCTACGGGTATGTGGGCAATACGAGGGTGTCAATACGCCATTCATGCCATGATGTTTTTCCCGTGTCCTTTTTCAATCTTTTTACGAAAGAATTTGATGACAAATGAGAAAAAAAGTCCTCTTTTTGCTTATTTTAATACCAAAGTTTTGGCGAAGAAGAATTTTGGATGTATTTTTGCCCCTTAAACGAACGGTGTTGGCATCTTTTTTGTATAATCAAATCATCAATCCGATATGAATATTAACAATCGTTTTTTATCTATCACCTTATTAACTATCATGTTTTCAATGGGATTTCTAAAATTGTTTGGTCAAAAGGCTGATTTTGCCACGAAGGTGAAGTCTGCCCTTGAGAAGGTGCAGAAGGAGGCGGACAAGGATCCTGATACGTTTAAGGAGAATATTGCCCAATTGGAGAAGGAATGGGCTGGAAGAAAAGACCCTGTGGAGCAGAGTGTGGTGCATGCTGTGCTGGGTTCCAGTTACAAGGAGATGAAGTGGACGCACATTTCTGACTATGATGAGGAGACGCGTGATGACTATGATGTGAAGCGGGATGAACATTTTGCCCATGTGCTTGACCATATGGAAGCCTTGGCGCGGACAAAAGCGAATGCCTACTCGGGACTGCTGGAGGAGCGAGGTAGAGACAGCGAATTGTATGGCAGTGATATGTTGTCGGTGATGATTGACTTCTTGAAAGAAAATGCCAGTTGGACGCATGAGAAGGAAGCCGAGATATACGAGAAGGCTTTTAAGATTTATCTTCAGCGGGGCAACAAAAATGGCTATGGACTGATGAAACGGCAGTGGTTGCAGGCAAAGCGTAGGGTGGAGAACCAATACGGAAACTTGACTTATACGGAGTATAAAGACAGTGTTTATCAACTGATGTTGGAACTGAAGGACGAAGAAGTGGGTGCTGACTTGGCATTGGATTACAGGCATACGTTTCTGAATCGTGATGAGAGTATTCTCTTTCTGCGATGGGCAGTGGCTCATGTCGGCAATTCTCGTCGGAAGGATGAACTGAAGGGAGAACTCTCGGACTTGGAACGTCCCACCGTGAATGTGTATCGCCGGGGGGATTTCCTGGCCAATCGTCCATATGAAACATCGCTGAGTTTCTGGAACTGTGAACGGGCAACGATGACCGTCCGCAGATATGTTGGACGACGTCCTTTGAAGAATGGTGGTTCAGAGCTGATTCTGACTGGTCCTGTGGTGGAACAGAAGGAGGTGGTGTTGGAGATGGACTCTACCAACAGGGAAAGAAAAGCCAAAGAGTTACCTGTAGAGGGAAATGCCAAGACGAGCCTTACGCTGCCCGCTGGCAGATACGTGTTTGTGGCTGAAGGTTTTGGCGAATCTTCTGTTACGGAATTCAACGTCAGCACAATGCGTGTCATCAAAATAGACAAGGATGGGAAGAATTGCCGGGTGTATGTGGTGGACAATGAAACCGGACGTCCCCTGTCGGGTGTGAAGGTGCAGTGGAGAAAGAATCTTCCCGAAAAGGCTCAAAGGACTGATGGATGGGAAGGTCAGGGAATAGAGGAGGAGAAAGTGACGGGGGCTGATGGGGTCGTGGATTTGAGTAAATCAGGTTATGTGCGTGCTTTCCGAAACGAGTATGATTTTACTGAATGGGACCACGAGTATAATTATTGGAAAGGAAATCCTGGTGAGGAGGAAAGGACCTTCTGCCGCATCATGACCGACCGAAGCATCTATCGTCCGGGACAAAAGGTGATGGGATCGGTAGTTCTTTACACTCAGTGGGGTGACAAGGTGGATGTCTTGCCAGAGAAACAATTGACTCTGACAATCAGTGATGCGATGTGGAAGAAGTTGTCGGAGGTGGAGTTTGTCACCAATGAGTACGGCACGGCTTCCTTTGAGTATTTGTTGCCCGAGGATTGTGAAGTGGGCAATTTGCATCTGAGGGTGAACAAACAAGGGGTGCAGGCTTCGTGTGATGTGAAAGTGGAGGAGTACAAGCGTCCAACCTTTGAGGTGTCGTTTGGTGGTAGCCATATGGGACGCTTCGGCGAGACCTTAGAGGCTGAAGGCACGGCAATGATGTTTGCGGGTGTGCCGGTACAGGGAGCGCTGGTACGCTATTCCGTGGAATATGCATCGGTGGATTTCAAGAGGTGGTGGATCGACACACGTTGGAAGCATATGTCGGAGGGTGTCTTGACAACAGATGACGAGGGACACTTCAGAGTGCCGGTCGTGCTGACGAGGGAGCATTTGACTTCCGATGAACAGATGATGCGTTTCCGTGTGAAAGCCACGGTGACTGATGTGGCTGGTGAAAGTCATGACGCGGAATGGACGGTGAATGCCACCGACAGGGAGTTCGCTCTGGACTTGACGGTGGATGACGTGCCAGATTTTGCCAAGGATGTCAGGTTTAAGGTGGAGGCTTTCAATTTGAACCGTGAGAAGGTGAATGTGCAGGGCAAGTATGCGGTGATGTACGATTCGCATGTGTTGACAGAAGGCGACTTCACGTCGGGCGATTCCATCCTCTTGCCTAAGAATCTTCGATTGGGCGTGAATTATTATATCAAGGTGAGTGCGCTTGAGAAGAGTGGGTACAAGGTGGTGGATTATGCCTCAATCACCCCTTACAACTCTTCCCTTCCCATATCGGAAATCGCTCGTTTGGGAACGAACGAGAAGTTCCGTCCAGAAATGGATGAGAAAGAAGGGGATTTCATCTACACGGAGAACAGTGTCTTTACCGAAGGTGGGGCAGTGGATCTTTTTTTCACGACGAAAGAGACGGATGCCTTCATCCTTTACACCATATACACCGACCAAGGTTTGCTCACCCAGCAGATGGGGGTGACTGACGGTACGATGAAGCATTTGCGTCTGCCATACCAGAAGGAATGGGGCGAAGGTATCGAGGTGAATGTATTCTATGTGCGGAACGGACGGTTCTCACGGATGGTGAAGAGGTTTGAACTGGCTCGTCCCGAGAAGAGACTGAAGTTGGAGTGGGCTTCTTTCCGCGACAGGTTGCAGCCTGGGCAGCAGGAGCAGTGGACTTTGACGGTGACGGACTGGAATGGCAATCGTGTGGGTGGGGCTGAGATGATGGCGGTGCTGTATGATGCTTCGCTCGACCGCATCTTTTCTCACGACTGGAATTTCGGTTTGAACTTCAGCCGTTTTGTCCCATCGGCAAGGTCGGATTGCTCCGACCGCTATGTGTTCCCGACGTTCTCGTTGGCAGGGAGGTCTTCCGGTGGAGGAGCATATCACCGTGAGTATGACCAGTTGAGGGGTTTTGAGCACGACCGCTATCTGCGCATTGGCGGTGGAGTGAGTGTGCTGGAGAGTCGGGCTATGAGGGTTGCCGACGAGGAGGGTGCCGCGGTGGAGGATGATGCGATGATGATGTCGAAAAATATGATGAAAGTAGAGGAAGAGCCAGCGGTGCCTTCGGAGGACTTTGACCATGCGGTTGTCCGTGAAAACTTTGCTGAGACGGCTTTTTTCCTTCCGCATCTGGTGTCGGACTCGAAGGGGAATGTGACTATTCAGTTCACGTTGCCTGAATCGCTGACGGAGTGGCAGTTCATGGGTTTTGCCCATACGAAGGAGGTGGATTATGGCTTGCTGAAGGCGAAGGCGGTGGCACGGAAGGATTTCATGCTGCGTCCTAACATGCCTCGTTTCGTCCGTTGGGGCGACAGGGCTGTGGTGGCATCGTCTATCATCAACCAGAGCGAGAAGGCACTGAATGGTGCTGTGAGAATGCGCTTGATAGACCCCAAGACTGATGCAGTGGTGTTGACGATGGAAGAGGCTTTTGCTGTGGAGGCTGGCAAGACCATCGGTGTGAATTTCCATTTCGATGTGAAGGAAGAATGGACAGATCTCGATTGCGAAGTCATTGCTGTTTCTGGAAATGTGAGTGATGGCGAGAAGAATCACTTGCCAGTGCTTTCCACGAAGAAGGCAATGGTGGAGACGGTACCATATTACATCATAGGTACAGCCAACGGTGCTGAGGTGTCGAAGACCATGGACTTGACGAAACTCTTCAATGAGAACTCTTCCACAGCCACGAACCGTGTCTTGAAAGTGGAATATACAGATAATCCGGCATGGATGTGCATCGAAGCATTGCGTAGTGTGAAAAATCCGGCAGAGGATGACGCCATTGATTTTGCGGCTTCGCTTTATGCCAACACACGACTGGTGGAACTGATGCAGACTTTCCCTGTGATGGAGAAACATGAGAATCGTGATGAACTGCAGAAGCGGGTTGATTTGGCAGAGACAAAATTGACGGGCTTGCAGAACAGCGATGGTGGTTGGAGTTGGTTCAAGGGGATGAAGAGCAGTTTCTACACGACACTGGCTGTCTGTGAACAATTGGCAAAACTGCCGAAGCCGAATGAGAAGGTGAAGCAGATGCTGATGGAAGGAATGAAGTACCTTGATCAGTACGAATTGGATTCTTACCTTGCTGCAAAGAAGAGAAAGGTGAAGATTTGGCCGTATGACAGCGATATCCGCTATCTCTATGTGTCTGCACAGATGCCAGACAGGGTGGTGAGTGCTGACATCAAGAAAATGCGTGATGAGTATTTGAAGAAGGTGGAGAAGGCACCACGTGACCTGACCATCTACGGTGCAGCGAATACAGCCTACACTTTGAGAGCATTTGGACGTGTGAAGTCGGCAGACAAGTTCGTTGACTTTTTGAAGGATTACACTGTAGAGAAACTTGGTCAGGGTCGTTTCTATGCGACAGACGCCGCTTACTATTCTTGGATGGACTATCGTATTCCTACTCAGGTGGCAGCCATGAAAGCCATCTGGCAGAAGGATAAGAAAGATGCCATACTGAACGACATGCAGTTGTGGCTCATCTCGCAGAAGCAAGTGCAGAAGTGGGACAACCCGATGAATACGATTGATGTGGCTGACTTCCTCTTACGGGTGTCGTCAACGGAGACTTTCCATGAGAGCAAGAAACCTGTCTTGGTGGTGGATGGTACGGAACTGAAAGAGATGAACTATGGTACAATCAACACCGAACGTGATGAGTTGGAGGGACGTGAAGCCAACCTCATTCTCGAAGGCAATGTGTTGGCAGATGTGCCTGAGGAGATGTTGAAAGAGGGGGTACATCAACTTGAAGTGAAGAAGCAGACCCCAAGCATTTCATGGGGTTCGGCATATGCCACCTTCCTTGAAGATGTGGGTAGTCTGAAACTCTATGCCACTAACGAACTGAAGATAGAACGCAAATTGTATGTGCAGAATGCAGGTAGCGACAAGTGGGTGGACTTTGATCCTAACCAGCCTCTGAAAGTGGGGGACAAGTTGCGGATTCGCCACCTCATCACAGCCGACCGTGACATGGATTTCGTGCGTGTGTCGGCACAGCATCCAGCATGTCTCGAACCGCTCAGACAGTTGTCGGGTTATCAGAACATGGGTGGCAGAGGTTGCTATCTGTCCATTCATGATTCCCATTTCGACATGTTCTTCGATTGGTTCACTCGTGGCACCTCTACGGTTGATATGGATTATTCAATTGTTCGTGAAGGTTCATACCAAGTGGGTGTGTCCACCGTTGAGTGTGTCTATGCCAAGCAGTTTGGCGGGCATACGGAGGGTATGAAGGTGAATGTAAAGAGTGAAAAGTAAACAAACACGATAAAAGCATGTAATGATGGAACAAAGGAAGTTTTTTACCCTTATTTTTGCGACCCAGTTGCTGATGATGGGGACAGGTGCCAGCGCACAAAAAGAGTATGCCATCACGGTGGAGAGCAAGAAGCCTGCTGGCCTCATTGATGAGATGCTCTATGGACAACTCTTCGAGCACATCTATTTCAGTGCCAACAATGGTGTGTGGCAGGAACTCATACAGGAGCGTTCGTTTGAGCCAGAGCAGTATCCGGGCATTCATCCGCGAGATGGTTATTTTGACGGATGGTACATGGACGATGATATGGTGTTGCATTCGCCTACCCGTTATGAGCAACCCCTCAAGATTGACAGCATCAACACCTGCGATTTTGACCTGACCATGGACGTGAATTGGCGCGCCTACAAACTGGCACGTCGCAGTTGGAGCGGTGGTCTGATGGACATCCGTTTCGCTTTCCGCAATAAGACAGACGGCACACCTTATTATGTCCGCATACACGACCCTTATTACGAAAGCCGCACTTTCACCCCAGCGCAGACTCAGTCGCAGATTGACGCTGCCAACGAGGCTGCTGCACGTGCTGCCCTTCAGCAACAAAGCGCCACTGCCGATTTCTCCATTTGTCAGATGGAAGTGCGTGAATCGCAAGGTTTCGGAGGACGCCCGGGACGTCGCATGAACACGCTGGTGCCACTGGTGTCGGCTCCTGCCACTAAAGAGCAAGTGAATGAGGAACAGAAATGGCACAAACTACGCATTGAGAGCCGAGGCAGCAAGGCGACTGTCTATTGGGACGGCAAGGAAGTGGCGAGCTATGATGGGTTGGAGAAGACTGACCGCAACTTCGTGACTTTCTGGGTGAACTATACTGAGGCTACTTACCGCAACATCAGGCTGACAGCCGCTGATGGCAAGGTGCTGTTTGAAGGTACGCCTGGTGATGTGAAGATTCCAGCGGTCGCTCAACAATGGACGGCATTCGGTGAGGGCGGAAAGTATCGTCTGATTAAGGATGATGCCATCAATATGCGCTATTCCCAAGAGATTACAGCGGAAAAGGCGGAGGCAGGTATTTTCCAAGGACCGCAAAACATCCTATCGGGTGAAAAGTATGTGGGTTCCATCTATGCGAAAGGTAAGGGTGAACTTATGGTGGGGCTTCGTAACACAAAAGGTGAGTTCGTGGCAAGGAAGTCACTAGGCAAGGTTGGCAAGGAATGGCAGAAATATGCGTTCACACTTGAACCTCAGGTGAATTGCGACGGTGATTTCGCCATCGTCGTGAAAGATGGTACGGTGCAGGTCGATATGGTGACCATGACCACTCTGACGGGTAAGAATTTGGGCGGTTTCCGTCCTGACATCTTGCAGGCTGTAAAGGAACTGCATCCTACCTGCTTGCGTTGGCCAGGTGGTGGATATGTGGCGCAGTATGACTGGAAGTGGGGCATTGGTCCGCAAGAGAACCGTGAGCGATGGGCACACTGGATGTGGATGGATTACGACCAGAACTGCTTCGGAACAGATGAGTTCATCCGTTTCTGCCGTGAGGTCAATTCCGAGCCTGTTATTGTCGTGAGCGTCAAGTTTGAACGTCCTGCAGAAGAGTATGACAGCATCTTACAGAATGCGGTCAACTGGCTGCGCTACTGCAATGCTCCTGCCACCGATGAATGGGGTGCGAAGCGTGCCGCGAATGGACATCCAGAACCTTACAACGTGAAGTACTGGGAGATTGACAATGAGATGTGGGAGATGGGTATCGACCGCTATGAGAAGTGTGTGCGTGATTTCAGCGAAGCAATGCGCAAGATAGACCCCTCCATCAAAATCATTGCATGCGGTGGATTCCAAGAGGATGAGCAGTTCATCAAGCGCAGCGGCAACTATTTCGACTACCTCAGCCTTCACCACTATGAGCAACAGGGTGGTTACGCAACTGGTCCTGTACGTTTGGGACAGCAGTATGACCGCTATGCGAAGATGATTGCTGATGGTCCTAACCCGAACATCAAGTTGTTCATCTCAGAATGGAATCTGAACAGCATTGATTGGCGAACAGGTTTGTTTGCAGGTGGATTCCTCAACATGTGTGAATCCCGCGATGTGGTGGCAATGGGTGCTGCAGCACTGTTCATACGTCGTACTGATGCGCCTGATTGGAACAATGCTTTCATCAACTTTGATTACAAGGATTTGTTCAAGGCACCCAATTGTCAAGTGACAGAACTTTGGTATGACCATTTCTCCAAATACCGCTTGGCTTTCAGTGGCGAAACGGGTGATGTCAGCGTGAGCACCACGATGTCAGAAAATGGTGCTGAGGTGATTGTGAAAGTGGTGAACCCCACCGACGAACCTGCCACTCTGCGTATCAAGGGTGATTGGACGGGTGTGTCGGGTGCAGAGTTCGAGTATTACGCTCCGGGCTCGCTTACGGCGGCAAACAGCATGGAGAACAAGAATGCCGTCGCGCTAAAAAAAGAACATGCGAAGACTGAAGGGAATGCTGTTTTGCTCTCTGTTCCTGCTTTGTCAGCAGGTGTGTTGACTATCACAAAGTTGTAGTTCTGCAACTCAGTGGAAGCGTTATATAATAATGAGTTTTAGAAGGAACGATTGAAGAAGATATTTGTAAAGAAAAAATGGAAAGATTACCGAAAGATCCGTTCATGTTGGTGTCTAGCATCAACATGCTGCTGAGAGATGGCGAATTTGATTCGTTGGAGGAGTTGTGCCATAGTTTTGACCGTGAACCTGAGGAGGTGAAGGCAGAGCTGTTGCAACATGGATATGTGTATAGTGAGGAACAAAAGCAGATGCGGCCTGCTGGTTATAACGACTGAACGAACGGCATGATAACGAAGGCTAGTATCGAAACGGCATACAGTTTTTTTCATCAGAAAGAGCGGATTTATGTACACTCCACGCTGGATTGGCAGCGGGATGATATTGAGTGTGCGATTGAGTCGTATGTGGACGACATGAGCCCCGAACTGTATAGACTGATTGCGGAGGGAAGGAAGGACTTCCTGAGAGACCATAAACAGTTTCAGAAGGACATCATGTATGCCGTGGATGTGCTGGAGAAAATGTTGTGAACCGATTGTGGAGGGAAGCAGTTTTTGAGGTAAGAGCATCAAAAAGAAGCAGATTGCAAATCCGTGCTTGACGGTCATTGCAATCTGCTTTTTTGAATGATAAGATTTATAGCCGCTTCTTATTTGAAAAGCAACTGAGCGAACTCATGAAGGCTGCGACGCCAAGTGTGGAACTCATGTGCTGTACCTTCTGACTCGTAACCAACGGCATTCATGCCGAGCTGCTCCTTGATTTTCTTGGCTGCTTCAACACACCCCATGTTCTCCTTGCCACCACCACTCATGAAGAGCAGTTTTGTCTTCTGAGCGAAACCTTCTGAATTTTTCACCTGATCAACACTCCATGCACCGCTGCTGAATGAACCAACATAAGCGAACTTGCCTGGATTTGCCAATGTGATTTCACGTGCCTGCATGCCACCCATTGAGAGACCAGAGTATGCACGATGTTCAGGGTCGGCAATTACACGGTAGTTCTTCTCAATCATTGGGATAATGTCATTAAAAAGCACATTCTTGAAACCATCGGCAAAGCCGCCGCCGAAACCACCAAAACCACCGAAGCCACCTTGTGGACGCTGACCACCTTGAGGAGCCTGGCCTGCTGGGCGTGGAGCATTTGCGTTGAGGCCGTTATCCATCACGACAATGAATGGAACGGCTTTTTTCTCTGCGATGAGGTTGTCCATGATGGAAGCAACATGGCCCTGGTATGGCCAACTGTACTCGTTCTCACCCATACCATGCTGTAGATAGAGAACTGGGAACTTCTTGGTCGGATTGGTGAAGTACTCGTTGGGCAGATATACGAAGCAACGGCGCATCTTCTCAGTGTAAGTTGAGTAGTAGTAAACTTCGCCCATGGAACCCTGTGGCACATTCTTCACCTGCCAGAAATCCTGATCGTCAGATGGGACTTCGATGCCGCTACCCCAACGGCTTGCACCATAGTAGTACAAACTGGTTGGATCAGGAACGCTGGCACCGTCGATGTTCAACTGATAGTAGTGGAAACCTGGGTCTTGAGGAGCTGAAGTTCCAGTCCACACACCATTTGCATCCTTGGTCATAGTGTAAATTTTGCCGGCAATGTCAAGCCCCACCTTTGTAGCCTCTGGTGCCGAAATCTGGGCACGTACCTGACGAGCAGAGTTCACCATGGGGTACTGCTTGCTGTCTTGATTACTCAATGCAGGTTTGAAGTCCTCTGCAATTGCTGCCTCTGATGGAACCCAAGGGTTACCTTGTGGACGACCGCCAAAACCGCCAAACTGTGCTGACGCTGTCAAACTTACAAGCGTCATCAACGAAAGAATGATTTTCTTCATGTGATTAGTAAAAAATAATAAATGAATAATAAATAATGTAAAAGTGGTAGCAATTTATTGACGCTATGCGCCCTCAAAGGTTTAAAAATCAAGTTGCCTTATGAACTCATAAGACAACTCGAATCCTAAATGAACGTATTTTCTGATGGCTTATCGGCCAAAACCACCAAAGCCGAAACCCTGTCCCTGAGGTGCTTTCTCCGTTTCGCCGAAATAGGAAGCCTCGGCATCCTTGTCGTTGAGTTTGAACACCATGAACTTGGGATTCTGCTCTGTGCAAGGAGCCCATTCGCCACCCTTTGGTCCGTTGGGATCACTGTACTTGGCAAAGTTTGTCCATGCTGTGAGCATCTTTTCTGAGAGATCCCAGTCACCCTTGGTCCAAGGACGCCAGCAGTGCTTGAGTGACTTGAACACGAACCACAGGTCGGAAGAGTGGAACGCACCTTTCAGACGTTGAGTTACCTCTGGGTGTGAGCCGTCATCTGGCAATGGACGTGCGAACTCGTAAGCCCATGCTTTGCCACCCTTCTGTGCGCGAACCTTGCAGAACTCGGCAATGTTTGGAGCCATGTCGCCCATGTCGTTGAGGGTGTAACCAATCATATAAGGAACGTCTGCCAGAGTGCCTTCGCGAGTGGAATCGTCGAAACTCTTCACGCTAACATAACCGTCAATCATAGGCATGTAGCCCATACCCATACGCATCATGCCCATGCCGCCCCCCTGCTGACCAGCGCTGTTTACCTGGCTATAGATGGTGGGGAGGGCAAAGACTGTCTCAGTGGAAGCCTGACGCATTTTCTGTAGGTCGGTCATACCAGCCCAATCGAACATCTTTTTTGCGTTGTTGGCAGCATCTTCGATGGAACCACCACTGTATCGGCCACCCATCATGCCACCACCGTTAGGATTAGGAATGCTGAGTCCTTGGGCACTCATGATGACTGCCTTGTGAAATAAACCACGGGCCAATGGCGATTCGCAAAGGGTGCGCACACTGCCACCACCTGCACTCTGTCCGAAGATGGTCACGTTGTTGGGGTCGCCACCAAATTGAGTGATGTTCTTCTTGATCCACTTCAGTGCTTCAATCTGGTCAAGAATGCCATAGTTGCCCGACACCTTATTAGGACTTTCCTCTGCAAGAGCAGGGTGGGTGAGGAATCCGAAAATGCCAAGACGGTAGTTGATGGTCACAAGCACCACGTCTTTAGCCCCCCATTCCTGTCCGTCGAACTCTGGCTCGGAACCAAACCCTTCGCGGTAGCCACCACCATGAATCCACAAGGCGACAGGGAGTTTTTTCCCGACATTGCCGGGTGCCTTTGTCCATACGTTCAGATACAGACAGTCCTCGCTGAAGGCGGCCTCCTTGCCATAGCCCCACTCGGTATAATAGCCACCCGTGTACTGAATAGCCTGATAACTTGGACGCCCAAAAGTATCGCAAATTTTCACACCTTTCCAAGGCACAACAGGCTGAGGTGCTTTCCAACGGTTTTCCCTGATTGGAGGTGCAGCGTAAGGAATTCCACGATAAACGAAGACTTCGGGATGATCGTCAGCCAACACACCCTGAACCTGGCCACCTTCGATGGTCAGCACTGGATTCTTCTGTGCATTGCCTGCTACGCATACAAGCAATAGCGACAGACTTAAGAGAAGTTTTTTCATGTTTAAAATTGATTAGGTTGTAAAAATTAAGAATAGATATAATTATTTATAGATAGTAACATCCGAGGGCAAAGTTAGGAAGAATATCTCAAACAAACATCATTTTTCCTACAAATAAATGAAATAATTTGTCTAAGATACGTTTTTTTGCGATATTCGCAACCCGAATTACAATCCATCTATTCCCAAACAAAGAATTAAACCGTTTTATGAAGAAATTAACTACACTATGGGTGGCGATAGCCTGCATGACTTCCGCCACTGCCGCAGAACCCGTCATTAAAAATCTCGGGGGGTCCAAGTACAGCATTGAAGCTGGCGACATTTCCATGACCATCAACGGTGCAGGAGGTGGCAAAATACTTTCCTATCAATATAAAGGAACGGAAGTCATCTCACAATCAACTTTCCCCGAAAGTTTTGGTAGCACATTTTGGACCAGTCCGCAGAAGGAATGGAACTGGCCTCCTGTACAGGAATTTGACAAACAGCCTTACACGGTGGAGGAGAAGGGCACATCACTTGTGATGACTAGTAATGTGTCTGCAAGACTGAAATATAGAATTCGCAAGGAGTTCAGTGTGGACACCAGGTCTAATGCGATAGTGGTTGCTTACTCCATCATCAACGAATCGGGCGAAACACGGAAGGTCGCTCCTTGGGAAATCACGCGTGTGCCTAACGATGGCATTATTTTCTTCGATGCCCCCACTGGCCAAATCACCCCTGCAAATCTCATGCCTTTCCAATCGGCTTTCGATGCTTCTTGGTATCAGACTGACGAGGCCAACCAAAACCGTAAAATCAATGCTGACGGTAAGGGATGGCTTGCCTATCTCAACAATGGGTTGTTGATGGTGAAGAAATTCCAAGACCTTGACGCATCACAACCCGCTCCCGATGAGGCAGAAATTCAAGTGTATGTAAATAGGGGGAAGAGTTACATCGAACTGGAGAGCCAAGGTGCCTATACAGAACTGAAAGCAGGCGAATCACTTACCTGGACGGTCAAGTGGTATCTGACCCCCTACACAGGTGAAGCACCCTCTAATGCATTGCTGAAGAAAGTTCGGAAAATGGTCAAATAGGATTCATAATTTTCACCTTGCCAAAAAAAACGAAAAGAAGGTGTGATTGATTATCAGTAATTTATAAAGATGCGCTAAAAAAAGTTAGAAAAAAGTTCTTCAAATATTTGGCGGTTTGCTAAAAAGTCTCTACCTTTGCACTCGCTTTCGGGAAGAAACGCTGGAAACACAATGACAAAGTTGGGCGAAGCGATGTTATTTCAAGCGATTTCTCGGTATGGCAAGAGGGCGCTTAGCTCAGTTGGTTCAGAGCGTCTGCCTTACAAGCAGAGGGTCGGCGGTTCGAATCCGTCAGCGCCCACAATAGTGAGAGGTGACGGTTCGTTGAAAACACTCCGTCAGCACCCACGAATTTGAAATAAAAACTCATTTGGCTCGCTAGCTCAACTGAATAGAGCATTTGACTACGGATCAAAAGGTTACAGGTTTGAATCCTGTGCGAGTCACTCCTGATGAAAAGAACGATAGTTTAACACTAAAGTTTTTGGGTAGGTAGGTAAGTGGTTAAAACGGGCAGACTGTAAATCTGTTGCCTTACGGCTTCGGCGGTTCGAATCCGTCCCTGCCCACAAAAAGGAAGATGATGATGACGGTGATGACGGAAAGAGCAAATGAGGATTATGTCGCGGAAGTAGCTCAGTTGATAGAGCACTAGCCTTCCAAGCTGGGGGTCGCGGGTTTGAGCCCCGTCTTCCGCTCTACAATCGGAACTTCCGATGCTTGCCTCTTTAGCTCAGTTGGCCAGAGCACGTGATTTGTAATCTCGGGGTCGTTGGTTCGAATCCGACAAGAGGCTCTAAAAAAGACATTTGGCGGTTCGCAGAGGTCAAAAAATAGAAATCCTTCAATGGAGAGGTGGCGGAATGGTAGACGCGCTACTTTGAGGGGGTAGTGGGCTCAGCCCGTGGGAGTTCGAGTCTCCTCCTCTTCACACAAGGAACGCCAGACATAAAGAAATGCTTCAGTAGCTCAGTTGGTTAGAGCACATGACTGTTAATCATGGGGTCGTTGGTTCAAGCCCATCCTGAAGCGCCAAAACATAAAGATGCGTCCTTAGCTCAGTTGGTAGAGCAATTGACTCTTAATCAATGGGTCCAGGGTTCGAGCCCCTGAGGGCGTACAAGGAAAGGGATTGAGACAATATCAAAATCCCTTTCATTTTAGGAGGGATGGTAGAGTGGTCGATTACAACGGTCTTGAAAACCGTCGTGCTGAGAGGCACCGGGGGTTCGAATCCCTCTCCCTCCGCAATCAATCTTGGAAAATCAAGTGTTTGCAAACTAAGTGCCCGAAAAAGTACCCTAAAACGGCTTTTTCGGGTTTCTTTTTACCCTCTTCGCCGTCATGCTAAGCCTATTCTCGAATTTCTTGTACAGTCATCACTTATTTGATTCTGTTTTTATTATTCTTTTGTGAATTTATATACAGCCAACGTGGGTAGGATGACCAATTACATTGGCAGGATTCTTCGAATATTCGACTGTCAGGATGGACTGCTCTGTTTCAAACACGAAACCGCTGTGGAATATGTAGATTAACTTCATTTTTTCTCCAAATTGTTCCATATTACCCATGCGTGTATTACAATAAATCACTTGAATTTGAGCTCAAAGATATGAATAATAGCATAGCAACATTCCAATCCAGCGGTACATTTTTCCAGTTCAGTTATGCTATTTAGTGGTATATTTTCATGAATATGGTACAAATGTAGCAATAATTCTTTGATTATTCATAACTTTGCACCAAAAACAAAAAAGAAGCAATGGGAAAGATATTTTTATGGGTGTTGGCTGCCATCCTGACTTGCAGCCTTGTGCTGACTTCGTGCAGTGATGATAACAGTAATACGATGTCAAATCCTGATGAGGCTGTTGTGATTAACTGTGTGAAGCCCGACTATTTGAAGGCGGGTGATAAAGTGGCACTGATTTCCCCTTCTTATTTCACTCCAATGGAGAATGTGGAGAAAACGGCTGACGTGTTGCGTAGTTGGGGATTGGAACCTGTGATTGGTCCGAATGTGGGCAAGGTGGTGAATGGACGTTATGCCGGAACGGTGGCTGAACGTATCAGCGACATTCGTTGGGCACTCAATGACCCTACCATCAAGGCTATCATCTGCAATAGGGGCGGATATCACTTACGGAAGTGTTGAGGCGATGCTCCATGAGATGTTGGCAGAGTATAATATTCCTGTGCTTTGTGGCTTTCCTGGCGGTCATGGTGACGTGAACCTGCCGCTTGTGATGGGTGCTCCTGTCACAATTGACGTGCGCAGTGATGATGCCACATTGCAATTAGACATAGAGGGTGTTCAAAATGAAGTGCATACTGCTGAAATCACTGCCGTGCAGACACCTGCTGCTGCTCGTAAGCGATTGGCAGGAAAACAGGAATGGATGAGGTAACAAATGAAGTTGCAGTCTATCTTTGGGTGCGTGTTGGTGTGTGTGACGCAATTGTTGGGGTGCTCGATGGGAGCACCCTCGTGTGTTGCGGCAGAGGTGGATAGTATAAATCATAAGAATATGGAAGAATATCAATATCATTATAAGTATCCGCATCCGAGTGTGACGATGGATTGCGTGATTTTCGGGTTTGATGGTGAACGGCTGAGGGTTTTGTTGATAGAGCGAGGCGGAGAGCCTTTCAAGGGATATTGGGCGTTTCCTGGTGGTTTCTTGGAAATGGAAGAGTCAGCAGACGAGGGGGCGAAACGTGAGTTGATGGAGGAGACAGGATTGGAAGCTCCATTTGTGAAGCAGTTTCATACATTTTCAACTCCAGATAGGGATCCTCGCGAACGGGTGTTGACAATTGCCTACTATACGTTGGTACGCATGAGTGAGGTGAAGGGAATGGATGATGCGGCTCAGGCGAAGTGGTTTGTGTTGGATGAGGTGCCGCAGTTGGCATTTGACCATGGTGAAATTCTTCGTGTGGCAAAGGAGGAAATCGACAAGGAAATCCGTTTGCAGACAAAGGACTGGATAAGGATGACGGAAGGTTTTAAGGTGGATGAGGTGAAGAAGATTGAGGGAGAAATGAGAATGAAAGAATGAGAGGATGAAAAGTTAAGGTTAAATAAAGGTGAAAGGATGGATAGAAAAGAGATTGAGAGTGCTGTTGGGACGTATTTGGCGCAGAAGGGATATGGGCGAATGGCGTTGAAGGCGGCGATGTTTGATATGGACGGGGTGCTGTTCGATTCTATGAAGAATCATGCGAAGAGTTGGCATGATACAATGGCGCACTTTGGAATGGACTTGCCGGAATGGGAGGCGTATATGCACGAGGGGCGCACAGGAGCTGGCACTATTAATATCGTGTCTATGCGCGAACGCGGACATGAGGCAACAGAGGAGGAGATCCACAATATTTATCAATACAAAAGTGAGTTGTTCAATCTGTGTCCGAAGGCTGAAAGGATGCCTGGGGCGTATGAGCTGTTGGTGAAGGTGAAAGCGAGTGGGGTAGTGCCGATGGTAGTGACTGGCAGTGGACAAAAGACGCTACTGGAAAGATTGAACAGGAATTTTCCTGATATTTTTAAGCGGGAGCTGATGGTGACGGCTTTCGATGTGAAGTATGGAAAGCCGAATCCAGAACCCTATCTGATGGGAATGGAGAAATATAGGAATACCCTCTCCCCGGCCCTCCCCCGTAATGAGGCGGGAGTGCCATGCGGCGAGATTGCTCCAAACCATTTTATTGTGGTGGAGAATGCGCCGTTAGGGGTGCGGGCAGGTGTGGCTGCAGGGGTGTTCACGATTGCAGTGAACACTGGACCATTGCCCGATGAGGTGTTGCTCAATCAAGGGGCAAATCTGTTGTTCCATTCGATGCGGGAGTTTTGCGACGAATGGGAGAAAGTCTATGAAGAGTTGACAGTTGATAGTTGACAGTTAGGCTAACGCGATGCACGAATACCGAATGGAAAAACTATCAACTGTCAACTATCATAATGCCGTTGATGATTCTTCCGTCGATGTGACGACGGGCAGAGAAGAAACGGTCATAGTTGGTATAGGTGTCAATGCCTGAAACGTGGATGTTTTCGGGGTTGACACCTTTTTTGATGAGTTGCAGACGATTGCATTCCCAAAGGTCGATGTGCCAACGGAAGTCCCCTCCTGCTCCCCAAAGGGGAAGAGAACCATGCAGATTGTTGGGGTGCATGAGAGGGTATTTCTTGGCGACTCTCTCCATTGGGAAATCTGCTTGGGCAAAAAGGTCATAAACTTCATCGCCTACTTCGAAACTTTCGGAACCTATGCCTGGACCAATGATGGCGTGAAGGTTCGATGGTTGTGTGCCATAGGTGGTTTGGAGCACATCGATGTTGGCTTCGACGATGCGTTTCTGTGTGCCTTTCCAACCTGCATGCACAGCAGAAACGACGTGAGTCGCATCGTCCCACAAGAGAACGGGGATGCAGTCAGCTGTCTTTACACAAACAAAAACGTCGGAAAGTTGGGTGGAGAGGGCATCTACTCCATCGAGTGCCAATACTTGCTCAAGCGGATTCTTGGTGAGGAAGTCCTCGTCGATAATGACAGTCTTGGTGCCATGCACCTGATGGTGAGGCATGAAAAGTCGCGAAATAGGGATGGAAACACCGCCATCTCTTGTGGTGGAGAAGGCGGTGATATGTGAAGGAGTGGAGTAAATCAACATGAGCAGAATGAAAAGATGAGGGGTTATTCTTCGTATTCAAAGTCTTCGAGGTCTTCAATGTCATCTTCGTCAAGATACTCAATGTCCTCATCCTCAGGGGCGTCTTCGTCATCCCAACCTTCATCGTCGTCTGCTATGTCATCCATGTAGGCAAAGGTCTTGGCAGAGTGGATGATGGACTCTTGGGTGTTGATAGCAGCGATTTTGTTGCTTTCGCTGTTCATTTCTTGCCAAAGGATGTCTTTGAGTTCCTGAAGCCCTTGTTGGGCAACGGAACTGATGAATACAACAGGGATATCGTCGGGCAGTCCTTCCTTGAGCATATCCTTGAGTTCCTCGTCTTGCCCAAGAAGGTCACATTTGGTAATGGCGAGCACTCGTCCCTTGTCGAGCAGGTCTGGGTTGAATTGTGCCAACTCGTTGAGCAGCACGTCGTATTCATGGCGGATGTCTTCAGTGTCGGATGGCACCATGAAAAGCAGCAAGGAGTTGCGCTCGATGTGACGAAGGAAACGAAGTCCTAAACCACGTCCCTCACTGGCACCTTCGATGATGCCTGGGATGTCGGCTATGACGAAGGAACGACCATCGCGATAGGAAACGATACCGAGCGAAGGTTCGAGGGTGGTGAAGGGGTAGTTGTCAATCTTCGGCTTGGCTGAAGAAATGGCATTGACAAGGGTCGATTTACCTGCATTTGGGAACCCTACGAGTCCAACGTCAGCCAAGAGTTTCAGTTCGAGAATGAAGGTGCGTTCCTGCATCGGCTCACCAGGTTGCGCATAGCGTGGTGCCTTGTTGGTGGGTGTGGCAAAATTGAAGTTACCCAAACCGCCGCGACCACCTTTCAGCAAAACTACCTCCTGCTCATGCTCCGTCACATCGCAGATGTATTCACCCGTTTCCGCATCATACACTGCAGTGCCGCATGGCACTTCGATGTAGGCATTAGCCCCTTGTTTGCCTGTCGATTTATTCTTTGAGCCATTACCACCATGCTCTGCTTGAATGTGGCGGTCATAGCGCAGATGGAGCAATGTCCAGTAGTTGCGGTTGCCACGCAGAATGACGTGTCCACCGCGACCACCATTGCCTCCGTCAGGACCTCCCTTGGGCAGATATTTTGCACGATGCATGTGGGTGGAACCGCGTCCACCACGGCCGGAACGGCAATAGATTTTTACGTAATCAATGAAATTAGAATCCATAATGTAGTGATAAAGTGAAAAGTGAAGAGTGAAAGATCTATGTTACCATTGCTAATGATTAGCCAACAACCCCAATAGCTGGTAATACTGATTTTTCATTTTTCACTTTTCACTTGTTTTTTCACTTGACGTTGTCGAGGAAGGCAAAAATTTCGCCCAACATTACTTCCTTGGAACCTTTCCAAGTGAAGGTGTTGCGGATGCCTTCCTGCTCGAACCATTTAGAAAGAGGTTCGGTCTGTTTGTGATATACTTCGAAGCGCTTCTTGATGGTTTCTTCGTTGTCGTCGGCACGACCTTGCTCAATGGCACGGTTGAGCAGACGCGCCAGGAGAGTTTCTTCGTCCACAATGAGTTCAATCATGACGCCCATGTCGTGCTTACGTTCAGCGAGCATCTTCTTGAGAGCCTCTGCCTGTGCGATGGTGCGTGGGAAACCGTCAAAGATAACTCCTTTACCTGCTGGAAGTGAGTCGTAAGTCTTGGCAAGGATGTCAATCATCAGTTCGTCGGGGATGAGTTGCCCGTTGTCGATGTATCCTTTGGCAATCTTGCCGAGTTCTGTGCCGTTTTTAATTTCACTGCGGAGCACATCGCCTGTAGAGATGTGTCCCATGCCATAGCGTGCGACGATTTCGTCGCTGTAGGTGCCTTTGCCTGAACCAGGGGCACCGAAAATAATGATATTCTTCATTTTGTTGTTTATGTTAGGAATATTTAGTTTTAATGGGTGTGATAGATTGGATAGAGCGGGTTAGTTCCCTTTCACAACATAGATGCTCTTGTAGTTGCGCCCGATGCCATCATAGTCAAGGCCATAGCCAACGATGAATTCATTTGGGATTTCCATGGCGCAATATTTCACATTGAGTGGTACTCTTAGTTTTCCCGGCTTCATGAGCAGAGCCGCAATCTCCACAGACTTTGTTCCCCTTTCTTTCAGTTTCTGGAGAAGGTTGTACATGGTGGTTCCAGTGTCGATGATATCTTCTACGATGATGACATCGCGGTCTTTGATGTCGATGGAAAGCCCAATGAGTTCCTTCACCTTACCTGTGGTGTCCATGCCGTCGTAAGAAGAGAATTTGGCAAACTGAATTTCGTGGTCGAAATTCAGTTGACGCACAAGGTCTGCTGCAAACATGAAAGCACCATTCAAAATGGCTATGAGGATGGGGTTCTTCCCTTTGTAGTCGGCATTGAGTTTGTCTGCCAAAGTTGCAACTCTTTCTGCAATTTGTGTATGATGGATGAACGGCTCAAATTGCTTGTCTTTTATCGTAATCATTGTTGATGCGTGAAATCCTAATTTGACTGCAAATCTACTAAAAAAATCCCTATATTAGGGTGAATTTGGCGATAATAACGTGAAAAAACATCACTTCAAGTGTTATTTTATCCGTTTTTACTCGTTTTTTAATTATCAAATTACTATTTTTGCACAATCAAGCATATCTCCATTTGCAAATCCTCAGAACTCTGAATTATGAAGATTTTATCCTCTGCTCAGTTAAAAATCGTAGATGCTTATACCATAGAGCATGAGCCAGTCAGTTCTACCAACCTGATGGAACGTGCGTCCCGTGCTGTTGCTGACAAGATACGTTCAAGGTGGTCAATTGACACCCCCGTTAAGATATTTGCAGGTCCTGGTAATAATGGTGGCGATGCCTTGGCGATTGCCCGCATGTTGGGCGAAACGAATTATAAGGTATATGTCTATCTTTTCAATACGTCTGAAAAACTTTCGCCTGATTGCCAAATCAATAAGCTGCGGTTGATTGATTTTCAAGATGTGAAGCAAAATATGCTGGGAGTGCGCAATGTGGAGTTTGTGGAGGTGACATCGCAGTTCACTCCTCCCAAGTTAGAAGAAGGGGATTTGGTGGTTGACGGTTTGTTTGGCACAGGACTTTCTCGCCCCTTGAATGGGGGATTTGCATCGGTCGTGAAATACATCAATGCATCGCCCGCTACGGTGGTTTCCATTGATGTACCATCGGGCTTGATGTGTGAAGACAACACTTACAATGTGATGAACCACATTGTCAAGGCAAATTTCACTTATACGATTCAATACCCTAAGTTGGCGTTTTTCTTTGCTGAGAACGAACAATATGTGGGAGAATGGGAAGTGCTGGATATTGGCATCGCGGATCCTGGCACAGAAGAAACGCTTACACCCTATTATTTCACAGAGAGGAAAGACATTCTGCCGATGCTCAGGACGCGTTCAAAGTTTGCCCATAAGGGTTCGGTGGGGCATGCCTTGCTCATTGCTGGCAAGAAGGGAATGGCAGGTGCCGCCATATTGGGCGCAAGGGCATGTATGCGCAGTGGTGTGGGGAAGTTGACCATCCGCACTCCTGAGTACAATGTCCGCAGTTTGCATACAGCGGTTCCTGAGGCAATACTTAATATTGATGTAGATGCCGGTTGTTTTAGCCAATCCTTTGACACGAGTGAATACGATGCGATGGCGATTGGTCCGGGCATCGGGACCTCTTCATATACCGTGCAGGCATTTATCGAGCAAGTCAGTATGACGAAATGCCCGATGGTGATTGATGCAGATGCACTCAACATCATAGGCTCTCATCGTGGCTGGATTTCCCAATTGCCGCGTTGTTGTATCCTGACACCTCATAAGAAGGAGTTGTTTGGCTTAATTAGCACGACGCGCAATTCATATGAAGAATTGGAACGTACGCGTGATTTGGCTGTGCGCCAGCAGGTTTTTATTTTGATTAAGGGGGCTTACTCAGCCATTGTCACTCCAGAAGGCAATGTGTTCTTCAATTCAACAGGTAATCCGGGCATGGCGACAGCTGGTGCTGGCGATGTCTTGACTGGTATCATTCTTGCGTTGCTTGCTCAGTCTTATATGCCAGAGGTGGCAGTACGATTGGGTGTTTATCTGCATGGATTGGCAGGTGATTTGGCGGCAGAAGACCTCTGTTATGAAGGAATGATTTCTTCCGACCTTGTGGATTACCTGCCAAAGGCTTTCAAAGTGCTGTGGGAAGATAAATGTATGGTGAGAAAATAGAAAGGTATGAAAAGAAATATTATCATCTCGTTGACTTTGTGGTTGTCGCTTGTAGCGGTGGCTCAGACACAGGTGGCGGAGTTTAATCCGGGCATTGCTGCCAATGGCGTGAATTATGCGCTGCCGAAGACCTTACTGAAAGTGGATGCTTCTGCCATTAAAGTTGTTTATACGCCTGGCGAATTTGCTAAATACGCCGAACGTTATCTTCACATCAGTGGGGTGAATGCCGAGACTTCCACCACTTGGAATGTGACATCGCTGACCGTCTATCAGGAAGGAGTGCCCGACACGACGAAGGTTTATACTGTCAAGTTGAAAGACAAGACGGTGGCGCCGATGGTGCAGTTGACCAACAGCGGAATTCTGGTGGCGGTGAATGCCCATTTAGAGCAGGAAGAGCATGCCCTTTCAGACATGCGGGCCACTCATCATAAGCGGGAAGCACGTCAATATCTTACGGAAGAAATCTTGTCAGCCACATCCATTGCAAAAATGGCGGAACTGACTGCACAGGAGATTCTTGACATTCGTGAGAGCAAGAATGCGATTAAGCGAGGGCAGGTGGAGTCGATGCCTAAAGATGGGGCATCGCTTAAGATTGTGCTGGACGAACTGAATGCACAGGAAGAGGCACTTACACAACTCTTCACAGGGTATGTCGATACAACATTTGTGGCAAAATCTTATGCCATCATGCCGGCCGAAGACATTGATAAGCACGTGTTGTTCAGGTTCTCTCGTAAGTTGGGATTTGTCGAAGCCGACGATTTGGCGGGTGACCCTTATTTCCTCTCTGTGAAAAACTTGCATACGGTAGTTTTTCCTGATGAAAGAGAGACTGCCAAAAGAAAAATTGAAGGGCTGGTGTACAATATGCCCAGTATGGCACACGTTATTATCAATACGATGCAGGGAGCTGTGTACGAGCAGGATTTACCTTTCGCACAGTTCGGCATTATCGATACGCTTAGTCCGGCGCTCTTTAACAAGGGGGCTACCACTAAATTGACGCTCTATCCAGCCACGGGGGGCATCTTGCATCTGGAACAGTAACTTTCTACGTAAAGTGAGATATTAACTTTATTATTTACAAACAAAAAAATTGGAACAATGAAAAAGTATCTTGCAGAAATGGTGGGAACAATGGTTCTTACACTTCTTGGTTGCGGAACAGCCGTATCGCTTAATTGTGGTTCTGATACAGCATCTGTAGTTGGTACAGCCGTGGCTTTCGGTTTGGCTGTTGTGGCAATGGCTTACACTATTGGCGGTATCTCTGGCTGCCACATCAATCCAGCCATCACACTTGGTTGCCTTATCTCTAAGCGCATCAGTGGTAAGGATGCAGCCATGTATATGGTCTTTCAGGTGATTGGCGCCATCATTGGTGCTGCCATTCTTTTTGCTTTGACTTCTCACGATATGGCTCAGGCTGGTGGTACGCTCACTGGTGCCAACAGTTGTGGAAACCATGGTGTAGTGGTGGGTGTCATTGCTGAAATCGTTCTCACTTGCATCTTCGTGCTCGTAGTGCTCGGCACCACTGATGCCAAGAAAGGTGCAGGCAATTTTGCCGGTCTTGCCATCGGTCTGTCACTCATCCTCATCCACCTCGTAGGCATTCACTACACAGGCACTTCTGTCAACCCTGCACGTTCCATCGGTCCTGCAATCTTTGAAGGTGGTCAGGCGCTTAGCGACCTTTGGGTGTTCATCGTTGGTCCATTTGTGGGTGCTGCCATTGCCGCTGGTGTTTGGAAGATTATCGGTGAAGAGAAATAAAGGATAGAAAACTAGAAGTGAAAGTCACTTGCCATCTGAAGGCGGTGACTTTCACTTTTTAGTTTTAAACCTTTAAATATTACCGCGTCTTCTGTTGACGATGGTAACCTATATTATACTTTTAGTTTTCCCTTCCCCTCTTATTTCTTGAAGAAATCAAAGAAGAAGAATACGGCAGCATAGCGAACAGGAACGCCTTTGGCATAACCGATGCAAGAGTTGCTGCTGTTCCTCACGGTTCCGTCTGATTCAATCTTTCCAATCGAAGAATTGCTGCCATTTCTTACCGTTCCGTTGCTTTCCACCTTTCCGATGCTGGAATTGCTGGCATTGCGGATTGTTCCGTCAGAGTCGATTTTTCCGATGCTGGCATTGCTTGAGTTGCGGATGGTGCCATCGCGCTCAATCTTACCAATGCATGAGTTGCTGCTGTTCCTCACAGTGCCGTCCGACTCAATTTTCCCGATGTACGAATTGCTGCTATTTCTCAAATCTTGAGCATTCATTGACAATGTGGTCATGCCCAATGCCAATAACAAAAGTAATTTTTTCATAAACAATCCTCCTTTTTAGGTTTTGATGCGGCAAAGGTATGAAAAAAATCTGTAACTTTGCAAAGATTTATGGAAAAAGATAAACTTTGGAACGCAAATTATGTGAAAGTATGGTGTGCTAACTTCATGATCTTCTTTTCTTTCATGGTGGTTACGCCTTTGCTTCCGCTGTATCTGAGCGAGACATATCAGGCAGATAAAGACACGATTGGTTTTGTGTTGTCAGGCTATACATTGACGGCTTTGTTGGCACGCCCTATCGCTGGGTATATGGTGGATAGTTTTTCTCGGAAGATGGTGCTGCTGACGTGCTATTTCTTGTTCTTCGCCTTGTTTGCAGGGTATCTGATTGCAGGTACGATGACGTTGTTTGCTATTATTAGAACAGTACATGGAGCACCGATGGGAGCGGTCACTGTGGCAAACAGTACAAGTGCGATTGATGTACTGCCGTCATCAAGAAGGCCTGAAGGCATTGGTTATTATGGTTTGTCGAACAATCTTGCCACCAGCATGGCACCTACGGTGGGATTGATGATTTATGATTCTATCGGTGATTACAATGTTATATTCTTGATAGCCTTGTGTACGGCTGGTATTGGACTTGCTATCAATGCGACGGTGCATTTCCCCACAAAAGAAATTGTGCCGAACAAAGACCCGTTATCGTTTGACCGCTTCTTTCTTGTGAAGGGCTGGAGTGAGGGTTTGGTGATGGTGTGTGTGGGTTTGTCGTATGGTGTGCTTGCCACTTATCTTGCCATTTACGGAAAGGAGGAATTGGGTATGACAGCAGGAACCGGGGCTTGGTTTGCCGTGTTGTGTACGGGGTTGATTCTCTCGCGTCTGATTGGTGCCCGTTCCTTGCGGAAAGGGAAGGTGGTGGAGAATGTGAATCATGGCATCCTCATCAGTGTGCTTGGCTATCTGCTCTTTGCCATGCTGAAGAATCCGATAGGGTATTATGGTGCAGCCATCATCATTGGCTTGGGCAATGGTCACATCTGGCCTGGCATGCAGACAATGTTCATCCATTTGGCTCCTAATAACAAGCGTGGTACTGCCAACTCTTCCCAGCTCACCTGTTGGGATATTGGCATGGGCTTGGGTGTCGTGTTGGGTGGCATGGCGATTCATCATACAGGCTACTCGGCTGCCTTTTGGTTCGCTTTTGTGGTTAATCTCGTAGGAGTTTTCTTCTATTTTATATATGTGAAGAACCACTTCAAGAGAAACCGTTTGCGCTGACCTCTTGTTTGGGTGATGGAAAAAACGTACCCCTCGATTACGATGAGGCGTACTCGAGGGGTACGGCTTGTCGTAGTCTAGGGGTACGGTTCTTGTTATATAGGAGTGGAGATGCTTAGTAATTCTCCTTTTTCAGTTCAAAGTAAGCTTGTGGGTGGTTGCATACAGGACAAACCTCAGGCGCCTCTTTGCCGACATGGATGTGTCCACAGTTGCGGCACTGCCAGATGCAGTCTCCGTCGCGTGAGAAGACAATCTTCTGCTCGATGTTCTCGAAGAGTTTCTTGTACTTCTCCTCATGCACTTTCTCGATGGCAGCCACACCTTCGAAGAGGTCGGCTATCTCATTGAATCCTTCTTCGCGGGCTTCTTTTGCCATGCGTGGGTACATGTCAGTCCATTCGTCGTTCTCGCCTTGTGCTGCATCCTTCAGGTTGTCGAGTGTTGAACTGATGCCGTGGATGAGTTTGAACCAGAGTTTTGCATGCTCTTTCTCCTGATTTGCAGTCTCGGTGAAGAGTTCGGAAATCTGTTCAAATCCCTCCTTCTTTGCCTTGGATGCATAGTAGGTGTACTTGTTTCGTGCTTGTGATTCGCCAGCGAACGCGGCCCAGAGGTTCGCTTCCGTCTTGGTGCCTTTCAAATCTTTACTCATAGTTTTTCTTTTGTTGTTTGATTAATAAAATAACACCAGGCATCATGCCGTAGGGCTTGCGTCATAGCGTTCGCCTTGTGATGCATGGTGTATGGAGTTTTTGTTTTACTTTTTCTTGGACTTCTTTGCCTTCTTGCCACCAGTCAATGCCTCGCTGATTTTCTCAGCACGGAGCATCACCTCTGCATAGCGGCGACCCAGTTCGCGATAGCCTTCAGCCGTGAAGTGCAGGTGGTCGAAGTTGCCTTTGCAGCCCAGTGAAGGAACTACATAGGCTGTAGGAATGACTAGTGGCATGGTGGCAATCACTGTGTTGTGAAGTTCGCATGCGCCATTCTCCTGCTGTGACATCAGTTCTCCAACGAGCAATGGGCATGCCTCAGCCTCCAGATTTAAGTCTTTCAGCATGCGCTCATAAATCAGTTTCACGCGCTCAGGCCAGTCTTGCTGTCCATTGTCTGTGCATCCCTGATGAAGGAGGATTCCCTTGATGACACCATGTTTCTGTGCCAACTTAGCCATTTCGATGAGGCGCTGATAGGGATGGTTATCATACTCTTTGCAGAAGTTCTGAAGCCAGTTGGCTGATTTGGCGATATAAGCCTGTGACTTATCCTCGTCGAAGAGGTCGATGCTGCATCCGCCAATAGCTACGTTGATGACACCGATGCTGATGTTCTCAGGCGTCTTTTCCACCATCGTGCGGCCGAAATAGTCGGCGGGAGTCAGACCGTTGTTCTCACGGCAAAGTGGGGGAACGGCCACATACCATTTTCCTTTCTCTCGACCAGTGCGCTTGAAGTCAACTGCTGCCATCATCTTGAAACGTGTGTTGAGGTTCTCGCGGTCTTGGGGTTCGATACGTGCATTGCCCTCCATGTTAGATTGTCCGAAGCAGAGGTAGATGTGGAAGTTGGGGTCAAACTTTGTGGGTTGTTGAATCTCACCGGCGATGTTTGCGCCATCGTTAAAGTTCAGCACAGTATTCTTCTCGTAGAAACTGGTAAGTGCTCCTTTTTCGTCCTGTGCATAGCCAAGACACGCTGCAAGAGCAAGCGCAACTGTTAAACAGATTCTTCTCATAATTGATAATGATATTAAATAGGTAAGAATTTTTGTGTAAAGGTAGGACTATTTGAGTAAAGTACAAAATAAAAGGATGGCAAAAAAACAAAAAGAGCCTCTTTTTCTTCATTTCCTTTCCGGAATGTTACGAAATCGAAAGAATTAGTAACATGGCTGAAAAGATGTGTAGTGGGAAATGGCTAACTTTGCAAACAAAAACCTCAAAACCTATTGATCAATGAGAAAATTATTTCGTTTTTTAACAATGATTGGCGGGGCATCGCTTTTTGCCCTGCAAGCATCGGCACAAAATCCTTTTGTGCAAACATGGTTTACCAGCGACCCCGCGCCGATGGTACATGGTGACCGAATCTATGTCTATACAGGGCACGATGAAGACAAGGCAGACTTCTTTTGGATGCAGGAGTGGCGTGTCTATAGTTCTGCCGACATGGTGAACTGGACAGATCACGGAAGTCCTTTGGCTTTGGAAAGTTTCAGTTGGGCAGACGATCGTGCATGGGCGAGTCAGTGCATAGAGCGCAATGGTAAGTTCTATTGGTACATCTGTGCTCATTCCCGTCTCTCTGGCGGTATGGCGATTGGTGTGGCTGTGGCAGATTCTCCCACAGGTCCTTTCCGCGATGCCATTGGCAAGCCTCTCTATGAAAATGGCAGTTGGGATCATATTGACCCCACTGTGTTCATTGATGATGATGGTCAGGCATGGCTCTATTGGGGCAATCCTCGCATCTACTACCTGAAGTTGAATGAGGACATGATCAGCATCAATGGTGAGGTGAAGCAGATGGAGATGACAGAAGAGGGTTTCGGCGCTCCCGATATGGCAAAGCGTGACAAGAACAAAAAGTATAAGGACACCTATACCGAAGGTCCTTGGATTATGAAGAAGCCACAAGTGGGGGAGGCAAAGAAGGGGGCGAAGGCAACCAAAGGTTATTATCTCCTCTATGCAGCAGGTGGAGTGCCTGAGCACATTGCTTATTCAGAGGCACCTACGCCAGAAGGCCCTTGGACATATAAGGGAACCATCATGCCTGAAGGTGGCACAGGTTCATTTACCAATCATTGCGGTTATGAGCGTTTCAAAGGGCATGATTACTTCTTCTATCACACTGGTAAGCTGCCTGGTGGTGGCGGCTTCGGCCGTAGTGTGGCTGTAGAGGAGTTTAAGTTCAATCCTGACGGTACATTCCCAACCATTCAGCCTACAGGCAAGGGGGTGGACCCCGTTGGTATGTTCAATCCATACGAGCGTGTGGAAGCTGAGACCATGGCATTCTCAAAAGGTGTGAAGAGTGAGTGGAATGATGAGACGGGTGTTTATATTTCTGAAACACATGATGGCGACTACATCAAGTTGCAGGCTGTCAACTTTGGCAAGAAAGTGCCTCGCACCTTCACCGCATGTGTGGCAAGTGCTTTGCGGGGTGGTGCTATTGAGGTGCGTATTGACAGCCTCGAAGGTAAGGTGATTGCACGTCTTGAAGTGGGGCACACTGGTGGCTGGGAACAGTGGAAAGAAGAAGTTGTTGACATTCGCACTCCTGTGGCAGGTGTTCACGACCTCTACTTTGTGTTTAAAGGGAGAAAGGGCGTGAAGGTGTGCAACTTCGACTGGTGGAAGTTCCGTGGCATTGAAGAGTGTAATATGCCGCTCTTTACCACGAAATATACTGCAGACCCCTCTCCATTGGTGGTAGGTGACACGCTGTTCCTCTATACTTCCCACGACGCTCATCCGGAAGACATTCCAGATGAGAATGAGAAGAATTCTGCAGGTTTCTTCATGTATGATTGGCTGCTTTGGTCAACGACTGATATGGTCAACTGGACAGAGCACGGTGCTGTGGCGTCGCTCCGTGATTTCGAATGGCGCAGTCGTGAGAATGGTGGTTGGGCTATCCAGACAGTGGAACGTAATGGCAAGTTCTACCTTTATGCGCCACTGCATGGACATGGCATCGGCGTATTGGTGGCAGATTCTCCATACGGACCGTTCAAAGACCCGCTTGGCAAGCCGCTTGTGTGGCAACAGGAACATTGGGATGACATTGACCCATCTGTATTCGTTGATGACGACGGACAGGCATATATGTATTGGGGCAACCCTCATACCTATTATGTGAAACTAAACGAGGATATGATTTCAACAAGTGGTGACATTCATGTGCTCAATCATCAAGACGGTGTGATGCGTCCTGTTAAAGAAGAAGGCGCCAAGATTAACCTCCGAGTGCCTGCTCATCAGAAAGCCAACTGGGCTATTCAGCACTATCAGGAAGGCCCTTGGTTCTACAAAAGAAACGGGCATTATTACATGGCTTTCGCATCTACTTGCTGCCCTGAGGCTTTGGGTTATGCCATGAGTGATGGTCCTACAGGCAAGTGGACGGAAATGGGTTACATCATGCGTCCAACAGAGCGTGACCGTGGCAATCACCCTGGCATTTGTGATTATAAGGGCAAAAGTTATGTGTTTGGTCAGAACTATGATATCATGCACATTGACACTTGGGTACATCATGAACGTCGTTCTGTGAGTGGTCAGGAAATTACTTACAACCCCGATGGTACCATTCAGGAGATTCCTTACTGGCTCGATCAGAACCCGATGAAGCAAATCGAATACCTCAATCCTTACAAGCGTGTAGAGGCTGAAACCATGGCTTGGGGTAAGGGTCTGAAGAGTTCTAAGATGGGTATTAAGAATACAGGTGTTGTGAAGGATATGCCATATTCGACAGGTCGTGTGAACATGTATATTACAGACATTGACGAAGGGGAGTACATTCGTGTGCGTGGTGTTGACTTCGGTAGCGAAGGTGCCAAGAAGTTCTTGGCTAGTGTGGCATCAGCCAAGGGTAATGGAGACATTGTTCTGCGTATTGACGAAATTGAAGGAAAGGAAATCGGTCGTGTGGCGGTGAAGGCAACTGGTGCAGACGAGAAGTTCAGAACGGTCAGCACGAAAGTGGAGAATGTGAAGGGTGTTCACGACCTCTATCTGCACTTCGAAAATATGAATGGAACATTCAACTTCGACTGGTGGCAGTTCCAGTAATTGAAGAAGAAGCTAATTGAGAAATTGTTCGATGGTCGTTGTCCAATCCGTAGAAGGTGGGGCGACGACCATTCCTTTTTGAGTTATCGAGGTCTCGGCATGGAGTGTGTGGAATCCCAGTTTCTTTGCCGCTTCCACATTCGGTGTCGAGTCATCGATGAAAAGACATTCCTCCGCTTTAGCCCCGATGTCTTCCAATACTTTCAGGTAGATGCCATCATTCGGTTTTGCCATGTGCATCTCTTGCGAAAGGAATGTGTAATCGAAAAGTTGATTGACCACGTCTTGCCCGCCAAAGCATTGATTGACAATTTTTTGCCAATGTGCATCGTTGGTGTTAGATAGCATGCAGATGGTGTAACCTCTTTGCTTTAACTCCTTCAACTTTTCTAGTCTATAGGGTGGTATGGCAATGCAGCAAGCGTTCCAAGCCTCCAACACCTGCTCTCTTGTTGTGCCTTCTTTACAATACTTTCTTATCCCTTCCAGAAAAACCTCGGTTGTGATGTCACCTGTTTGGTAGAGGTGCATGGCGGCATTTGCCACAATGCCTTCTCCCAGTACTGCTGCTTTCGTGCCCGCAGGTATCGTCATTTCCTTCTTCTCGAAAACACTGAGGTCAATGCCCAATGCCTGCATCTGCTGCATGCAGTGTTTCAGGTCAATGTCGAGGAGCACTCCTCCCAAATCAAAAATGATAGTCTTTGTCATTCTTATGCCCTATGGCAAATTGTAAATGTTATATGTTAAATCGTACATCATTTGATGTGTACGTCCATCTGTTGGAATGGAATTTCGATGCCTGCCTTGCCCAATTCCTTATACACCTTTTCGGTGGTGTCAAACCGTACGGGCCAATAGTCGGTTGCTTTCACCCATATACGCATCTGAAAGACAATGCTACTCGTGCTCATTGTTGTCATGGGGATGAACGGTGCAAACACGCCTGACTGCATGATGCGTTCGTCGGCATTGATGACATTCATCAGTACTTGCCTTACTTCGTCAGGATCCGTGCCATATGCCACCTCTACATCAAGGTCAATGCGTCGTGTCGGTGCCTTGGTCGAATTCTTCAAACTCCCTGTTGCCAAAGGTCCGTTGGGGATGATGATGGTTTGATTGTCCATTGTGTCCAGTACTGTGCTGAAGATTTGAATTTCCCTTACAGTCCCCGCAAATCCCTGTGCTTCAATGTAGTCACCCACCTTATAAGGTTTTAGCATTAGAATCAGCACGCCGCCTGCAAAGTTTTGCAACATGCCGCTCAAAGCCATACCTACAGCAATGCCCGCTGACGCAAACACTGCCAAAAAGGAACTGGTGTCGATGCCTAAAATGCCGATGATGATGATGGCTAAGATTAGGTTCAGCGAGATAGATACGAGGCTATTCAGGAATGAAGTCAGTGATGCCTCCACTTTCCGTTTCTGTGTCACCGCTCGCAATGCTTTTATCGCATACTTGATGATGAACCGCCCCACAAAATAGACGATAATAGCCAACAGTACATTTTTCCCAAATTGAACCACATAGCCAATCATATCGCTCATGGCTATCTTGCTGAAATCCAAATTACTCAGTTCTGACACAATGTCATGTCCCGTGCCGATGCTATTGTCTGCACTCATTGTTCCCATGATTGCTTCTTCCATGCTTCTGTTTTCTTTCTTTTATTGGTTATCTTGAGTCTCCACCTCCTCAGTTGCCTCCAGCAGGTTATCCTCATCTGCTGGAATCGGGTATTTCACATTTTCTTTCACGCCCAGTTTCTTTAACTGGTTTGCCTTCTGTACGATGCCCATGCGCCCGTTGTACTTCGACTCCAGTTCGGCACAGTCATCGTTGGCCCTGCGCAGATGCTCCTTTAGCGTGTCAAACTCCTTGATGAATGCACCCACACGTTTTAGTAATTCCTCGGCCATCACAAACACCTGCTTCTCGTTTTCGTTTTGTAGATATTGCCGCCAAGCCGCATGAATCATCGTCAGAATCGCCATTAGATTCTGCTGTCCCGTGATGAAGATTTTCTTGCTGAATGCCTCGTTCCAAAGTCCGGGCTCCGTTGTCAAAGCCAGCTGCAGCGCACCCTCGTAGGGGATGTACATGATGACAAAATCCACCGTTGTGCGAGGTGCTTTCACATAGCGGCTGTATTCCTTGGCAGAAAGTTTCTTGAACTGTTCCCTCACACTCCTCACCACTTCCCGTGCCAGCACCTTCCGCTGAGCCTCATCATCCGTCTCCACGTACTTTGCATAGGCATCAATTGACATCTTCGCGTCGATAATCACGTCCTCATTGTTCGGATAGTGCAAAATCGCATCAGGCACCATTCTTGCTCCGCTTTCTTCATTCAGCACAGGATTCCCATGCTCATCCGTCAATGTGTTCTGTAAGTCGAAATCTCGCCCCATCACCAGCCCTTGACTCTCCAGCAGGTTCTTCAGCGTCATCTCGCCCCAGTTACCTTGAATCTTGTTGCCGCCCCTCATCACATTCGTCAGATGAGTGGCTGTCTCGTTAATTTTGGTTGTCTGCTCTGCCATCGACCTCAACTGCTCGGATAGCGATGCCGTCTGCTTCGCCGTCTCCGCATTCGTGTTGTGGATAGCCTTCTGCAACTCCTCAATATGTTGCCGCAGCGGATTCGTCAGTACCTGCATCGACTCTGTATTCTGCGACTTCAACTTATTCGCCTGCTCATCCAGCACCTTTGTGGCCAGATTCTGAAACTGCTCCTGCACCGTCTTCAACTGCTCCGCAAACTGCTCCCTTAGCGTCCGTTGCTGTTCGGCAAATCGTTCCTCACGCATCCTCGCCTCACTTGCCGCCCACTCCTGCTCCGCCTTCAACTGCGTGGTGGCACGTTCCTGTCCCAATCGTGCCTCCTGTAGCAGCGACTGCACTTTTTCTATCTCTCTCTTCAATTGCTCCGTTGTTGCCTCAGCCTGCTGTCTCATCTTCCCCTCCTGCTCTAGTTGCAGCTTTGCCAACAGAAGACCCGCGTCCGCATCCTTTCGCTTGCTGTTAGTCCACAGCCAGCCTACAATGACACCCACTGCCACTCCGATAACCAAATAAAACAATTCCATCATGCAATCAATAGTTCGTTAAAAATTTGAATAATCACGCAGCGTCCGAGACGCCATA
>SAMEA3663015__coassemble_138_pt1 | contig 58049 bp, 50 predicted proteins | sample SAMEA3663015__metabat2_low_PE_019 | metagenome-assembled genome bin SAMEA3663015 (sample SAMEA3663015) | pig gut metagenome | biome: pig gut; feature: pig-associated habitat; material: faeces | place: France | collected 2012
TATAGTCTAACATATTAAAAATGAGATAATAAACCAAAAATTAACTAAGTATTGACGTCTAAAAGACGAACTGAACAGAGGAATAGGCTAACGTCCTAAACTTGATGCCAATAGCATCTGAGGCCAGTGGGACTGGTCTCTTCTGAGGTTTTGCAATAAGTTGTTGGATTGTTTGTTTACTTGTTTTGTTTCTCCAAAGACTTGCTGATCATCTATTGACTTACATGTCAATGGTTTGAGTTTCACGGTTTTCCTTGCTATAATCATCTTCCCATGTATAATTGAGAGTCAGTTCATCATCTCCTTCTGCAAGAAGAAGGGTGAATTCCCGATGGGCATTGGGAAGTATTTCATCAAATGTCTGTGGAAAACTTGGGTTACTCGCATACACATCGTCTGGATTGGGCATACCAACAGTCAGGTTTTTTGCTTTTGCCTTGCCTAAGTTACATATGTATAGCGTTCTTCGACCTCCTGCTGGCTTATCAACTTTTGCTCGTATAATCGCCTTTTTATTCTCATCCTCATTTTGTGCCATCAAACGCAGTTGATAGTCATTGAGCTGGCTCTCTTGCTTTTTCAACTTTCTATCATGCACAATATATGTGATAAAGGAGAGCAACAATGCTAAAAATGCAATAATTGTCGAAATCATAGTCATTTGCGCAGGTAAGCCAAGGTTCGGATTTATTTCCAGACAGCTTCGTATTCATGCTTTATACTTGCTGAGCGAGCAGCAATCTTCTGGTCCGCATCATTATACTGACCCATACGAACACGACGTAATGCCTTACGGATGTCTTCTGCATAAGTGCCTGTTACAATTGGTGTTTTTTTGCTGTCAATACCTAACATAAAACTTCAATCTTTATATTCATGGGGCAAAAATAGAAATTATTTCTGACTCCAGCAAGAAAAATGTGATTAATCTGTAGAAATACTCACAGAACTCGGTATATTCACCACTCAATCTGCGAACCAGATAGTATTTTTAAGCCCACCGCTTTCACAGTTCTTAAACATGAGAAGCCGGAGGCGGACAATGGACAACAGAAGGAGGGGAAGACCTTAACGTTAACCCTAACTATGAAGCCGAAGGCTGACAGTTGAGAGTTGAGGGGGTTAGGTTTAGAGGTTAGAGTGGAGGGGGATTATATGGATGATTCTCAACTAGTGCGCACGGTGCGCATGTTATTACGCTCTTACAGAACGAAATATTATGCGCAGCGTGAGAGGGTTGAGGGGGGGGGAAGAGTTTAGGGTGGAGAGTTTAGGGTTGGAGGAGGGAGGGCAGCAGGGTAAACCTGCTGACGCAGGGGGGGGAAAGGAGGGAGATGAGGAGGGTTGAGGGTTTAGGGTTGGAGGATGAGGATTTCTTGCTCTTCTTGGAGGTATTGACGGATGTAGCGGTCTTCTGGGGTGAGGGTTTGGGTGTCCCATGCGGAGGAGGCATCGAGGGCTGCGGCGAGGAGGTCGGCGCGGTCACTGACGATGTAGAGGTGGGTCTGCAGGTGAGTCTTGTGACGGGAATCGGGCAGTTGGGGGATGCGGGTGAGGATGTGCTTGACAATGCGGGGACGGAGGCTGTACAGGTCTGCCAATTCGACGGCTAAAAGGAGGGTCAGGAGATAGTCGGTCTCTTGGGCAGGAGTAAGGCGGAGGGTGTGGTCTTGCAGTTTTTTCAATGAGGGGAGCAACTGCTCCACACATCCTTTTGCATACGCCTTGATGGCTTGCTCTTCTTGGAGGTTGATGTAGTCGGAGTCTTGAAACTCCCAGCGGTAGAAGGTCATGCGAAAATCACGCAAGGTAGATGGGTTGAGGGGGGACATGGGAGGGAGGGGAAATGAGGAATTAGGAATTGCCATGCGGAATGGGATGAGGAGGGAAAGGTGGAAGAGGTGAGGAGGGAGGGCAGCAGGGTAAGCCTGCTGGCGCAAGGAGGGAGGGAGGGGTGAGGGTTATCTTGTTTTGATTTCTTTGATGAGGGGCATCAGTTGGAGAAGGGACTGGAGGGTCACTTCGTGGGTTTGACAATATTCTTTGGCGGCTTTGCGGAGGGTGCCATCTTTGGTTGCCACGAAGAGGATGGCGGTGACGAAGGCTTCTTCGTCGGTAGAGAGTACCTGAGGATGGGAGATGGCGGCTTTCAACTCTCTGATGAGGGTGTCCTTGGCGGGTTTGCCCCTGCGGAGCGTGGCGCAAAGCAGCATGAGGGCTTGGAAATGGGTTTGGCGGTCGGCAGTGTCGAACTTCAGGTAATTGAAAACGCTGCATTCGTCAAGGCGCTGCTGGTCTTGACGCTGGGTCTGCGGTGTTTCTCGACGAAACACCTTCCTGCGGAGGATGGCGAAAAACTCTTGTTCCATGTTCTGCACGAAGTAAGGGGTGAAGACCTGATCTAAATCGCCGCCTGGCACATCGACATCGGCACTGGAACAGTCGTACAAGTTCAAGGAGAACACATTGCTGAACACAGGTATGCTCAGGGTGAGCCGGATGCCTTCTGCCGTCTGAGTCACTTTCATGACGGTGGCGGTGTAGTCTTTGAAGAGTCCCCGTTTGATGTGTACCGTCTGCTGATGGAGAGTATCTTGTCCGTAAGGACGGAAGGAGAACTTTTGCCGCTGTTCGACGAAGAGGGCAATGAATGGTGTCATTTCCTTTTCTGTCAGTCGGATGGGCTTGCCTTCGCGTGTACGGCAATAGTGCAGGTGGAGGCGTCCGTTGAGGTTCCAGTCACAATTGAGGAGTTGGTCAATCTCGTTTCTGGATGACTTGATGAACACGAAATCGTGCAGGTAGTTGCGGAGCGTGTTGTGACCATCGGCTTCGTCACGGCTGTCTGCCCTACCCTTCTCTGCCTTTGTCTCTTGCGAGAGTCGTTTCTCTGAGGCTGCGTGTTCCAGGAAGAGGAAGGGGATGAGTGAAAGAATGGTGGGCGCATTTTGGGATTTGCGCTGCTCATTCTCGTACTTGAGCATCTTGTCGATGCCCGATGGGTCGAGGTGGAGCATGAGATACCAATAGACTTGATTGTATTCTTGTTTGACACTTAAGGACATAGTCTCTCCTTGCCCTGCAAGAGGGCTTTTTGCATTTTCATGATTACCCGATAGCCCGAGATACCGGCTTCACTACCGTTTAGGAGGTGCTTCAAGCAGTATAATCCACTCAATACCAGTCCCATATCCGAGCCTGTCTGCAATATTCCAGCACTAAAAAATCGTGATTTTCAAGCGCAACTCTCCGTAAGAGGTGGAACGATTGCGTAATTGTATGATACACGGGATGTTAGACAACATCGGTTTCGCAAAAAGACTCGAGAAACCCATCAACCACTCCGTTTCCCTGAAAATGCCCCCTCATACATTAGAAAAGAAATACGGAATTGCAAAGTACACGGAATTATCCTAAAAATGCATATTTTTGATAAGTTTTGCCAATAAAAATAGTTGGATTTGCGAAATAATTCGTACCTTTGTACTCGCAATCGTTCCACCTCTTACGGAGAGATGGAACGGTTTTTTGATATATGCAATACGCCATCGTGGAGACGCTTACGTATAAGTAGGGAAGCAGAGGGGTATAATTATAATAATGTGTGGGTGTAAAGGACGTGCAGCTCATCTCTGACAAACAATGGCTTGCAGGTATCAGAGACATAATCGAACTGCATAAGTATGGGAGGGCTGATGAGGTGAGGACTGTTCACCGATTGGCTTCAACGTATGAGGAACGGTATCAGAAAGCACTTGAGTATTTGGAGGAGAAAAGAGGACAGCAGGGGGAACCTGCTGGAGCAAGGGGGAAGAAGGAGAGAGGACGGCAGGGGGAACCTGCTGGAGCAAGGGGGGAGGAAGGAGAGAGGACGGCAGGGGGACTTGGTTTTCACGACCTTTGGCTCCGCCGAAGGTGGTCACGCTCGGAAATACTCAAATAAATTTGGTATTTCTCTCACTTATCCGTAACTTTGCACCATGATTGAGAAAATGATAGTTTTGGAAGACATTGATCTCGTGACGTTCTACGGGGTGCAGAATGTCCACTTGCAGATGATTAAGGCGCTGTATCCGAAGTTGAGGATTGTGGCGAGGGGGAATGTCATCAAGGTGATGGGCGATGAGGAGGAGATGTGTGCGTTTGAGGAGAACATCACGAAGATGCAGGAGCATTGTGCGAAGTATAATTCCCTGAACGAGGAGGCGATTTTGCAGATTGTGAAGGGGGAACAGCCGAGCGGACATGCTGCGGATGGGAATGCCATCTGCTACAGTGTGACGGGCAAGGCGATTGCGGCACGTTCGGAGAACCAGAAGACGCTGGTGGATGCCTACTACAAGAATGACATGCTGTTCGCGGTGGGTCCTGCCGGGTCGGGCAAGACGTATGTGTCGATTGCCTTGGCGGTACGTGCCCTGAAGAATAAGGAAATCAGGAAGATTATCTTGTGTCGCCCTGCTGTGGAGGCTGGCGAGAAGTTGGGTTTTCTGCCAGGCGACATGAGGGACAAGATTGACCCCTATCTGCAACCGCTCTACGATGCCTTGCAGGACATGATTCCAGCACAGAAACTGACGGAATACATGGAGCAGAACGTGATTCAGATTGCGCCGCTGGCGTTCATGCGCGGACGAACGCTGAACGACGCGGTGGTGATTCTGGACGAGGCGCAGAACACGACGACGCAGCAAATCAAGATGTTCCTCACGCGCATGGGTCAGAACACGAAGATGATTATCACGGGCGACCTGACGCAGATAGACTTGCCACGCAACGTGAAGAGCGGACTGAAGGAGGCAAAGGAGGTGCTGAAGGATGTGAAGGGGATTGCCTTTGTGGAGATGGACGAGAGGGACATTGTGCGGCATAAGTTGGTGACGAGGATTGTGAATGCGTATCACAAGTATGAGAGCGAGAAGAAGTACCCGCTGTTTAACGAAAACAAAGCAGAATAAGAAGCAACGATTCAATTAAATCATAGTATTATGGCTAAAGCATTAAAAAGAACAGACTTTAACTTCCCCGGACAGAAGGAAGTGTATCACGGCAAAGTACGTGACGTGTATAACATCAACGATGACCTGATGGTGATGGTTGCTACTGACAGAATCTCGGCATTCGATGTGGTGCTGCCCAAGGGCATTCCTTTCAAGGGACAGGTGCTGAATCAGATTGCGGCGAAATTCCTCGATGCAAGTGCCGACATCGTGCCAAACTGGAAGTTGGCTACGCCCGATCCCATGGTGACGGTGGGACTGAAGTGCGAGGGTTTCCGCGTGGAGATGATTATCCGTGGCTACCTGACTGGCTCTGCATGGAGAGAGTATAAGGCTGGTAACCGCACGTTGTGTGGCATCACCCTGCCTGAGGGCATGAAGGAGAACCAGAAGTTCCCGAAGCCTATCATCACACCTACCACGAAGGCTGACGAGGGTCACGACGAGAACATCTCGAAGGAGGAAATCATCGCTCAAGGACTGGTGAGCAAGGAGGACTATGAGGTGATGGAGAAATACACCTATGCACTCTTCGAATTGGGCACCAAGATTGCTGCTGAGAAGGGACTCATTCTGGTGGACACGAAGTATGAGTTTGGCAAGCGCGACGGCAAGGTGTATCTGATTGACGAAGTACACACACCCGACTCCAGCCGCTACTTCTATGCTGAAGGCTATGAGGAGAAGTTTGCGAAGGGTGAACCTCAGAAGCAACTCTCGAAGGAGTTTGTGCGCCAGTGGCTCATCGACCACAACTTCATGAACCAGCCCGGACAGGTGATGCCCGAAATCACAGACGAATATGCTGAATCGGTGAGCGACAGATACATCGAACTGTATGAGCATATCATCGGCGAGAAGTTTGTGAAGGCAGAAGGCGATGAGGACATCGCAAAGCGCATCGAGAAGAACGTATTAGCGTATCTTGCTAATAAATAAACATGTACGAGCAGGAGCAGATTAAGCCATACGGCGAGGAAGGGACGAAGCGTGAGCAGGTGGAGCAGATGTTTGACAACATCGCCCACTCGTATGACACGCTCAACCACACGCTTAGTTTTGGTGTTGACAAAATCTGGAGGAACAACGCCATTGACTTTCTGCTCAAAAACAGAAAAAGCACGGATAGCGTACTCGACATTGCCACAGGCACTGGCGACTTCGCTATCCTTGCTTTTCAGAAACTACACCCACAACACATTGTCGGCATCGACATCAGCGAGGGAATGATGCAGATTGGCAGGGAGAAAGTGGCGAAACTCGGACTTTCTGACCGCATCACTTTCCAGAATGAAGACTGCGCTACCCTCTCCTACCCCGACAGTTCCTTCGATGCCGTCATCTCCGCTTTTGCATTAAGGAACTTTCAGAACCTTGATGAATGTTTGAAGGAGATGCACCGAGTGATGAAAGAGGATGGGCATTTGTCGGTTGTGGACCTTTGTACCCCTGTCTCTTTCCCCATGAAGCAATTCTTCTTTATATATAAAAAGGTGGTGATGCCTATATTGGGGAAACTCTTGTCGAAGGACAAAACCGCTTATTCCTACTTGCCCGAAACGATGGATGCCGTGCCCCAAGCAGAGCGTATGCAAAGCATCATTGAGCAGGCTGGTTTCCACAATGTGAACTTCCGACGCCTTGCCTTCGGCATGTGCATCTTATACACAGCAAAAAAATGAAGGAGCCATGAGCGAACAGCATGAGACACACCGCATGGGACGCCGATGCCAGAAGAAGAACTACCGCTTGCCTGGGACTTACCACATCACCATCAATGTGGCAGAACGTGAATGGCAACCGTTGGGGCAGGTGGTAGGGAATCTTGACAAGCCTGATGGCGATGCTGATGCGCCAAGAGTGGAATTGACGAACATCGGGAAGATGGTGGAGGAAGAATTGACAAAGAGCATCACGGCACACTATCCCATGATAGAGATACAGGACCATGTGGTGATGCCCGAACACCTGCACTTCATAGCCGTGGTGCATCATGACATTATCAGCCGAAACGGAAGAGAGACCCACCTTGGGCAGGTCATCGCAGGCTTCAAGAAAGGCTGCAACCGCCGCTATTGGGAGATGGCGGGCATGACTGCCAATGGACAGCAGGGGAAACCTGCTGACGCAAGGGGGGAAGACGCACAACGGATAGCGACACAGGAGCGGCAGGGCAAACCTGCCGACGCAAGCAACCCACAAGAAGGCATCCTCAGCCTGCGCCATGCGGTTCACCCGCATGGACAACACCCCCCTTCCACCGGCACCACTAACCGCCCGCCCCTCTTCGCCTATGGCTATGTGGATGTCATGCCACTCCAACCCGGCCAACTCGACACACAGCGCCGCTACATCCACAACAACCCACGCAACCGCCTCATGCGCAACCGTCATCCCCACGTCCTGCATCCACAACGAGGCGGCATCGACACCGCCCTCAAACTCCCAGCCCTGAAAGGCTATCTGCAGCGCGAATGCGGCTCATCCCTCTTCAATGAAGAAACATGGACACAACTAACGCCGCGCTTGCTCATATCAGACGGTCTGGTCACCTGCGACAGTTACGGCAACCGCCAACTGCTGCAACACCGCTTGCTCCCAGTTGTTTGCCACCGCAAAGACAAAGCGTCCTTCCTTCTTCAAAAACAGCAATGCCTCTCTGCCGCTGCCGAAGGAGCCATCCTTGTCTCTGCCCGCATCGCCAAAGGCGAACAAGAAATTATTGACACAGCCATCCAACAAGGGTTCCCTGTCATCACCATCGAAGACAATGGCTTGACCGACCTCTACCACCCCTCGGAGCGACGCATAGACCTATGTGCCACCAACAAACTGCTCATCGTCACCCCTTGGCGTTACATCTATCGACAGACCCACGAACCCATCTCTGTGGCTGAATGCAAAACCATGAACTGTATTGTTCAGGCATTGTGCCGCACGAAAGACTCATGGTGGAAAACGCAATAAGACACAATAAACAAAAACAACTGAAACATGACTACTTACGGATTGATCGGTTACCCATTAGGACACTCGTTCTCGCGCAAGTTCTTCACGGAGAAATTCGAGAAGGAGGGGATTGATGCACAATATTTGAACTTTGAAATTCCAAGCATCGAGGAGTTTCCTGAGATTATCAAGAACAACCCAGAGTTGAGAGGGTTGAACGTGACGATTCCTTACAAGCAGCAGGTGATGCAGTATCTGGATGAAATCAGTGAGGAGGCTAAGGCGATTGGGGCGGTGAATGTGGTGAGAATAGAGAGACCCTCTCCCCAACCCTCCCCCATAATGGGGAGGGAGACCATGCGGAATGCAGGAAACAAGCCAGACGGTCTCCCCATAAAGGGGGATATGTCCGAAGGACTGAGAGGGTCTTTGATTGGTTACAACAGTGATGTGATTGGGTTTGTGGAAAGCTTACGCCCCTTGCTGAAGGCGCATCACAAGAAGGCACTCATCTTGGGAACTGGCGGTGCTTCGAAGGCCATTCGTTATGGATTGGAAGAGAAGTTGGGGATGGAAACGCTGTTTGTGAGCAGAAGTGCACGAGAGGGAATGATCACTTATGAGGAGGTGACAGCAGAGGTGCTGAAAGAGTATGAGGTCATTGTCAATTGCTCTCCTGTGGGGATGTATCCTCATGTGGATGAGTGTCCTGCCCTTCCCTACGAAGACATGAACGAGAACAACCTCCTGTATGATTTGGTGTACAACCCGCTTGAGACGCTCTTTATGAAGAAGGGGGCGGAACAGGGTGCAACGGTGAAAAACGGGTTGGAAATGTTGCATTTACAAGCCATTGCATCGTGGAAATTCTGGGAAAAGTGATTTTTTCACTTGGTTTGTTTTACGTTTTACTCTATTTTTGTACCTTTGTCCCATCGAATTACTAATCATAAATAACCTCAGAAAAGATGCGGGCAATACTTTTGACAATCATTCTTTGGGCGTGTGCGCTCTGTGGCATGCAGGCTCAAACCATCAAGAAGGGCGACAAGTTCTTCGATGGTATGTCACTCTACACCGTGCAGGAAGTGCGGATGGGAAAAATCGTCTATATGACCAGTAACGACGGCGACGAACTGACCCTTGAGAAGGTAGATGGTAAGGTGGGTGAATACACCTTGCAACCCAGTCGGCAGGCAGACGAGCCTCCCTTTGGAAGTAAATGGGGAGGACGGGTGCAGTACATCCATCATGGAGAAAGGAAACTCCTTGCATTCCGCAAACCCAGCAATGGCGAGGTAATGTGGACGATGGATTTGACGCGCAACTCATACGACAACTGCGTCTTGATGCAGCAGATGATGCAACAAGAGGAGCCTGAAAATGCTGGCACTCTTGTGCTGAACCGTCCCTATCTTGATGGCATTTCTAAGGCGGATTTGCGCCTGATGCGCAACCGTATTCTTGCCAATCATGGCTATCGCTTCACGTCAAAAGACCTGCAAGAGCACTTCGGTCAATATCTATGGTACAAACCAGTCAATGACAACAGCACCATCAAACTCGACATTATTGAACAAGTCAACATCGAGCTCATTAAGAGTGAGGAGGCGGAAAGATAACCCATCAATCATCTACACAATATGAAAAAGATTGTATTTTCACTCATCTTGTGTGCGTGTGCCCTCGGCATGAACGCACAAGCATTGAAGCAGCAAGGCACATCAGCAGAGCAGATTGTGCCAAAAGGTTGGGAACACTCAGAGGCAGAAGGCGACTTGAACAAGGACGGCATCAAGGACCTTGTGGTGCTTGCAAAACCGAACTTCAAGGAGAACATGCAGACGCGTGATGACGGCTACGAATACAACTTCAACCCGTACATTCTCGCCATCTACTTTGGTCAGGAAGGCGGCCCCTTCAAGCAGTGGAAGCAATACGAGGATATGTTTGAGCCAGACAGCGAGTGGACAAGCGTGAATGTGGACATCGAAATCACCGAACGTGGCACGCTCAATATCAGCCCCGACCACTTCGCCAGCGCAGGTTCTTACGGCACCAGCCAAACCACTTACACCTTCCGTTTTCAGAACGGTGACTTCTATCTGATTGGCAAGGAGTGCACAGAGATGTCACGCAGCACGGGCGAGATGACCACCGTGAGCGAGAACTACCTGACATGGAAACGCCAGACGATTGAGGACAACGCTTTCGAGGAGGTGAAGAAGAAGGAGAAATGGGAGAAGATGGAGAAAGAACCCTTGAAGAAATTGGGAGATGAGGGACTTGAATAGTTGAGAGTTGAGAGTTGACAGTTGACAGTTGAGGGTTGAGGGTTGACAGTTGAGAGTTGACAGTTGAGAGTTGAGAAGATTAGATTATTCACATTATCAAGACAAGATGATGAAAAGATTATTTCAATTTGCGATTTTAGTGGGAACCATCTCCATGACATCATGTGTGGCTAAGTTTTCCAACAAGACTGAGACAAACACTGTTGTGGCAGATTCTCTGCCTTGGTATGAGGACATGGATGCCTTGCAGGCTGACCTTAATGCTGCCATTGAGGATGCGCGCGTACTCGACTCCACCAAGGTGGGTGTCAATCTCATGCCCATCAAGAAAGGCACACCCAACGAGGAGTGGGCTACCATCGATGGTAAGGATATGGTGCTGCTTGTCACGCTCGTTGACAGTAGCCGCTTGCAGAAGTTCTTCGGTCAGGAAGGTGTCTATCAGATTGACCGCGAGATGGGTACATGGGTGACCATCCCCGGTGAGTGGCTCAGCAAGAAGGAGGCGTTTGAAGGTCTCGACAGTGTGGCAGCCCACATGCGTATGTTGCAGATGTACGGACTCAGCCCCGACTGCACCTACAACATCATGGTACAGTTCTATGCCGACGTGAAGGGAATCTTCCGTCCTGCATCAGACCCAAGCATCGAAACGACTTCGGCAGGCATCGAGTTCCCTGCATGGGCAGACGAGAACTACAAGGTGGGCGACACGAACTTCCGCGAGTGGTTCCGCTACAACGTGCAGGCGGCCTTCGAGGATGACAGCCCTCTGCCTTGGACACGTCTCGGCTATACCTACGACTGGCACAAGGGTGCGCCTCGTCAGGGTCTTTCAGAGTATATCGTGGTGGACCAGACTTACCTGAAGGTGAAGAGCCACGAAAGCGAGTGGCAGTTCATTCAGAACCTCAGCAAGTAAATCGTACCCCTCGACTACAAACAAGCGTACCCCTCGACTACGGCACATCGTAGTCGAGGGGTACGCTGTTTTATAGAACTTCTAAACGTCAGTTTTCTGCAGCAGGAGCAGGTGTAGGAGCAGGTGCCTCTCCACCGCCCTCTCCTGCACTTTCTCCATCCGTCTTTTCCTTTTTCGGTGCAGGAGCCACATAGACAGAGGCACCGATATAGGTGCTGCGGGGGATGTTCTCTTTGGCTGTGGGGTATTTGCCATGATACTGCGGGAAGTTCTTGTCAGCCAATACCTTGTCCATAAAATAGCCAAAAACGGGAAGTGCAGTGCGGCTCCCCTGCCCCAAAGCACCTGTGCGGAAATGGATGCAGCGGTATTCGCCACCAATCCATGCACCACCCACCAAGTTGGGTGCGCATCCGACAAACCAAGCATCGGAGTGGTTGGAGGAGGTACCCGTCTTGCCGCCTAACTCGGTATCGTAGCAATGGATGTATTCCCAAAGCGCCTGTGTGGTACCGCCTGGTTCGTGCATACCTCCATAGAGAAGCCGCTGAAGGTAGAAAGCCGTCTTGTAACGAATGACAGCCTTAGCCTCTGGTTCATCCCGTTCACAGTCATAGATGACTTCGCCATTGCGGTCAAGTATCTTGGTGACCAGAATGGGCTTTCGCTGCTTGCCATCGTTCATTGCTGTGCAATAAGCATCAACGAGTTCCAGCAGATTGACATCGGAAGAACCCAATGCCAAAGACGGTGTGGCTTCCAACTTACTTTCGACACCCATCTTATGGGCAATATCCACCACATTGTCGATACCAGTATCTTGCCCCAATTTGACAGCAATGGTATTGACCGATTGGGCAAAGGCAGACTTCAGCGGCATATTGGCACCTGTGCAGTAGCCGCCCGAGTTGTGGGGTGTCCAAGTGACAAGGCGTTGTGGATCTTGCGCATCAGGCACTTGCAGGGAGATGAGTTGGTCACGATAACGTGTGGTGGGAGTGATGGCATCGTCATGTTCGAATGCTGAAGCATAAACGAAAAGTTTGAAAGTGGAGCCTGGTTGACGCATGGCGGTCACCTTGTCGTACTTCCAACTGTTGAAATCGACGTCACCGACCCATGCACGCACATAACTCGTCTGAGGTTCCATTGCCACAAAGCCGCAGTGCATGAACTTGACCATATAGCGGATGGAATCCATTGTGCTCATTTCCTTCTCCACCAGATGATCCTGGCTATTATAATCAAAGACCTTCACAGAGTGAGGTTGATTCATGTAATAATCAATGGAATCGGCATTGCCATCGAACTTCTCATCCAATATCTTATAGTATTCACTACGCTTGGCGATGTCCTCGATAAAGTCGGGAATCTCTTGCCCTCGTTCGTCGCGCCAAGGGGATTGACTGCCCCAATGATTGTTGAACCGCTGTTGTATGGTGCGCATCTGCTTCTGCACAGCCTGTTCAGCATAGCGCTGCATACGAGTGTCGAGGGTTGTATAGATCTTCAATCCATCGGAATAGAGGTCTATGTTGTTTGCCTTCGCCCAATCTTCGAGATAGTCCTTGACGGCTTCGCGGAAATAGAGGGCACCCCCATCGTAGGACTTCTCAATGGTATAGTTCAGGTTGATGGGTATTTGCGTCAAAGAATCCAGTTCCCGCCGCGTGAGTTTATCATGCTCGAACATATTGTTCAGCACGACATTGCGACGAGCAAGGCTATTCTTGGGGTTAACCTTAGGATTGTAAGTGGTCGTCGCCTTCAGCAAGCCCACCAGCACTGCCGCCTGCTCAGCTGTCAGATTCTGCGGAGTCGTCTTGAAGTAAGTCTTGGCTGCTGTTTTGATGCCGAAGGCATTGCTTCCAAAATCCACCGTATTGAGATAGAGGGTCAGGATGTCCTCCTTGCTGTACATGTTCTCGATCTTGATGGCGGTAATCCATTCTTTCGATTTCATCACCAAGATGCCTAAGCCGGGCACTTTACCCAAGAGTCCGGTGGAGTATTGCGAACGAATCTTGAAGAGGTTCTTGACCAGTTGCTGCGTGATGGTGCTGGCACCACGAGGATTGCCCTGCGCGATGTCCTTCATCGCCGCAAAAAGTCCTTGATAGTCAATGCCGTGATGCTGATAAAAGCGTTCATCCTCGGTCGAGATGAGCGCATCAATCACATAGGGAGAAATCTCGTCGAACTTGACAGGTGAGCGGTTCTCGTTGAAGAACTTACCTATCAGCACACTGTCTGCACTATACACGAAAGAGGCATCATTGGTGACAGGGTTCTGTATCACCTCCATCGTAGGCGACACTCCGAAGAGGCCGAGGAAATTGACATCGACAGCACCCAGATAGAGATAAAAGAAAACGAAGAAAGAGGCAATCGGTGTAATGACTCGCTGATACCACTTACCTCGATATTGGCTGGCATACCATCGCCAACCTAATTTCAAGTAGATCCACAATTTATGCAACAAAGACTTCATTTTCAATTGTTTTTAGCATTTCCTGTATATTCATCTTGTCGGCATCCAGCCAATGGATGTCGGCATCATGCTGATACCAAGTCATCTGCTTTTTGGCATACACACGAGTGTTTTTCTTCATCCTCTCCACCGCCATCGGGAGTTCCCATTCGCCTGCAATCACCTTGAACATCTCCTTATACCCCACCGTGTTGAGGGAATTCAGTTCCCGCAACGGATACACCCTTCTCGCCTCGTCCAGCAATCCCTCTTCCATCATCTTGTCCACCCTTGCATTGATGCGTGCAAACAGGTTTGCGCGTTCACGTCTCAATCCGAACTTCACGATGCGGAACGGACGCTCCTTGGTGCTATTCGTACGGAAAAAGGTGAAGGGCTTGCCTGTCATATAGCAGATTTCCAACGCATGCACCACCCGTTTATGGTTTCGCTTGTCAACGATTTCATAATAGTGAGGGTCAAGCAGTTTCAGTTCTGCCAGCAGCGGTTCCAATCCCTCTTTTTCAAACCTATGCCGAAGCATTTCACGGGTTTCCTCATCCACAGTGGGGATGTCGTCAATGCCCTTCGTCACTGCATCGATATACATCATACTCCCCCCCGAAAGCAGCACCGTGTCGTGCGACTGAAACAACTGAGGGAGCAGTTGCATCACATCCTTCTCATACTCCGCCGCGCTGTAGTATTCATCTAATGCCAGCGTATGGACAAAAAAGTGCTCCACCCGCGCCAATTCCTCAGCGGTGGGTGAAGCAGTGCCTATTTCTATGTCTTTGTAAATCTGTCGAGAGTCGGCATTGATGATGGGAGAGCCGAGACGTTCAGCCAACAGAAGGCTCAACTCCGTTTTTCCTACACCTGTAGGTCCTAACAACACGAGAAGATTTTTCATATCTCAAAATTTTCCCTCTACCTCTGACACCTCCAAGAGATACACAGGCACCCTATTTCTATCCCACAGCACCGATGAAACGGAGATCGCCAGATTCTATGACGCGCATTTCAAGCCTCACCATGTATTTCACTCCATAATCCATCACCATCTGGACATCGGCATAATACTCATCCTTTTCAGGGTTGCAACACGTCTTTTTCACCTTCATCGACTTGATTCGAGAAAGTTCTGGCGTCATGTCATAGTAACCTTTCTTGATATTGCCACACAAGAACTCAGCCACAAACTGCTCCGTGCGACCTTCGAGGAAGTCGTCGTGCTGTTCTGCCACATAACTGGGGTCGAAGAAGCCTAATGTGCCTTTCAGATTTCCCTCCATCAGTGTAGAAATGAAACCATTGGCAATTCCCTTGACTGTGCTTTTTGTGTACTTCTGTGCGTTGACACAAACACATGCCATCATCATGGCAATAAAAAACATACCAAGTTTTTTCATATTCAGAATGATTAAAATTCGTCACTGATGTCAAATCCCTCCAAGTCTATCTCACTGCTGTCTATCTCATCGCCAAACATGCTCTCATCATCCATCACGGAAGAAGAAGTGTCCACGATGGGGTTGCGGGCAAACATCTCATCGAAGTCAAGCGTTTGTGCAGGAGGTTCGCCTATAGAACGGGTAATCTTCCCTTCTTTCAGATTCTTACCTGTCTTTATTTCTGACAATTCAATAAAGAACACGCGGTCAGCAAGAGGGTCGAAAGTATAGAGCAGATGCTGTTTCTCGTCCTCCAAGAACTGGCTCAGTTCTGTCTCTGCCATGATATAGCAGTCTTCATCAGCATCGGTGTCCATCTCCTCAAGAGTTATCTCCTGCCCTTTCTCCCATCCATTCTCACAGATGGTGAATGAGGTCAGTTGATTATCTTCATAACCACATGACTCAAGTATCAACTTGTGCAGTTCCAGAAACTTTGCATCTGCATCTATCTGGATTTCTCGCATGAAGCCATCCACTTCATCTGAGATGATAATAAATCTGTATATCATTTTGAATGAGGAATTAGGAATGAGGAATTAGGAATTACCATGCGGCGAGTGCGCACACCGCGTTAGCTTAACTGTCAACTGTCAACTGTCAACTATCAACTATCTAATGATACCTCGCTGGGAGTTGGAAACGAACTCTATGATATATTCTATTTCCTTGCTCATGGGCACCTCTTTGCGAATCATGTCGATAGCCTCATTGACAGTCATATTACACTGGTAAATCAAGCGATAAGCATGTGTAATGTTGTCAATGACCTCACGACTGAATCCACGGCGACGAAGTCCTATGATGTTCAATCCTGCGTATGCCACAGGTTCACGACCCGCCATCACAAATGGAGGGATGTCCTTGCTGGTACGTGTACCACCTTGCACCATCACATAACCACCGATGCGGCAGAACTGATGCACGAGCACAACGGCTGAGATGATGGCATTGTCATCCACAATGACCTCACCTGCCAACTTGGTGGAGTTGCCCATGATGATGCCGCTGCCGAACACGCAGTCGTGAGCGATGTGGGCATTCTCCATGATGAGGTTGTTGCTGCCCACCACCGTCTTGCCCTTGCTGGCTGTGCCGCGATGGATGGTCACGTTCTCGCGAATCTTGTTATTATCGCCAATCTCCACTGTCGATTCCTCGCCCTTGAACTTGAGGTCTTGTGGCACGGCACCAATCACGGCACCGGGGAAAAGGGTGTTCTCATTGCCCATGTGCGTGCCAGAGAGCAAGGTCACGCTATTCATCAGCACGTTGTTGTCGCCGATGGTCACACCCTTGTCGATGAAACAGAATGGACCAATCTCGCAATTCTCGCCTATCTGTGCCGAGGGGTCAATAAACGCTAAAGGACTTATCTTTGCCATATTTGTTTACTATTTACACTACTTCAATTAGTTTTTAACAACGAATTGCACGAATATCTCGAATTTTGTTGATTCTAATGCCGTGGAACGGCGACGAATAAAAACGAATGGCTGACATAACGGCAAAGATTCTCATCATCACTTCCATGACATTCGATTCCATTCGTTGCCGCTTGCGGCATTACTACCCGATTCGATTCATTCGCCTCATTCGTTGTTTTATCACTATCGAGTTTGAGTTTCTTATTTGTTCTTAACTATTTGTGCCGTAAATTCGGCTTCTGCAGCAATGGTGTCGCCAACAAAGACAAGACCTGCCATTGTTGCGATTCCACGACGCAGGGGACCCACCATTTTCACCTTGAAAATCAGCGTGTCGCCTGGCACCACCTTGCGACGGAACTTCACATTATCTATCTTCAGGAAGTAAGTTGACCAACGTTCAGGTTCTTCCACATTGCTCAACACCAGTAAACCGCCCGCCTGTGCCATAGCCTCAACAATCAAAACGCCCGGCATCACAGGTTCCTGCGGGAAGTGTCCCGTGAAGAAAGGCTCGTTGCTGGTCACGTTCTTCACGGCCACAATCTCCGTGTCATCCACAGCAATGACCTTATCCACCAACTGCATGGGATAGCGGTGAGGCAAGAGCGAACGAATCTTGTTCACATCCATCAGCGGTTCCTCGTTGGGGTCGTAGGCAGGACACTGCACTTCATGCTTCTTGATGTCTTTCCTTATCGCGCGCGCGAACTTATTATTTATTGTATGGCCAGGCTTCGTGGCAATCACACGTCCGAGAATGGGCTTGCCCACCAAAGCAAGGTCGCCGATGATGTCGAGCAATTTGTGACGTGCCGTCTCGTTGTCCCATGTGAGGGGCTTGTGGTTGATGTACCCCAGACGGGTGGCATCCATGTGGGGAATGCCCAGCGTGTCGGCGAGTTTGTCGTAACGCTCCTGTGGCAGTTCCTTCTCATAGATTACGATGGCGTTGTCGAGGTCACCTCCCTTGATAAGACCGAGGTTCAGCAGAGGTTCAATCTCACGCACGAACACAAAGGTACGTGCCGATGCAATCTCTGTGGGGAAATCTTCGATATTGTAAAGATTGGCAAACTGGTTGTCGAGAATCTTTGAGTCGAAAGCAATCTGGGCGTTCACGCAGAAGTGGTCGTCGGGGAGAAGAATGAGGTGTTCGCCGTTCTCTCCCTTGATTTCCATCTTGTGCTTCACCACATAATAATCCTTCTTGGCATTCTGCTCCAGAGTGCCCACTTTTTGAATTGCTTCGACAAAGGGCAATGCACTACCATCCAGGATAGGCATCTCAGGACCATCCAATTGGATGAGGCAGTTGTCGATGCCACTGGCATAAAGCGCTGCCATGGCATGTTCGATTGTGCTAATCTTGATGTCGCCTTTCACAAGAACGGTGCCACGCTGCGTGTCACCTACCAAGTCAGCATTGCAATCGATGATTGGCAGACCCTCAATGTCCGTTCTTTGAATCTTGTATCCGTAATTCTCTTCTGCGGGATTGAACACCGCCGTGATGAACTGACCAGTGTGCAATCCTTTACCTTTCAGAGTAAACGACTCCTTCAGGGTTTGTTGATTTTGCATTTTTATTCAATTGACAGTTGACAGTTGACAGTTGACAGTTATTGGCCATCAGTGTCTTCCTTCAACCTTTTTGTTATAGTTATTAAAATTTTTATCAATTCTCTATTATCTTCGTTAATTGACCGGTATTCCTCATCCGTCAAATAATCGGTTTTAGATTGCAAAGTCAAAACTCTTTGTTCCAATCATGCTTTCCCTCATCATCTTCACTTCACAAATTGATTGCCAACTCTCACCCGTCCAACACCCCGCATGGCAACTGTCAACTCTCAACTCTCAACTGTCAACTGTTCAACCTTCTTTTTCAGCGCTGCCACTTCCTTGAGCAAATCAGGAAGTGAGTTGAGCGCTGCCATGTTCCGAGCAAACTTCTTATGCTCCACAGCCGGATAGCCCATCAGTGTGGCACCACCCTTCCTGGCAAGATTGCCGCCAGCCAAACCTGCCTGGGCACCGATAGTCGTGTGGTCACCCACTTTCAAGTGTCCTGCTATGCCCACCTGACCTGCAAACATGCACCATTCGCCCACTTTCGAACTGCCAGCCACACCCACTTGCGCCGACATGACCGTGTTCTGTCCCACTTCCACATTGTGCGCAATCTGTACGAGGTTGTCAAGTTTCACACCCTTGCGGATGATGGTGCTGCCCATCGTCGAGCGGTCAACACATGTGTTGGCGCCAATCTCCACATTGTCCTCGATGGTCACGATGCCAATCTGCGGAATCTTTTCGTAGCCTTCGGACGTAGGTGCAAAGCCGAAACCGTCGGCACCAATCACACAACCAGCGTGCAGGATGCAGTTGTTGCCCACTTTGCAGTCGTGATAAATCACCGCATTGCTGTAAATCTCCGTGTTGTTGCCCACCTTCGCATTAGAACCAATCGTGGCATGCGGATGAATCACCACGCCGTCGCCTATCTCCACATTCTCACCAATCGCCACAAACGGACCAATGTAGCAGTCCTTGCCAATCTTTGCCGTCTTGTCAATGAATGCCAACGAATCAATGCCCACACGTTTCTGCTGCATGCTCTGATAAAGCTGCAGCAATTTTGCCACTGATTCGTAAGCATTCTCCACGCGAATCAACGTAGCCTTCACTTTGCGAGAAGGTTGAAAATCTTTATTTACGAGCACGACAGTGGACTTCGTCTCATAAATATAGTCTTCGTACTGAGGGTTTGCCAAAAAAGAGAGAGCCCCCTCAACACCTTCTTCAATCTTTGCGAAGGTGCCAATTGTCGCATTACAATCACCCTCTACAGTTCCACCTGTATAATCTGCTATTTGCTGTGCAGTAAAAACCATTTATTGTTCTTTTAGTATGTAATATGTTTGCAAATTTATGACAAATTTCCGACATAACGGCAATTTCTCTCAATTTTTCACTACCTTTGCAGCATAAAACCAACAAATAGATAAAAAAAGCATACTAAAATGACGATTGACAACCACCAACGATACATGATGCGCGGTGTGAGCGCAGCGAAGGAAGACGTGCACAACGCCATCAAGAACATCGACAAGGGAATCTTCCCACAGGCTTTCTGCAAAATCATCCCCGACATCCTCGGAGGCGACCCCGAATACTGCAACATCATGCATGCCGACGGTGCAGGCACCAAGTCCTCGCTGGCTTACATGTATTGGAAAGAGACGGGCGACCTCTCCGTGTGGAAGGGCATCGCACAGGATGCACTCATCATGAACACCGACGACCTGCTCTGCGTGGGTGCAGTCGATAACATCCTCGTTTCCAGCACCATCGGAAGAAACAAGATGCTCATCCCCGGCGAAGTGATTTCTGCCATCATCAACGGCACCGACGAACTCCTTGCCGAGATGCGCAAGATGGGCATCGGCATCTATGCCACGGGCGGCGAGACAGCCGACGTGGGCGACCTCGTGCGCACCATCATTGTCGACAGCACCGTCACCTGCCGCATGAGGCGCAGCGATGTCATCAACAACGCCAACATCCGTCCGGGCGACGTGATTGTAGGTCTTTCTTCCTGCGGACAAGCCACTTACGAAAAGGAATACAACGGCGGCATGGGCAGCAACGGACTCACCTCCGCCCGCCACGACGTGTTCGCCAAATATCTGGCAGAGAAATACCCCGAGTCCTATGACAAGGCAGTGCCTGACGAGCTCGTCTATTCGGGTTCCTACAAGTTGACCGACCCCGTGGAAGGCGCACCCGTCAATGCCGGCAAACTCGTCCTCTCCCCCACCCGCACGTATGCGCCAGTAGTGAAGAAACTCCTCGACGAGATGCGCGCCGACATTCACGGCATGGTCCACTGCACGGGCGGCGCACAGACAAAGGTGCTGCATTTCGTGGGCGACAACTGCCGCGTCGTCAAAGACAACATGTTCCCCGTTCCTCCCCTCTTCAAGGCCATCGCCAAGGAGTCAGGCACCGACTGGGCAGAGATGTACAAAGTCTTCAACATGGGACACCGCCTCGAAGTCTATCTCTCCCCCGAAAACGCCGACAAGGTCATCGCCATCAGCAAGTCCTTCAACATTGACGCACAGGTGGTTGGCCACATCGAGGAAGGCAAGAAGTCGCTCACCATCAAGAGCGAGTTCGGAGAATTCAACTATTGAAGTTGACAGACAGATGAAAGTTGACAGTTGACAGTTGACAGTTACCATGCGGGATGTAAGCATCGCGTTAGCCCAACTCTCAACTGTCAACTCTCAACCGTAGTGCTGAAACACTAAAAGACCCCCATCACTGAGGGTCTTTCTTCATGATTTTCATCAGGCTTCACCAAACTGTCAACTGTCAACTGACTAAAACTGTCAACTGTCAACTGCCAACTGCCTCACTCCTTCACGTCGACGGCTTCGCCTGCGCTGCTCATGCTGAGAGCCTTGAGCATGTCCTTGAAGTCGCCGCCAGGGAAGAACTGAATCTTCTTCACCTTCACGGTCTTCAGCGCCTCGTCGCCCTCCAGCCCATCGAGCGTCTTGACGGTCTTCGAGTTGAAGGTGGGCTTGAACGAGCCGAACGTGCCGAGCGACACCCCGTGACCCAGCTCCATGTAGTGCACCAGCGACTGCAGCAGCGCGTCCACCACCGCCTTCGTCTGCGCCCTGTTCACGCCCACAATCTGAATCATGCCCAGCAGCTGGTCATAGGTCACAGCAGGGTAAGTGAGCTGTCGAAGCTTGTACACCTCTGGCTTCTCCTCGCGATAAGTCAGCTTGACCTTCGCCTTTCTGTACATAAGTCCCATAATTCGTTTCTCCTTTCTTTTTTAATGGGTTAAACATTCAATTTATTCAATGCATAATGCATAATGCATAATTCATAAGTAGTTTCTAACTCTCCCCCAACACCCCGCATGGTCTCCCCATTATGGGGGAGATGTCCGTCAGGACAGAGAGGGTCTGCTATTCTCCACCTCGCACCACATCTCCTCCCCTTTTCCGAACGCTTCGTACAACAATTCGTCCAGTTCCCTGAACACCTCCTCGCCGTCCTTCATGCCGCGTTTCGGAGGGTACTCCACCTCATGCCCATCTTCGTCAGTATAGTAGTGATACACAGGACGCCCCATCATCACCCTGTCAGGCAGAGCCCGACCACCGGGAGCAAATCCGAAGAACACCTGCCTGTGACCGGGGCATTTCACCACCCGAACCCCCATCGGCGAGTAGGGACCATGCCCGCAAGCCATCCGCCAACGACCCTCCGGCATGCAGTAGCTCGATGCCCCGTTAAACACATCCGCATAATCCCTGAAGCCCACCTCGCGCGCCTCGCACACCAGACGCGGCTCCTCCTCCCCGTCCATCCAGACCTCCATGACCGACTTCGTCACCGTCTCGTCGCCATAATACCTTTTCAACTTGATCACCATAATTGCATTTACAATTTGACAATTTACAATTTATTTTTCAATTTCATCATTTTACAATTGAGCCTCCCGCCACTCAACTCTCAACTCTCTCCTGTCCGCATGGCAAATTGTCCAATCCTCCAAATTGTCCCATAAATGGCACATTGTAAATTGTCAAATTGTACATACTTAGACATTCGTTTTTTCGTTCTTTCCCAACCTCCGCCCAACGTGTGGGCTGGTTCGTTTTTCAAGACATTCGCCTCATTCGTCCCATTCGTTGTTTACGCTACAAAGTTACGACTTTTTTTCGAAATATGCAAGCATTAAACCCATTATTTTTCAGCATTTTGCAACTTTTTTTCAACCACAGATTGAGCTGATTAAACGGATTATTTTGTCCCCCACAGATCAAGCTCCGAAAACGCTGTTTCGTTCCCATAATTACCCCACCTCCACACCCGTAATTACCTCAGTGCCGTTGCCGCAATTACGGGAGTGGAAGGCGGGCACAGGAGGGCAAAACAGAGAATAGGGAAAGTAAGCAAGTAGGAAAGTGGACAAGAACAGTTTTGGGGGTTCGGGGGGGCAGAGAAACACATATAGAATACATTATAAGTATAAGTTTTTATATTATACGATTATTACAATCTTTTTTATTCTTTCTCTTTGAAAGTATTCATGTCCACTTTCTTACTTTACTACTTTTCCACCATTTTTATTTGCAGAGAAAAAAAACAAATCGTATCTTTGCATGTGAATAATAAAGAAAACAGCAAGCCTATATGCCGACAATAACACGAAAAATAGAACTTGTGCTATGTACTGAAGGGCTCTCCGACGAGGAGCGGAAAGCTCAGTGGCAGTTGCTGTACCACATCAACGACAATCTGTACAAAGCTGCTAACAATGTATCATCAAAACTATATTTAGATGATCATGTATCATCGATGGTGAGGATGAAGCATGCCGATTATCTTTCGATTATGAAGGAACTTGCAAAAGCAGAAAAGCAGAAGCAGCGCGACGATGAACTGATAGCGGAATTGAAAGAGAAGTTGCTGATTGCAGAGAAAGAAATGTCCGAACAAGAGATTGCCATCTGCAAGTATGCAACAGAAATGTCCTCACAGACATTGGCATACAACTTTGCAAAAGAAATAGAGACTGGTGTCTTCGGTCAGATATTGACCTGTCTGAAACAGTCAGCCCAATCCAATTTCAATAGCGACGCACAAGAAGTGAAGCGAGGAGAGCGAGCCATCCGCAACTACAAAAAGGGCATGCCCATTCCCTTCCCGTGGAGTGAAAGCATCAAAATTGTGTCCGAAGGCAATGAAATCCATCTCCGCTGGTACAACGGGATACGTTTCAAACTGAACTTTGGCAAGGACAAGAGCAACAATCGCCTGATTGTGCGCAGATGTCTCAAACTGGACAAGGACTACGCTGGGGAATACAAACTGGGCAATTCCTCCATACAGATGGTCAAGCGCGACGGTTCCACAAAGTTCTTCCTGCTGTTGGTGGTCAACATTCCTCAAGAGCATGTGGAACTGGACAACAAGATTGTAGTGGGTGTCGATTTAGGAGTGAATGTGCCCGCTTATGTAGCGACAAACATCACGGAGGAGAGGAAGGCAATCGGTGACCGTGAGCATTTTCTGAATACTCGAACAGCATTCCAGCGACGTTATAAGTCGTTGCAAAAGCTAAAAGGGACAGCAGGCGGCAAGGGAAGAGCAAAAAAGTTGGAACCATTGGAACGTCTTCGCAAGGCTGAGCGCAATTGGGTTCACACACAGAACCATTTGTTCAGTCGCGAAGTGGTGAACTTTGCCATAGACACCCACGCTGCCACCATCCATTTGGAAGACTTGGCGGGCTTTGGTAAAGACAATGACGGAAACGCGGATGAGAAAAAGGAATTTGTGCTGCGCAACTGGTCGTACTACGAATTGCAGAACATGATCACCTACAAGGCTGCAAAATATGGCATCAAGGTGGAGAAGATACGTCCAGCCTACACCAGTCAAACTTGTTCATGGTGCGGACAAAAGGGATTCCGCAAGGGTGTCACATTCATCTGCGAGAACCCTGAATGTAAACAATGTGGCGAGAAGGTGCATGCCGACTACAACGCCGCAAGAAACATAGCAAATAGTAAATAACACTCAATAACAGTTAATCATGGATAGGATTCATCCTATAGGGCAGTTGGAACCATGTTATGCCCTTAACCTGAGGCACTCATTGCACTCGGGAAGTACCTTTCTATTTGAATAGCAGCATATTACAAAAGATACGCTGTGAGTCACAGTAAAAAAGAAGGTACATCCAACAGGCATGATTCAGGGCAGGAGCAACTTTGTGCTGTGAGTCACAGTAAAAAAGAAGGTACATCCAACACTATGGCAAAAGGTTCTGGAGGTACAAGAGCTGTGAGTCACAGTAAAAAAGAAGGTACATCCAACAAGTCGCCAATGATATCGCGCACACCGTCAGCTGTGAGTCACAGTAAAAAAGAAGGTACATCCAACGCGATTCTGTCGCTAATTATTCAAACGCTGGCTGTGAGTCACAGTAAAAAAGAAGGTACATCCAACCGTATCCTGAAGCTGCGAGCCAACCCACTGGCTGTGAGTCACAGTAAAAAAGAAGGTACATCCAACAAAGCGATGTTCACTTCCTTGCCGAGTAAGGCTGTGAGTCACAGTAAAAAAGAAGGTACATCCAACTTCGGCTGGCAGTGCATCGAGTATGGCAGTGCTGTGAGTCACAGTAAAAAAGAAGGTACATCCAACTGGAGGGATTTAGTGGATGAGCGTCTTGAAGCTGTGAGTCACAGTAAAAAAGAAGGTACATCCAACACATCTGAAATGGATTGGCGAAGTTCTTGGGCTGTGAGTCACAGTAAAAAAGAAGGTACATCCAACCAAAGCTCATCCTGTATCTTGGCGAGCATGCTGTGAGTCACAGTAAAAAAGAAGGTACATCCAACGGGAACTGGATATTTGGAAATGTCACGGCGCTGTGAGTCACAGTAAAAAAGAAGGTACATCCAACTTCCAGCTTTGATGTTCTTAATGTCTTCGGGCTGTGAGTCACAGTTCATTTCAGTGAAAGTAAAAAGGTGGGGGTACCACCTTTTTTACATATTCTATTTTCCTAATGTATTAAGCCGCTCAGTTATCTTCTCTAATTTTGTGGCAAACGCATCTGCTTGCGTTTCATACACAATAGAGTCCGCTATATCGAGCGTAACACTGGTCGTGCTTCCGCATGGCACATAAGAGCGGCTGCCCACGGGCCTTACAAATTGACTACCTTCACCGACTTCGTTGATGCCATTCACAACAGCGTTAAGACGTGGATTGTTTTTGTCAAGTTCCAATACACCTGTGGCAGATATCATGTGAACTGTGGGTTTGCAATTGAGGTCTTTACTGAGGGCTTTATAATCTATGTATGGTCCGACTTTATCTGCGATGCGTGGGAGATTGGCATAAGGGAAGACAAACTTCACTTCTTTTATCCCTTTGGGATATTTTTCCACCGTATCCCAGAAGTCGCGAGGATTGGTTGCTGCCCTTATGTCAATGTATAGGCTATAACTTTTCATGTGCCGGCGAAAAATGTTTTTCAAAATATTTTTGACGACATCAGGGTTCGTGAAAGCATGATTGTTCTCAATAAGGATACGTTGCAAGTCCTTGCGGTTATCCACGATGACAATGCAACTGGGACGGTCTTTTTCTTGATGTTTCCTGAAATTCTCTTCAAGGGTGATGCTTTTCTCATTGTCAATTTGGAATATGACCACATTCCCCTCGTTCATGAGGATGTTGATGTAGTGTCTGGTTTTAATATGGGTAAACGCTTTACCCTGACTGATGTCGAAGAAAAGCTGAAAGAACTCTTGCTTGCGCAGCATCGGGTCTTCTCCTTCTTTCAACAGATTGTTTTCCAAGGGTAGTTTGGGAGATTCCGCAATTGGGCCGAAGAAGTAATTGTAAACTTTATATGTAGCCATAGCTTTTTGAATTTTATTGCAATATTACGACATTTTTTTCAATATTATTGTTTAACTTTGTGGAAATTTCGAATTACACATAAAAAAGAATATATGTACAGAAGATTGACCAAAGAAGAGCGTGATGATTTGCGCAACAAGTGCTACTATTCGGATAAGTTGTTTATCACTTATGTGGATGTACTAAATGACATTCAACATATGCATAACGAGTTGTCGCCCGAAGAGATATGGAACGAGGCAAGAATGTATGTCAGGCAGTTAGGCAAAGCGAAACGTCCAGACAAGGAAGTGGGCTCCATCTACAATGAGATGGTTCAAAAGTATATGGAATTTGAAGACGAAACGGTCCACCAAAAGCGTAGCGTAGCGGAAAGCGAACAGACGGCGACATGTGTGCTGATGTGTGTGCTGTCCATGTTGTGTACGACGGAAACGGATGTCAATCCTTATCATAAAATCTGTGGGGCAATCGGAAAGAAGGTTCGTTCGCATCCAATCACCAGAGAAATTTACGAGAAACAGCGGCAGGCAGAACAGGAGGAAGAAGATGATGGTGAAATCATCCCGTTCAAAGACTATATGCACGAAGAAGAAGCAGTCGAGATGGAAATGATAGAGAAACGCGAGCGTCGGGAAAAAATCAGAAAGTGTGCGAAGGAAAAGTTGGTGAAGGCTTTTACTTCCTTAAATATCAGCCATGAAGATTTCTCCACCTTGATTGACAAGATATTCAGTATCGACGGATTCATGGAGAGTATGGAAGATTTGGAGTTTGGTGGATTCCAAGAATTTAATCGTACATTCTTCTGCAATTTGGTGGGAGCACTGAAGAGAGGGGGCATTACAAGTTTGTCCTATGAAAAATTGGATGAAGGGTTGGATTTTGGCGTTATGGTGAAAAGTTACATCAATGGGGCTGACGCTTCTAAAAATTCAAAACATTGGAAACTCCATAGAAGTGAAATTGAAGGAATCATAGTAAAGTACAAAAACAATGCTTCAAAGCATAGACCTGATACAGACCTATGTTAGAGCCAATAGACACAGACGCTGTTTACACACACATATCTATCTAAAAAATAATCAGATACAAATACACCAAAAATATCTGTAACGACAGTAAATAATTATAATCGAGGTACGAAATAGAATGCCGAACTTTGCACCGTCAACCGGAAACTCCGGGAGGCGGTGCTTTTCTTTCCAGCGCGCTTTAGGACAGAGAGCATCGAGACGCGTCTCAAATTCTTCATTTAATTATTAACAAAAGGTCGTACCAAGGATGCGACGTTAAAACAAAAAAAATGAAGAAAACTGAGAATACACAAAAGAAAATCAAGGTTCGAGGTACAGGTACTTACGACCCTTCGGACAACTCGTTTGGATTTACAGCCTTCAATGAGGGTCCATCCAGTCAGACGAAAGTGAAGACGGTCGTCGGGGGCGGCAAATCGTGGGAAACCACCGGCTCAGACCCCTCGCGGATGATCACCTTGAAAACCAAGATGTCATCGCCCGACCAATATGCCGACTTTCTGAGGCAGTTTAACGCATTGACCAAAGACTTGAAGCCAAAGAAGCCCGTGCAGATGCCAGAGAGCATGCGGATGGTGGCGGAAGATGGGCTGCAGTGCTGGCTCGACACGGAGAAAGGAAAGATGACCTTCACGGGCACGGTTGACCTTTCTTGCCACTGCCGCGACTGGCAAGCCGAGGTGCTGCGTCTGGTTCAGCTGGTGGTAAGAAGACTGCCATCAAATGAGAATTTCAATCGAGTAATCAAAAACATTAAAAATGGAGGAAACAAATGATGAATAGAGTTTATCAGCAAAACATTAACAAACCCACCGAGGAACTCACGGCAGAGGTGCTCAAAAGCCTGATGGAGCAACCTCGGAATCAGGAACTCATCGACGCTTACCGCCAACTGAAGCGCGAGATGGCTGAGGCAGAGGCACGTGGAACGGTGGAGGAATGGGTGAAGGAAGTGGTGGCAAGCGAGGACTACAAGAAGTGGCTCACGTCGGAACTGAAGAAGGATGAGCGCAGGAAACGGAAACTCGTGCCTGCCGACGACTTGAAACGTGTGAAACTCTACATCGCGCAGAAGAAGAGCGCCTTGCCTGCCGCCATCCCGACGGTGACACACTTTGCGGAAAGCAAGGACAGATGGGGACGCACAGGGTTGTGGCGCATACAAGCCAATGGTTACCTGTCGGGGCTGGCGGTGCTGGATGCCGACCATGTGCCGAATGCCGAGGAACTCACCCAACAGTGGCTCCAGAGGGATGGCTTCAAGGAACTGGGCATCTTGTGGGTGTTCATCACGCCAAGCGGCGAGGGCATCAAGGTGGTGTTCAAGGCACGGCTGGAATGGGGCAACCTGCAGGACAACGCCTATGAGATGGCAGAGAGGCTCGGTGTGCTGGACTATGCCGACTCCCAGACGAAGAACAGCGACCATGCCCACTTCTTGCCGAAGGCGGACGATGTGAAGTTCATAGACCCAGAGGAGTTGTTCAGCTACGAGAATCCAGCCTTCGAGGAGAAGTATGGGGAGGCTTACCGACGTGGTGAGTCAGAACCCACGCAACCCCGTTGGCAAGAACTGGAACGTCAGCGCAAGAATCCGCAAAAGGACACGGTGTCCCCTTCTTCTGCTGCCGCACCGGCACAGCCCTCTTCCACTCCTGCTGCCATCACTTTCACAGAACGAGAGCAAGCCATCATCAAGGCACTCAACAACTACTACGGAGAGAGGCTGCCCGAGGGGAAGAATCATGCCACATTCGCGGCGCAGACCTCTCACTGGCTCCTGTGGCTGCTGGACAACAACCCCGAAAGGGCTGTCGCCATGGCGCACGAACTGGAGTGGGTGAAGAACTGGGATCAACAGCCCAACGAGGTGGAGAGCCTCATCGACAGCGCAGCCAAGAAGATGCTGCTGAAATGCACTCCGAAGGCACTTGCCGCACTCATGCTGGAGGCGGGCATCGACACGCCGCAATCCACCTCGGCAGCAACCAAGGGCGACCCGATGGAGGACTTGCCCTTCGGGAGGTGGTGCGGGCAGATTGAGGAGTTCTTCGGCGTGTTCCCCTGCCTGAGGGAGGTGTGCGAGCCTCACCCGCGCCGCCTGTGGCCTTTCCTGCTCTTCGCTTCTGCCGCCATGATGGGCACTTGCATGACGCGCACCTACTACACCTTCTACGCCAACAAGTCCATCAGGAGCCGCCTGAACTACATCATTCTGGGGGTGGGCGACCCCACCAGCGGCAAGGGCACACTGAGCCGACTGCAAGAACTGCTGCTGGCTCCCATCATCGAGGCAGACAGGGTGGCTGACGAGGCTACCAACGCGTGGAAGGAAATGAAGGGCAACGCTGGAGGCAACAAGGACACCCGTCCGCGCGACAAGATTTACAACCGCATGTTCGGTCCCCGGGCATCGAACACGGAGTTCATCCGCAGCATGCTGAACTGCAAGACGATGGTGGACGGTGAGGAGATGAACTGCCACCTCGTGACGGTGGACTCGGAGAAGGACAACTCCATCAACATGTCGAAGTCGGGAGGATGGCAAAACCGTGACATCATGGCGCTGAAGGCGTTCCACAACGAGTTCGACTCGCAGCACTACAGCAACAACCAGTCGGTGAGCGGACGGTTCCGCATCTACTGGAACCAGATTGAGACCTGCACCCCTCCCACGCTGAGGCGGCTGGTGAACGAGCGCAACTTCAACGTCGGACTCGACACCCGCATGGGCACCATCCCCATGGGAAAGCCCGACTTCGAGATGATGCCGCTGGTGGACAAGAACGACGATTTCCTTGCCGTGGCAGACGAAAACCTTCGGCAGTGGAGTTACAAGCTGGACCAGCGACAGGGCGAACTGCCTCTCTGGCCCCTGGTGGAGCATGTGCACAAATGGTGCGACGAGCAACGTGCCATCGCCGAGTTCAACAAAGACCAGGCCGACTGGCTGCTCATCAAGCGTGTCCCCTACTATGGCATCAACATCAGCGCACCCTACATCGACATGCGCCACTGGGAGGAACGCGAACAGACGGGCACCTATCAGATTGACGAGACGGACATGGCTCTCTGCGACCTGGTGCTTGACATTCAGTATCACACCCAGTTGCACTGGTTCTACGACCTCCACCGCAAGTATTACGACGACCAACTCCGCGATGCGGCACAGCAACGCCGACGCACCAACAAGTTCGTCGAGTGTTTCCGTCAACTGCCCGAGGAGTTCACCACCGAGAAGTTTGCACTGGTGTTTGGCTATGCCAACAACCGCTCCGGGCAGAAGACGCTGGAACGTCTGCTGAGCGACAAAGCCATCGAACGCACCATGCGCGGAAACTACAAGAAACTTGTCTCAGAATTGTAAGGAACACAGAAAGTAAGATAGTAGGAAAGTGGACATGATTCCAAAAAGGACTTTCCTGCACAGGCAATAACAAGAGAGCAGCCCGCACGGCACCTTCGCCATGTGGGCTGCTATATCTTATCTTCCAGACACAAGAGCGTTTAATTGTCAAGCAACAAGTTGTATCTTTCAGAAAATGTCGGAATGAGTGCCAGTCTGCAGGAACAGGAGCGTGAGTTGCTGATTGTCCTGCTGCCAAGTCATCAGCCAGTCGGGCTGGATGTGGCATTCCCATATCCCATGCATATTGCCTGAAAGTTTGTGCGGACGATACTTTGGCGGCAGCGAACCGTTTGCTTCAAGCAAGTCCATCGCATCGGTGATGAGTTTCATGTTGAACCCTCGCCTGATGCAGCGTTGGAAGTCTTTTTTGAATTGGGACGACAGTCTGATTTGATATGCCATGGCTATAGCCCCATTTCTTTGTAAAAGTCCTTGAGCGAGTTGTACTGCGTCACGCCCTTGCCTTTCACGGCATCCTCTATGACCTTGATGCTTGCATCGTTCAGATAGAGACCTGTCTCAGGGTCATAAAGTTGGGGCTTGGCTTTTTCTCTCTGTATCTTTACGGAGGCCACTCCCATCAGCATCTTGCATGCTTGCTTCACTTTCGGAACAAGGCTCTCATCGGGTACTTGTAATATGATTGTTGCCATGATGTCCTTCTGTATTTCTGTTTTCGTGGGCAAAGTAACTAAAAAACTGCCGAACCACCAAATTTTTGCGCACATATTTTTCCGCACCATGCCTTCTCGTGTCACCATACATAACAAAAGAAACAGCCCGCACGGCACCTTCGCCATGTGGGCTGCTTTTTCTTCTTCCCCTTCTGAACCGGAGGGGATTGGCTCACTTGATTCTGACGATGTTCAGCGAGTAGGGGGGGACATCGAGCAGGATGCCGCCGTCGGCAGCGTGGTTGATGTCCTCGTAGAAGATGCCGTAGAGCATGGGACTCACCTTCGGTCCGCGCTGCCGGGTGTCGATGTCAATAGTCACTTGTGCATGGACTGCTGCCGCAAAGAGGGCACAACAGGCCATGAGAAGAGTTTTTTTGCAATTCATATATTCTTGGGTTTTGGTTATTTTTTCTTGAAATCCGTCACACTTCATCGCTAACTTTTTGCAAAAGTACAAAAAAATCCGTAAGGAAGAAGCCTTCTCGCCTATATTTTCGTAACTTTGCACCCAAAACAACGACACTATGGCAACAGAAAATACGATACTGGAAAAATTGGAGGGGCTGGTGCCTCGATTTGAGGAGGTCTCGACCCTCATCACCGACCCGAACGTGATTGCCGACCAGAAGCGGTATGTGCAGTTGACGAAGGAATACAAGAACCTGGAGGACATCATGAAGGCCCGACAGGAATACATCAATGCCACCAAGGGACTGGAGGAGGCGAAGGAACTGCTCGCTTTGGAAGATGACCCCGAGATGAAAGAGATTGCGCGCGAGGAAATCGCCACCAACGAGAAGCGCATCCCGGAACTGGAGGAGGAAATCAAACTCCTGCTCATCCCTGCCGACCCAGAGGACAGCAAGAACGTGACGCTGGAAATACGTGGCGGTACGGGTGGCGACGAGGCGGCTCTCTTTGCTGGCGACTTGTTCAGGATGTACTCGAAATACTGCGAAATGAAAGGCTGGCACCTCACCGTGTCTTCCTTCTCCGAGGGTGCCGTGGGCGGCTACAAGGAAATCATCTGTAGTGTGACGGGCGAGAACGTGTATGGCACCATGAAGTATGAGTCGGGGGTGCATCGTGTGCAGCGTGTGCCTGTGACGGAAACGCAGGGTCGTGTGCATACTTCAGCAGCCACCGTGGCCGTATTGCCCGAAGCCGAACCCTTCGACGTGCAGATTAACGAGGGTGAAATCAAGTGGGACACCTTCCGCTCCTCGGGTGCTGGCGGTCAGAACGTGAACAAGGTGGAGTCGGGTGTGCGTGCCCGCTACATGTGGACGAATCCGAACACGGGCGAGAAGGAGGAAATCCTTGTGGAATGTACGGAAACCCGCGACCAGCCGAAGAACAAGGAACGTGCCCTTGCCCGATTGCGCACCTACATCTACGACCGTGAGCATCAAAAGTACATCGACGACATTGCCTCGCGCCGCAAGACCCTCGTCTCCACCGGCGACCGCTCTGCCAAAATCCGCACCTACAACTATCCGCAAGGCCGCATCACCGACCACCGCATCAACTACACCATCTACAACCTCGCCGCCTTCATGGACGGCAACATCCAGGACTGCATCGACCACCTCATCGTGGCGGAGAATGCGGAGAGGCTGAAGGAAGCGGAACTTTAGGGAGTTGATAGTTGACAGTTGACAGTTACCATGCGGACAGAAGGTGACCAGCTGTCAACTCTCAACTCTCAACTAATTTAACTGTCAACTAAATTAACTGTCAACTGTCAACAATCATGAAGTTATCAGCAGCACCACAAGCCATTGTCAAGGCGTTTCGGATGTGCGTGAAACGCTTTCCTGTATCGGCAGCGTACATCACGGCATTGTCGATATTTCTCATTTTCAACATCATTGATGAGGGAGAACTTTTGGATGACAGCCTCATCGGTGCTGTCAGTTACTATCTGTCGGTGGGCTTTGTGCTTTCGCTGACACTTCATTTATGGCAAGAAGAGGGAAAAAAGCAACGCACAATCTTGATTGTCAACATGGTGGCACACCTGGTTCTTCTTGCCGATGCCATCTACATCTATCATGTGCTTGAGGACAGCAACAGTTATCACTATGAGGTGTGGGTGGCTCATGCAGCCATTATCTTCTCGCTGCTGCTCTCGCTGTTTTTCCTCTCGTTCTTCAAAGAAAAAGACAACATCGCCTCATGGAATTTCACCATGAACATCTTGGTCAACCTCTTCATCTGCCATTTCATTGGAGAAGTGATGTGGGGCGGTTTCTCGTTGCTGCTGTCTTCGTTCAACTTCCTGTTCCACATCGACTTCGATTCCAAATGGTATATGGTTATTGGTGTGCTGACAGGATTGCTGCTGTCTTCATGGCTATTCCTCGGAAGGATTCCTAACGGAGAAAACAAACATGACCGCACACCCGTCGATTCGGGATTTCTCAACGCAGTCATGCGCTTCCTCTTTCTGCCGCTGGTGGGACTTTACACCATCGTGCTCTACATTTATGCCATACAGATTCTCGTCAAATGGGAACTGCCCAATGGTTGGGTGTCGTGGCTTGTGGTGGCATCGATGGTGGGACTCATCATCATCGAGTTCGGACTTTATCCCGTCAGGAAAGCGCAGAACCGAAAGGCTGACAACCTCATTGCACGGTATCTGCCCGTAGCCATACTGCCCCTGCTATTGCTCATGACCGTGGGCATCATCCGCCGCTTCAACGACTACGGCATCACCATCAACCGCCTCTACCTCATCACCCTCAACCTCTGGTTCTACTTCGTCTGCATCACGCTGTTCATCACCAGAGCACGGCGCATCAACTGGATCACCATCTCGTTCGCCCTCATCTTCCTGCTCACATCGGCATTCCCTGTCAACTATTTCAGCATCACACGCAATTACATGGAGAGCAGCATCGGGAAAGCCCTTGTGGAGAAAAAACTGCCCCTCAACGCACAGCAATACGAACAACTGCTCAACACCCTCCCCAAAGAAGAAGCCATCCTGCTCAACGACCGTCTGAAATACCTTGACAACACTTATGGCGACACCTACACCAAGCAATACGTGAAGGACTCTACATACATCTCCTTCTACTATTATGATACTAATCTCCGTGCCGATTCCGTGTCCGTCAGCACAAACGAATACATCAGCAACTCGTGCACGAACTACGCCATCAACATACCTGAAGGCTATAGCCGCATCATCAAGGTTTACACTTCTCCCACATTCTGCGAGAAAAGCCTGAAAGTGGTAAAAGTCGTACCCACTTTCAAAGAAAAAGCCATTGACACCGTTTTCGTCAATCTCGACACGCTCAGAGCCTACCGAAAAAAGATGGATGCTCCCATCCAACTGCCCTGCTCCACCGACAAGTCCCTCTATTATGCCACATCCTTCTCCATCGAAAGCGATGTGACTGACGACAATGAAAAAGGCTACAGGGTGGATGTCACAGGCTTCATGCTTCAGAAGAAATAACAAAATCACACATATTTACTTATGACACGTCAAGAACTTATCAATCAAATTTTCACCAAGAAGACCTTCCTCTGTGTGGGTCTCGACACCGACATCAAGAAGATTCCAGAGCATTTGCTGAAGGAGGAAGACCCCATCTTTGCCTTCAACAAGGCAATTATTGATGCCACCGCACCCTATTGTGTGGCATACAAGCCCAACCTCGCTTTCTATGAGAGCATGGGCGTGAAGGGATGGATTTCGTTTGAGAAGACCATCCAGTACCTCAACGAGAACTACCCACAGCACTTCATCATCGCCGATGCCAAGCGCGGCGACATCGGCAACACCAGCGCAATGTATGCCCGCACCTTCTTCGAAGAAATCAACCTCGATGCCCTCACTGTGGCTCCTTATATGGGCGAGGACAGCGTGACTCCTTTCCTCCAGTACGAAGGCAAGTGGGTCATCCTCCTGGCACTCACCTCGAACAAAGGCAGCCACGACTTCCAACTCTTACCAGTTGACAGTGGAGAGTTGACAGTTGACAGTTGCCATGCGGACAGTTCACAAAGCGGCAGCCAACTCTCAACTGTCAACTCCCAACTGTCAACTCCCAAGGAGCGTCTCTTCGAGAAAGTACTGAAGAAGAGCCAGGAATGGGGCAACAAGGACAACATGATGTATGTGGTAGGTGCCACACAGGGCAAGATGTTCGCAGACATCCGCAAGATTGTTCCCGACCACTTCCTGCTCGTGCCCGGCATCGGCGCACAAGGTGGCAGCCTCGAAGAAGTGTGCAAGTACGGCATGACCAAGGATTGCGGCCTGCTCGTCAACTCCTCACGTGCCATCATCTATGCCGACAAGACCGAACGGTTTGCTGAAGTGGCTGGCGAGGAAGCACGAAAAGTGGCAGAACAGATGAAGGCACTACTTCATTAATTTTCTCAACAACGGATTGTACGGACTAAACGGATTTAACATGCCATCCGATATTCCCCAAACATCTCACATGAAATCCGTATAATCCGTGTAATCCGTTGTAAAAAATTCCTCGTTGTTAAAAAATCCCCGTCCCATGCAATCCGCTAAAATCATCAACGACCCCGTGTTCGGGTTCATCCGCGTGCCACGCGGTTTGTTGCTCGACATCGTGCGCCATCCCGCCTTCTACCGTCTCAGCCGCATCAAGCAGTTGGGCGGTGCCAACATCGTCTATCCCGGGGCACAGCACACCCGTCTGCAACACTCGCTCGGAGCCTTCCACCTGATGGGCAAGGCCATCCTCTCTCTGCAGCAGAAGGGACACTTTATCTTCGACAGCGAGGCAGAAGCAGTGCAAGCCGCCATCCTCCTGCATGACATCGGGCACGGGCCCTTCAGCCACGTGCTCGAACACACCCTCATTCAGGGGGTGAGCCATGAGGACATCTCCCTCATGGTGATGGAGCAGATGAATGAGGAAATGCGCGGACAGTTAGGACTCGCCATCAAGATTTTCAAGGACGAATACCCCAAGCGGTTCCTCCACCAACTCATCTCCTCACAACTCGACATGGACCGCCTCGACTACCTGAAGCGCGACGCCTTCTTCACAGGCGTGAACGAAGCCAACATCGGCTCCTCACGCATCATCGACATGCTCGACATGGTGGACGACCAACTCGTGGTCGATAAGAAGGGCATTTACTCCATCGAGAACTACCTCGTCAGCCGCCGCCTCATGTACTGGCAGGTGTATCTGCACAAGACCTCCGCAGCTGCTGAACACGTGATGATCAACGCCCTCCTACGTGCCAAACAACTGGCTCATCAAGGAATAGAGCTCTTTGCCTCCCCTGCCCTTCGCTTCTTCCTCTACAACACGATTGACCGCAACACCTTCTTCAGCAACCCCGATTGCTTGAAGCATTATCTCACCCTTGATGACAACGACATTTGGTCAGCCATGAAGGTGTGGTGCGACCATCCCGACCCCATCCTTTCCCTGCTCGCCAAAGATTTCATCAACCGCAACATCTTCAAGGTGGAGATGAGCGACGAACCTGTCAGCGAAGAACGCAAACAGCAGAAACTGCAAGAGTTGGCGGAACACTACCATGTGTCAACAGACGATGCCAACTACCTCATTTCCAATATAGAAGTAGGCAAAGACATGTATAGCCTTGATGACGACCAGATAGAAATCCGCTTTAACGATGGCACCACACGCGACCTGACAGAAGCAAGCGACATGCTGAGCACATCGCTTGCCACCAAGAAAATCCGCAAGCACTATTTCTGCTACCAGCGGTAGAGCCGCTGTCCCTTCTCAGCCTCCCCTGGAACAGCATGGACGACTTTCCATTGAGCCGTAAGCGTGTCATAATGGAGGATGCCGATGTGAGAATAGATGGAACTGCTCGCCTCTGTCACCACACGGCTTTCGGCTCCAGAGCCACACCGCAGGACAAGGTCACCTTCTCGAAATGCTTCCAGTCCGGTCAGCACCACCACCTCATGGTGTTCAGCGCACCCGCATAAGACGAGTGCTATCAGAAGAATGAATTTTAGTGACTTTACCATAATCGCGTCAAAGGTACGGATTCTCAGTGAAAAATTAAAAACAAAAAAGTAAAAGTATAGGTTCGCCCTTCGTTTTTGTCATCAAAAATGCATTTTTACTTTTAGTATTTAGTTTTTCAGTCACTTTGCCATCACCAAAATTACTGGCACTCGGAAAAGTCGAAATAAATTTTGCATTTCTCTCGTTTTTTCGTAACTTTGCCTTTTGAATATGGGAAAGATAGAACTAAAGCGTGCCGAACTGAAGGATTTCATCAGTGTGAGAGGGGCACGGGTGAACAACCTGAAGAACATAGACGTGAAGATACCACATAACCAGTTTGTGGTCATCACGGGAGTGAGTGGCAGTGGCAAGTCGTCACTGGCATTTGACACGCTCTATGCTGAAGGGCAGCGGCGGTATGTCGAGAGCCTTTCGACGTATGCGAGACAATTCTTGGGACGCTTGAAGAAGCCTGAATGTGACTTCATCGAAGGCATCTCACCTGCCATTGCCATCGAGCAGAAGGTAAGCAGCAGGAATCCGCGCTCCACTGTAGGCACCAGCACGGAAATTTACGACTATCTGCGTATGCTTTATGCGAGGATTGGACGAACCTATTCGCCTGTAAGCGGTCAGGAGGTGAAGAAGAACACGACAGATGACATCATTGAGTGCATGCTGGCGCATGAGGAGGGAATGAAACTGATGGTGATGACTCCGCTGATGGTGAGAAACGGAAGGACTTTGGTGGAACAGTTGGATGTGGATTATAAGAGCGGTTTCCAGCGTGTGGAGGTGGATGGAGAGGTGATGAGGATTACGGATGTGATGGTTGCTGCGACAGAATCGCAGCACACAGAACAGAAAATGATGCTGGTGATTGACCGCCTCAAAGTGGCGAATGAGAAGGCCACCATCAACCGTCTGGTCGATTCTGCCAACACCGCACTCTATGAAGGCGATGGACAGTGTGTGCTGAAGTTTGAGAACGGGGATGTGAAGGCGTTCTCGCTGAAGTTTGAGGCCGACGGCATCGAGTTTGAAGAACCGACCGACCAACTTTTTTCCTTCAACTCGCCCGTAGGTGCCTGCCCAGAGTGTGAGGGTTACGGCAGAATTATCGGCATAGACGAAAGTCTGGTCATTCCCGACCCCGAACTGTCGGTGTATGATGGCTGTGTGGCTTGCTGGAAGGGAGAGAAAATGTCGGAATGGAAGAAGGAGTTCGTGAGGAGGGCTGAAAAGTACGAAAACTTTCCTGTCTTCACCCCTTACAGCCAACTGACTGAGCGGCAGAAAGAGGTGCTGTGGCATGGGGTGTATGAGGAGAACGAATGGGGCAACCGTTCCATCTGCATCGACGAATTTTTCCGCATGTTGCGGGAGAATCAGTATAAAATCCAATACCGTGTGATGCTGGCTCGTTATAGAGGGAAAACCGTCTGCCCCACTTGCCACGGACGGCGACTGAAGAAGGAGGCGGAGTATGTGAAGGTGGGCGGCAAGAGCATCACCGACCTGTGCGAATTGTCGATTGATGAACTGAACGAGTTCTTCCGCACCTTGAAGGTGACATCGCAAGAAGTCAAGATTGCAAAGCGGTTATTGGTGGAAATCAAGAGCCGACTCCAGTTTTTGGTGGATGTAGGTCTCAGTTACCTGACTTTATCCCGATTGAGCAATTCACTCTCTGGAGGCGAAAGTCAACGCATCAATCTTGCCACCAGCCTTGGTTCCTCGCTGGTGGGCAGTATGTATATACTGGACGAACCCAGCATCGGTCTGCATTCGCGCGACACCCAACGGCTCATCCATGTGCTCAGGCAATTGCAGCAACTGGGCAATACGGTCATCGTGGTGGAGCATGACGAGGAAATCATGCGGGCTGCCGACTACATTATCGACATCGGACCTGACGCGGGACGACTGGGTGGACAAATCATGTATGCAGGTCCTTCCAACCCTGACCCGAAGCAGATGAAAGATGTGCAATCGCACACGCTTGACTACCTAACGGGATGCGAGACCATCGCCATCCCCGAAAGTCGTCGGCCATGGAACAACTACATCATGGTGAAGAATGCCCGTGCCAACAACCTGAAAGGCATCGACGTAAAGTTTCCATTGAACGTGATGACGTGCGTGACAGGTGTGTCGGGCAGCGGAAAATCATCGTTGGTAAGGGACATCCTCTACCTCGCCATGAAGCGGCACCTAAACGAAAGTGCTGACAAACCAGGGCTTTTCTCGAAACTGGAAGGTGATATGAGCCTCATCAAGCATGTCGATTTTGTCAACCAGAACCCTATTGGCACCTCTTCACGCTCCAACCCTGTGACCTACATCGGCGCATGGGATGAGATACGTAAACTCCTTGCCAATCAACAGTTGGCGAAGCAGATGGGTTACACACCTGCCTACTTCTCTTTCAACGCAGAAGGAGGTCGGTGCGAAGAGTGCAAAGGCGAGGGAACGGTGACGGTGGAGATGCAGTTCATGAACGACCTGACGCTGGAATGTGAAGCCTGTCACGGCAAGAGTTTCAAGAGCGACATTCTGGAGGTGAAGTATCAGGGAGTAAACGCCTACGACATGATGGAGATGACCATCAACCAGGCGATTGAGTTCTTCACCAAGCATAAGCAGGAAAAGATTGTGGAGAAGATGAAACCCCTGCAAGACGTGGGATTAGGCTACATCAAACTGGGGCAGCCCTCTTCCACCCTGTCTGGCGGTGAAAACCAACGCATTAAACTGGCTTCGTATCTGGCTCAAGAACGGAGCACTCCCACGATGTTCATCTTTGACGAACCGACCACGGGACTCCATTTCCACGACATCCAGAAACTCCTCGATGCCTTCAATGCCCTGATTGCCCGTGGTCACACCCTCATCATCATCGAACACAACATGGACATCATCAAGTGTGCCGACCACATCATCGACCTCGGCCCCGAAGGCGGACAGGCAGGCGGTAATGTGGTGGTGACAGGCACACCTGAAGAGGTGGCAAAGTGTGCTTGCAGTTATACTGGACAATTTCTGCAAGACAAAATGCAATGACTTTATCAAAAGAAATGTTATAAATTATAAATGATGTGGAAGAATTTTTCCAAGATTTTCTTTCACATCATTTTTTTTACTTACCTTTGTACCCGAACTACACCCTGAAAGGGCTAACCTATGAAGCAATACTTGATAATTTTACTAACTTTTTGTTGTGTGCATCTGTTGCATGCACAATCCTTTGACCAATATTTTGAAGATGCCACATTGCGCCTTGATTACATCTTTGCAGGCAATGCGAAAGAACAGCACATCTATCTACAAGAGTTGAAAAGACAGGAAAAGTGGGCTGGTCGCAAAAGCCGTTTGGCAGAGAAGTTCCTGAACGGAAACGGTCAAGTGACGGTCAGAGACCATGCTACGCAACAAGTGATATATGTAAGCACCTTCTCCACCCTGTTCCAAGAGTGGCTGCAATACGATGAAGCCAAGCGAGTTGACAAGGCTTTTGAGACCTCCTACAACGTACCTTTCCCGAAGAAATCCATTGACGTGACCGTTACCTTGACAAACAAGCATCAAGCCGTGACAGCCGAGATGACCCACACGGTGGATCCCAAGGACATCCTCATTCGCAAGATTGGCAATAATGGCATCCCTTTTTACTATGTGTGGAAACCCTCCAATGCACAGAAAGACACCCCGTCCCGTCCCTCTGCCGCCAATGAACCACGCAGTGGAAAAGGACGCAACTATACCGCTTCTGAATATGACCCCTTCAGTGGAGTTGACATCACAGGATGCATTGACCTTGCCATTGTGGCAGAAGGATACACAGAAGCCCAAATGGGCAAGTTCTACCACGACAGCCAACGTGCTGTGGATGCCTTGTTTGAGCGTGAGCCTTTCAAATCTTTGAAAAACCGATTCAACGTGGTGGCTGTAGCCGCTCCTTCACGTGAAGCAGGTCCGACCGTGCCTCACCTTGGCATCTGGCACACCACCCCTGCAGGCAGTCACTACGACACGTTCTACACTGACCGCTACCTCATGTCACAAGACATGCACCGCATCTACGATTTGCTTTCAGGCGTTCCCTTTGAGCACATCATGGTGCTGGTCAACTCTGACACATACGGAGGAGGAGGCATCTACAACCAGGTGACCTTTTCCACCAGCGACCACCCCACCTTCAAGGAGGTGTTTGTGCACGAGTTTGGACACAGCTATGCCGGTCTGGCCGACGAGTATGCCTACGACGACATGGACTCAGAGTGGTATCCGGCCGACACCGAGCCGTGGGAACCTAACATCACCACGCTGAAGGACTTTGGCTCAAAGTGGGAGGACATGATACCCAAGAAGCAACCCATCCCCACCCCACTCGACCCCAAAGTGCCAGACTTCAAGAAGATAGAAAAGAACGACGCCAAGGCCATGGCCGCCCTCAACAAAGCCACCCAAGTGGTGGGTGTATTTGAAGGAGCCGGCTATCAGAGCAAAGGCTGCTATCGCCCTGCTCAAGAGTGCCGCATGAAGATTAATGAAGTGAAAGATTTCTGTCCTGTTTGTACACGAGCCATTCAGCGAATCACAGACTTCTATACGGCGAGGTGAGTTGACAGTTGGAATCATGAATTATGAACAATGAATTAAAACAATAAAAAAAAAACATGACAATCAGACAACTAACTATTTCCTTACTATTGAGTCTCGGACTCATGGCCAACGCCACCAACACCAAGACGACGGTGGAGCAAGTGACTGACGGAGTGGAACTGACCACCGACGTAGATTACATCGTGACCGGCACCACCCCGTTCACCAGAACTGGAAGCGTGGACATTCAGGATACTGACCACGCTGTGCTCATCATCGCCAACATCAAGCCCAGCAAGGTATTGGGCAGTTGGATGAAAAACATTTACATCAATGGTGAAAATGCTGTTGACGGCACTAACTGCCAAGTGAAGATGTACGGTCGCGGCACTATCGTGTTCCCTTACGGAAAAGACATCCAGCCATTGACATGCTACACTGGGAAGAATTTCACTGGAGAGTCATGCAGCAACTACAGCGAAGGACACTCTGGAGGCTACATGAAAACACTCTCTGACGACCTACTCAACAACCAAATACGTTCGTTCAAACTCAAGCGTGGCTATATGGTCACCTTTGCCATCGGTACAAGTGGTTGGGGATATAGCCGTTGCTTCATTGCAGACCAGGAAGACCTTGAAATAAACACATTGCCAAGCATTCTGGACCAGAGAATCTCCTCCTACAGAATCTTCAAGTGGTTCAATGCTCACAAAGCAGGTATTGGAGACAGCAACGACAAAGGCGCTATAGAGGGAATGAACCTTTCGTGGTGCTATCGCATGTGGCCAGATCCTCAGGGACTTGACTATCGGCCTGACTGCGAATACATTCCACACCACTACAAGGAAAGTTGGCCTGGATATGCATGGTTGGGCACCATGGATTTCGCATGTCACATCAAGGGAAACAACGAACCTGGAAATTCAGCCGATGAAGAGCCTTGTGATGTGAATGCCGTATTGGCGAACTGGCAAGAAGCCATGCGCACTGGCATGCGACTGTTATCAGAATCTTCCCACGATGGATCAATGGGACACCTCAAGGCATTTATTGACTCTATTGATGCGCGTGGTTGGCGATGTGACGTCCTTGACTTGCATTGTTATTGGGACACAGGCTTCGGTGAAGACAACCTGAAGAACTACAGCAACAATTACGGCAATGGCCGACCGATTTGGATTTCAGAATGGATCTGGGGTGCTTCATGGAATCGCAATGGAGCATTTGCCAATGGTGTGACAGACGAACGTATCTTGGAGCGCACGAAGGAAATCCTCAACGCCCTCAATGCTAACGACCGCGTGGAGCGTTATGCCTATTGGAATAGCGAAAGTAAAGCACGCATCTATAATAACGGGGCACTGACAGAACTCGGCAAGTACTATGCGACGATGGATGTCGGCCAAGGCTACAATGCCTCTGCACAATATATTCCCACCAACACACGTCTGGAGGCATTGGGCAAACTCGCTTCTGCATACGATAAGAAAAAGGGAACAGTTACGCTCTCATGGTCTGATCCAAACTGGGATGTAATGAGCAGCATTTCCGTGCAATGCAAGAAGCCTGGTGCAAGTCGATTCTCCACGATTGGCAACATCACGCCTCAAGACCAAAGTTCAAAAAACAGTGCATCGTATTCTTTCATGGCTGCCATTGAGGAACCTGGTGCTTATATTTACCGTGTCCGAGCCACTTCGCATGATAACGTCACACTTGAAACGAACGAGGTGACGATTGATGTGGCTCCAGCACAAGGCACAGAAAAATATCAATACGGCACAGTCACCCTGTCATCCACTGAAGGAAACGACATTAACTTCACCACGTCCCTTGATGTGGAGAATGCCACAGACATCTGCATGTTCATGGGGTCAATGACAAATAAGAACACCTCCTTCCGTGCCGGAAACTATATTGCAAACAAATACTCTAAAGACTATTTCTCCTGCCAGATTCTCCCCTGGAGGGACAATACCGGCAGGATTGACTCCAATGAAGAAATGCCTTTTTTGGTGCATCCTGCGGGAAACTTCAAATATGGCGACCTTGATTGTGAAGTCGGGGCTTTCACTTCCCAAACAGCAAAGAGCAACAATTGGACAGAGGTCACAGAGGTGACATTCCAGCAACCATTCCCAGAGGGAGTGACCCCTATCGTTTTGACAGAAATTCGTAAGCCAACGGTTTCGAGCATGGTTTATTGTACAAGAGTGTTCGACATCACCAACACTGGATTCAAATGTATCATTTATCCAGAAGAAGCTACAGGTGCAAAAATCTCACGCGCCCAAACCGTTTGTTATTTCGCCATCACTCCCGGCATCGGATTCATGGACGAAGAGAACCAACTCATCATTGCTGCAGGCAAGGGGGAAGACGAAGACATCTATGGCATAGTTGCGCAGTCCAATACTATGTACGCACCCTTGTTTGACGAAGTCAGCAACTCCACAAAGATGGAGCAATTAAACCTCTACCGGCCCACACTTCTGACAGCCCTGCAAACAAACAATTATCCTGCAGTGTGCATGTTGCGGCGCACCAATGTGACGAAAAAGGAGGACGACATTACATGGACTACAGGATTCAAGATCAAACGCATCGTTGACCGCGATTTGACTATTGGCAACAATACCATATCGAAGGACACCTCAGAAGAGGCGTACCGCGACCAAGTCGGATGGGTGGCACTTGCCCCATACAAGGAAGGCGGTTCTGTGCCTACAGCCATTGAAGCAATATCCGCGGCCCCAATGACAGGTTCATTCACCCCACGCGTTGTTAACGGGCACATCTATGTGGATGGGGCGAAACATTTTGAGGTTTACACTACGACAGGAACCCCTTTGGCTCCAGACGCAACGCTTTCTCCTGGCATCTACGTGATCAAGGCAAACGGAAAGTCTATCAAAATACTCATTAAAAAATAATAAAGAATTATGGCAACACCACACATATCAGCACAAGAAGGTGCATTCGCCAAGACAGTTCTCATGCCTGGTGACCCATTGCGAGCAAAGTTCATCGCAGAAACATTTCTGAAGGATTCCCAGTTGGTCACATCGGTACGTAATATGCTTGGCTACACAGGAATATACAAAGGAGTTCCCGTATCTGTCATGGCAAGCGGCATGGGCATGCCCAGCATTGGCATCTACTCTTACGAGTTGTTCAAGTTCTATGGTGTGGAGAACATCATTCGAGTTGGTTCTGCCGGTAGTTACCGCAACTGGTTGAATGTAATGGATGTGACATTGGCAGAACGTGCTGTGAGTGATTCTTCCTTTGCGAAAGTGCAAGGTGGCATGACTGAAAAAAGCATCAAGCCCAGTGTGGAACTGAATGAAGTCATCCAAAAGAAAGCAAAAGAATTGGGTATTAATTTAAGGATGAGTATCGTACAATCCAGTGACGTCTTCTATTCAGACCCCTCACAAGGTACGTGGCAGGACATTGCTGAGCGGACAGGGAGTGACTGCGTCGAGATGGAAAGTTTTGCGCTCTTCCACAATGCCAACATATTAGGAAAACGGGCAGCATGCTTGTTAACCATCAGCGATTCATTTGTCAGCCATGTGGAACTGACTGCTAAAGAGCGGCAAAACTCCTTTACTGATATGATGACATTGGCATTGGAGAGTGCAATAGAATTATAAATTCACGGCAAGAAGACTATCACTATATGAAACAGTTTTTATCAACAATCGCTTTTATCGCAGGTATTGTGCCAACCATAAAGGGCCAAACCGATGTCACTGAACAATACATCAAGAACCCTGATTTTGAAATTAACTATCTCACATACTGGAATGTTTCAGGGATACAGATGCAAAATAATGCTTCGTTTGCAAAACATGGCGGTGTGTATGTAGAAAAGTGGACAAACAAAGGGAACGGCGTCGGCTCTGCCTCCATCACCCAAGAACTGAAAAATCTGCCACAAGGCCAATATACACTGAAGGTATTAGCGCAAAACATTCAGCAAGACAGTCCTACTGCTGCACAAAGTGGAGCTGTTGTTTTTGCAGGAGATAACACCACAGCCATCACAACGCCTGGTGAATATTCGGTTGACTTCACTCATCTGCATGGAAATATCACGATTGGTTTCAGACTCACCAATGCTACCGGCAATTATTGCTGTTGCGACAATTTCCGCCTTTATCGCAACGGGAATGCCAGCGAGAGTGCTGCACTTGAAGATGCACGACTATATGAAGAAGAGCGTGCCGCACTTGCCGAACTGTATGCCAATGCCAGCGGAGCCACTCCATCAGTGAAAGGGAATGACTACATAGCCATCGGTGGAGTGTTCGCATTGGGACGATTTACGGTTACGACCAATGGAGCCACCATCAAGGAACGGGGATACTGCTTCTCAAAAAGCAACCCCGAACCCACGGTAATGGATAGTGTGTCAACTTACGCCTATAGCCACGAAGGTTCGATTTACGTGATTGAGCCTCTCACTCCTGAAACATTCTACTGGATTCGTCCCTACGTCATCACCAAAGACAATGTTGTCGCTTACGGCGAGTCCAAATATATTGCGACACTACCCAAAGCATCCTGCACTTGGACTTACGGATATGAGGGTGACGATGCTCAAAATGCACGTATTGTCCAAGCCATCAATAATGGCATTGTGAACTACAACGAATGCACTGCCATCAAAAAGTTCAATCTGTCAGGTCATTATGTATGGGGAGCAGGAGCTGGAAGTGGAACAGCAGAATGCAAATACGGTGGAGAGATGAACATTAGTCAAGCCGAAGCCTATCAACGTACAGGGACTGTTCAGCATGAATTTGCACATGGTGTAGGTGTTGGCACACGAAAAACAGCTTGGGGGTTTGATGCCATAGGCAGTTGGGACAATACGGATGTACATGATTGGGTGTGGAAAGGTCGCCGTGCAAACGACTTTGTACAATTCATGGAAAACTCCAAAGAAGTACAAGTCGTAGGTGACGGCACACATGGTTGGGCACAAAACACCAATGAACGCACCAACAAACTCATCGACTATGGCATCAATGGTGCTAACGAGGATAACAACACACAATTGCTCTATCGTGCCAATGCCATGTTTGTGGAGGCGATGCACGAGGATGGACTGAATGCTACATGGAATAATAAAACCGGAACACCTTGCTACAGTTACATTTATCACCCCTTGAAAAAATATTACCTGATGAACAAGGATTCAGAAGGAGGTTTGGGGGAAGGTCTGCTCTACCAGCGTGCCAGCACTGATATTGCATGGAGACCTTTATTGACAGGTGAAGTCATCAGCGATTCTGCCGCATGGTACATGGAATATGATCCGAAAAACAGTTTCTATTCGTTCAAGAACGCTTCTACAGGCAAATACCTCACCCACCCCACCACGGGCAATCTATGCGTAAGAGTTGTTACGACAAATCCAAGCAGCACTGAGAAATTTCAATTGATGCCAGACCGCACGGATGTAACCATCGAAATAGATGGAAAAAAGAACAAGACACATGGATACTGGTTCACTTGGGAGAGCTCCGGTTCCCAGTCAATGAGTGCCGCCTCTTTTTCCAAACGTAGAGGATATGGAAGCATCTCGCAAGAACCGTTCAATTACAGAGACGATGCGACAACCCAACAATGGATTATCCTCAGCGAGGACGAACTGGCTGCCTATCAGCAGAAAGCAATCGAGACAGGAATCAGCACGATCACGGTCAATGACAACACATTTGACGGGGAGGGCACCATTGCTGGCATCTATACAACAGAAGGCATCTCGTTGGACACTCTTCAGAAAGGCATTAACATTGTTAAATACAGTAACGGTCAAGTGAAGAAAATCATTTTCAAATAACATGAAAATTACACTTCTATCATTGATGGCATGCGCACTCATGTGCATGCCATCTTTCGCAAAAAAGACGATTGACAAATGGCCTGATGGCATGGAAATCAATGATTGGTTCAGGCAAAACCGTCCCGTTGACATCCAAACATTAGGGAAAGCATATCGCGTGACAGATTATGGCGTGGTGAATGACGGAAAACTTCACACATCTGAAATGCAAGCCCTTATTGACCGTGTGTCAAGAGAAGGGGGTGGTGTTATTATCATTCCAGAAGGCACCTATATGACCGGAGCACTGTTTTTCAGGCAAGGAGTACATCTGCACCTTTATGACGGAGCGACCTTAATGGGCAGCAATGACCCAAGCGACTACCCTATCGTACAAACACGTATCGAAGGCGAAACCTGCCTATATTATTCAGCATTAATCAATGTTGACGGGTTAGAAGGCTTCACCATTTCGGGAAAGGGAACCATTGACGGAAACGGACTCACTTTCTGGAAACATTTTTGGGAACGAAGGAGTTGGAACCCGCAATGCACAAACAAGGACGAGCAACGCCCCAGATTAATGTATGTCAGCAACTGCAAAAATGTACAGATAGACGGGGTGAAATTGCAAAATTCCGCTTTTTGGACTACACACATCTATAATTGTGAGAACGTCAAGTTACTGCGTTTACACATCTATTCTCCTGCAAAGCCAGTAAAAGCGCCCAGCACCGATGCCATAGACCTTGATGTGGTGAAAAACGTATTGGTCAAAGATTGCTACATGAGTGTCAACGACGATGCCATTGCCATCAAGGGAGGCAAAGGCCCTTATGCAGACTACTGGCGGACATCCTACAGCGGTATTGACATCAATCAGTTTCCGGAGATGATAGGAAATGGTGGCAATGAAAACATCCTTATTGAAGATTGCGAATATGGTTTTTGTCATGGGTGCCTGACATTAGGAAGCGAATCTGTCTATAACCACAATATCATATTACGTCGTATCAAAGTGACGGAAGCGAACAATTTGCTATGGCTAAAGATGCGCCCCGACACACCACAGTTGTATGAACATATAAGGGTGGAGGACATAGAAGGAACTGGAAAGAATTTTCTGTTGGTTGCCCCATGGACACAATTCTATGATTTGAAGGGACGAGAAACCATTCCGATGTCATACAGCAACTACATTACCATGCGAAATATCACATTCGATTGCGATGTTTTTTTCAATGTGAAACAGAAACAAGACCAATACCGCCTTAGCAACTTCACATTCGAAAATCTAATCATTAAAGCCCAAAACACCGATTTCCATCAAGAATATGTGGAAAATTTCAACGTGAAGAACGTGAAAGCCGAAAAAAAGCCGTAAATTTGCATCCCGAATCAGCCTGCATATTGGGCGAAACACTTAACAAACTCAACCAGAAAGAACAATTGTACAACGATTGATATGGATTGGCTAATCGAACTCTTCACGACTGGTGGTGGTGTAGCGCATACGGTCATATTGTATGCCTTGGTCATCTCTATGGGCGTATTCCTTGGCAATAAGATAAAAGTAAAAGGAGTAACATTGGGCGTAACATGGATACTCTTTGTGGGTATTCTGGCTGGTGACTTGCTGATGCGTGGCGGAATTGAGGAAAACACCTCTGTCATCAATTTTATTCAAGACTTTGGGCTCATCCTGTTCGTTTTCAGCATCGGACTTCAGGTCGGTCCGTCCTTCTTTACATCGCTGAAGCAAGGAGGATTGAAAGCGAATGGCGTTGCTGCCGGAATTGTGTTGTTGAACATTGCCGTGATGTTAGCCATCTATTATGGTTTCCGCAATGTTATCCCAGCAGTCGATAATCTGCCCATGATGGTCGGCACCTTGTGTGGTGCAGTCACCAACACTCCGGGTCTTGGTGCTGCCAATGCTGCCCTCGAGCAAATCAACCAGATTCACCCATTCCAAGGAGGTGTGCCCGTAATTGCGAATGGTTATGCCTGTGCCTATCCCCTTGCCGTAGTGGGCATCATTAGCAGCATTATCCTCATCCGCATCATCTTCAAAGTCAATTTTCAGAAAGAAGAGGAGCATTTCAACAAAAGGAATAATCGGGAGGCTGTCAAGCCTCATCTGATGACTGTCAAGGTGTTCAATCCCGCCATTGCCGACAAGACTATTCTGCAAGTGAGGGGATTCATTGGACGCGACTTTGTTTGTTCACGAATGCTCCACAACGGCCATGTTGTCGTTCCAAACAAAGAGACGCTGTTGAATGTCGATGACAAACTCTACATTGTATGTGCTGAAGAAGATGCCGCAGCCATTGTGGCCTTCATTGGTCCAGAAGTGGCGGTCGAATGGGATGAGCAAGATGTACCAATGGCATCCAGAAAGCACACCGTCACAAAAGATAACATCAATGGAAAAACGTTGGGAAGTCTGCATGCAAGTTCCATGTATGGCGTGAACGTCACCCGTCTCTACCGTTCAGGCATCGAGCTCTTTGCCAGCCCCAGTCTGATTCTGCAAGTAGGTGACATTCTCACCGTTGTAGGTCCCGAAGATGCTGTTGACCGCTTTGCCAACCGAATCGGTGACAAGAAGCAGCAATTGGACAAGCCCAATCTGCTCACCCTATTCCTCGGCATTCTTGTCGGCATCATTTTTGGTATGCTACCCATCAACATCCCAGGCATGTCAATGCCCGTCAAGTTGGGTTTGGCAGGAGGCCCGCTCATTATCGCCATCATGTTAGGTCGTTTCGGCTATAAACTCAAGCTGGTTGCATACACGACCAACTCGGCCTCGTTGATGATTCGAGACATCGGGCTGGTGCTCTTCCTTGCCAGTGTCGGCATCAAGGCTGGTGGCAACTTTGTCGATACCGTCATCAACGGAGGTGTCCATTATGTGTGGATTGGTTTCCTCATCACCGTCATACCGCTACTTGCCATGGGTATCTTTGCCCGCATTAAGTGGCAGATGAACTATTTCCTACTCATGGGTATCATGAGTGGAGCCACCACTGACCCACCAGCATTGGCGTTTAGTACCTCCAACGCAAACAACGGAATACCAACCGTTGGATATTCAACAGTCTATCCTCTGTCCATGTTCCTGCGCATCATTACAGCGCAAGTGATTATTTTACTCCTATGCAGTTAAACATCAACGACATACTTCACACCTTCTTGCAGTCAGCAGATTTTCCTCTGTTGGCTGCATTTGTGCTTGGTGTGCTCGTTGCACTCAACCCTTGTCAACTTGCCATCAGCATCTCCGCCTTGGCGTATGAATACCGAAACGGAAAGAAGTTGGCTGACGGCATCAGTTATGCATTAGGCAGAACCATCACCTACACGTTATTGGGATGGATAACCATGTGCTTGATAGGTGGCGGCAGCAATGTGGCAGGTTTGCAGAACGCGCTCTCGCAGTCAGAGGTGGCAGTTCCTTACGTATTGATTGCCTTCGGGCTCTATCTACTATACAGAGCCTTTCGCCGCCATCATCATGGAGACAATTGCCACAACAGCGGAAAAATCATTAAGCGGAATGGTCCCTTCGGTTCATTGGTCTTGGGCATGACACTTGCTCTTGCCTTCTGTCCCGAAAGTGCCATTTTCTATTTTGGCATGATGATTCCCCTAAGCATTTCCAGTCAAGTCGGAGCCATGATTCCGCTCACATTCGGGCTGTCAGCCAGCATCCCAGTCGTTGTCATTGCCTGGCTTATGCACAAAGCCGTCGATAAAGCGGCAAAACTAAGTCACGGATTTGAGCACTTCCAACAATGGCTTAATGGCATAACAGGTGTACTTTTCATTTTGATTGCCATCATACTTTTCATGGGAGATTGAACATTATTTGAGCGATTTAAAAACTTTAATAAAACAAGATGCCGATAAATGATTTTTTTGTGCTACCTTCGCACTAAAATCATTCCGCTATAGATTTAAGCACCACAATATGATTGAAGAAGATAGACAAAATGAACACGAAGAATCCACGGGGAAAAGTGCATCGCAATTGACGCGTGAACTCCTCCGACTGATTATCGTGCTGATATGGAGATTCCTTGTCTGGCTCTTTAAGCGATTCTTAAAGGGTGTCTTGTGGTGCATGCAGGCTACAGAGAAAGGGTGTAAACGTCTGAACGAATGGTGGCACGACAACAACACTCAAGAGAAGGTTGCCAAGACCAAGGCATGGCTCAAAATGGCAGCCCAAACTTTGGGGAGATGGTGCGTCATTGCAGGGAAAGCCACCATTCATGGCATATCCATCGGAGCACAAGCCACATGGCGCGGCATTAAAGTGGCGACGAAAGCCACAGCCAAGGGTATCGTCATTGCTGTCAAAGCGACAATTCAAGGCATTATTCACCTACGTCCTACCATCAAAAAACTCGGCAGACTCATCGTGCAAGGAGGCAAAGCCATTGTTGCGTGGACGAAACGATGCAAACGTGGCATGAAACTCTCGCGCATCAAGAGGAGACGTCGCCATGAAGCCTTCCGACGAAATGGAGGTGTCAAAGGATGGATGGTCGGCACCACGCGCAATGTACGAAGGAACATAGAGATGTTCATGGAGGAAGACCAAGAAGAAGCGGCTCCCGATGCAGTGACAGAGGACGACATCATGGAAGAAGCACTGGAAGAGGGTGCCAACGATGGCAAGAGAAGCATGAAAATCGGGAAATCTTTCATCTCACGCGCCAAAAACTTCATGGATGTAGAATAGTTCCCTATAAAACTTGCAACCAGACACAACACTTCGGTCTTACACAAACCCAATAACCCCCACACAAGATTCACCCCATAAAACAAGCACCATCGTGAAAAAGATTCTTATTACACTGATTCTTCTTCTGTCCATAGCACTACAAAGCCAAGCAGTGCTCAAAGAAAAGGACCTCGGACACACGCTGCACGTTTTACGTCTTGAACTCTACAACAAATGGACAAGACAGAAAGAACGGATGAAGCAAATGGAGGAACGGCGCAACATGCAACACGCAAGGCTTGTCGACATTACAAAACGATGTGAAACGACAAGCCTCATCCTCTATTCACAAGGACAAGATTTTACTTTTGACATGGCGTATGCATGCCAAGAGGCAACGACTTTATACTATGAGTTCCGAAAAAGCACGATTCCTTTTGACCAAATCAAACAGAACATCGAATATGAAATCACCAATTACGACAGTCTGATCTACTCGCTGAAACAGATTCCGCCAGCCATTATTGACACCGACGAGGGAACGGATTCCGTCCCCGGTAACCAAGTTGAGAGAACAATCAAGACTGACGAGAAAAGCCCCATCTCTTTGGATGCTCAAGGTATCAAGGACCGTGCCATGTGTATCGAATACGCTGAGACATTACGGGAGAACATGAAAGTCATCTTGAAGAGGTTGGAAAAAGACAATAAGTACTACACGGAATTGTATCTCCGTGTGGAAAAGTTGAACAACTTTGCCCAAAAGAAGTACACAGATTTACAGCAAAGCATTTTCATCAATCCGGGCACCAATTACCTCCAGATATTATCTGCCATTCCCCGTCAATGGCAACGGATGATAGATGACTTCAACACCAAGTACAAACCGTTGGAAGAGCGTGGACACAATGGCAAATTTAAGGAATACAAGTCTGAATGGAGAGGAGGGATTGTGTTGTTTGCAAGCATTTTCATGCTGATTTATATCCTTGGTGGTGCCATTCTCAGTAACGTAATTCTAAGATGGCTGGTTCCTAAACGTTTCCGCACAGAGAAATTCGTACAAAAACGAGGAACCCTTATCATTGCACTTGCTGTGCTTCTTTTCGCCATCGCCGTAATGATTGTGCGTACACTCTTTCATCACAATCTTATGTTGATGGCGACAAGCCTCATGATTGAGATGGCATGGTTGATTGCAGCCATTTATATATCATTGATTATTCGTTTGAAAGGTGATGAAATCAAAGAAGGAGCCAAAGCGTATGCACCTTTCATCCTCATATCAATGATTGTTATCTGTTTCCGAATCATTCTGATTCCAAATACATTAGTCAACATCATCTTCCCCCCCATTTTGCTGGCATTCACCATCTGGCAAATCTTCGTATTGAAGAAAAGCTGGAAAAGCATGCCGACCAGCGATGCCATCTATTGTTCCATCTCGCTTTTCACAATGTTGGCTTCATGTATCCTATCATGGATTGGATTCACCCTCATGGCTGTCCAAATCATCGTTTGGTGGACATTCCAACTTGCTGCCATCGCCACTATCACCTGCTGCTATGACCTCATGGAGATGTATGAAAACGGTCCTCTTTGCCGACGCATCAAGAAGGCGTACGGGGATGCTGTGAAAGAAGATGACATTCGCTTCAAGATGAAGAGAGGAGACTTTATTGATCAGACCTGGGTGTACGACTTTGTCAACCGAGCCTTCATCCCTGTCTGTGCCGTCTTTTCCATTATTATCAGCATTTACATGGCAGCGGCGATATTCAACCTCCGCCAGTTGTGCATCACTTGGTTCATCCAGGAGATTCATGTTGACAGGCTCTTCACTGCATCTATTTCCAAGTTCTGTCTCGTGACAGCCTTGTTCTTCATTTTCAGATACATCAACTACTTAGTCCGTTCCTCCTGGTCCCGCTATCGCAGAAAACATAAAAACAAGGACTTCAATGCCACGCTTGCACGTAACATCATCGCTTTGTTGATTTGGGGCATCTACATCATCGCAGTCTTCTTAATGCTCCACGTGCCAGGGACAGGGATTGCCATCGTGACGGGCGGTTTGTCAACGGGTATGGGCTTCGCCTCTAAGAGCCTCTTGGAAAACTTCTTCTACGGCATTTCCCTCATGTCGGGACGTGTGCGTGTAGGCGATTACATCGAATGTGACGGCATGATTGGAAAAGTAGAGAGCATCACCTACCAGAGTACACAAATCACAACCCTGGACGGTAGCGTGGTAGCCATTCTCAACTCCGACCTCTTCAGCAAGAACTTCAAAAACCTGACCCGCAACCATCAGTATGAACGCATTGCCATCCCATTCGGAGTGTCTTACGGCACCAACGTGGAAGAAGTGAGACGCTTGATTGTGGAAGGCATCAAAAGCATCTGCAAGAAAACACCCGATGGCAGAGATATCGTCACACAGAAGCACCCCATATTGGTCGCATTCTCCGACTTTGGTGCCAGCAGCGTCGACTTGCTACTTGTAGTTTGGGTACTCGTTGATCAACGCATTTCTTTCACAGCACAAGCCAAAGAAAAAATCTATCAAGTGCTCAACGACAACCACATTGAGATTCCGTTCCCACAGCAAGACATTTATATCAGAAGTATTACAAATTCGGAGCAGAACTGACATTAAAAACAAAAAAAAACATTCTTTTATCAAAAAAAATGTCAATTGTAGCTGATGAACGAAAAAAAAGTATTACTTTTGCCTCGGAACTGAACGAGAGGGCTGCCCAAAGGCGGCTTATCAGTGTGTCAAAACGTAGAAATAACTAAAAAATAAATATAATCTATGGAAGTAAAGAAATCTAAAAAAGCAGACCTCGAGGGCACAAAAAGCACCGGACTGCTCATTGGCTACATTGTAGCCCTTGCTGCCATGTTTGCATGCTTCGAGTACACCACTCGAACGTATGAAGAAACAGACGTTGTTTACTCAACAGTAGCGTATGTATCTGAGGAGGAAGTGGTTCCTATCACTCAGCCCATCTTCACCGCAGCGCCACCTCCACCAGCAGAGACTCCGGCTGTAGCTGAAATCCTCGACATCGTCGATAACAACACTGACATCGAGGAAGAGAAGATCGAAACCTCAGAGGACACCCACGAGGCAGTATCCGGTCCAGTTGCTCACGTGTCAGGTCCTGTAATGGCTGCTCCTGGTCCCATGCAGGAAGAAGGTGACGAAACCGAAATTTTCGAAGTGGTGGAACAGAACCCATCCTTCCCTGGTGGTGACAATGAGTTGATGAAGTGGCTTCAGAAAAACCTGAAGTACCCACCAATGGCTCAGGAGAACGGAATCCAAGGTCGTGTGATGGTTCAATTTGTCGTGAACAAGGACGGTTCCATCGTTGACCCCAAAGTCATTCGTGGTGCAGACCCATCCCTCGACAAGGAGGCCATGCGCGTAGTACAGGCAATGCCCAAGTGGGTTCCTGGCAAACAACGTGGTAAGGCTGTACGTGTACGCTTCACTCTCCCTGTCACATTCCGTTTGCAATAAATTAGCATTTTATCTCCATCGCATACGACGATGATGGAACAACAAACATGCCGCACACACATCTGCTGTGCGGCATTTTTTTACAAACCTTTCACGATGCACACAGTCGGGAAGTTGTTCCATAGGTAATGAATCACTATTTATAACCTATGAACAATAAGTTTCACACATTATATATCTATATGCACACGATAACAGAACTCATACAAAAGATCAACACCGCAGTAGAGGACATTCAGTACAACACTGAACCGAAAAAGCTCTACGACCCCATACGCTACATCCTGTCCATTGGCGGCAAACGCATCCGTCCCTTGCTTATGCTCATGGGGTATAACCTCTACCGCGACGATGTCGATCCCATCATCAATAACGCGCTGGCTTTGGAGACCTACCACAATTTCACCCTGCTGCACGATGACCTAATGGACAAGAGCGACATGCGACGCGGCAACCCGACCGTACATAAAAAGTGGAACGACAACACAGCCATCCTCTCTGGTGACACCATGCTCATCATGGCATACGAACTTTTCAACAAGGGCATGAAGAACGATGCCGCATGGACAGCCTTCATCGAGGCAACCCTGGGTGTGTGTGAGGGACAGCAATACGACATCGATTTCGAAACCCGCAACGATGTGACCGAAGCAGAATACATGGAGATGATTCGCATGAAGACCTCCCTGCTCTTGGGTTACGCACTGAAAATCGGAGCCATGTTGGGCGGTGGTGACCAGGAAGACGTGGAGAATCTCTACAAATTTGGAGAAAAGATGGGGTTAGCCTACCAACTGCAAGACGACCTGCTCGACGTGTATGGCGACCCAACTAAGTTCCAAAAGAAACTCGGAGGCGACATCGTGGATAACAAAAAGACCTTCATACTCATCAATGCCTACCAGCGTGCCAACCAAGAACAAAAGGCAGAATTAGACAGATGGATGAACACTCAAGAGTTTGACTCAGCAGAAAAAATCGAAGCAGTTACACATATATATAATATATTGGGCATCGACAAACTTGCCCAACAGAAAATCGAGGAATTGTTCGCCCTGTCGCTCCAAAGCCTCGACAAGGTGAAAGTGGATGAAGCCAAGAAAGCAGAACTTCGTGCATTCGCCAACCGCCTGCTTGGCAGAAAATATTAAGAAAGGATGATAGACACCCATGCACATATTGATGGACCAGAATTTGCCGAAGACATTGAAGACGTCATACAACGGGCAAAGGAGGCAGGAGTGGAAAAAATCTTTATCCCCGGCATTTGTATGAAGGACACCCCCCACCTGTTTGAAGTATGCCAAGCCCACCCCCACTATCTCTTCCCCATGATAGGACTCCACCCTGAGAACATCATGGACGAAGACTACCACCAAGCCCTTGACCAACTGGAGCAACTCCTCACTGCATATTCCAACTCCAATGACATTACCTCCTCCCCCATCATTGCCATCGGAGAAGTAGGGCTTGACCTTTACTGGGATGCCACCCACAAAAAAGAACAGTTGGAAGTCTTCGAGCGCCAAGTGCAATGGGCAGAGCAATACGACCTTCCCCTTATGATTCATTCACGCAATGCCCACAAAGAACTCATGGAAGTGATGGAACGACATCGCAACAGCAACCTCTATGGTGTGTTCCATTGTTTCACAGGCACCGAAGCAGAAGCCCTCGACCTGCTCACATTTCCCAATTTCATGCTGGGCATCGGAGGAGTTCTCACATTCAAGAAATCCACCCTGAAGGATGTCATCAAAAACGCCATCCCTGTATCAAGGATTGTGCTCGAAACGGATTCTCCCTACATGACCCCCGCCCCCAATCGAGGCAAAAGAAACGAAAGTGCATACGTCAAATATGTAGCCGAGAAACTCGCAGAGATTTATGACACCAATTTTGACGAGATTGTGCTTCAAACCACTAAAAATACGCTCAAAGTTTTCAAAAAACTGACTTTTTTCGATAAAATTTAAAAGTTTCCACCTTTTTACAATTATTGATAAGAAAAAAATCATTATTTTTGTCCCGAATTATGGGTTAGCAATCCGTTCCAACGGAAAAAAATGCCCAAATGTGAGGTGTTATCACCTTGCAAACGCCACAAAAAGGAGAACATAAAAGGAGAGATGCTCGAGTGGCTGAAGAGGCACGCCTGGAAAGCGTGTATACGTCAAAAGCGTATCCGGGGTTCGAATCCCCGTCTCTCCGCAA